>Ga0070673_100001663_pt1 | contig 13164 bp, 9 predicted proteins | sample KBSM23metaG_FD_65342 | JGI IMG/M metagenome (GOLD analysis project Ga0070673, IMG submission 65342) | Miscanthus rhizosphere microbial communities from Kellogg Biological Station, Michigan, USA - KBS M2-3 metaG | ecosystem: Host-associated > Plants > Roots > Rhizosphere > Soil ... | reverse complement strand
GTTCGTTTAAGTCGGCGACAATCGACTACTGCCCGACGCCGGCGATGCGAGATGAGGTTTGCATTCTGGGCAGGGTTACGCCTTCCAATCCACCTGGTTCCGCCATGAGGTAATCAACCAGATCACTTTCCGCAGCGGCGGCACGCACCGGGTCGAAGGTCGCGTAGCAGCTGCTGCGCATGCGCAAGAAGCTCAAAGTCCAGGGAATGTTCGGTTCAAGGTCTTCGACGGTTTGGAGAAGGTTGCGACCGGGTTTGCCGTGGTCGAGCGCAGTGCTGGCGCGCAGGATCGCGAGCATGCGGGTGTAGTCGCCGTTGTAAACCGCGAATGGTTTTTGCAGGAGGCGCAGGATTTCGGCACCGCTATCTGCCACATTATCAGCGCCGACCAGGTCGGTTGCGATATTCAGGGTCCGCTCCAACAAAGTTGGATTTGGCCAAGGATCGATCTGGAGAGATTTGATACATTTTTGTACTGCGGTTATAGCGTCGTTCGTTCGTTTCTCTCGCCATAACAAACGAGCGCGGAACGCCTCTGCCTCCGTTGGGAGCGCCTGAGCCAATTGATCAATGTAAGGAAGCGCCGCTTCATCGCCGCGATCCGCGAGACACTCAGCGACAAGAGCTAATTCACCCAGGTGACGCGGCTCGCGTCCGAGTGATTTCCAATTCGTCCAGGCGTACTCGAAGTTCCCACCAAGATATCCATTGAAAGCTTGTAACAGTTTTCCTTGTTCGCCGGACATCGACTCATCTCGCCGAGTCGGCCCATTGTAAGCGACCAGCATGGCGATGCGCTGTTCCTCGACACTCTTCCAATCCAGTGTGCCGTGAGTTACGGGGCGATTCGCTAGAGCGAGAGCAGCATTATGTCGCAAGTCGTTAAAGTCGATCCCGGAGTCACTTTGCCTGCTCCGGGCAAAAGCGAACTCGAGTAACATTCGATCATCCGTGTTAAGCGGGATGCCCGGATAGCGCATGACTGTTCCCGCCATTTTCTCATTCCCGATGTAGTGACCGAAAACACCTTCGAGGTCAGTCGTGCGCCAGACGTTGGTCGTAGCAGAGCGAAATGGTTCGGCTGCAAGGCGAGTCCGCATTGAGTCGATATCGTAGCGGACGGGATTCTTCGAGCAGATCAAGAGGAGGTCACCGGTCTCTGTTTGCCAGGTTTCGATATGGCCGAAGACTGTGCTAAGTGTAGCGTAAAAGATTCGGGCTGTGCGCAGGTCAACATCGTAGCCTTGCAGCCATTGCGCGAATAACCCGCCGTTATTTAGATTACTCGCGACGCTCTCGTAATATTCGCGGGTAAAAAGACTCGCGACGCCAGCTCGATATGGGTTCGATGGTTCCGAAACGACGATATCGTATTTCTCATGCGTAGTTAGCAGTAACTCTCGACCGTCACCATAGATGAGATTCAGTTTGGGGTTAGCGAGCGCATTGTGATTCACAGGCGCACATTGAGCGGCGAATTTGGTAATAACCGGTTCCAGTTCGATGACATCGACCCGTTCGATCGATGGAACGGCTGCCAGCCAACCTGCGGTCGAACCGGTTCCCAGGCCAATGACCGCGGCCTTCTGTGGATGAGGATGCACCAGGGCCGCCAGCAAACCGGACATCACCTGCGTGCCAGCGTCGAACTTGGAATTGCCATCGCACTTACCATTCACGACAAACGCCAGGCCAGTGCTTTTCGAAATTCCAATACTGCTTTCAATTCCGTCGGCCTGCCAAAGGATGTCGCGCCGCAAGGTATGCAAGAGATCACGCGCTTCGTTAGGCGTAGCCGTGTATTTCTTCATGCGATCGAGTTGGCCATGCCGCCAGGCAACGCTCGGACCTTCAGCAAAAACAAGGATGAAAATGGCGCACACGTTGATCAGCACGGATGGGACTGCGGTAAATGGTTTCTCGGTATTGCGCTGACTGGCGAGAGCCGCGAGAAACGCGCATAGGACCAGCATCCCGATGACAAGCTTCCAGGTCCCGGTCGCGGTGAAGAATGGAATGAATCCAAATCCGCCGGCGAGCGAACCAGCAATCGCGCCGGCAGTGTTCCATGCGTAGGCCGTGCCGGTCTGTGATCCCACATCTTTTCGGCCGCGACCGAGAAGCCCGAGCAGGATAGGAAATTGAATTCCAGCAAAGAATGCCGGCGGAAAAACGATCAGGCCACAGATAGCGAGCCAGCCGATGATGCGTCCGCCAAACCCGAGGGTCGCGAGCGGTTTGAGCAACATGGCGGACAGCGCAATCTGATCACCAAGCGCGTAGGGAATGGCGAGGAAGAGCGCTTCCAGCGCGCAGGTGCACGCGAAGGCATTCAATGTCGGTCGGCGCGTCGAGACAAACAGCGAATAAACTACTCCGCCGCTTCCGATGCCGAGCAAAGCCACCGCCAGGATCAAACCAAAGGTAAACGCCGTCCCGCCGAGAATTGGACTTAGCATGCGATACCAGACCAATTCCATGAGCAAGAAAACGAAGCCGGTCAGGGCAGCTGCGCCCAGCACCAGCGATGCCGGCACGGAAGCTTTGGACCTTTCCTCGGCCGTATCCGGCGTGGCAATTTCGGTCGGGGTCTCAGCGGCAGGCGCAGCCAGCCAGGCCAGGCCTGCAACGGTCACATTCAATGCGCAGGCTAAAAAGAGAGTGGCGTGATTTCCGAAGCGCTCGAGCAAATAAAACGTTCCCGCACTCGCGCCAACGACGGCGCCGAGTGTGTTCATACCGTACAGCAAGGCGAGGCCGCGTCGGCTGTCATCACGATCGCTGACCGCAAATCGTGCCATCGCCGGGAGCGTTCCGCCCATTAACAAGGTCGGAGCAGCCAGCACGACAGCCGTCAAGAGAAGCCGCACGCACGTGCTGAGAAATGTGCCCATGGCGAGCGTGCCGCCGCAGGCAATGTAAACAGCGCGAATCAACGATACCAGCGCCGGTGTTAGCGCAGCGCTAATCGCGATCAAAAATTCCAAGCCCGCATAGAACGCCAGCGGACGTCTCGCCATTTCCGCGCGTCGTCCGAGCAGTGCACTCCCGAATCCAAGGCCGCCCATAAAAATGCCAAGGACCGCCGCCGAAGCCGCGGTGGAGCTGCCGAAAATGAGGCGGAACTCGCGCAGCCATGTGGTTTGATACAAGAGGGCGCAAAGACCGGAGCCAAAAACAAGGCCGGCCCCCAATGTCACTTTGGATTTCATCGTGGGATGGAGAGGTGGCTGACGATTGAGCACCATTCATACCTTGTTGTGGCTGGGATCGGTGATCCCGGTGGTCTAGCGTCTGGCCAAGTTTTTCGCCGCCGGGATCATCGATCCCAGCCACGACGGGCAGGCTTCGGTCGTCCCTCCAAGAATTCCTTGCGCCTTTTGGTGCGGCCTGTCGAAAATCAACACCGGTGAAAATCTGGAAAATCGCGCTCATCGTCGTCGCGCTCGGATTTTTCGTCTGGTTCCTTAACCCGCAGCGCGCGATTGCGCCTAACGAACCGGGCGTGGTCGAAATTGCTTACACGGGTGATGCCGGCGCAAACGGACCGGTAATGGATGATGCTTTTCGCGCCTTCGAAACAGAGAGCCGCGAGCTGCACAAAAAAAATCCGCGCCATCCTATCTATCGCGTGGTCACGGGGCAGAGCGCTTCGCGCGATCAGACTGCGGATCCGACCCGTTTCTTGGTCAGTGTCGCCGGAGGCCAACCACCCGATCTCATTTTGTTCGATCGCTATGCAGTCAGCGAATGGGCGGCACGCGGAGCTTTTCTAAATCTCGATTCATTCCTCGCGCAGGAGGCGACGAGCGACGATCAAGAGGCAATTCGTCCCGAAAACTATTATCGATCTTGCTGGGAGGAGGTCACTTATACCGATCCTTTGACAGGCGATCGCGGCACCTATGGCGTGCCGGAGCGGGTGGATGATCGCGCTCTTTTCTACAACAAGGATTTGCTGAAGCGCGGCGGATTCGTCGATGCCCAAGGCGAAGCGCTTCCACCGCAGACATGGGACGAACTTTCCGAGATGGCGGTGAAATTAACCGAACGAAATGCGGACGGTGTCATTACCCGGCTCGGGTTCGCGCCCAACTACGGCAATGCCTGGCTCTATCTCTACTCTTGGATGTTAGGCGGAGAATTCATGAGTGCGGATCGGCGGCGAGTGACTTTGAATACGCCGCCGGCGGTGCAAGCCCTTGAATGGATGGCGCGAGTCTATGACTCGTTAGGTGGAGCACCGGTCGTTTACGCTTTTCAGAGCAGCGCGCAGACTGGTCAGCTGGATCCGTTCCTGACCGGAAAGGTGGCACTGAAGATCGATGGTTACTGGACGTTTCCCGACGCGCTCGCGCAGTACGGCGGTCATCTAAATTATGGCGTGGCGGCTCCCCCCACGCCGACTTCTGCCGCGAATCATGCAGACAAGGCACTAAGCTGGGTTAGCGGCTGGTGCTTTGCTATTCCATCGACCGCTCGGAACAAGGAGGGCGGCTGGGAACTGCTCAAGTATTTGTGCAGTCAACGCGCCGCAAAGGTTCTCGGGGAAGCGAATCGACTGCAACTCGGCGCACAAGGTCTCGTTTATGTGCCGACACAAAACGCGAACCGAAAGATTAACGAGTGGCTTTACCAGACATACATCGCTGTTAACCCTGCGATTCCGGACAAGGTGCGCGACGGAGTAAAGTTACTCAACAGCCTGCTTGATAACTCACCCATCCGACCAGTTACACCAGTCGGACAGTTACTGTTTAACGAACAGAAACGAGCCACCGAAAACGCTATCTTTCACAAACTCTCGCCACAAGCTGCGCTCGATGATGCCAACCAAACCGTGCAGCGCCAGCTCGACCGAGCCCTTTGTCCCCCGCGCGGCTCGATTGTGCCTTGGAAATATTTCATTGCCGTTTACCTAGCGCTTTTGGTGCTGGCCGCGGCTCATGTTTACTATTGGGAAACCAGACCTGGGCGCAGCGGGTCCGCGAGCCTTGAAGGCACGCGCAGCCGTTACTTTCGCTCACAATGGCGCGGCGGCTGGCTCTGTGCTTCTCCGTGGATCATTGGCTTCATTGCGCTCACGGGCGGACCGATTCTCTTTTCAATTATCATCAGCTTTTGCGATTACGACATTCTTAATCCGGCCCGCTTCGTGGGGCTGGCGAATTATCACTGGATGTTTACGGGTGACCGGCTCTTCTGGAAATCGGTCGGCAATACCGCTTACATGATCATTGGAATTCCGTTAGGCATGGCGCTCAGCCTCGGAATCGCGCTCCTCCTCAATCTCGAGATCCGCGGCGTCGCCGTTTGGCGCACTTTTTTTTATCTGCCGTCGATCGTCCCCGCGGTTGCCTCGAGCATCCTCTGGCTATGGATTTTCAATCCGAACGCCGGATTACTTAATGCTTTCCTGGCCAGCTTCGGAATCCACGGGCCTAACTGGTTACAAGACGAAAGCACGAGCAAGCCCGCGCTTATCCTGATGGGATTGTGGGCAGCGGGCGGGGGCATGATCATCTGGCTGGCCGGGTTAAAAGGAATCAGCGACACTTACTACGAAGCCGCCGCTCTCGACGGCGCCAATGCGTGGCAGCAGTTCCGCCATATCACTCTGCCACTTCTTTCCCCTTACATTTTCTTCAATCTCATCATGGGGTTGATCGGGACCCTGCAAATCTTCACCCAGGCGTTTATCATGACTCAGGGCGGCCCGATCGATTCGACGCTGTTCTACGCTTACCACCTCTTCAACAGCGCCTTTCGTTTTCTCCAGATGGGCTATGCCTCGGCGCTGGGATGGTTTCTCTTCCTGGTCGTCTTTGGCCTAACGATTCTACAACTCCGGCTCTCGAAGCGGTGGGTGCATTACGAAGGCGGTTAAGTGACGTATGAAAATCCTTCGCCTACCTCTCATCTACTTCCTTCTCGTCGCGGGCTCGGTCGTTTTCGTCTGGCCCTTTCTCTGGATGGCGGCGACTTCGGCTAAGCTCGATCGGGAACTTTTTAGTGAGTCGCTTACAGTCTGGCCGGAACGGCCTATTCCCCGCCTGCAATCGCCTTACCTGGATGATCGACTGTTCGAGAACCTGCGCGGTCCGCGTCTCGAAGAGGCGGTTGGCTTGATCGAAAAGGCGCTCGGCGCAGTCGATTATCCCTGGCCGGCGGATCTCCCTCGCAACGAGTTGTTGCATCAGACTGCGCGCGGCACCTATGCCCGGCTTCTAAACATTCTGCCGGGCGAAGACTGGGAGTTATCGCAAGATGAACTGCGCGCCAGAATTGGACCCCACATTTCGACGCCGCTAATCAGCGAAGTCGTCGGCCAGTTGCGGCGCGTTCTCTGTCTTGGCGCTTTTCGTGCGCAGTCCTATGACCAGGAAGAAAATCTGCTTGTCCCAGCCACAGCGGCGGCAACTGCCTGGCAAGTCGACGGCCCAGCCCGCGCTCAGCTGCTGCAGAACGACACCCCTAACGAGCGCAAGGCTGAACTTAGGTATGATTTCTCGAAGGGGGACACCATCAGGCTGAGCCAGACTTTTCACACTACCTTTCCACTCGAACGCCTTCATCGGCTGCAACTCTCACTGCAATCCGATGATACCTGGCATCGGCTCCAGCTTTTTATCGAGAAGAACGGACAGCGGTTCCGGGCGTCCAGGACACTTCCGCTGTCTGATCACGAATGGGTGATTGATAGCTGGCAGGAACTCGGTCCGGACGATCGGCCGACCAAGATCAAGACATGGACACTGTTGAAGCCGGTAGTTGAGGGGCCGGGGTCAACGATCCCAGCCACAACAAGTAAGCCTAACGAACTCAAAGTGACGCTCGAGCTGCAGCGCAGCAATCAGCTCGAGGCCTGGTGGGCCAAAATCCAGCGGAACTATCGGCTCACCTTCGATCAGACTCCTTTCTGGCGTTACGTCGGGACGAGTTTGTTTCTCGTCATCCTCAACCTGGTCGGCACGCTCTTCAGCTGTTCGTTAGTCGCCTACAGTTTTGCGCGTCTGCAATGGCCAGGACGCACGCTCTGCTTTGCGCTCCTTCTCGCGACGATGATGATCCCGGCTCAGGTCACGATGATTCCGCAATTTCTCATCATGCAGAAGCTCGGCTGGTACAACACTCTTCAGCCCCTTTGGATTGCCAGCTTCGTTGCTCCGGCATTTTATGTTTTCCTGCTCCGCCAGTTCTTCAAAGGCATTCCGCGCGACCTCGAAGATGCCGCTCGCCTCGACGGTTGCGGCTCGCTTCGTATCTACTGGCACATCATGCTTCCACTCGTTAGGCCAACGCTCGCTGCTATCGCCATTTTCACTTTTCTCGCGACGTGGAACGAATTCATGGCGCCCCTGATTTACCTGGCTGATCAGCGTCTCTATCCGCTCTCATTTGGCCTTTATGCTTTCCAAGTGCAGATCTCAAATCCCGGCACAGCCAAGGGCATGGGGATGGTCATGGCCGGGTCGCTGCTCATGACTCTGCCGGTGATCGCGATTTTCTTTTTCGCGCAGCGCTACTTCCTGCGTGGCGTTACGCTCACCGGGATGAAGGGCTAACGCCACCGCGCAAAATTGGACGGGCAGATGCGCGTCCCTCCGGAAGGACATGCTTCCGCATGTCCACGCCAGGCTCTCTCGTTTGTTTTGTTATCGTTCCCTCGAGAGGCTCAAAGAATGTTAACCGCGCGCGCCGCCAGTAACGCGATCGAAGCTAGCGAAATCGACGACTGCACAATCATCAAAATCTTGGCCCAGCGAGTCAGCACCGGCACGTCTGTCGGCGAAAAGGCTGTGCTGGTGTTGAAAGCCAGAAAAAGATAATCGACGAATCCGGGACTCCACGGATGCTGTCCCAAGCGTTTGCGCAATTCTGCCGTCATGGTCATTTGCGGAAAAAGAAACGCGCCGGCTTCGTGGGTATGCCGCCGATCCCGCTCATTTGGCCCGCCGGCATCAAGTCGCCAATACCAGGATGCAAAGACCAGAACATTGCTGACCCACAACGCCGCGGCCGCTCGCAGCAGCTCGCCGGGCGGGTCCAAATGTTTCGGCAAGCGCAGAATGAGTAGAATTAGAGACGTAGCCAGCGCGAGGGTGATAACTGCGAGACCCAGATAGGCGAAGACCTCGTTTAACTGGTGTCGCCCGGTATGATGAAACACTTTCGCCGGAATGAGCATCGCGGCGATCAGCGCCAGGGGCAGCCAGCGCGGTCCGATGGTCAGATGTTCCGGCACCAGGTAGAACAGGACGCCAGCCGCGAGACCAGCCAGCAGAGCGGGCCACCTCGGCTCGGGATCGAATTGTTCCTCGGTCTTCATGGCGCCACCGATGCAAGCGGTGGACCACGTTTCACCAATTCGTCAAGACTTGTCTGCTTCGACGTCGATTGAGATTGTGACCTCTTCACCGACCGCCGCAGTCCCCTCGACCATCTTGCTCCAGTTCAAACCGTACTCACTGCGCTTGATCGGGTCCGGTGTGACCTGCCAGCCGCTGATTGCTTTGCCCTGCATCCCCTTCCCTTTGCCGAGGAACTTGACGTGCAAAGTGATCTCTTTTGTCACGCCATGCATCGTCAGGTCACCCAGGATGTCGCCGCTGTCCGCCCCGGTCTGTTTCACGCTCTTGCTCTTGAAGGTGATAGTCGGGTATTTCGCGACATCAAAGAAATGATCGCTGCGAAGATCTTGATCGCGGTTGTCGTTCTTGGTGTCGATGCTCGCGACGTCGATCGTCGCTGTCACAGAAGATTTCTCCGGATGATCAGTATCGACATTGATCGTGCCTTCGAATTTCTTAAAGTTCCCAGTCACGAAGCTAAAAAAGTGGCGCACCTTGAAGCTGATCGAGGAATGGACAGGATCGATCTTGTAGGTGTCTTCGGCGTGAACGGTCAGAATAGAACCGCAGAGCAAAGCGGCGAGCAGGGACAATGATTTCTTCATGGCATTCCGACGTTAACCAATTGCGTTAATGTGGCTAGGAATTTTACGAGCAAGGCTACGAGGAGATTCCATTCCCTGCACGTCATCCTGAGCCGGCGAAGCGCGGCCGAAGGCTTGCACTGAGCGTAGTCGAATGTGCTCTCTCGTTGCTTCCGGGCGCCCGGGATTCCGCGCGACGTTAGATCCCCGAAAATAGTAAGATATTCTTCTTCCGAGGCCGCGGGATCAGGATGACATGCCTTTCTGCCGTTCGTTCATCAACCGTCTAGCGCTTTGAGCAAAGTCGCGCGCGATTTTGGAAGCCGCCCAAAGAGCGCCCCGAGCGCCTTGGCCGGGTCGCTTTTCAAGATCGCCGCCGTATGCACGCCCGAGAGGCGCGCGAGTTCCGCTTCGAAATGTTGCACCGCGCGCAGGCTGGCGTCCTGCGCGTGAAGAAAACCAAACGCGCGCTGCAACAGATGGAAAAGCTCCGGCACGGGATGCTCGGGTTCGGTGGCGAGTTCGATTAATTCCACAAAGTAGGAAGCGGTCTGGGTGCGCAGATAATTTTCTCGAATTCCCGCAAACGGATTTCGCAGAACCGCCTCCGTCAAAGTATGCAAACTCGATTTTCGACTCCGCGCGATCTGAATCTCCGATTCAAAGAAAAGATCGAGCTTGCCCGAGAAAGCACTTTTCTGCCGACGCGCTCCTTTCGCCGCGGTATCGATTCGCCCTAACGACTCCGTATACCAGGTGACGACGAGGCTGGTGTCGCTCAATTTTCGTTTACGCAGGAGAATGGCGTTCGAGGTCTCCATAGGTTGAGAAAAGTGAGCCTACATCTCGAAACCTTCTCTGCCACGTTCCAAAGATTGGGCTCGACCGGGGTTCTCTCCGTCGTTAGGTCTGAAGCGAATGAAGTCGATCCGCCAATTGCTAACTAACCCTTGGTTAGCCTCTGCCATCGGCCTCTATCTGGCAGGAGTCGTCATCTTGTCACGGAATCCCGAGTTCTCGCTTTCCGACGCTCTTCTCGAGTTGCTCATCTTCGGCCTTGGCTTTTCGCTTGTCGCGTGGTGGACAACGATGCGCGCGACACCGCTGGTCGTCGCCCAGCACCCCACGAGGCGCGAGATGCTGGGGCTGGTTGTGTATGTCGTTGTTTTGTCGGTCTACCTTGCGTTCGGTCCGCAAAAGATTGACTCGCTGCTACCACACGACTGGATTTCATCCGAGCGGATCCGGTTTTTCGTTAACCTGATCAGAAAGCTGGTCGTTTTCGTCGTTATCCCTTTCGTACTTTTTGGTCCTTTGTGCGGCTACCGATTGCACGACTTCGGTTGGCAAAAAGCCAGTCGGCGAGAGCTATTCGGTTCTCATTTTCTGGTAGTCTTCGTTACCAGCTTGCTGATTCTCGCTTTTCAATACTTTCTCGGTGGAGGCGCTGCTCCCCTTCGTGAAGGAAAATTCAATCTTCACCAGCTCGTTCTGGGATTACCGCTCTGTTTTGCCTGGCTGGCGATCGAAGCTGGACTCGTCGAAGAATTCTTTTTCCGCGCGCTCTTACAGTCGCGGCTTAGCGCCTGGTTCCGCTCCGAAGTTACTGGAGTCGTTTTGATGGCACTCGTTTTTGGCTTGGCGCACGCGCCGGGCTTTATTTTCCGGCGTGCCGGGGTGGTCGAGGGATTGGGAGCGAATCCATCACCGATAGACGCGATTGCCTACTCGATCGTCACTTTGGCTGTGAGCGGAATCTTTTTCGGAATCATTTGGGCCCGCACCCGGAATCTCGCGGCATTGGTCATCATCCACGCCGCAACCGACCTTTTTCCGAACCTCTCCGGCTTCGTTAAGACTTGGGGGCTCTAGCCAGCGCGAATGCCGGCGACGATCATTGGATCGATTTGTCGGTGCCAAGGTCACCGGCGACGGCCGTGCCCATGCTCCTTTGCACGATTTCCAGGCAGTTGGGGTAGCGACGGTTGTTAGACCCGGCCCCCTGGGCGGCGTAGACGACTTCGAGGCAATTGGCGTAACGTTCGCTATTCGGTGTTGAGCCGCGAAGCGCGTAAAACACGATATACAGATAGCAGATCACCGGCAGGAAAAACGCGTGGTGAATCCCAAGCCGATCAGCCAAAACGCCCTGGGCCAGCGGAATGATCGCTCCGCCCACAATCGCCATATTCATAAGCCCCGACCCCGTTCCGGTCAGTGACTTAAGCTCGGCCACTCCCAGCGCGAAAATGCTCGGGAACATGATCGAATTGAAAAGCCCAACCGCAATCATGCTCCACATGGCCACGTGACCGTGCGTGAGCATGGAAATCGTGACCAAGGCCGCGCTGCAAATCGCGCATCCTCCGAGCAAATATCCGGTCTTAACCCGCTGCAAAACCCAAGCGCCGACGAAGCGACCAATCATCGCGCCACCCCAGTAGAACGAAACATATTTTGCGGCGGATGCGGGAGGAAGGCCGGCGATGTCGGGTTGACCGAGATAGTTGACGAGGAAACTTCCGATTGAAACCTCCGCGCCGACGTAGGCAAAAATTCCGATCGCGCCGAAGAGCAGGTTGGGATGTTTCCAAATTGAATCCGGCGTCTTTTCTCTCGCGCGCCCCTCGGCCTCCGCGATTCTCGGCAGGTGGGCAAAAGCGATCGCTACCGCCAGCAAGACAAGGGCAATGCTGATAATGATGTACGGCATCTTGACCGATGAAGCCTGCTGCACGCGATAAGACACGGACGACGCCAGCTGCTCTACCACCGCTGGCGCTGTTTTCAGAATGAGCAGTCCCCCGACCAGCGGTGCCAGCGTCGTGCCTAACGAATTGAAAGCCTGGGTCAGATTCAACCGACTCGATGCCGTCTCCGGTTTGCCCAGGACGATCACATAAGGATTGGCCGCGACCTGCAGACCGGTAATGCCGAGGGCGAGAATCACCAGCGCCATGAGAAACAGCGCGAATGAAGGAACCGACGCCGCGGGCACGAACAATAAGGCGCCGGCACCCATGATGAGCAGACCGACGACCATGGTTTTCTGATATCCGAGCGCGTTTACGATTTTCGACCAGGGCACGGAGAAGAGGAAGTAGGCCGAGAAGAATGCGAATTGGACCAACATGACCTGCGCGTAGGTCAGATCGAAGATCGACTTCAGATGAGGGACGAGAATGTCGTTCAAGCTGGTGAGAAAACCCCACATGAAGAACAGCGTCGTGACGATGATTAGCGGACGGTGGTAGTTTCCGGCGGCCGATGAGGTCGGACCATCCCGGGGCGGTTGAAAGCTGGCTGCCATCGCCTGATAGATAGTCTGCTCGGATCAGACCCGCGGACACAAGCGCAAACGCTTCGGCGACTTCATCGTGCGGTTCAAAATCATGGGTGAAGATTTAAAACCTCAGGCGCGATCGAATGAACGATGACGTTGGTCAACCCCGCGATCACAAATTGGACACCAATCGAGGCCACGAGCAATCCGAGGATGCGTGTGGCGATATTAAGACCAACATCGCCTAACAGCCGCCGCAAGTATCTGGCCGAAAGCAGAATTACGAGTGTCACCGCGGAAATTGCCACGGTTACACCAACCAATCCCCAGGAGAGAGAGGCGCTTCGCCTTTGCCACGCCTCGCCGGCGTATAGAATCAGGTTTGCGATCACTCCCGGTCCGACCAATAGCGGCATAGCCAGCGGGACCACGATTTGGCCATAGACAGATTCGGCCTCCTTGAGTTCGCCAGCTTCCGAAGTGACCGCAAGATCTTTGGTCTTATTCGCCGCATCGTGCGCGACAGTGCGAATTCCAATCAGCAACAGAAGAATACCGCCGGCGATCCGGAAAGCATCCAGCGTGATACCAAAAAACTTCAGCAATGCGGTACCCGCGAAAAGGAAGAGCAGCATCAATCCCAGCACCGTGATTGAGACGAAGATCGCCAACCAGCGTTGGACGCCGGCACGCCTGCCAGCCGTATAACCAATGAAAACGGGAAGCATCCCGAGGGGATTGACAAGCGCAAACAACGTCGCGGCAAACGTGCCCAGAGTAGTGGCTTCGTCTCCTCCCATCCCAAGGTTTGAGGTCATCTTGCTAGCACTTTGCGAGTGGCGGCGCGCTTCCGCCAGATTACTGGCGTTGGTTTAACACCAGCCGTCCCGAATGAGGGTCGCTGCTGGAATTGGTTTGCCATCATTTAATGTCACGACTGATTTATC
>Ga0070673_100001660_pt1 | contig 13174 bp, 13 predicted proteins | sample KBSM23metaG_FD_65342 | JGI IMG/M metagenome (GOLD analysis project Ga0070673, IMG submission 65342) | Miscanthus rhizosphere microbial communities from Kellogg Biological Station, Michigan, USA - KBS M2-3 metaG | ecosystem: Host-associated > Plants > Roots > Rhizosphere > Soil ... | reverse complement strand
CAGCGACTCGATGACAGCTGTTGCCCAAGCCGTTAAGCGAACGGCCGTCAGGCCGTCCGCTGTGCCTTCGCGAAGCTGCCATTTACGGCCGTCCACCGATTGGATCTCCAATGCCGCTGCGTCGGCCTGGGCCGGACAGCTGCTTTTGCGGGCCGTGAATTGGACGGATGAACGTTGACGGTCGCCACCGTCTACCAAGCTCCGGAACAGATCTGGTGGTGACGGGATGACGCTTGCATGCCACACTCGATGCCAACAAGAGCTAGCTAAGGGCGGGAGCATGGCGGCTGTTCGCACACCTCGGTACATCTTCTTTCCGGCGCGCGCAGCAGGCATGTTGCGCATCCGCAAGACACCGGATCCCATCGACAGCTACCTCGATCGCACCGGCTACGTTCCGTCTTTCATCGACGAGGCTCGGCAAGATCTTCACGTACCCCTTCCAACGCTGCTGGCCGTAGCCAAGTCCTCGGCGCAGACCTTTCAATGGAAAGGCAAGACGACGTACGTGCTCGACTACACGCACTTCTCGACGATCCAGTCAAAGACGAGGAAGCTTCCCATTCTCAGTGCCGTCAACATCGACGGGAAGGCGCTGCAGAAGAAGACGACGAGCCACAAGACCTGGCGACCCGACCCGCGGATCCCGACCAGCATTCAGCTGGTGGACGGCGTGTACGGTACGCAGAAGAACGGCTTTTTCAGCCGCGGCCACATGACGCGGAGGCTCGACCCGGGGTGGGGGCCGCCGGCACTGGCCAACCGGGCCGACGAGGACACCTATCACGCCACCAACGCTGCGCCTCAGGTGCAGTCGTTCAACGACGGGGTGTGGGGAGAGATCGAGGACTACATCCTTGAGAACACCCGGAGCACTCGGAGGATCTGCGTTTTCACCGGGCCGGTGCTTCGCAACGGTGACCCGCTGATTCACGGTGTGAAGGTCCCCTTGCAGTTCTGGAAGGTCGTTGCGTTCCTGCATCCCGCGACCTCGGAGTTGGCCGCTACCGGCTATGTCTCGTCGCAGGCGACGGAGGTCGCCGGACTGCTGGTGTCGACTGTTTTCGGCGACGTTGAAAACACGCAGCGGCCCATTGCTGCGATAGAAAAGCTCGCCGGTATCCGATTCGCGAAGCTCAAGGCCGCCGACGTCTTGCGGGGCGCTTCGCCTTCGTTTGCTACTCGGCTGCGGGATGTGCGAGACATCATGCTCGAGTAAGGATTCGGTCGCTGACTCTCGGCGTCCGCAGGCTCAAAGCACCGATTGGAGGGTCCTCTATGAAGGACGGAATGCCCCAAACTAGGCGACTCATCGTTGTGCCGCCATCGTCCGACTCAGTGTTGTTCTTGACCTCCGCCGCGACGGTTCTACGCGGCGTCGGGTCGCGAGGCTCACCTGTCATGGCGCACTTCGCGAAGGCGCTTTCGTCCCATCTCGGTGGTCCGATCACCGGCCGGGTTCGGCTTCCCTCGAAGAAGGTCGTCAAGGCGGCGGCGCGAGCGACAGTCCGCCAGATGGCGAGGTCCTTGCCGAAGAGCGTTCGGGTTGTGGATTCGTCCGCTCCGGACGGGACGGTGTTGATCGATCCCCGCGGCAGATCACGAACAGACGTCATCAAGGCATTGCCGCCGGGCGCCGAGTTATTCGAGGAGCAGTGGTACCGACTCGAGCGGTCCGGGGCGCCGTGGCTGCTGCGGACCGCTCGCGCGCGGACCGACCCGCCCGCAGGAACCGGCTCACAGCTGCTTACCGTGAAGGTCAAGATCGCCGGGGCAACTGCTGGCCTGGCGAACGTCACGGTGACGGTGTTGCTGGGCAGGCAATTGAGCATGGCGAAGACGTCGAAGGCCGGGATCGCGAAGCTACGTCTTCCTGCCCGAGCGAAGAACATCAGTCGGATCTACGTCGACCCTTTGCACTCGGCCTGGCCTATCTATCGCGATTTCGTGCCGATCGCGAACGGCAAGCTCGAATTCAGCGTCCCCGCGCTGGATCCGCAATATCAGGACACTCGCAACCTCGTCTATGGCAAAGCAAAGGCCCGCGGGGTAGGCGTGAGGGTCGCAGTGGTCGACAGCGGCGTCGGCCCCCACGACGCGTTAAAGGTGGAAGGCGGGCGCAATACCACCGACGTCGAGCCGAACACCAAGCGGACCGACTGGGATGGGCATGGCTCCCACGTGGCCGGTGTCATTGCCAGTACGGCCAAGGGATGGCGTCGGGGAGAGGCGTCCCAGGTCAAGTTGTACGCGTACCGGGTTTTTACTGAGGGCGCTGAGTTCGCCAGCAATCTCGCCATCCGAAACGCCATCGTCGAAGCGGCCCAGGCGGGTTGCTGCCTCATCAACCTGTCCATTGGCGGCGGTCCCTGGGATCGTCTGATCGAGCGAGCGGCCGAGACGGCATGGAATCTGGGTGCAGTGTGCGTCGCTGCCGCCGGAAACGACGGGGCAGCGGAAGTTGATGTGCCGGCTCGCTACCCGTTGACCCTCGGGATCTCCGCGATCGGTCTCGAGGGGTCATGGCCGACCGACACCACCTGTGAGCTGGAGGTCGTCGACGCGCCCGGAACCGGCAAACGGATCGACGGACGGCGCGTCTTCCTCACCGGCTTCTCGAACTACGGCGCGGAGGTCGACTTCGCGTCTCCGGGATCGGCGATCGTCTCCACGATCTTCGCGAATCGACTGGGAGTCATGTCGGGTACCAGCATGGCCACCCCGGTGGCAACCGGGGTACTGGCTGCACGAGTCGCAAGTGCCGGACTCCACACCATGCCTGCTACGGCGGAGCGTGCCGCCGCCATCGTCAAGCTGGCCAAGGGGGCCGCCGAGAAGATCGGACTTCCCAGAGACATGCAAGGTATCGGACTAGTCCGATAATCACGGCGTGGCAAAGTACGTGATCTTCCATTCCTCGCCTGATCCGCTGTTGACAAGGCAGGCGTCAACTACCGCCAAGGAATCGGGTCTGACGGTTCACTCCGCACGGTCGGGCGCTCTCCTCGTCACCGGCGCGCCGGCGAAGGTCCGAGCGGCGGCGAAGCGGATGCCCGGGGGTGACTGGGAAGTCACGGCTCAGCAGGCCACGACGACCATCCCAGAGAAGCGGCTACAACCGCACAGACGCCTACGTGTCGGGGGAACGACCCCCTAGGCGAGTCCCGCCGAGTGGTAGCGTGGGTAGCCTCGGCCCAATCGGCTGACAACCTGGTATGGCTCTTCAGTCGACGAGCGCGGCGTCGAGCGTGATGGTGGCGTTGAGGACCTTCGACACCGGGCAACCGGCCTTCGCTTTGGCGGCCAGCTCCGCGAAGGTGGCGGCGTCGGCGCCGGGCACCTTCGCGCGAAGCGTCAGCTGCACGGCGTTGATCGCCCAGCCGCCTTCGACCTGCTCGAGCGTCACACGCGCCGTGGTGTCCATCTGCGTTGCCGTGAGCTTGGCTTCGCCGAGAATGAGCGAAGCGCCATCGTGAAACAGGCGGCGTGCGCCGCGCCGAGCAGCTCCTCGGGGTTGCTGCCGGGCTTGCCTTCAAAACGGCTGGCAAAGCCGTAGGGATACGACTTCAGGGCGCCGCTCTCTGTCGAGATCAAGCCCTTTCCGTCCTTGATGCCGCCCGACCACTGGGCCGAGCCGTTGCGCTGGATCTTCATGGGTTCCTTTCCGGGTCACATCGACAGTGCTCTGAGTGAACAGCCTACTCCGCTTCACTGAACCCCGATGCGAAAGTGGCACCGGCGCCACCCTGCATCGGCACTCGGAGACGCTCCGGCTCGAGCAGGCGACCGGCGATGTGGACTCGAGTGGCCCTCCATCCAGCATCACGGGCCTTGATCGAGGCTTCGCTCGCCAGAACCGCAGACTAATCGAAGGTTATTGTTCTTGGGGCTTGCGCCTCGGGTGCGAACACCTGATCCGTTTCCGCGTTCTGCCCCATGATCCAGGAGACCGTGCGCTGCGGCCGGAGTAGCATTTGACCGGCTTCGCCCGGTGCGGCATTGGCGGCCTCTCCCGTTTGTGCTCGGCGAACAAGGAGGTGTTATGTCGAAAGATGCGAACAAGCTTGCTGCCGCAGCGGATGGCTTCGAGGCGGTCGGCTCATTGATCGGATTGCTGAAGCCGATCGTCTCATTGGTCATGCGCAACTATCACGTGGCCGCGAAAGGCTTTCAGCGGATCTGCGAGGCACTGCTGGAGGCCAACGCAAGCCTCACGGGGTGGATCAACGATTTTCGAGACTTCGACGTCAATCATCCCGATAGCAAAGCGCGCTTTGCGCAGCTCGCCAAGCGGTACGACCAACTGAAAACAGGCAAGGGCTACCAGACGCTGAAGTTTAGCTGCAGCGACATCGGATATGTCTACAACGTCGAGATTCGCGGCAAGCTGCAGGACCGTTTGGACGATCGGTTCAAGGCTCTCTTCGCGGGCGACAAACTCACCCAGGCGGAAAAAGTCTTCGCGGAGTTGACCCAGGCGGACGGAGCCATGGTCGAGTTCATCCACAACACGGTCTTCAACGCACTAGATGGGGTGTGCACGCCGATGCGCGCAGCGCTTGCCCGCGGGGATCGCGAGGCGGCGCAGATCGCGCAAGCCGCCTTCATCCTCAGGTCCGAGGAGTTCGTCAAACAATTGCAAGCGCACGGCGACGCACTTTCGGATCTCGTCCGCCAGTTTTCTGGTTTGGCCGCGAGCCCGCCGGCAGCGGGCGTTCCCCGGACTACCGTACCGTCTTCGTGAGAGGAGCGGTCGGTACGGTTTGCGGTCGGATGGTTCACACGCCTGGGGGATCCACAACATCGTCAGCTTGTCGGTCACGATGCGTCCCAACGCCCGGTTTTCCGCCACCCCGCACACTTAGGAACGCTTTCTCGATCCCACGCAGCCTGGTCGGCTTGACTCGCCCGATAGTGCTTGCCCACCGTTGCGCTTGATCTCGCGGCTGACTGTGCATCCAGGTCGGCCGAGAAGGGCCGCAATTGTTCGGATCGATTGACATGCCACGACAGCACGCGAAGTCTCTTGACGCTCGGACAAGATCAGCGCCACCCGGGCCCGGTGCCGCTCTGTCGGACGGATGCCCACCAGACGCACCCAGAATTCCCTGCACTGACGTCTATGCCCGGTCAAACAGCTTGGCCATCTGGTGGAGCGTCCAGGCTTCCTTCCATCGCTCCCACGTCAGGGGCCTTCTGGCCGTCCGTGTAGTAGGTAAGCGTGCGGTACTTCATCTGCAACACTCCTTCTGCTTGCGCAGTGATCAGTGTGTTGCATCGAGCCGTGGATTCCGCCGCTGAAGCCAACACCGGTCTTAACGAGGCGATAAGCAACTCTTGGCCGATCGGTGACGGCCGTGGGTGCGGCTGTTCGGACAGCAGCATGGATGCGTCGACTGAGCAGCCTTGGGCTGACTGGCCAACGAGGGGTCGGACCGTCCGATACCTCCCTTGGTTCTTCGAGGAGCTACCGCTACCGAATGCGTAGCGGCTGTACGCAAGGGAGGGAGCGAAAGAGGCTAGGGCAGGAATGGCCGATGGCCGCGTTCCGTGGGTATTCTCTTTTTCCGCGTGTCTTCATCATGACCTCGACTCCTCGCGAAATACGTCACCGTCGACCTTCGCGGACTGCGTGCGGCGCTGCCGGCACGCGCGGCCCGCCACGGCCTCACCGAGTCCGACATGCTGCGGAGCGCCCTTCCAGCGGCTCTTGGTGAATCCCGACCGGTGTCGTTATGCCGACTCCAGTCACCAAACTGAGGCGATCGCCAGATCCGCTCTCGAGCGACTAGATATGGTGCTGGGAGTCGGCCGGTCCCTTGCAGGGTTCATGATGGTCTCAGATCGGAGCGGTCGCCCGCAGGTGTCCGTTCTTCGGCTGCGCGCGTCGAGGGATTTCCGCCCGATGCCCGGCCGTTTCGTCACGTGGACGCAGGTCATGGTCGTCGACACATCCTCGGGACCGTCAGGCCCACACAGATGGAGGGCCGTTCCTGACAGTGCGTCGCGAACGAGCGTCGGAATGGGGGACAACTGACCCTGCGAGCGATCTGGGCCGTCCGACCTACTGGGCGACCGCCGGTGCAGTTCCTTGTGAACCGGCGAGTAGGCACGCCGCCCCAAGCCGTAAGCAACCAACCATCGAAGGTCGATCCTGTAAGGGTTGACAGTATGGGCAGATCCACCTTCGTGATCGAATTTGTGCCGAGATTGATCGCGACCCCGAGCGGCGGGCGAGGACTCAACAGAACATGTGGTCGGGCGACTTCGTGTTTCTGCTGGGCAATCGAACTCGAGTTGCCCATGGCGCCGCCCATATGGTCTGTGCCTCGAAAAGCACAAGAACTGGTCCAGCCAATATTCGGAGCTATGAGGCACATCAGCGCTCCCTTCAATGAAGGGCGCAACAGTGGGGGTGAGCGATGAACCGAGTTTTCGAGGCGCGGGGCTACACCTCGGTACCCGACGGAACGGAAGTAAGCCCTTTTCTCAACCCGACGGATTCCAACCAGGCGGATATTCCTTGGGGTGCACTCGATGACATGAGCATCGCCGCAGGGAGGATCAACCCCGGAGCAGCGTCCTGGATTCATCGCCATCCCGTGGTGACCTTGGTGACGTTCGTGGTGGCGGGTCGCTTGACATTACACATGAAGGGCGAGCGCGACCCCGCTCCGTACGCGCTCGACATGAGAAGGGGACAGGCCGCAGTCACCGAACGCGGCACCATGCTTCAACTGCAGAACACAAGCGACGACGCCGCAGAGGTGCTCTACATTTGCTCGCCGGCATACGTATTTGACAAAGAGGACGGAGGTCTGCCATACGACGATGCAGTGCTCGTGGCCGGGGCCTGGGCCGAGCTGCTGACCTTGAAAGACGCGGGTGAGGAGACCAGTGACTATGACGCCCGGGCACGCCGGGCCGAGGCGAGGCGCCGCATGTCAAAGCGAAGGGGCATAGACATTCCCCGGCTGACTGGCGATGTCGTACGCTCGTTGCCCGGGCCGTACGATTACCTCGCACCTGACAACTCCGAGATCCGCCTGCTGGTAGACGGAGATCACGGCGGGTTGGCGCACTGCCTGCTTCCGGCCGGCAGAATTTCCTCTGCCGTCCGTCACCGGACCGTGGAAGAACTTTGGTACGTTTTGGAAGGCGAAGGTGAAGTCTGGCGGTCCCGTGCCGGTGACGAACGGATCGACCGTGTTCGGCAGGGGGACTCGCTCCGTGTCCGCGTTGACACGTCCTTTCAGTTTCGGGCAGGAGAGCAGCATGACTTGAAGCTGCTTCTCGCGACGATGCCGCCCTGGCCAGGGCCGAAGGAGGCCGTACCGGTTCACGGGCGGTGGGACAGATGATTCCGTTTACGACAACAGTCCCCCGGCTTCGACTGCTTCTCGCATGGGAAATGCGTTCGGCAATTCGCGGCAAAGCGCCAGCGCCGCGACTTGGCGTGCCTGCGCGGAATCTGCTAACGCGAGGCAGTGGGAGCCCAAACCCTAGTCTCCGGACCAGTTGTCGGCCGCGGCAAGAGGGCTCTTGCCCTGGACCGCAGCATGGTGGTCTCGTCGGGCAGGCGGGCCGTGACGCCCTCGAGCTTGGCGATCTCGCGGTATGGCGGCACGGCGTGCAGCGCTTCTTCCATCGCCGGGTTGCTAAGGCCGAACCACTACAGCAGTCGATGAATACGCAACATCGTCTCGATGACGAACGGAGGGCGCCGCGTGTTGACCTTGGCGTAGCGCGGCGCCACGATCTGCACCAGCGCATCCCAAGCCACCCCGCGTTCCATCTTCGCCAAGAACTCGCGCTTGCGCGTCTCCGTCCTAGAGAGGTTCAGACCGAGTCCAAGCTGCTCCATCATCGTGCGGTTCGAGTTGCCGCTCTCTGCTCACGCAAGCAGCAGGCCAAGCGTTGTGCAGACCATCCCTAAGCGTCTTCATTGCAGGCCGATTTCAAGTGGCTCAGCCAGTCGCGCTCATCATCGAAAGTCGCTCGCCGCGGCGTGATGAGATTGACCGAACCGTTGCGATCAATGGCTGCCAGCCTATCTTCTCTTCCCCCGAATGTGCTGTGGAGATTTCCAGGCAACGCTTCCCTGACATCGTTCTGGTGGTGGCGACATCGGCCCAACCCGTTGAAGATCTCGCTTGCCTTGCGCGCCTGCGGGCGACATTGTGTGGGTCCCGGTTCCTGTTTCTGGCGTCCGTCAGTTCTGAAGAGCTGGCGATCGCCGCGATGCATTCCGGGGCTGAGCGATACGTCAAAGAGCCCTGGACCCCCGCGATGCTCGGACTTGCTGTCACGGAGTTGTTGGCACCGGTTGCGAGTCCGGGCAACGACGGTGTCGGTCTGAGACACGGGGATAAATTCGTCGGCCGGGGCCCCGCATCACAGCAACTGCGGACCCAACTGGCCCGAATATCGCCCACGGAGAGCAGCGTGCTCATTACCGGGGAGACCGGCACCGGCAAGGAGGTGGTCGCCGAGCTAATCCACCTCAACAGCAAGCGAGCGAACCAACCATTCGTCTGTCTGAACACTGCCGCCTTGCCCGATTCGCTGGTTGAAAATGAGCTTTTCGGCCATGAGCGGGGGGCATTCACAGGCGCCGTGGCCGCTCAGGATGGGAAGCTGGCTGCAGCAGATGGCGGCACACTTTTTCTCGACGAAGTCGGCGACGTGAATCTTCCTGTGCAGGCCAAGTTGCTGCGGGCACTCGAGAACAGGTCGTTCTACCGGGTAGGAGGATCGCGGAGCGTTAAATTCGACGTCCGCATCGTCGCTGCTACCAATCAAGACCTGGAATGCGCTGCGAACGAATCGCGATTTCGAAGGGACCTGTACTATCGCCTCAACGTGATCCGGATGCGCTTGCCGCCCCTGCGCGAACGCACTGAAGACATTCCGCCGCTGGTGAACCACTACCTTCGCCAGTTCAACCGCGAAATGGGCCGTTCGATACGCGGCCTATCGCCGCGCGCTGTCGAAACGCTGTGCGCATATCACTGGCCCGGCAATGTTCGCGAATTGCGCAACGTGATCGAAGCCTTGCTGGTGAACCTCGCGCCCGAAACCACGGGAATCGTCGACATTCCGTCCGAGGTCATGCGCCAGCTCGCCTTCGCAGTGGGCGCGCCAACGTCGGAACGCGAGCGCCTCCTTCAGGCGTTAACGGCGACCAACTGGAACAAGCGCAAGGCGGCCAGCGACCTGCACTGGTCGCGGATGACTCTGTATCGCAAGATGCACGAACACAAGATCGATCTGCGCCGATGAGTAGGTTCTAAGGCTTGCCGGCCGGCGGCTCGTCTGTCCCGCGTCTCTTCGCGGCCCTTTCCTTTTTCACCTCGTTGCGAAGGTCGGCCAGACGGTCGGGGAAACGCGTGAGGCGTTCGCCGAGATCGATTCCGGCTTCCTTCAGCTGCCGTTCGAGGTCGGTCATCGCAGTCTTCGCCGACTCGACTCGCTTCTCGTCGCTCGAAAAGCTGTTGCCGATCACGCCCGGCAGCTTCTTCAGGAGGTCGAAGAGCGCCGGTGCGGCATTCGGCGTCACGGGCGATTTTTCCGTGACAGGGGTACGGTTCTTCTCATCGAGCCTTGCGCGAAGGTCGGCCAGCCGCTCGCCGATGCCGTGTCTGAGCTCATCGAGGGTCTGACCGAGCTGGTCTTTCGCCCAGCGGCGCGCCTGATGTTCCGTGACTTCTAAGGGCACAAGTCCTTGAACCTCAACAGCCTTGGTTCGGCCGTCAAGACAGCGAAGTTCGACTGAGCCGGGATGCAATACGCTCTCATTGGATATCAGAAAGTAGCGTGCACCATCTGCAGTCGACCACAGCGTTGTTGTGAAAGTTGGCGTTGACACTCGCGGAGCCCCTATTGCTGGCGAATCCAGTCACCGGGCGGGTCTGGATTCCAGAACCGCCCTTCGCTATCTCGATATAGGACGCCTGATCCACCTAGCGCTTTGACCAGCTCGAGGTTTGCGATGGCGCCCTCGCGCAAAGCGAAGATAACCATGGTCGATTTGATCGCGCGCCCATCCGGAAGCGTCCGCATTGGAAGCGCCTCGTGAAGTTCGGTAGTCGTTTCTCTGTCGAGTTCTTGACGCGCATCTTCCGCTACGACCTTGTACGCCGTGCGCGTTGACTCATCGTAGAACGAAAACGGTTTCACGCGATCTGCACCCCAAATCCGCCAAACTTGATCGCCTTCAGCCTCGAAGTCCTCATCTCGGGGTAAGTTGAGCGTCCCACCGATCCATTGCTCTAGAACATAAAGCTGTCGCTTGAGCTTCGCCTCGTCGCTAAGGTGATCTACCGCTTGGATGATCAGCAAGTCGCGTGCGTTGCGACGAATCAAGCCGGCGGGCAGACTTTCGCGCTGCAAGCGCTCAAACGTCTCGGGGTCGACTACCGATGTGCCGGAATCGTAGTACGCGCGACTGAGAAAATACGCGACCACGTTAGGGTGCCAATGCGGGCTTTTTCGGGGGGGCAGCGGACGCGGGTAGTTCACGGAAGGGAGCGCGAGGTGGAAAATTGGGCCAATAACGCCGAGACCCGAAACGCTGTCATTGATACCGCCTGCGAGTTGCATCATGTCATCAAGCGTCGGCCGGCCGCGTTCTGAAATTCGGCAGTCGACCCTTAAATCCAAGATCTGGCCATGATCGTAAAACTCAACTATTTCATCGTTCGCGGCGACCGAACGTAGAACGTACGCGCCCTTCTTGCCCTCCTGAAGCTTCCGCTGGGCGCCATTAAGATCGACAAGTGATCGTGACTTTCGGGAGTTCGGTGCTTCTAGTTCAAATTGCACTGACCCTAAGCCCGCTCGTGTCAGGGCTGCGAATAGGTCACTAAGCCAGGGCTCCATCTCTCGCCAGGGCTTGGGAAAGCTTATCCCATTAATAAAAAACTGCGACTGCACATAGTCTCCTTCTTTTAGGGGTCACCAAACTAATCAGGCGGAAGGACTCGGACGTTTGGGATATTCAGAAGGGAACGCCATTTCTCTCTGGCATCTTCACTTGTAATCACGTAAACCACCTGCACATAACTCTTACCATCAGGTGGCGGGCCTGTCTTGTAAAGGTTTCTGGTAATGATGCTGTATTTTGCAGCTTGGTCCTTATCCTGCGCCCCAGGTCCCGTGCCAGCGTGCCCCTTCGCTTCATACAGGCTGTTCCCGCTCTCTCCGTCGGCAATTCGATCGTGCTCAAGGTCTTTGTAGCGCGAAACTAGGAAAGCAGGGTTGGTTCTCTCGTACTGGAACTGCGGATGCTGACTTACCGCCTCTTCGTAGATTTCGCTGCGCGCCCTGTTGTAAGCACCAGGCGTTACGGCCACGCTCGCCTTCATGAAAGTCGTGATCGCCGACGGAGTCTTTCCAGTGAGCGACTCGACGATCTTGGCTCTTGAGGCGCGCCTGTAAGTATCGGCATCAGTTACGTTTTTCAGCTCTGGGGATTCGATTGTTGCGGTCAAACCCGCTACTTTCAGCAATTCCTTGTAAACCTGAAGCTTTTCGCTATCCTCTGCCGAATCATTTGATGGGCCCAATTGAAGCACCCCAGCCTCATCAATGTGGACCTGCGGCCGCTCCTCTTCTGTCTTCGCTTTCTCGCCGCGTTTTATATAGTACTTCTTCGACTGTTTTGGCGTATTCTTTAGCGCTGTCTGATATGCGCTATATCCATCAGGCACTCCGGGTTTGACAAATTGGCCGGTTTTCGTGTCGTCCGCGTCTGGGACGTTTCGCACGACAACTTGCTTGCCCACCATCGGCACGATAGCGCCGCCTACGTTACAAGCTTCAAAAACCTCTTTGATCGCCTGAACCAATGCGGTTTCGGCGTTGACGGTTTCGTCTTCCAACTTCGGAATATTTCCCTCCGATTCGTCACCTTCGGGCTTGTTCTTTTTCGCTTCAATCGCAGCCCCCTCGGCTTTTGCGACCGTAGTTGTTCCATCCAGCAATGCCCGCGCCGCCTTGATCTTTTCTTTGCCGGGCGGCGGAGCGTCCTTGTCGAGGCGGAGGAGCATTTCACTGACCGTTTGCTTGTAGCTGGAGACTACGACCGTCACGGATCCTCCCTGTCCTTCGATCCAAAGATGGTGAGTCTTCGACTCGGCAACAAAGTCCAGCTTCTCTCCGATGTCCTCCTCGCTCGCTTTCGACTTCTTCTTGTCGTCCTTCTTCCCGATCCCCACCGCGGCCAACAGCGCCTTGCCCTTCTCGATCATCCACGCCAATGCCTTTTCGATCATCCCCAGGATCCATTCCCGCATGCTCTTCACTTTGTCGGCGACGATCGACGGCAGGTCGCCCAGGCTCAGATAGTCCGCGATAAATGAGATGACGGGCGCGATGAGCATCCCGAGCGCCTTTTCGACCGCTGCCGCGAAGCCGCCGGTGTTGCCGGCCAGGATGTCGGCGATGCCGTTCACGACGGTTTCGACTAGCGTGAAGATCTTGGCGGCATTCTGGAAGATCCACTTGAGGACGCGATAGATCGCTTCGAGCGCCTGAACGATGGCGCCGGCCGGATTGAAGAGCGCGATGATGCGCGCGGCGACCTGCTTGATGATCGCGGAAACCATGAAGTCGACCGCGAGATCGATCACCTGATCGACGATCGACTGGGGATCGAGCTTCTCCTTGATCATCTCGTAGATGCCCTCGGGCCCCTTTTCGATGAGCAGCGAGACGAGCGAGTAGACCTTCTCGATGAGCGCGACGTTCTTGGCGCCGACCAGCTTGACGAGGATCTTTCGGATGTTGGGCCACGTGATCCCCATGAGCTGAAGGAAGAACGTGACGATGCTCTTGACCGACACGTCCTTGGGAACCTGCACGTCCTTGAGGCCGCCGAGCAGCCAGCTCAAGAACCCCTTGAGCAGGTGCGTTCCGAAATTGTCGAAGAACTTCCCGAACCCCGCGGCAAGCCCCGAAAGCAGATTGTTCGCGAACTTCAGCGGATCGTCGGCGATGTCCTTGACGACCTTCTTGATCTTGGCGACGACCGCCCAGAACGCGGCAGGCGGGATGCCGAGCAGTTCGAGCAATCCCTCGATGATGAACTTGACCGGATCCTCGATGAATCGGTTGATCGCGTCGGCGATGCGGCCGAGCAGTCCTCCCGCTTTCTTGCGCAACTCGGCGATCT
>Ga0070673_100001658_pt1 | contig 13180 bp, 9 predicted proteins | sample KBSM23metaG_FD_65342 | JGI IMG/M metagenome (GOLD analysis project Ga0070673, IMG submission 65342) | Miscanthus rhizosphere microbial communities from Kellogg Biological Station, Michigan, USA - KBS M2-3 metaG | ecosystem: Host-associated > Plants > Roots > Rhizosphere > Soil ... | reverse complement strand
GTGTCGGACTCGACGCGCAGATCGAGCACGCGTCCACGTGCGTAGCGCAGCGCCCAGGCATAGGGGAACAACGTGCTCTGACGCAGCACGCCCGTGTCATTAGTGACCAGTGGTGCGATCACGTTGACCAGCTGCGCCAGGCACGCGACTCGAACGCGTTCGGCGTTGCGGAGCAGCGTGTTCACGAAGCCGCCAACGAGCAGCGCGTCCTCGAGGTTGTAGACCTCTTCGAGCAGCTTCGGCGCGAACTGCCGGCGCCCGTTCACGGCGTCGCCGCTGCGCGCCCGATACCACACGTTCCACTCGTCGAACGACAGCCAGAGCCGCTTGCTCGATCGCCGCAGGCCTTGCACGTAGTCGCAGACGGCAGCGACCTCGCGTATCTGACGATCCATGTCGAGGTTCATCGCCAGATAGCGCGCCGTGCTGTTCCGCGTCAGGGCTTGGGTGTTGCCGTAGTACGCGTGCAGCGAAATGCCGTCGACCTGGTCGTAGCACTCTTCGAGCACTTCCCGGTCCCAGATCAGGTATTGGGGCATGTTCGTGCCACTCGACCCGCAGGCGATCAGCTGCAGATTGCCGTCGATGACGCGCATCTGCCGCGCCGCATCGCGCGCCTTGCGCCCGTACTCACGCGCCTGCATCTGCCCGATTTGCCACGGCCCGTCCATCTCGTTGCCGAGGCACCAGTACCGCACGTCGTGGGGCTTCTCGTAGCCGTGCGAGCGACGGAGATCGCTCCACTTGGTGCCGCGCTCGTAGTTGCAGTACTCGACGTAAGCGACGGCCATCTCCGCGGAGCCGGTACCGAAGTTCATTCCCAGCAGCGGCTCGGTGCCCACCGACCGGCACCAGTCGATGAACTCGTTGGTGCCGAACTGATTCGTTTCCATCGAGTTCCACGCCCGCTCGAGCACCGTCGGCCGCTGTGGCTTCGGTCCGACGCCGTCCAGCCAGTTGTACCCGGAGACGAAATTGCCGCCCGGATACCGGACGATCGGCACGCCGATCTCCTTGACCTCGCGCACGACGTCGGTGCGGAAGCCCTTCGAATCCGCCAGTGGCGATCCCGGCTGGTAGACGCCTGTGTAGACCGCCCTCCCGAGGTGCTCGAGAAAGGCGCCAAGGACCCGGCGATCGAAATCGGCGCGAACGCGCGGCTGCTGGATGAACGCACGGGCTGCCCCGCGGACGCCTTGCGCATAGCCGATGGCGTCCAGCCACGACCCGGTCGCCAGCATGGCGCCTGCCCCACCCAGATTCGCGAGAAAACGACGACGGCTCGATGGAGTCATGGTCATCACTTATCGCCCTCGCAAGGTGTTGATGCGCTGCGTGAACTCGTCCACGTTGGCGCGGTTCACGACGAGCGTCGGCACGATGATCTGTTTCGTCTCGGGGATGAAGGAACGATCGCCACGTACGGCCTGGGCCATCCGTTTGATCGCCTGATACCCGAACTCGTACGGCTGCTGGACAACCGTCGCATGAATGGCGCCGGCCTTGATTCCGGCCAGCGTCTCGTCGGCTTCGTCGAACGTGACGATCTGAACTTTGCCGACCTTGCCCGCCTCGCGCACGGCATTAAGGATCGCGGGGCCGTTGTAACTCCACAGTCCGACGAGCGCCTTCACGTCGGGATAGCGCACCAGTGTGTCGGCCGCGTTTGCTTTCGCCCGCACATCATCGACATCGTCAGTGCGCACGTCGATGATGGTGATGTTCGATCCCGTCAACGCTTCCTTGATGCCCTGCACACGGTCCTGGGCGTTGCGCGCGTCGAGCTTGCCGACGAACAGCATGATCCGGCCGCCGTCGGGAACCGCCTCGCGTAGGAGCTGCCCGGCTTGCCGCCCCGCCGCCAGGTTGTCGGTGCCGATATAGCACGTCCTCGCCGATTCCGGAGCGTCGCTGTCCTGGGTGAACACCACTGCACGCTTCGCGGCAGCGTCGATCAGAGCGGTCTGGTTCTGTGGATCGACTGGCGAAATAGCGATCGCGTCGACACCCTTGGTCAGGAGGTCATCGACCACGCGCTGCTGCTCCGCGGCGGTACCGTCAGCGGTGATCCTGAACTCCGCTTGCACGTCGGGCAGCTCCTCGTCAGCCTTCTCGACGCCGCGCCGTGCGATCGTCCAGAAGTCGGCAGAGTTGTTGGTCACGAACGCCAGTTTGAGCGTCCTGGTTCCGCCAGTCGCGTTGCGGTCACGCGGCTCGCACCCCACCGACAGCAAGGCCAGGCAGGCCAGGGATGTGATCAGTCTCGCAGCGTCTCGTTTCATCAGCGCCTACTCCTCACAGCGTGATCGATCGAGTGCCGAACGCCATGACACCCGGTGACGATCCCGCAAAGATGTGCGGTCGGTACCCTGTCTGCTGTTCGTACGCATCCGCCACGTGCGCGATCGCCGCCGTGGCCCCGCAGCGGCCGATTACGGCGACCGTACCGCCGCTGCCCCCTGCCGTGATCCGCGCGCCATACAAGCCCGCCGCCAGACCTTCGCTGCGGACCAGCGCGACGAGGCGATCGGTCCCCTCTGAGCCGAGCCCACAGCGGCCATAAGCGGCGTGAGACTCGTACATCAGCTCGCCAAGATGTCGGCGGGCCTCTTCCGATGATTCGGGCAGCAGCTGGCGAAACGCCCCGGCGCGGGAGCGCTCGTACACCGGATGTGCCGCCGGTACACGCACGCAGTATCGTCGTTCACGCTCAACCGACGTCACCGAATCCGCGGTGCCGCCGTATCGGGCGAGAAATTCGTCTCCCGAGATGTGTTCTGGCAGGTGGCGCGCCAACTCCTGCTCGAAGTGATCGACTGCGATGTTCGCCAGGTAGTTCCCCGGCACCAACGTGTGCTCGGAGAGTATGCGCAGGCCCATGAACGCACCTGTCCGGACAGCCGCGTAGTCGGATCCGCCCACGGCGTGACGCTCACCCGAATCGAGTCCCCACAGTTCGATGTCGTCTGGAACGAAGACCGGCAACTGCAGCTCCGCCGGCTGGCACAGGAGCGCCAGCAGCGCATGCTCGTCACCGAACACGCACGTCATCTGGTCCATCACGCCACACGGCGCGCCAGCCACGCGGTTCTCTGCCGTCTGGCACAGAAGCGCCAGATCGCGCGGCTCGAGCGCGATTCCGAATGCGCACGCCATCGCCGCCATGGTCGCTGTTTCAACCGCGGCCGACGAGCTCACACCCTTTCCCTCGGGCACATCCGAGACGACGACGATTCTCGCGCCCGACGTCAGCCGGAGTCCGCACTCGCGGGCGAGCACGAGCACAACGCCGACAATGTAGGCTGCCCAGTGGTCGTACGAAGTGAACATCCGCCGCGCCTCGTCGTAGCGGACGGGCGCACCGTCAGGCGCCAGCGTATCCAGAGGGATGGTGTACGCATCGCGGGCCAGGCTGACAATTTCCAAGACGGGACGATCGATCCGCTGAACGGCCGCCCATGTGGCCTCGGCGATCGGACGCTCCAGTACGAGCGACCCCGAGTAGTCGGCGATTCCGCCCATCACGTCGAGTCGTCCCGGCGCGCGCGCGATCGACACCGATGCGCCACGCTCGAATAGCCGTCGTTCGCGCAGCGTGTCGACGACTGTCGCGAGGCTATCCTTCATCGTCGATCCATTTCCGCGCACGAAGCGTCTGCTGCAACAGCGGCTCGACTTGCGAGCGGATGTGGGCATTGGCGTAACCCACCCATGCCACCTCGGCGTCCACGTTCAGCGGCGCATCCAGCGGCTGACCACCAGGATTCGTCACGATCACGCCGCTTTCTTCCGCGATGAGCGCGCAGCAGATGTCGTACGGATGGCACGTGAGTGCGGGCGGCAACCCGCGTTCCGCCAGGACGGGACGGAGAAGCGGACGAAGATCGGCGATGAAGCGATCGTGTCCAGCCATGAGCTCATACAGCTGTCCACCCGTCGAGGCGTATTGATCCTCGAAGCAGTGCGTCTTTCCAGGGCCGTAGGGACCCAGTGCGCCGTAGACGATCGCTTCGTCGATCGCGGCGAGCACGTCGCGTGCGCTGGGAAAGAAGCGAACGATCGTGGCATAGCCGTGGGCGATGCTCGGTGCTGCCGAGGGTCGCAGTCGGATCGGCAGGCGTTCGCCGGTCAGCCGGTTGTAACGCTGTGCATGTGCACCGCCACCGCGTACTGCCCACAATTGATCCGACAGGTGCTGTTTGAGGAGAGGGATTTCAGTCTGCACGGCCAACTCGATGTCACGCAGTGATGTTCCCGGACCCCGATTGGGGGCGACGGCCGTGAGTATCCACGCACTGCGCTTCTGGTACATGAGGCCACGCGTACCATCGATTGGGTCGACGATGATGCAGCAATCTGCGGACGCTTCATCTGCCCCGAGCGGGTAGACACGGCGTCCCCCGGGGAGCCCCTCTGCCACCATCACGAATGTGCGGTCGTGCGCCAGCGCTTCGGCGAGCCGTGTGACGATGGCTTCGCCAACGACGTCGATGGCGTAAATCGTGTCCCCCTCGTCGTCACGATCGATCGAGGCCATTCGGTCGAGGCTATGCCGCTCGGTTGCGGCCACGATCTCCGCCCGCACATCTCCGTGCAGCGCGAGGATCAGATTCAACAACGCGTGGGGGTCACGCATGCGGGCCTACGCCGCTCAGGCGATAGTGGACGTCGGGCACCCCGAGCAACTCCGCAGCCTTTGCCTCCGGCCGTGTATCACTCAGGAAGTTGCCACCGCCGATTTCGGGACCGGCGAGGTACTTCAGCAGGTGCGGCTTGCGCAGCGGTGGATGACATTCGATGTGACAGTGAAAGCCGCTGTAATCGCCACCATCGGTTGGTGCCTGGTGGAACGCCAGCACGTAGGGAAACGACATCTGCCACAGGTTGTCATAGCGGACGAGCAACGACTTCAGCGCCACGGCCAGGTCGTGACGCTCGCTCGCCGACATCGTCTCGAGGCTGGCGTGCGTGTCCTTCGGCGCGACGTAACACTCGTAGGCGTAGCGGGCGAAATACGGGAGGAACACCACGGCGGACGCGTTCTCGAACAGAATGCGACGGCCATCGTCGAGCTCGGAGCGCAGGATGTCCTGAAAGAGCACGCGGCGATGCTCGTTGAAATAGCGCCGACTGGCCGCGGCTTCGGTCTCGATGGTTTTGAAGACGAAGTTGGTCGCGTAGATCTGACCGTGTGGATGCGGATTCGACACGCCGACCACTTCGCCCTTGTTTTCGACGATCAAGACGCTTCGGATGTCGGGCCGCGAGCCGAGCTCGCGGTACTGATCGCGCCAGGCATCGATCAGCGCGGCGACTTCATCGGCCGGCAACTCGGCCAGCGTGGTGTTGTGCTTCGGGGTGTAGCACACCACCCGCGCCGCTCCCGTCGCTGGCGCATTCCGATAGATGCCCGGGGGCGGCTCGAGCTGCCTGGGGGCGTCGGCGCCGACGCAGGGGTGATCGTTGTCGAAGACGTACACCGACTGGTAGTCGGGATTGCGCGCGCCGCTCACACGGAGATTGCGTGGACAGAAATAGCAGGTCTCGACGTATTCTGGCGGCCGAGCGCCGGACACCACGGCCCGCTCCCCATGCCATGGACGATCCTGACGATGGGCAGCAACAACCACCCACTCTTCGCGGAGCGGATGCCACCGCTGTTCCCAGGCAGCTACGCCGGAGCTCTCCATTGACGACCAATCCTTTCCTGAACATGTCGGCCGTGTCCAAGCAATTTCCCGGCGTCATCGCCCTCGATGGCGTGGACTTTCACGTGGCGGCTGGGGAGATTGTCGGCCTCGTCGGCGAGAACGGCGCGGGCAAGTCGACGTTGATGAAGATTCTCGGCGGCATCCATCGGGCGGACTCGGGCACCATCGCGCTCGAGGGTGTGCCAGTGGTGATGCACGGACCAGCGGACGCGGCTCGTCTCGGCATCGGCATCATCCATCAGGAGCGCGAGGTCATCGAGACGCTCGACGTGGCCGGAAACGTGTTCCTCGGGCGCGAGCCGCTGTGGGCGGGGCCGCTGCGTCTGTTGGATCGCCGCCGCATGGAAGCGGACACGGAGCGGCAGCTCGTCCGGATTGGGGCGCAGATCTCGCCGCGCACCCTCGTGCGGCGGCTGTCCCCTGCGCAGCAGCAGTTTGTCGCGATCGCCCGCGCCCTTTCGATGAACGCGCGGCTGCTCGTGCTCGACGAGCCGACGGCCAGCCTCGGCGCGAGCGAGGCCGAACGGCTGTTTGCCGTGCTGCAGGATCTGCGATCGAGCGGCACGGCGATCGTGTACATCTCGCATCGCCTGAAGGAAATCGAAGCGCTGGCCGACCGCGCCGCGGTGCTGCGTGACGGCCGCAATGCCGGCGTGCTCCAACGCGCCGAGATCACGCGCGATCGTCTCGTACAGCTGATGGTCGGACGCCACGTCGAAAGCAACCGGGTGCGGCCGGCACACGCACCCGCAGGAGAGGCCGGTGCGGATACGGCGCAGCTGCGCATCGATCGCGTACGCACGCAGCGCTACCCCGATGTCGAAGTGTCGTTGACCCTCAACCGCGGTGAGGTACTCGGCATCGCAGGCCTGATCGGCGCGGGACGCTCGGAGCTCGCCGAGGCCATCTGCGGCGTCGTGGCCCCGGTGTCCGGTCGCGTGCTGCTCGACGGCCAGCCGCTGGCACTCGACTCCCCGCGCGACGCGATCCGGGCGGGAATCTGTCTGGTTCCAGAGGATCGACGCGGCCGGGGCATCATCGCGCCGATGACGCTGCGCGACAACATGACGCTCCCGGCACTCGAATCGTATGCCCGTCTTGGTCTCGTCCAGCGCGCCGCCGAGACCAGCGCCGCTCGAGACACCGCCGCAGCGCTGTCTGTCAAAGCCTCTTCCATCGAAGCGCCGGTCGCGACGCTCAGCGGCGGAAACCAGCAGAAGGTCGTGCTCGGCAAATGGCTGGCGCTCGAGCCGCGCGTCATGATCTTCGACGAACCGACGCAAGGCGTCGACGTCGGCGCCAAGGCCGAGATCCATCGCCTCATTCGCCGGCTCGCTGACGAGGGAGCGGCGGTTGTCATGATCAGCAGCGACATCGAGGAGATCGTCGCTGAAAGCGACCGCGTGGCGGTGATGCACGAAGGACGGATCACCGGCATCCTCGACGGCTCCTCGTCTACACCAGAAGCGATCATGCAACTGGCCATCGCCTGACCCCACGCTATGACACGAAAAGAGCTCGGTGTGCTCCTGCTGCTGGTGGCGCTGTGCGCCATCGTCGCGATTGCCAGTCCCCAGTTTCTCAGCGTCACCAACGTGCAGAACGTCGCCCGCCTCGTCGGCACCTATGGCATGTTCAGCATCGGTGTCGGCATCGTGATCATCACCGGCGGCATCGACCTGTCGGTCGGATCGATCTGCGCGTTGCTGGGCGTGCTCCTGTCGATGATGCTCGTCGAGTGGGGCTGGCCCGCGGCCGTGGCGTTGGCGGCGGTGATCGCGCTCGGCGGCTGCCTCGGCGCTGCCCACGGCCTGCTGGTCGCGCGGCTGCGGCTGCAGCCGTTCATCGTGACGCTGTGCGGTCTGCTGCTCTATCGCGGCGCCGCTCGCTATATCGCCGAAGACTCGACGAAAGGCTTCGGAACCGGCCACGGCTTCGAATGGGTACGGACGCTGGCGTCGGGAAGCGTCGTCGGGGTGCCGATGCCGTTCGTGCTGATGTGTGTGGTGGCTGGCCTGGCCTGGGTGCTGCTCCATCGATCGGTATTCGGAAGACATCTCTTCGCCATCGGCCATAACGCGGAGGCCGCTCGCTACTCGGGCGTCAACACGCGAGCGGTCATCACCTGGGCCTACATACTCTCCGGAATTCTCGCCGCCTTTTCGGCGATCGTCATCGCCTTCTACACGAACTCGATTTCGCCAGCCTCGCACGGCAATTTCTACGAGCTCTATGCGATTGCCGCCGCCGTCGTCGGCGGCTGCAGCCTGCGCGGTGGCGAAGGATCCGTCGTCGGCATCGTCATGGGCGCGGCGCTGCTGCAGGTCCTCCGAAACTTGGTGAACCTGCTCGACATTCCGGGGTCCCTCGACTTCGCGGTGATGGGCGCCGTGATCCTCATGGGCGCCACAGCCGACCAACTGTTCGGAGGACGTCTGCGCCGCGACGATGGATGAACGCGATCAGACCTCGTCGTAGAGCACCACCGGGTAGTCCTTCACGGTCGTCATCATGTGCTCGATCGGCGGCCACACGCGTTGGTGGCCTGCCGAGGCGATCCATTGCTGACGGAGCTCTTCGCTCTCGAACTCCAACTCGAAGCGGTAGTTGTGATTAGCGGGCGCCGTGCCCTGCAGTACCGTGCGCCGCTTCAGCATCTTCACCCGGATGTAGCCCTGGTGCTTCACTGCTTCCGGCACGAAGATGTTGTGAAACGTGTCGAGCATCTCCCGCTCGCGAGCAGGCTGGACATCCATTTCGACGTAGAGCCGGATGTGTTTGGTCTGTGCGGCCGCCGGTCCGACGAACCGACCACAACCGAGCGCAGTGGCGCCCGCCACGAAAGCGGTCTTGAGGATCCCTCGTCTGTGCACGTGTATCCCTCCAGTTTTTCGTGGGTCAGTCACCGCTGGTTGCCGGTGGACAGCAGTTGCGTCTTCGTCGCCATGTCTCTGGCGACGCCCATCACAAACAACTCGAGTGGCTCCGCGCCGGCGTTGGTGAACTGACTCGATTCGCCGATCCGGATCGGCAGCGCGTCCCCAGCGCGGATCGGAGCCGTTTCAGTCGCCGCGCCCTTGACGGTGACCGTGCCGGTACCCGCGAGCACGTAGTAGGCCTCGCCAACAGCGTCGTGCGCCTGCTCGGGTGTCGCAGCGCCGGGAGGCACCACAACGTGATCGATGTACGCCCATGTCGTCGAGAAGACTGACGGACCAAGCACGCGACGCGCGACGACGGCGGTCGGCGACGTTGGCGCCGCACCGCGTCCGCGCGCACCCGCAGGCCTGAGGAGCGCACGATCCAGCCGCATGGTCATGAACGTGGGGACCGGATCGAGCGGAGCACCCATACGCGTGTCACCAAGATCGAAGGCGTCGTACACGCCGGCGGTGAGCGAGACGTTGAGATTCATCCACTGCACCGGCGTCGAACCCGCGTTGTAGATCGCATGCGAGTGCCCGGTCCGGCAAATGACACCCGCCGGTCCCTTGACGGTCGACGTGCGGCCATCGATCGTGAACTGGGCTTCTCCGTCGAGAATGACGAACATCTCTTCGACGGTGTTGTGAAAATGGTGGCCGATGCCCGCTCCCGGCGGGATCACGCCGCGATGGAGAAAGTTGAACTCGGGCGTGACGGCCCCACGATTGAGGAGTGCGGTGAAGGCCATGCTGCCGGCCCCAGCGTGCACGGCGGCAGATTGCCGGAACGCGGCCGGGTCGGTGTGGACGATTCGCCGCGCCAGCGTCTCCGGCGCAGACTGCTGCGCGAGCAGCACCGAAGCCGCGGCCACGCTGAGGAGTAACGCTCGCAGGAGAGCTCTCATCCAGTCGGTCATGGCGGTCCTCGCGTCAAAATCGGGACAAACCGTGTTGCGCAATACGAAATAGTCTGTGCGTACGGCTATCATACGCGCTTATGTTCCAGCGCGGGACCAGGAAGTATCTCGTCGCGGTGATCGGTGTCGGCGCTGGCCTGGCCACAGTCGCCGCGACCTTGGCGCAATCATCCACCGACAAATGGTGGCCCGGTTACGGCAACGGCGCAGACAACTCCCGCTACTTCGCGTCACGACAGATCAACAAGTCGAACGTCAGCCAGCTCCGGGTCGCCTGGACGTATCCGTTCGGCGATACCGGTAGCGGCCCGATCGTCGTCCGGGGTGTGATCTACGGCCGGGGACGCAACGGATCCCTCGTCGCCGTGGACGCGAAATCCGGCAAGGAGCTGTGGGTTCGCGAAAACATGAACGGCATGACGAGCCGTGGCATGAACTACTGGGAGAGCGCCGACGGCCGTGAGCAGCGTTTGATCTTCGCGATGAACAGCCTGCTCCAGGAGCTCGACGCGAAGACCGGCAAATCCGTGATGTCGTTCGGCACCGACGGTGTCGTGGATCTCCGAGTCGGTATCGACGGCCGCGATCCGGCAACGATCGGCAACATCCAATCGAACACACCTGGCGAGGTCTTCGAGGACCTGATCATTCTTGGGACCGCGACCGGTGAGGGCTATATGTCGCCGCCCGGCGACATTCGCGCCTACGACGTCCTCACAGGCCGGCTTGTCTGGACGTTCCACACCGTGCCGCGCCCCGGCGAGTTCGGGTACGACACCTGGCCGAAGGATGCGTGGAAGTACGTCGGCGGCACAAACAATTGGGGCGAGCTGACGGTCGATACCACGCGCGGCATCGCTTACATTCCGCTCGGTTCCCCCACCTACGACTTCTACGGAGCCGACCGGATCGGCGCCAACCTGTTTGGCACGTCGATCGTCGCGCTCGACGCACGAACCGGCAAACGCCTGTGGCACTTCCAGTTCGTCCATCACGATCTCTGGGATCTCGACCCGAGTGCAGCCCCGCAGTTGACGACCATCCGTCAGAACGGCCGTAACAGAGATGTGGTCGTTGTCGCCAGCAAGACGCCGTGGCTCTACGTGCTCGACCGAGTGACCGGCGAGCCGATCTGGCCGATCGAGGAACGTCCGGTCCCGACGTCTGACATGGCGGGCGAACAGAGCTGGCCGACACAACCGCGTCCGAGCAGCCCGCCACCGTTTGCGAAGGAATCGTTCGGCGTGGACGACATCAGCCCGTATCTGCCTGCCGACGAAGCCGCGTCCTTCAGGAAGCGGCTCCTCGCCGCCACCAACAAGGGTGTCTTCACGCCAATCAGTTTCTCTGACACGGTGCACGTGCCGACGAGCAACGGCGGCGTCCTCTTTGGCGGCATGGCCGCCGAACCCCGCACGGGGGCCGTTTATGTCGTCGCCCACGACAACCCAGGGATCCTTCGTTTACTCCGGCCCGGTGAGAACACTGGGCGCGGCGGTGCACCGCAGGTGCCGCCGGGACAATCTGTCTATCAGCAGAACTGCCAGATGTGCCACGGCCCTGATCGATTGGGTACGGATTCCGGCGTGCCGCTGATCTACGGCGAGGCGAATCCCGTGAACAACATCGCCGCTGGCGCGCCGCGCTTCGATGCCGCAGCGATCCGCGCGGTCATCGGCGCGGGTAAGGGACGCATGCCTGCGTTCCCGCACCTCACGGCCACCGATGTCGACGCGCTAGCGACGTTCCTGACGACGGCTCCGGCCGCGCGCGGACAGGGCCCAGGTGGCCGCGGTGGGCCGCAAGGGGCCGGTGCACCCCCGGAGCTGATCGTCGGATCGGGTTCCGTGTTGACGAGACCCGCTGCTGAAGGCGGACGCGGACGCGGAGCACTGCCGCCGTATCCCGAGGGCGTGCCGCAATTCGATCGACCGGTGATCAACGAATACAACACGGTCGGCAATCGCATCAAACCGCCATACACGTCGATCGTGAAGTACGACTTGAACACGCCCCGAATCGCGTGGCGCATCGGCTTCGGTGACGATCCCGGTCTCGCCCCGCGCGGAATCACGGGTACGGGCGTGCCCGCACTGCTCAACGGCATCGTCATCACCGAATCCGGCCTCGTCTTCGGCGCCGGCGGGGACAACCAGATCCGCGCCTGGGACAGCGATACCGGACGTCAGCTCTGGGTGTCGCGGTTCGGCGGCAACTTCATTGGCTCCCCCGTCATGTACGAGACCGGAGGCCGGCAGTACGTCCTGGTCCCCGCGTCGGCTTCTGCCGCTCGCAGTTCCGGCACGGGTACGACAGCCCCCCTCGGCTGGATCGCCTACGCGCTGCGGACCAGATAGATGCTGACGGGAAGAAACCTGATCGCGTGCGGACCGGCAGATTCCGGTGACGGATACTTCACCGCGGGCGGCACGTCGATTGAGTTCGAAGAGGCCTCGGTCGCGCACGTCGACCGCGCGGTAGAAGCGGCAGAGGACGCGTTCCACTCATACCGCCGGGTTTCGGCCGATGTGCGTGCGGAGTTCCTCGATCGCATCGCCGAGGCGATTGAAACCTCCCGTCACCTGTTGGAGGCGGCGAATGCCGAGACAGCGCTTCCTCCAGAACGCCTGGCAGCTGAGCGCGGGCGCACCGCCGGCCAATTGCGAATGTTCGCGAACCAGATTCGCGAGGGCTCATGGGTGAACGCACACATCGATCGCGCGCGTCCCGATCGTAAGCCGCTGCCGAAACCGGACATTCGCCGCATGCTGATACCCATCGGCCCGGTCGCCGTGTTTGCGGCCAGTAACTTCCCATTGGCGTTCTCGGTTGCGGGAGGAGACACGGCATCGGCGCTCGCGGCCGGATGTCCCGTCGTCGTAAAAGCGCACCCTGCACATCCGGCAACGTCCGAGCTCGCCGCTGGCGCAGTCATCGAAGCGATCAAGGCGACCGGCATGCCGCCCGGCACCTTTTCATTGATCCACAGTACACGGAACGAGATCGCGAGAACGCTCGTCCAGCGTCCTCGGATCAAGGCTGTCGCCTTCACCGGAAGCCTGCGGGCGGGGCGCGCACTGTTCGATGCCGCGGCGAGTCGTCCCGATCCGATTCCGGTGTATGCCGAGATGGGCAGCGTGAACCCGGTCTTTCTTCTCCCGGGAGCGCTTGCCGAGCGCGGCGAGGCCATTGCCGAAGGGCTCAAGAACTCAGTCACGCTGGGCGTGGGACAGTTCTGCACGAATCCCGGGTTGACGATCGGCATCGGCGACGAAGGGTTCGAGCGATTCGCACGACGCATGCAGCAGTTGATCACCGATGCGCCAGCAGGACGAATGCTCTACCCGGCGCTCTTCCAGTCCTACCAAGCGGGAGTTGATCGACTGAGTGCCATTCACGGGGTCGGCACGACGAGGTCGCCAGTCAGCACCGGCGAAGCGCCGCAGGCATGCGCGTCAATGTTCGAAACCGGCGCGCAGACGCTCATCCGGCATCCAGAACTGGGAGAAGAAGTCTTTGGCCCTTCAACGGTCGTGGTCCGCTGCGCTTCGCGTGAGGAGATGGAAACCATCGCGCATCGCCTCGACGGACAGTTGACCGCGACGATTCACGGCACGCCTTCGGATCT
>Ga0070673_100001655_pt1 | contig 13194 bp, 9 predicted proteins | sample KBSM23metaG_FD_65342 | JGI IMG/M metagenome (GOLD analysis project Ga0070673, IMG submission 65342) | Miscanthus rhizosphere microbial communities from Kellogg Biological Station, Michigan, USA - KBS M2-3 metaG | ecosystem: Host-associated > Plants > Roots > Rhizosphere > Soil ... | reverse complement strand
ATCAAGAAGGTGGCTGAGTACGTTAGGTAGTCCAAAGACCAAAGACCTAAGACCTAAGACCCAAGACCCACTCGCTGACTTTGCTGATTACTGATTACTTCTCACCCAACACTTCCTTCAAATCCTTCACAGCATCTTCTGGTTTCCAATCGTTCGATCGATACACCTTAAAAATTTTCCCATCAGGCGCGATGATTGCAGTTCGCAATCCGTGAATTATCTGATCGGTACCCTGGTAGTAACGAAGGCCGAAGTATTGCGCGATGCCTTTCACTTCGTCCGGACTGCCTGAAGCAAACTCCCAGTGCTCAAACTTTTCGTCCGAGTACTTGCCGGTGTGCGCTGCTCCATAACTTCTTAGCACGGCGGGAGTGTCAAAGTTCGGATCAAAACTGATGCTCAATAAATGAGTCTTCGCGTACTCCGCCGGTTGTTGCTGTAGTTGTTGATCGATTTCTGCGAAGTTGCTGCTCATCAAGGTGCAGAATTCCGGATCAGGACAACGTGTGTAGATGAAAGTCAGCAGCAACGCTTTACCGCGAAACTGGTGAATCTTGATTGGCTTTCCGTCCTGATTAACTAATCTGTAGTCGGGAACTTCATCACCCGGCTTTGCTTCAGTGGCTTCGGCGCCAGACGCAGTCGGTGTCGATGGTCCTTCCTGAGTGATCACAACATCTTCAAGCCACGAATGGCCGCGGTCGACCACGAGCGTTGCTGTAATCTGATCGCCCGCAGCCAATACATCAAAAGGCCATGCGTCCTTTAGCTTGAACGGCATAACCATGGCCGGCATGTAGCCTTTAACTTCGTCATGAGAAATTGTTACTTCCTGCTTGTCCTTCTCAACCGAAACGACCTTTCCTTTGAATTCGTAACGTGTACCGGTCGGTTGCGGCTTACGACATGAAGAGCCCATCCCCGCCACAGTGAAGACGAGGATGCATAGGAAGGAAAAAACTTTTGCTCCGCTCAATTTCATTGGTTCTGATTTAGTGGTGTTAAAGATTGGTCGTAGAGCTTTTTATAAGTCCAGTAGTTCGACATCACGCGAAATACATAATCCTTGGATTGTGAAAAACCAATTTCAGGCACGTAACGGGTTGGTTCTTGCGAGTGAGCGCGTGCCATCCAACGGGCGATGTTGTCAGGCCCACCATTGTAAGCCGCCGCAACAGCATCCGGCTGATTCGGAAATTCAGAAAACAGTGAGGACAAGTACTGCGCGCCAAACTGCAGAGCCGTGTCCGGATTGTAGAGTTCATCCTGATCGAAGTTACGACGACCTAATGCCTTCGCGGTTGATTCAGCCGTCGCAGAAATGAACTGCATCAACCCACGCGCTGCCGCGACGGACTTTGCGTCTGCTTGAAATCGAGTTTCTTGTCTGGCGATTGACAGGACAAAGAGCGGATCGAGTTGACGTGTGGTCGCATGCTTCAGCAACGATGCGCGATAAGGCGCTGGATATAGCATGCGCGCCATTTGAGGAGGCGCCAACTCAATCAAATAGTCAGCGGGTATCGACCGCCAAGCTGACTCGGCGAAACGAATGGCCTGGTACGGCATTCCCGCGCGTTCAAAATAAACTGCTTCACTAAACGCTTGATCAGTCGCCGGCGCAGTCACGGGTTGTTGATTCTGCGCGGAAGCTTTGGCTAAATCAGCTTTTGCTGCTGCAAGTTCAGGCGCGCCTTCGTCGTAAAGTCCAAGAAAGAGTAACTCGTCAGCAAGCAGTTGATGCGAAGGCGTTGATTCAGTCTCGACGCTTGCGGCAGTCCGAGCTTCCGTCCGGCCCAACTTTAGAAGTTGATACGAAGGAAACGTATAAGAGGGAAGTGCGGCATAAATTCGCGCAGCGAGCTTCAGCAATTCCTGACGTTTCGCTGGATCATATTCGACCCGAAGCTGCGTTTGCACAGCACGCCGGGCCGCCTCGGTTTGGCCGAGGTCGAATAATCTCGCTGCTTCACTTCGACCAGCTTCAACTTTCGCGCGGACGCTCGCGTGCGAGGCATCACCGGCAATTGCTGACAGCCGCTGATTCGCGCGGAAGCCATAGTATTCATTCCGACCATCAGGTATCGAAAGATAAGCTTCGATGGCTTCGTCGTATCTTCCGAGTTCTTCAAGTGCGAACGCACGTAGAAACGTGACTTCACCCGAAGTTGTACCGCCAGAAATTCGCAGTCCGCCCAGATCTTTTTGCTGAAGCAACTCGTCGAGATCGGCTAAAGCTGCAGCCCATGAATTTTGAGCGAGATGAATCCTGGCTTGTGAGAAAAGTGCGAGCGCGCTCGCTTGCTGGTCCTTAAAGTGTTCACGCGTCTGTTTAATCCACGTGAGCGCCTCATCATCGCGTCCGGAATCGCGCAGAACGTCGATCAGATTGAGGTATGCTCGTTCAGGATTGGGACCATTCGGAAAGCGTTCGATGTACTGCTTATAAACATTAACCGCTTCTGGAAAACGTTTTAGGCGAACGTAGGCTCCGGCGATCAATCCCATCGCATCGCGAACGCTGGAACTCAACTCAGATGAGTTGCTCGCGCGTTGAAGGTGCTTCAATGCCTCGTCGTATCGAGCTTGTTGATAGAGGCCGCGACCGATCTGAAAAAGAGATTCGGTAACGCTACTGCTTTGCGGAAACTGATTGACGACAGCGAGGTAATGATCGCGCGCGCCGTCAAAGTCTCGATTGAATTGATAGATCGATGCGCGGGTGAGATGGTCGCCTTCGGATAAACTTGCAGCACTATTCTTTTCCAAAGAATCTAAACCGCGGACGGCGAGTAGCGCAAAATCATCGGGTCGCGACGAGTCAGGCATCGACGTCAACAGTTTGTTGTAGACAGCCCGGGCTTCATCTGTTTTGCCGGTGCGAACGTATGCTCCACCTATGAGCGCCTGGGCCGAACGTGCTACTTGAGTCTTGCTTGATTCTGTGAGTGGCTTTAGAACTGCGATGGCGGATGCGTAGTCTTTGCTTTCATTGAAGCTTTGCGCAAGCCGATAAGTTGCCGCTTCACGCAGAAGACTTGAAGGAAAGGAAGCAGTCAGCCGGCGCAAGTACTCGCGTTCCTGAACCAAGTCGCCAGAACTGCGCGCGATCTGTGCCAGGTGCCACAGCCCATATTGCGCCAGCGATGATCCGCCGTTTACGACTCCTGAGTAATTGGCAACGGCCGACGGGCGATCGCCTTTCCGTTCAAGTAATCGTCCCAAGAGGTAATCGAAAGAGTTCGCCTTAAACGCTGCCGGGTCCTTTTGTTTAAGCGATCTCAGCTGGGCGATGGCCTCAGTTGTTTTTTCCGACTCAACACTCGAACGGATGTTGACGCTGAGTTCTTCTAGAGATTGGGCGGTGGCGTTGAATGAAAAAAAGAAAACGAGGCAGCAGGTGCCGAGCAGGACATTACGAAGCCGATTCACGGACGCGATTATCGTAGACGAAAGCAAAATCCCCAAGGCGGCGAGCTAGAAAGTCGATCGGACAGGTTAAGAAAAAAGATTTGAGATTTCACGTTTGACATTCGTCATTTGTCATTCCCGTATCCAAACGCGAAGCTTGCTACGATAGAGCCAACAAGAAATGACAAATGGGAGATGTCAAACGTCAAATGTTAAATCGTTTCTTCTAACTATCCGAAGCCTGACACGACCGCGTGATTACCACGTTCTTCATCACTCAGTGTAATCTAGCGCTTACTACTCGCCAGATCTGAGGATTCAACTGTTGGATCAACAATTCGCACAAAAGACCCGAATGCTGGATGGAACTGTAGTCGCCAATGCTATCAAGAGCGACGTGAAGCGCGCTGTCGGTGAATTTCAGACGAAGCATGGTGCGGTTCCGACGTTAGTTGCCGTTCGCGTTGGCGATGATCCAGCGTCTGCGGTGTATGTCGCGAACAAGATCAAAGCGTGCGGCGAAGTTGGTATTCGTTCCGAACTGCTTGCCTTGGAAGCAACCACTTCAACAAGTGAACTTCTGAACGTTATCGCAAGTTTGAATAAACGAGACGATGTCGATGGCATCCTGGTCCAACTCCCGCTGCCTTCTGCGATCAGGGAAAGTGCAGTGATTGAAGCCATCGATCCATCAAAGGACGTCGACGGATTCCATCCAGTCAATGTTGGACTGCTGGCGCTCGGTAAACCGCGCTTCGTTCCCTGCACACCAGCCGGAATCATCGAGTTGTTGAAACGGAATGAGGTGGCGATTGCGGGTGCCAGCGCGTGCGTCGTTGGACGGAGTCAAATTGTTGGACGGCCAATGGCCCAGCTGCTTCTGCAGGGCGATGCGACGGTAACTATCTGCCATTCGAAGACTCGCGATCTACCATCAATCACTCGCGAAGCCGACATTCTGGTTGCGGCGATCGGTCGCGCGGGCTTCATCGGCGCCGAACATATAAAACCCGGAGCGGTTGTAGTCGACGTTGGTATGAACAAAGTAACTGACGCGAATGCTATTCGTCGTTTCTTTGGAAGCGAAGCCGATCGTCGTCTTCAAGTCCTGGCCAAACGTGGTTACACACTCATCGGCGACGTCAATCCTGCAGAGGCGGATACCATCGCAGGAAGTCGCACGCCTGTTCCCGGAGGAGTGGGTCTGCTAACAGTCGCAATGCTGATGAAGAACACACTGCAAGCTGCTGAATGGCGACGCAGCTCCGCAAATTCATAAGTGAGATGCTGCGAGTTGGTCTTACAGGCTCTATTGGCGTCGGCAAGTCGTTTGTCGCAGGAGTGCTGGCGGAACTCGGCTGTCACGTCCTTGACGCTGATATAACCGCTCGCGAGGTTGTCGCGCCGGGCTCGCCCGGATTGTTAGCGACAGCGGCTGCGTTTGGTGATGACATCATTCGTGAAGACGGCACACTCGATCGCGAACGGCTCGGCGCGATTGTCTTTGCTGATGCTGACAAGCGCCAATCGTTGAATGCGATTCTGCATCCTTACATCATTGCGCAGCAGGATCTGGTGATGCAGCAATGGGAAGAGTCCGATCCAAACGGTATCGCCGTTATTGATGCCGCGTTGATGATCGAGTCGGGCGGATACAAACGCTTCGATAAGTTGATCGTGGTCTACTGCGATCCGGAAATCCAAATCGAACGCTTGATGGTTCGGAATAAGCTTTCCCGCGAAGCAGCGGAGCAGAGAATCAACGCGCAAATGCCTCAGGAAGCAAAGAAACGCTTCGCTGATTACTTGATCGATACTACGCTCGGTTTCGCAACTGCGCGCACGAACACCGAAGAAGTATTTGCGAAGTTACGGAGTCTGCAATCAGCTTCATGACCTTCACGATCACTTCAAAGTTATATCGCTGGCGAGTCCGCACCTCGGGGGCTTTGTTGGTTGTTTTGTCGTTGCTGTCGCCCGCGTGTTGGTCCTCGCGTAACAATGGTCTGTATTACGGCCGCGTGGTCATACCGCGTGAACAGGAATTCAGGTGGAGTGACGGCGGGCTGCCGCAGGTTTTCGATCCAGCGTTCGCCGCAGCGCCGCCAGATACTGACGTCGTGCGCGCGTTGTTTGAAGGCTTGACTGATTATGACTCGCGGACATTACAGCCGATGCCTGCCGTCGCAGAGCGATGGGAATCTTCAGATGATGGGCGCGTGTGGACTTTTTATCTGAGACGCGACGCGCGTTGGTCCACTGGTGAGCCAGTAACTGCGGGAGACTTCGTTCGATCGTGGGAGCGCACCTTGCGTTTGGGGGACTTGGCTCCGCACACCGAGCTGTTGAATAACATCGTCGGGGCCAGGTCATATGTTGGCTCGGTCAAAACTGCGCAGGCTTCAGCGGCAGCGGCTGTCACTGCCCGTAACGAAGAGCGCGCAAATGAAACGCACCTTGCAGGCGTAACCGAGGTAAATGCGAATGTCTTGCGCGTGAAATTACAAGAACCGAATGCGGATTTTCCGGCGCTCGTAGCTCATCCGGTTTTTCGTCCTGTGAAAGTTACCGATGAAAACCAACGCGCGCGGCTGTCCGCTCCTAACTTAATCTCAAACGGCGCCTTCTCTTTAACGAAAGCCGATCCGGAACAAGTTCAGCTGCAGCGCGCTGAGAACTACTGGGGCAAGGCCGAAGTTTCTTTGCAGCGCGTCGATTTCGTGAAGACGCAGGACGCTGAAGATGCGCTGGCTTCTTATCAAGCAGGTAACATTGACGCAGTCACGAATGCACCATTCGAACCGCTCGCGCTAAAGTTACTTGCGCCGTATGCCGACTATCGGCGAACCACTTATGCGGCGTTGACTTACTATACCTTCAACACTGCTCGCGCTCCTTTTGATGATGTGCGTGTGCGCGAGGCACTCGCGATTGTGATCGATCGAGAGCGCATCAGTGAAGAAGAAATGAAAGGCGCGACCGAACCGGCGAATTCTTTTCTGCCGTTGAAGTCTATCCAGCAAGGCAGCGATTCGGTGGTACCTAAATCTGCCAGTCTGGATAAGGACCATGAACGTGCGCGGCGTTTGCTGGCAGAAGCGGGTTACGAGAACGGCAATGGCTTTCCGATGATTCGACTGCTGATCAATCGCAACGATCAACAGCGTCAGGTAGCAGAGGCGGTCGCTGCATCCTGGCGAAGTGTGCTGGGAATAGAAACTCAAATCATTTCTAAACCCTGGGAAGAATACGAAGTGATGGTCCGGAGCGGCGAATACGATCTCGTTCGCCGCGGCGCAGTGATGCAAACCACCGATGAAGCGAGCAACCTCAGGATGCTGTTCGCCCAACCGCAAGAGCCAACTCCTTCGCCGGCTGCGACAGCTTCGCCGAGTGGAAGTCAGGCAAAGCCAACGCCTGAAAAGAATCAAAAAAGTTTTGAAACTGAGGCAGAAGCTATGCGGCAGTTAGCAGGCATACCGATTTACTTTGCGTCGTCGTATTCACTCGTGAAGCCGTACGTAATCGGCTTTGAATCGAACGTGCTTGATGCGCCATCGTTGAAGAACGTCAGAATCGACACGAACTTCAAGACAAAATAGAGATCACTTCAGGTATACCCATTTATCAAAGAACGGCGTGAGGTCTTTTGAACTCGCTTTCTGCATCATCATCTGAAAATCAGAAGTGACAACTGACTTACCAAAGTACTTTCTCGTATACGCACGCAACCCACTCCAAAAAGATTCGTCACCCATTTCGAGTCGAAGCAAATGAAGTACGTACGCGCCTTTGTCGTAAACCGCTGTGCGATCCTCAGCGGTTGGATGTAACCAGTCAGGAAACACCAACGAACGATCTTTACCAGCGACTCGAACCTTCTCATATAACTGGCGCGACGACTCGATCTCTTTCAAATATTCAGCGCGCCCGAAGCGATGTTCTTTGTAAGCGTCGGCCATGAAAGTTGCCATGCCTTCGTTCAGCCAAAAGTGCGTCCACGCCTGGCAACCAACGCCAATGCCCCACCACTGATGTGCAAGTTCGTGCGCGCCGAGCCAAACATCGTGATCATTCGCGAGTACTGCCGCGCCGTACTTTTCACGCAACGCGGTGAAGCGCGCCATCTCTTGCTCGACTCCGCCTGCGGCTAAAACCTGAGTGTATTGCTTGCCTGGATACGGAACTCCTGATCGTTGCTCGTAAAAATCCATCATGTCTGCGGTATCGCGAAAGACTTGACGCAGTTGTGCAGGCTGCAAGTCGTTGCCGAGATAACTCAAGCGAACACCGTGGTGAAGTTCCGTCTCCGTTTGAAATTTTCCTACGACGAAACCATACGTGTAACTCGGAACAGCTGCGCTAAGGTTCCACTCATCGTGAACCAGGCCGCCGGGCACCTTTTGTCGTGAAACAAACTCGCCGTTGCCGACACTGGTTAATCCATCAGGAATTACAAGTGTCGTTCGCAGCGTGGCTCTTTCATTCGGATCATCGATCGTCACCATCCATTGGCTCGTTGAGAAAACCGTGTACACCTGTTTGCGGTCTGGAAAGAAGCGTATGCCGCGACGAGGTGACCCGTGATAAGCAATTTGGATTTCATGCTTTTCATTGTCGGTACGCGCCGCTTGAAATTTGATCTGAAGGTGATGGTCGGCCTGGGTGAACGATAAGGGACGATTATGTTCTTGAACAGAGCCGACTGTGAGGTCCCCGCAATCGAATGCGACAGTGATTGTGCCTTTCCGCAAAAGCAGCTGAACGGTTTCTCGTCCCTGCAGTGATTTGTTGGCGATATCGGGTTCGAGCGTTAAGTCGTAGTGAGTAACCCTGAATGATTGCGCATTCGTCACAACGGCAAACACGCACAGTAATAGGATGGCAGGGAATAGTCGTTTCATGACGACACGCTAAGTTTCAAGTTTCAGGTTTAAGGTTTCAAGTTTCAAGTTTGAAGTCTCAAGTCTCAAGATCGGTAACTTACTTTGAACGGCAAACCTTAAGCGTGAAATCTTGAACCTGGTCCTCCGAACCTGAAACCTGAAACTTTAAACCTGAAACTTGGTTCTCCGAACCTTAAACCTGAAACTTTGTTTTCCGACCGAGATATTGAAAAGCAGCGGAGTTGTTGCCGTTCATCGTCTTCACCTCGAAGCGGTTGAACTCAAGCGGCTCAAAAGAACCGGTCAGTTCATCAATCCATTCTTTTTGATGATGCCGTACGACAACCCCTTCGGGAAGTTCAAAGACTCCATAACAATTGTAACGAGCCGCGTCTCGTTCATATCGCTCACGGTTTCGCTCATCGGTATTGATCAGCAGATCACTAATGTAGATCAATCCATTCGGTTTCAGGATGCGATGGACTTCAGCAATCTGATGCAGTTGTTCGGAGCTGTCAGGAATGCAGGTCAATACTGCAAACAGCAGAACCACGTCGATGCTATTTGATCTTAGCGGAAGCGACCGGCCGTCATTGCAAATCAAAAGCGGATCGGTGCATGTATCGCGGCAGCGCGAAAGCATTGCCATCGAGAAATCGACACCAACAAGATTTGTAAATCCGGCTTGCTGAAGTTCGTTCAAGGTGCGGCCGTAGCCACAACCACAATCGACAATTAGAGGACTCCTCGAATTCGGTGCGCGCTGTAGCCACTCCAAATTTAGCGGATGTGAAAACCGTTTTTCGGAAGCGACTCGGTTCCAATAATCGACAGGAGAAGACATGGTTTCAAGTTTCAGGTCTCAAGTCTCAGGTTTCAAGTTTCAAGTTACAAGATCCGCAAACTTGAAACCTGAAACTTTAGACCTGAAACCATCAACCCGGTTTCGTTTTCAGGTTTGAAGTTTCGAGTTTCAAAACGTTTTCTTGATCGAAGGGATCAGCGCATGATAAGTTGAATCATCTGCGTACGGCCGCAGAGTTCAGCATCCGCTCCATTGCGCAATCGCGCCACTCGTTTGATCAGTAAAGAGAAGTCGTATGCCCCGCTTTACGATAACAGCCTCAGGCAAGTCCACGGCGTATCTGCTTTTGTCAGCAATGATGCTCACGATGATTGCGTGCGCTCCGGCCTCACGAAACGAAGAGTTCTTCGGACGAACTGATCCACCAGCAGACAATATTTTTCGCTACGTCTCAGGTGACGAACCGGAATCTCTCGATCCTCAATTGAGCAGTGGCCAGCCTGAAAGTCGGATCTTCATGGCGTTATACGAGGGGCTGGTTGAATACGATGGCAAGACGATGGATCCGGTGCCGGCGATCGCAGAACGTTGGGACGAGAACAACGATTCGTCAGAGTTCGTTTTTCACCTGCGCCACAATGCCCGCTGGTCCAATGGCGATTCTATCAGTGCGAAAGATTTTGTCTACAGTCTGCGCCGCGGAGTTTCCCCGGAGCTACTGTCTCGAAGCGCTAGTCTCGCTTTCTATATTAGAAACGCCGAGAACTATAACCAGGGCGCCGTCTTCGCTCGCGATCCAAAGACAGGTCAGTTCGTTCTAGAAAAGGATGTAGCACCACCTTCATCGACGGTGATGCCGTTAAGCGAAACTCCTTTGACAGCGGGCGCGACAGAGTATAAATCCACCAGCCCCGAGGCTTCGCAGGACACGCCTTTTCACCAAGTCATGCATTCACCTGAGCGACTCGCTTTACCCGGTGATGAGAAATCTCGGAACGCTTTGATTTCAAAGAACCCAAAGATCAAAGCCGCTCTCGACGGAAAAGAATTCGTCAAGGTCACGGGCGAAGATGTTGGTATTGAGGCAATCGATGACTATACCGTAAGAATTTCGCTGAGGCAGTCGACACCTTTCTTCGTTGGTTTGCTTGCCAATCAATTCTTTCGCCTGGTCCCTCAGAAAGCGATCGAACAGTTCGGACGTGAATGGACCAATCCAGCGCACATCGTTACGAATGGCGCTTTCAAGATGAAATCGTGGCGGCCCTACAACGAATTGATGGTGGTGAAAGATCCGATGTATTGGGATGCAGCGAACGTTCGTCTCGACGGGATTCGCTTTTTCCCGCTGGCCGATCAGCCGACGATGATGAATCTTTATCGCGTCGGTGACATAGATGCCAGTCCTAACCATTCAATCATCAGCGCCTGGGTCGACGAAGTCCGTTACAAAAAAGACTACATGGCCGCTTCGGAAGCGGCGGTGATTTACGTCGTCATGAACACTACCAAGCCGCCGATGAACGATATACGCGTGCGGCGCGCTTTTGATCTCGCCCTGGACAAAGAGTTGGCAAGGAAGTGGCGAAAGATTGTGAAACCACTGCACGGCATTACTCCAAACGAAATCTTTGCGGGCTATCCTGAACCGAAAGGTTCCCATTATGATCCTGCGAGGGCACGACAGCTTCTTGGCGAAGCAGGCTATCCGGTGATCCAGAATCCTAATGGCAGCTTCTCCTGTCCCTCCTTCCCGATTAATCAAGTTGAGTACACGTTTCCAACGGCAGCATCGAATAAAATCACGGCAGAGTTTTGGCAAGAGCAGTGGAAACAGAACCTCGGCATCACAGTGCCACTGCGCAGCATGGAATTTAAGACGTTCATCGATTCACGTTCCAAACTTGAATACAAAGGAATGGCGTTCGGAGCGTGGGGCGCAGACTACATGGATCCATTCACGTTTCTTTCGCTCTTCTATACTCCAGAGAACGACAACAACACGGGCTGGTGGGACAAGCGATATGTTGAGCTTCTCGATGAGGCGAATCGAACTCCGGATCGAGCGAAGCGTTATGCGTTATTGGGTCAGGCCGAACAATTAATGGTTGATGCGCAGCCCATTATTCCGATTGAGACCGGAACCGTGAACTGGACCAAGAAGCCCTACGTCAAAGGTATGTATCCAAATGCCGGCTCAGTGTTCCCCTGGAAGCATGTTTACATTGAGCGTGATCGATCGAAGTGGGACTACAGCACACCAAGTCTTACGCCAGAGCGCACCGAACAGGTAGCGCGCACGACCTCCTCTAACTAAACGATGCTTCGTTTCATAATCCGCCGCCTACTGATCACTATTCCAACTATCCTGGTCGTGATCACTCTCACCTGGGGTCTGGTCAAACTCGCTCCCGGAAATTTCTACTCAAGTGAGAAGGCCATAGCCAAGCCGATCCGCGAAAAGATCAAAGAGCGGTACGGTTGGGACAAGCCATGGTACGTCCAATACGGCAAGGTGATGTGGCCCATCGTTCGCCACTTCGATTTTGGAAATTCGTTGCGGTATCAGGGCCAGTCAGTCACCGGCATCATCGCGCGTTCGGTGCCCGTGTCAGCGGCGATTGGGCTGCTCGCATTTTTGTTAGCCCTGATTGTGGGGATAACGGCCGGATCGCTGGCGGCGCTAAAACAAAACTCAAAACTTGATTACGCATCGATGGCGCTGGCGATGTTGGGAATTTCAATTCCCAATTTTGTCGTAGGGCCGCTGTTGGTGCTGTTATTTTCGATGACGCTGTACTGGCTGCCCCCAGCGCGTTGGAATGGTGTTTTTAGTCGGAACGTTATTCTGCCGGTGTTGACTCTGTCTCCGATTTACATGGCTTATATCGCGCGACTGACGCGAGCGGGAATGCTCGAAGTGCTGAGGTCGGATTACATTCGCACAGCACGGGCCAAGGGTTTGAGCGAGCGCGCCGTAATTATCAGACATGGTTTACGAGCAGGCTTGATGCCTGTCGTATCGTTCACTGGACCATCGCTCGCGTTCCTGCTCACGGGTACCGTTGTCGTTGAACGCATTTTTGCGCTGCCCGGTTTGGGCAATTACTTCATCCAGGCTTCGTTGAATCGCGATGAGCCGCTCATCATCGGAATCGTTGCCTTCATCGCCATCACATTGTTGTTGATGAACCTCCTGGTCGACATTGCCTACGCGTATCTCGATCCGCGCATTCGCTACTAAATATTTTCATGAACGACGACTACGCCGACAATCGTCACGACAGGATCGCCTCGCCGGCTGATCACGCCGCCGCTGCGCCGGATCCTGATCTGATCCATACGCCTCCCGAGTTCGCGGTTGCAGAACGAGACGTTCACCTTTTGCCGGAAGACGAGTACGTCGAAGGCACTTCGTTGTGGAAGGATGCGTGGCGTCGTCTCTTGAAGAACAAGTTGGCGGTGTTTGGATTAGTTGTAGTGATTGTGACCGCCATCGTTTCTCTGATTGGGCCACCGTTGATCAAGGCGAGGACCGGCTACACCTACGACTACATTCCTAACGATGTAACGCTCATAAAATCAATTCCACCGTTTAAAGCGGCCAGCGGTGCGTTCTCGTGGGTCCACCCAATGGGCACCGACAATTCCGGACGCGATTTACTCGCGCGCGTGTTGTTGGGCGGACGCATATCGCTGATGGTTGGCATCATTTCAACGCTCGTATCCTTGATTATTGGCGTGAGCTATGGAGCGATCGCGGGTTATCTCGGCGGTCGCGTTGATAACTGGATGATGAGATTGGTGGACGTGCTGTACTCGCTGCCCTACATCATTCTCGTCATAGTCTTGTTGGCGATGTTTCGCAGCAGCACTGCTATTGGACAGCTCGTGCTGCTTTTTGTCGCACTTGGTTCGGTGTCGTGGCTTACGATGGCGCGCATCGTTCGCGGGCAAGTACTTTCATTGAAGAATCAGGAGTTCGTTTTGGCAGCGCGAGCGACAGGAGTTTCAACCACGCGGATAGTATTCAGACATCTCGTACCCAACACCCTGGGACCAGTGATTGTTTACGCGACTCTGACAATACCG
>Ga0070673_100001653_pt1 | contig 13210 bp, 13 predicted proteins | sample KBSM23metaG_FD_65342 | JGI IMG/M metagenome (GOLD analysis project Ga0070673, IMG submission 65342) | Miscanthus rhizosphere microbial communities from Kellogg Biological Station, Michigan, USA - KBS M2-3 metaG | ecosystem: Host-associated > Plants > Roots > Rhizosphere > Soil ... | reverse complement strand
GCCACGCGATCGGTGCCGGTGCGGTGTCCGGGCTGCGTCAGGCGGACGACGCCCCCGAAGGATTCCACGGCGCTCGCGATCCGCTGGTCATCAGTGGCGACCACGACCGCATCGATCCCGTTGGCGGCCGCAGCACGACGGTACACGTGCTCGACCATCGGCTGGCCAACGATATCAGCGAGAACTTTTCCGGGGAGACGCGAAGAATCGTACCGAGCGGGAATGACGGCGACGGTGTGCTGTGCTGACGTTCTCAGGAAAGGATTTGGGAACGTGACAGGGGGCACGGCGAATCATAGCACAGCGGCTCTGGCAGCGATCGGCTCGGAGGGGTGATTCACTGCCGTAGATGAGCCGAAATGTTAAGATGAGTTGATCCGCGTCATGACTTGGAAGCTGTATGCCATCGTGTCGGCCGGGGCGTTTGTCGCGACATATTTGATGTCTTCGCCGAAGACTGATGTCGCCACCCACAAGGCATCTGCCGCGGCGACCAAATCATCTCGCCAGAGGGCGGCTGAAACGGAGATCGAGGCGCTCGCTGCCAGTCTGCACGTTCGCCTCAATTCGGACGCGGTGTTTCACACGCCCGGCCGGGACCTCTTTCGATTCGAGACCAGAGTTCAAAAGCCACCCGCGTTTGTTCCGCCGCCGGCCGTCGTTCAAAGCACGCCGGTTCCGGTGGCCACGGTGCTTCCGGTCTTGAGTCTGTCAGGTGTGGCCAGCGATGTTGTCGACGGAAAGCCGCAGCGCTCCGCCGTAATGAGTCTGCCGAACGGCGTCGTGATCGTTCGCGAAGGGGAGTCCGTCGCCGGACTCTACACGGTGGTGGCGATCGGCGAAGACTCGATCGATCTGGAATCGACCGGCGACCACTCGCGACGGACGCTGCGCCTCTCAGGGCGCTAAATTCCCAACTACCAATTCCCAATTCCCAACCACTTCCAACGCCCAGCTCCCGACAAACTCTCAATTGGGCGTTGGGAATTGGGAGTGGGTGGGCGTTGGGAGTTGGGAATTGGGAGTTCGCCGAGAGTCAGATGCGAACGAGGCGCACTTCGCGGATCGCCTTCTGCTGCCGTAGTTCGTCCAATACCTCATCGGAAATCGGTGTGGGCTCGTCCACGGTCACGATGCCCATCGCGCGGTCGCCATTTCGGCCCAACGCAAACTGCGCGATGTTGATGTGATGCTTGCCGAGGACGGTTCCCACCGAACCAATCACACCGGGCTGGTCGGTGTTGCACGTCACGATCATCGTGCCTTCGAGATGCGCTTCGACGGTGATGCCGTCAATGAGCACGAGGCGGGGAGTCGCGTGCTCGAAGACCGCGCCTTCGACCCACCGTTCGCCCTGGCTGCTGCGCAGCCGCAACGAGATGAGGCTGGCGTAGTTGCGCGTGCGGGTACTGTGTGACTCGACGACCTCGATGCCACGCTCGGCGGCCACGACAGCGGCGTTGATGACGGTGATGCCAGTCGAGAGGAGTGGCTTGAAGACCCCGCTGAGAATCGCGTTCCGGACGATTGCCGTCTTGCCCTGCGCGATCTCGCCGTAATACCGGATGCTGACCGACGTGATGCGATGGTCGTTCATCTGGGCGACGAACGTGCCCAGTCGTTCGCCCAAATCCACATACGGCTGCAGGCGTTTGAACTCCTCGGCTGACACCGAGGGGAAATTCACGGCGTTCCTGATCAAGCCGTCCTTCAGAAAGTCGCGCAGCGCTTCGGCTGTTTCTTCGCCCACCAGCTCCTGACCCTCGCGTGTGGACGCCGCGATGTGCGGGGTGGCGAGCACCTGCGGCAGCTTCTGGAGCCGCTGATCTACCGTTGGCTCCTTTTCGAAGACGTCGAGGCCGGCTCCGGCGATCTGGCCGGACTCAATCGCGTCGGCCAGCGCCTGCTCGTCCACGAGATCGCCGCGCGCGGTGTTGATGATGCGCAAACCTTTCTTGGCCCGCGCCAGACGCTCCGCGTTCACCAGCTTGCGCGTCTGCGCGTTCGACGGCATGTGTAGCGACAGGTAGTCGGCGCGCACGAACAGGTCGTCGAGCGAGACGAGCTCCACGCCGAGATCGGACGCGATCTTTTCGGAGATGAACGGGTCGTGGGCGATGAGCCGCATGCCGAATCCAGCGGCGCGGCGGGCGACCTCCTGGCCGATGCGTCCAAGGCCGGCGAGTCCGAGCACCTTGTCCCGCACTTCCTCGCCGAGGAACTTCTTCTTTTCCCATTTGCCCTGCTTCATTGCGGCATCGGCCGCCGGCAGGTGCCGGGCGAGGGCCAGCACAAATCCCATCGCCAGTTCCGCGACGCTCACGCTGTTGGCACCTGGCGCGTTCATGACGACGATGCCACGGGCGCTGGCGGCAGAGACGTCCACGTTGTCCACACCGGTGCCCGCGCGCGCGATGGCACGCAGGCGTGGTGCGGCGTCGATCAACGCGGCGGTGACTTTGGTGGCGCTGCGGACGACGAGCGCGTCGGCGGTTTTCAGATCGTCAGCGAGCGCTTCTGGAGTGCGGCCCGAACGCGCGTCAATCTCCCAGCCTTCGGCGCGCAGGAGATCGATGGATGAGGAGGGCAGATCGTCAGCGACAACTATTCTCACAGAGTCGCAGATTATACTTGTCGGCTGTGCGCGCTGAGCTTCCACCTTTGGGTACTCCCATATCCATTAACAGCAACGACGAGGATATGACGGTCGCACAACGATGGTGCAAACCGCTAAAACTCTCAGGATCGCGCGCGCCACGGCCGGGTTGGAACCAGCTTTTCAACAGGGTTTCCACAAAAACTGTGGACAACTCGGATCATTGATCGAGGGACATTGCCCTAACGAAATTCTTATGAGGCTTCAATGAATCGCAAAGTGACAGTGGTAGGCGGTGCAGGCAACGTCGGTATGACGGTTGCCCGCGCCATTGCGGAGAAAGAGCTTGCCGACGTCGTCATCATCGACATCGCGGAGCAGAAGGCGGCCGGCGTCGCGCTGGACATCTACGAGACGTGCCCGATCATCGGATCGGACTCACGCCTGATTGGCGGCAGCGATTGGGGAGCAGCCGCCGGCTCCGACATCGTCGTGATCACGTCGGGCAAGCCGCGCAAGCCTGGCATGAGCCGCGATGATCTCGTGCGCGACAACTTCGAGATCATGAAGAGCATCGCGCCGAATCTCGTGCAGCACTGTCCCAACGCGATTGTCGTGCCGGTGGCCAATCCGCTCGACGCCATGTCGCAGGCCCTGTTCCGACTGACCAAGTTCCCGCGCGAACGCGTCATCGGCATGGCTGGCGTGCTCGACTCGGCGCGTATGAGCACCTTCGTCGCCATGGAGCTGAACGTGTCGGTCGAGAACGTCCACTCGTTCGTTCTCGGCGGCCACGGCGACACGATGGTGCCGCTGGCGCGCTACTCGACGGTCGCCGGCATTCCGTTGACCGAGCTGCTGTCAAAGGATCGGATCGATGCCATCGCCAAGCGGACGGCCGACGGCGGCGCTGAGATCACGAAGCTGGTTGGCACGAGCGCGTGGTATGCGCCTGGTCAGGCCGCGGCCGAAATGTGCGAGGCCATCCTCAAGGACAAGAAGAAGATTTTGCCGTGCTCGGTGTTCCTGCAGGGTGAGTACGGGATCCGCGATCTCTTCGTCGGCGTCCCGGTGAAGCTCGGCGCGCGCGGCGTCGAGCAGATCATCGAGATCAAGCTCACGCCAGAAGAGGATGCGGCGCTCAGGAAGTCGGCCGCGTCGGTCAAAGAGCTTACAGATGTGATTGGCGTGTAATTCCCAACTACCAAAATCCAACTCCCAACCACTCCCAACTACCAACTCCCAACAACGTTCAATTGGGCGTTGGGAATTGGGAGTGGTTGGGAGTTGGGCGTTGGGATTTGGGAGTTGATCTAGTTCCCGCGTCCTGGCGGAGGGGCACCACCGCCGGGAGGCGCACCGCCAGGTGCGGCACCGCCGGGGCCGGCTCCACGAGGCGGAGGCGGCGCACCCGGTGAACCGGGCTCGACGACCGGAATTGCCTTGCCGCGATGGCATGTTGCGCAGCCGACGGCCGCCACTTGATCGGTGGCCTTCGACGGCACCGCCTTCTGGACCGTCGGATTGATTGCCCGCACCATGAGCATCATCGCCCTGGCCACGTTCTTGGTCGGCTTCGTGTCGCTGGCGAAGTCGTTCATCGGGTCGCCCGGGCCATTGAATACGTGGCAATGCACACAAGTGACCCCGAGCGCGGCCGAGAACGCCTGCATGGCCTGGAGCACCTGCGGACGTCCGATGTCCTTCGGGAACACCTGAAGGTTGGTCATTGGCGGCGCCGGCGCTCCGCCGCCACCCTGCGGTGGCGCACCCTGGGGAGCTTGAGCAGCGATGCCAAGCGACCCCGTCAGCACGAGGGCGCCAACGGCGATTCCAAACGAAAGACGCGTCATTCACTTCTCCTTGTCGAGAGACAGCTTGAGACGGCGCATTGTAGCGCAACACGCCTGAGCCTGCTTGACGCTCATCGAGGCGTTCACTACGATGAGAGGCTGTTTCGTTTGCAGACGACCCTCCAGTGAAAATCCACGAGTATCAAGCAAAAGCAGTGCTCGCGCGCTTCGGGGTTCCCGTTCCGCGCGGCGAGGTCGCGTTCACACCAGCCGAAGCTGTCGATGCCGCCAGGCGGCTCGGCGGGCAGGTTGCCGTTGTGAAGGCACAAATCCATGCCGGCGGCCGCGGTAAAGGCGGCGGCGTCAAGATCGCCAGGTCCATCCAGGAAGTGGAGCAGCTGGCGAAGCAGATAATCGGCATGACGCTGGTCACGCATCAGACCGGCCCTGAGGGTAAGAAGGTTGGCCGCGTGCTCATCGAGGAAGGGCTCGATATCGATCGCGAGCTCTATCTGAGCATCCTGATCGACCGCGCAACCGCATCGCCCGTCATCATCGCGAGTGCCGCCGGCGGCATGGACATCGAAGAGGTCGCGGCGAAGGAACCTGAGAAGATTCTCCGCGAGCACATCAACCCCGGAACCGGTATCGCCCCCTTCCAGGGCCGCAAGCTCGCGTTCGGTATGGGGTTGAGCGGGGCAGCGGCCAGCAAGCTGGTCAAGCTCCTCGATGCCATCTACAAGGCGTTCATCGAGACCGACTCCTCGATGATCGAAATCAATCCGTTGATCCTGACCAAGGGCGGTGATCTCCTCGCCCTGGACGCCAAGGTGAGCTTCGACGACAACGCCCTGTATCGGCATCCAGACCTCAAAGAGCTGCGCGACATCTCCGAAGAAGATCCGCTCGAGGTCGAGGCCTCCACGTTCTCGCTCAATTACATCCGCCTGGACGGCAACATCGGTTGCATGGTGAACGGCGCCGGCCTGGCGATGGCGACGATGGACATCATCAAGCTGGCGGGCGGCGAGCCGGCCAACTTCCTCGATGTCGGTGGTGGCGCCAATGCGGAGCAGATCAAGAACGCGTTCCGCATCCTGATGGCCGACAAGAACGTCAAGGCCGTTCTGATCAACATCTTCGGCGGGATCCTGCGCTGTGACGTGCTGGCGCAAGGGGTCATTGCTGCCGTCACTGAGCTCGGTGTGCCCGTGCCGATCGTGGTGCGAATGGAAGGCACCAACGTCGAAGAAGGCAAGAAGATGCTGCGCGAGAGCGGCCTCAGTTTCACAACCGCAGATTCAATGGGCGAGGCCGCGGAAAAGGTCGTGGCACTCGCGGGGAAGCGCTGACGTGGCGGTTTTACTCGACAAACACACGCGGCTGATCGTGCAGGGCCTGACCGGCCGTGAAGGCACGTTTCACGCCAAGGCCGCCGCAGCGTACGGGACGCAGGTGGTTGGCGGTGTGACGCCCGGGAAGGGTGGCACGACGCACGAAGGCTGGCCGATCTTCAACAGCGTGCACGACGCCATCCGCGAGACCGGCGCCGACGCGACGGTGATCTTTGTCCCCCCGCCGTTTGCGGCCGACGCGATCATGGAAGCGGCTGACGCTGAAATTCCGCTCGCCGTCTGCATCACCGAAGGCATTCCGACGACGGACATGCTGAAGGCGCTGACGTTCATGGAAGGCAGACGCACGCGCCTGATTGGACCCAACTGTCCGGGCATCATCACAGCCGGACAGGGGAAAGCGGGCATCATCCCCGGCCACATTTGCCGCGAGGGTCGCATCGGCATCGTGTCGAAGAGCGGAACGCTGACCTACGAAGCGATCCACCAACTCTCGAAGCAGGGCATGGGACAGACGACCTGCATCGGCATCGGCGGCGATCCGCTGATTGGGACCAGCTTCATCGACGCGCTTCGCTTGTTTGCCGCCGACGCCGACACCGAAGCGGTGATCATGATTGGCGAGATCGGGGGCACTGCCGAGCAGGAAGCCGCCGCGTTCATCGCCGGGGAATTCCGTAAACCCGTTGTCGGCTTCATCGCCGGCCAGACCGCACCACCAGGACGACGAATGGGACACGCCGGTGCGATCATTGCGGGTGGTCAGGGAACCGCGGCGGAGAAGATGGACGCGCTGGCTAAGGCCGGCGTGCACGTCGCCAAGAGTCCTGCTGACATGGGCCTGAAGATGAAAGAGGCGCTCGGGAGATAAATGGAACGTACATTCGCAATCATCAAACCTGATGCTGTCGAGACGAAAAAGGCGGGGCAGATTCTGGCCCGCGCCGAGGCGGCTGGCTTCACCGTCCGCGCGATGCGCCTGCACCATCTGACGAAGAAGGAAGCCGAGGGCTTTTACGCCGTACACCGTGAGCGACCGTTCTTCGGGGGACTGACCGACTTCATGTCGTCGGGTCCCTGCGTGCTGCTGGCGCTCGAAGCGCCGGACGCCATCAAGAAGTGGCGCGCGACAATGGGCGCGACCGATCCGGCGAAGGCCGACGCGGGCACGCTGCGCAAGGACTTCGGCACGTCGATCGAACGCAACGCGACGCACGGATCTGATGCGCCCGAGACGGCAGCCTTCGAGTTGGGATATTTCTTCCGGGGGATGGAGCTTATCTGACGTCGGCTTTTGGCTTTAGACTCTGGGCTGTTGGCAGGTATGGGACGCTCGCTCATCATTCTCGGTCTGTTGATTGCGGGGGTCGGGTTGCTGATCAATCTCGGTCTGCCGATCGGACGGCTGCCGGGTGACTTCACGATCAGGCGAGGCAACTTCTCGTTTTACTTTCCGCTGGCGACGTCGATCATCGCCAGCATCCTGTTGACGCTGATCATGATGTTCTTCGGGAGACGCTGATGATCGGCCGGTCCAGAACGACCGGCCCTACGCTCTATGCCCTCTATCAAAGCCGACAAGTGGATACGGAAGATGGCCCTCGAGCACGGCATGATCGAGCCGTTCGAGGACCGACAGGTGCGCAAGGGCGTCATCTCGTACGGCCTGTCGTCCTACGGTTACGACATCCGCGTGGCTGACGAATTCAAGGTCTTCACCAACATCAACAACACCGTCGTCGATCCGAAGAACTTCGACGACCGGTCGTTCGTGGACATGAAGACCGACGTCTGCATCATTCCCCCGAACTCGTTCGCGCTGGCCAAGACGGTTGAATACTTCCGCATTCCGCGCGACGTGCTGACGGTGTGCGTTGGCAAGTCCACCTACGCGCGCTGCGGCCTGATCGTCAACGTTACGCCGTTCGAGCCCGAGTGGGAGGGCTTCGTCACGCTCGAAATCTCGAACACCACGCCGCTCCCGGCAAAGGTCTACGCCAACGAGGGCATCTCGCAGGTGTTGTTCTTCCAGAGCGACGAGGTCTGCGAGGTCTCCTACGCCGACAAGCAGGGCAAGTACCAGAAGCAGCAGGGCTTGACCCTGCCAAGGCTGTGATGAACCCGGTTCCGGGGGTTCCGCAGGTTCCGATGGTTTTCGTTCCCGAGGTGCCGAAGGTTCTGGAGTGCTCAGATGAGGCGCGCGACTCGAACCATCTGAACGTAAACCCCCGGAACCAATTGAACCCTCGGAACGCTGAACTGGCAAATGCCAGCTCGCACTGAACCCGCGCGCGGCATGCGCGACTTCCTTCCGGAAGACGTGCGGCACCGCGAATACGTCATCGGGATCATCACGCGTGTCTACGAGCGCTACGGCTTCGAGCCGCTCGAGACGCCCGCTGCTGAAAACCTCGAGACGCTCATGGGGAAATACGGCGAAGAGGGCAATCAGCTCATCTTCAAGATCCTCAAGCGGGGAGAGCATGAGGCGTCGGGGCAGGCGGACCTCGCGCTTCGCTATGACCTGACCGTACCGCTGGCACGAGTGATCGCCCATCACCAGGCGAAGCTTCCGAGGTTATTCAAGCGTTATCAGATTCAGCCGGTGTGGCGGGCGGATCGTCCGGCACGCGGACGCTTCCGCGAGTTCTATCAGTGCGACGTCGACGCGCTCGGCTCGACCTCGCCGGTGATCGAGGCGGAGATCTGTGGCGCGGTCTCTGAGGCGCTGACCGAACTTGGCTTCGCCGATTTCACGATCAGGATGAATCATCGCCAGCTGCTCACGTCCATGCTGGCATGGTGCGGAGTGCCTGAACCGCTTCATTCGACGGCTCTCGTCGCTGTCGACAAGCTGGACAAGATTGGTCCCGAAGGCGTCGAAGGCGAAATGCAGGCGCGTGGCGTTGACGCCCAGGCCGCTCACGCCGTACTCCAGGAGTTCGCCAGGCTTCGAGAGGCAGGGTTTGACGCGGCGATCCCCTTCGATGCCACAGGCCAGGAGGCGTTCAAGAATCTTGGTGCCATCGCCAGCCTGGCCCAGAACACACCGGCGGCGAATCGAATCCGATTCGATCCGAGCCTGGCGCGTGGGCTCTCGTACTACACGGGGGCGATCATGGAGATCAACGTGCCCGACCTTGCCGGCAGCCTGGGCGGCGGCGGGCGGTATGACAACCTGGTCGGCATGTTCCTCGGTCAGAGCATCCCCGCCTGCGGGTTTTCACTCGGCCTCGAACGGATTCTCGTCGTCATGGGCGAACGGAATATGTTCCCGCCCAGCCTGGCGACAACGCCGGCCGATGTCATGGTGGCGGTGTTTGACGCCAAAGACACGCCGCACGCCCTGCGGGTCGCGCAGATGCTGCGCGCGTCCGGGCTTCGGGTGATGGTCTATCCCGACCCCGACAAGATCGGCAAGCAGATCAAGTACGCTGATACACAGGGCATCCCGTTCGTCGCGATTCTCGGCGGCGACGAGATCGCCAACGGCACCGTCACGGTCAAGCACCTGGCGGCACAAACCCAGACAATTTACGACCAGGCCGCGGCTGGCGCGGCAATTCTCGAGGGACTGACGCACCGTGGCTGAGCAACTCGGCGACCTGACCCGCACGCACACCTGCGGCGAACTGCGGCCGACACACGTTGGCGCGGACGCGACGCTTCTGGGTTGGGTGCATCGCGTGCGCGATCTCGGCGGAGTGCTCTTCATCGACGTCCGCGACCGCGCCGGGGTCACGCAAGTCGTCTTCGACAAAGACGATGAGGCGTTGATTGCCAAGGCCAAGCGGCTGCGATCCGAGTTCGTGATTGGCGTGGTCGGCAAAGTGCGGCGCCGCTCGCCTGAGACGGTGAATGCGAAGTTGCCGACCGGCGAAGTCGAGATCGTCGTCACGCAGGTCGTGGTGCTGAACGAGGCAAAGACGCCGCCGTTTCCGGTCGCCGACGACACACCGGTGTCGGAAGACGTACGCCTGAAGTATCGGTATCTCGACCTTCGACGTCCGCGGCTGCAGAACAACATCATCATGCGTCACCGGTTGACGACGACCGTACGGCGCTACTTCGACGACAACGGCTTCCTCGAGATCGAGACGCCGATTCTGACCAAGTCCACGCCCGAAGGCGCGCGTGACTATCTGGTGCCGAGCCGCGTGCACCCTGGCGAATTCTTCGCGCTGCCCCAGTCGCCGCAGCTGTTCAAGCAGATCCTGATGATCGCGGGCATGGACCGCTACGTGCAGATCTGCAAGTGCTTTCGCGACGAGGATCTGCGCGCTGACCGTCAGCCCGAATTCACGCAAGTGGACGTCGAGATGTCGTTCGCGCGGCCGGAGACGATCTTCGCTGTCATCGAGCCGTTGATGCGCGAGATCTTCACGCTGATCGGCCATGAGATCACCACGCCGTTCCGGCGGATGCCGTACTCAGAAGCCATCGCGGTCTACGGTTCGGACAAGCCCGACCTGCGCCCGGGCATGCCCATCCAGGACGTCCGCGAGCTGTTCCGCGAGTCGTCTTTCGGCGTCTTCAAGAACATCGTTGCCGAGGGTGGCACCGTCCGCGCGTTCGTGGTGCCGAATGCGGCGGGCTACTCTCGCAGCGCCGTCGACGGTATCGTCAACCAGGAAAAGGCGCAGGGGCGCCACCTCCTGTGGGCGCGACGGTTGGAAGACGGTGCGATCACCTCGTCATTCCCGAAGGCGGTGGGCGAGGAGACGGTACGCCAACTGCTCGATGCGACCGGCACGGCGAATGGACAACTGGCCTTCGTGGTCGCCGGTCAGCCCGACACCGTCTCGCAGACGTTGGGCCAACTGCGGCTGACGATTGCGAAGAAAGACGGGCTGCTCGATCCGCAGAAGTTCGAGTTCCTCTGGGTAGTCGATTTCCCACTCCTGGAATGGGACGCCGAGGAAAAGCGCTGGTCGTCGATGCACCATCCGTTTACGTCGCCGCATGACGCCGACCTCCCGAAGCTCGACAAAGAACCTGGGTCGGCGCGGGCCAAGGCGTATGATCTGGTGCTGAACGGCAGCGAGATTGGCGGTGGCAGCATCCGTATTCACGATGCGTCCCTGCAAAGCCGGATCTTCTCGCTGCTCAATATCAGCGCAGAGGAGGCCAAGCTGCGATTCGGATTCTTCCTCGAGGCCCTCGAGTACGGCACGCCGCCGCACGGAGGCATCGCGCTCGGGCTCGACCGCATTGCGGCGCTGCTGGCGAACGAGGGCTCGATCCGCGAGGTCATCGCGTTCCCGAAGACCGCCACAGCTGTGGACATGATGTCGGACGCGCCATCCAGCGTCGATCCGAAACAGTTGCGGGACTTGCACTTGCAGATTCGAAACACGTGAAGAAGATTTCCCTGCCTCAGCAAGGCATCGAGACTCTATACGGCGCGCACGACGGCAACCTCAAGCACATCGAGTCGCTTCTCGGCGTCGCGATCCGGACCCAGGGCGACGAGCTCATCGTCGAAGGCGAGAAGTCGGCGGAGCAGCGCGTCGAGCGCATCTTCGAGCAGCTGAAAGCGTTGATGGCCGCAGGCTACGAGCTGCGCAACGGCGACGTGAAGACCGCGGCTCAGCTGATCGTCGACGATGGTGGCGTCGATCTGCGCGATTACTTCCTGAAGGGCGGGCAGAAGCAGCCCGAAGGCACGAAGCGCCGGGTCAATCCGAAATCGACGAACCAGCGTCGCTATCTCGAGGCGATCGAGAAGTACGACATCGTCTTTGGCGTCGGACCGGCCGGGACGGGCAAGACCTACCTGGCGATGGCGCAGGCGGTCAGCTATCTCCTCGCCAAGAAGGTCAGTCGCATCATTCTGGCGCGGCCCGCCGTCGAAGCTGGCGAGAAGCTCGGGTTCCTGCCTGGCGACCTGCAGGAGAAGGTGAACCCGTATCTGCGTCCGCTCTACGACGCGCTCTACGACATGATGGACGTCGAGCGCGCGACGCGTCTCGTCGAGCGCGGCACCATCGAGGTCGCGCCGATTGCGTTCATGCGCGGCCGCACGCTCAACGACGCGTTCGTGATCCTCGACGAAGCGCAGAACACCACGTCCGAGCAGATGAAGATGTTCCTGACCCGTCTCGGATTCGGATCCAAGGCGGTGGTCACCGGCGACGTCACCCAGATCGACTTGCCGCAGGGGAAATCGGGCCTCGTCGACGCACTGAAGATCGTCAAGGACGTCGAGGGCCTCGGCTTCATCTACTTCGATGAGAAGGACGTTGTCCGGCACAAGCTCGTGCAGCAGATCGTGAAGGCATACGAAGGTTTTTCCAGCTCGCGTGGGCAAACGTAACGCGACGGCGGGGTTCCTGGTTGTCAACGTCGTGACCTCGGGCGCCCTGCGGGCTCCGGGACTCGCGCGCTGGCTTCAGTCGGTGGCCCCCTCCCGCGCCCGCGGCGAGGTGACGGTAGCGGTCGTGCCGGATGCCCGTGTCCGCGCGTTGAATCAACGTTACCGACGTAAAGACCGGGCAACAGACGTGCTGTCGTTCGCCGCCGAGGAGCCGGGTGAACTCGGCGATGTCGTGATCGCTGCAGGAGTTGCGGCCCGTCAGGCCCGCCAGGCCGGCCATTCCCTGTCAGCCGAGCTACGGGTGCTGGCCCTGCATGGTCTGTTGCACCTTCTTGGCTATGATCACGAGCACGATGATGGCCGGATGGCTCGCCTGGAGCGGCGATTGCGCCGCAAGGGCGGGCTCGTCGAGGGGCTGATTGAACGGGGACTTGTGGACCGTATCCGCGCAGTCGGTAGGACTGGCAACCAGGCCCCGACCGCAGTCTCGCGGCCGCGACAACGGAGCGGCCGATCGTGATTCGCGAAGGGTGTACCACGAGTAACAGCTCCGGATGACGCCGCTCACACTCTTTCTCCTCGGGTGCGCGACGGTGTTCCTGGGATCGATCCAGGCTGCCTTCAGCGCGCTGATGCGACTATCGCTTCGGTTGATGGCCGAACGCGGGGGCCGCGACGACCGCCTCGGTCAGTATCTCGACGATCCGCTCCAGCTGTTCATCCCGGTGCGGATCCTGATCGGTGTCTGCACCGTGCTGGCCGGCGTGCTCATCGCGCGCACCAGCGACGTGCGCGACGCGCTGTCGATCATCACGTTCATCGTCTCGCTGGTGGCGTTCGTCGTCGTGTGCGAGCACTTGCTGCCGCTGCTGATTGTCCGGCGCGATCCCGAGCGCGTGCTGGATGTCCTGTTGCCGGCATTTCACGCGATCGCGACGGTGCTGGTGCCGATCACCGCGCTGATCATCAATCTTGTCACGCCGCGGCGCGAGCGCGAGCCCGCCAATGGCGGCAATGGCTCCGATGTGACCACGCCGGATGGCGCCAACGAAGCCGAGCCGGAAGAAGGCGCCATCTCCGACGCCGAAGGCCGGGAGTTGCTGCAGTCGATCGTGGACTTCACCGAGACCGTCGTTCGCGAGGTGATGAC
>Ga0070673_100001652_pt1 | contig 13211 bp, 13 predicted proteins | sample KBSM23metaG_FD_65342 | JGI IMG/M metagenome (GOLD analysis project Ga0070673, IMG submission 65342) | Miscanthus rhizosphere microbial communities from Kellogg Biological Station, Michigan, USA - KBS M2-3 metaG | ecosystem: Host-associated > Plants > Roots > Rhizosphere > Soil ... | reverse complement strand
GATGACGATCGCCTTGTCGCCGGTGTGCAGGAAGTTACAGACCGCCGCGTCCATGCCCGCGGTGCCCGCGCCCGCCAGGACCAGCGGCAGCTGCTTGCTCTGAAGCAGCCAGCGCAGGCCGTCCTGCACCTCGCGCAGGCACTCGGTGAACGACGGCGCGCGGTGATACAGCATCGGCCGGGCCATGGCGAGGAGCACCCTCTCCGGAACCGGAGTCGGGCCAGCGGTCAGCAAATACTCTTTCATGGCACGCGCTTGTCGCCTGGACGGCGGCTCGTGTTCTATTACAACTAGTCGCCCCGCGCCATAGGCGCGGATCGCGACTACTCTTTTTCAGACAGCCGCACTCCCGCGCTTCGCGCGGGAGCGGCTGGCGCTCCGCGACAACGTCGATTCCCCTCACCCGTCCATGTCCCTGGCGCAATTTTCAGACGCGAGCTTCGCCTATCCGGGCACCGAGATCCTCGACGGCGCGTCCCTGCTGATCCGGCCGGGCGACCGGCTGGCCCTCCTCGCCCCGAACGGCGCCGGGAAGTCGACCGTGCTGCGCCTGCTGGCGGGCGACATCGAGGCGGACGCGGGAGACATCCGCGTCCTCGGCCGCGCCAGCGTCGCCTACCTGCGCCAGTCGCAGGAGCTGTCGGGCGCGGGCACGCTGCTCGACGCGCTGCTCGAGCCGTTCGCGGATCTGCAGCGGCTGCACGAGCAGCTCATCGCCACCGAGGCCGAGCTGCACACGGGCGACGCCGCGACGCTGGCGCGCTACGGCGAGATGCAGGAGCGCTACCAGCACCAGGGCGGCTACGACCTGGAGGCGCGGGTCAAGCGCCTGATGACCGACGTCGGCTTCGCCGAGTCCGACCTGTCGCGTTCGGTCGACACGCTGTCGGGGGGCGAGCGCGGCCGCCTGGAGCTGGCCAAGGTGCTGGTGCAGAAGCCCGATCTCCTGCTGCTCGACGAGCCGACCAATCACCTGGACCTGGCGGCGATCGAACGGCTGGAGAGTTTCCTCTCCGAGTATACGGGCGCGTTCCTGCTGGTGTCGCACGACCGTGCCTTCATCCGCGCCGTCTGCCGCGAGATCGTCGAGCTGGAGAGCGGAAAGTTCGTCAAGTACGCGTTCGGTTACGACAAGTACGTCGTCGAACGCGACGCGCGCCTGGAACGCGCGCGCGCCGCCTACGAGCGCCAGAAGGAACACGTCGAGAAGACCGAGGACTTCATCCGCCGCAACCTGGCCGGCCAGAAAACCAAGCAGGCGCAGAGCCGGCGCAAGATGCTGGAGAAGCTGGAACGGCTGGAACGCCCCGACGACGAATGGGAGCACGCGGGCAAGATCGCGCTCTCGTTCCAGACCGGCGGCGATCTGGGCAGCAAGGAGACGATCCGCGCGCCCAAGCTGACCGTCGGCTATCCGGGCACGGAGCCGATCCTGCGCGACGTCGCCGCGAACATCTACCGCGGCGACAAGGTCGGCATCGTCGGTCCGAACGGCAGCGGCAAGTCGACGCTGGTGAAGACGTTGATCGGCGAGCTGGCGCCGATCGCGGGCAAGGTCGAGATCGGCACGGGCGTGCGCATCGGTTACTTCGATCAGAAGCTGGGCACGCTGGACGAGGACCTGTCCCTGGTCGACGAGATCCGCTCGGTCCGCGCCGACCTGTCACCCGAGGTGATCCGCCAGTACCTGGCGAAGTTCCGCTTCTTCGGCGACGACCCGTTCCGGACGGTGCGCGGGCTATCAGGCGGCGAGCGCAGCCGCCTGGCGATGGCGAAGATCATGCTCTTCCCGCGCAACGTGCTGGTGTTGGACGAACCCACCAACCACCTGGACATCCCCGCGCGCGAGACGCTGGAAGACGCGCTGGGCGGCTACGAGGGGACGTTGATCGTCGTCAGTCACGACCGCTACTTCCTCGACCGCGTTTGCACGCGGCTGCTGGTCATCGACGGCGATCGGCTGGAAGCGCACATCGGCAACTACAGCGACTGGCGGCGGCGCGCCCACGAGGTGCGGCGCGCCGAAGCCGCGGTCGCGCCCCCTGCCCCCTCGGCGCCCAAGCCCGCGTCCGCTGCCGCGGCGTCGCGCGACGCCGACAAGGAGCGCGATCGGGAGCGCCGGCGCCTGGCGCGCCGCGTGGAGACACTGGAGGCGGATGTAAGCAAGCTGGAAGCGGAGCTGGCCGCCGTCCGCGCGGAACTTGGCGGAGATCACGGTGGAGACTGGCAGAAGCTGCATACCCTCGCCGATCGGGAACGGGAGCTGGACGCCCTGTTAGCAAAGCGGATGGCGGAGTGGGAGGCGGCGAGCGCGGCCGTCCTCAACCAGTCAGCGACATCCTCCGATTGACTGAAAGAAACATCCTCCGGCGTGCGGCGAAAGATTCGGCGTTGCGCGGCGCCCGTCGGACCCTAGTTTGATCGTGTAGAATCGTAAATGACAGCGCCGGGAGGTTTTCGTCCGGATGCGTTCTGGCTTCGTCGGTCTTTTCAAGGTTGCTCTCGCGATGGCGTCAATTGCAAGCGCCGCGGGATGCGCCGCCCAACACAAACCGACGACGGCGAACGCAGGCTCAGCCACAGGTGGGCCGCAGGTGTCGGGCGTATGGGACGCTGTCACCTCCGGGACGATCGATGAAGGCGTCGCCGCGGGCGATGTGAAGATCGAGAAACAGGAGTGGCACCTGTCCCAGTCGGGAAGCGCCATCCGCGGTTACTACATCGCCGCGCTCACGTACGTCTCCGGTGACGGCCGCCCCTACGTTTGCAGCCGGCAGCCGCAGTTCTCCGCGTTCCAGCGCTTCGAGGTCGCCGGGCACGTTCAGGCGGGCGCGATCGAGATTCAAGAACTCGGCCAGGCCGAGAACCCGACCGAGAACCGCTGCGATCCGGGGATGCGCCAGCTGGCGCGTTACCGCGGCTTGCTGGACGGTGACGTGCTGACGCTGGTGAGCGGCCGCCAGCAGACGCGGCTCTACCGTATTCACGAGAGCAAGTCCGCGCTGATGCCGACCGGCCGCCTCACCGCGGACGCGACGCCGGCCGGCGCGCGCGAGCGGAACACCGACGGGCCGGCCATCCCGGCGGGGCGCGCGATGTCAGTGCCGCCCGGGCCGACGTCGTCGGGGATCGCGAACGCCGACGTCAGCGGGACGTGGGTGTGGGAACACCAGGGCAGCGTGCCGGGTGGCGACCAGAAGCAAGAACGCGAGGAATGGCACGTCGAGCAGAACGGCTCGAAGATCTCCGGCTACTACGATCGCATCGTCCACCAGGTGTCGACCGACGGCCACGCGTATCGTTGCAGCATGGCGCTCGAATTCCAGATCGCGACGCGCTACCAGTTCAGCGGCGACGTGACCGGTGACGACGTCCGCATCATCGAGAGCTCGTACGAGGTGCTGTCTCCCAGCGCCTGCGACAACGGCAAGCGCCGGCTGGACGTCTATCAGGGCAAGGTGTCGACCGACGAGATTCGTCTGGTGTGGGGCGTGGGCGGCCAGATCCTGCGCCGGCCCCGCCCCGACGTCCCCACGCAGCGCTTCTAGCCCCGCTGTCGAAACTGCGGAACCCGGGCCCGTTCCCGTGGTCCCTCGATCGGCACGTCATGCGACGCCGATCGCTTCCGCAGGTCGTCATCCCCGTCCCTTGCCGGGTCGAATGGACCACGATGATGCCCATCGACCGCGCGGGGCGCGCGCGTTTCTGCGACAGCTGCGAACGGCCGGTCTATGACAGCAAGGCCCTGACCCGCGACGAGTTGCTCGATCTGATCGCGCAGCACGAGGATCAGCGACTGCCGTGCATGCGCCTTCATCGCCGCCCGGACGGCACCATCGTCACCCGGGACTGCTTCGCGCCGTTCGTGCGCGTGGGACGCTTCCTGTGGCTCAAGGTGGGCGTCGCCGCGGTCGCCTTCTGGGCGTCGGCCCTGGGGCTCCGCGAGCTAGCGAAGTCCATCAACGAGTACGCTGTCGACCGAACGGTCAGCACGGTCAGGGGGGGCATGGTCGTCCTGCGTGCGCGTCCTGACCCGGTTCGCCTGGCATCGCGAGCAAACGTCGCGCGTCCGAAACCGATCCCCGCACTCGGGATCCGCGCGCTGTTGCCCGAGGTTCCTCCGGCCTCGCCGCTCCTCTACCTCGAAGCGGATGAAGACGTCCGCAAGCGACTGGAACCCGATCGGTTTCCGCCGCTGGATCCGACCTACCCCTGAAAGTGATCCAGGGCGGCCTGCCCTCACCCCGACCCTCTCCCGCAAGCGCGCAAGCGGGAGAGGGAGGAAGAGCGTGAGCTAGCCCTTGGCTTTGAGCTCGGCGTCGATGACGGTCTTGAACTGATCGAACGGCTGCGCGCCCACGACCTTCGTGCCGTTGATGAAGAAGGTCGGCGTGCCGGTGGCGCCGACGGCGGCGCCCTCCTTCGCGTCCGAGTCGACCTTGTCCTTGAACTTGCCGGAATCCAGCGCCGCCTTGAACTTGGTCATGTTCAGGCCCAGCTCCTCGGCGTACTTCTCGAGGTTCGGGCGATCCAGCGCCTGCTGATTGGCGAACAGCTTGTCGTGGTACGGCCAGAACTTGCCCTGCTCGTTGGCGGCCAGGGCGGCCTCGGCGGCCAGGTGCGCCTTGTCGTGGAACGGCAGCGGCAGCTGCTTGAAGGCGATCTTCACCTTGCCCTTGTACTCGTCCTCGATCTGCTTCATCACCGGCACCGCCCGCGAGCAGAACGGACACTGGAAATCGCTGAACGCGACGACGGTGACCTTCGCGCCGCTCGGCCCTTTGACGGGCGCGTCACCCAGCTTGATGTTCTGCTTGCCCTCGGGCGCCGCCGGCGCGCCGCCCGACGGCGCGGGGGCAGGCGCGGCCGCCGCCGTCTCGATCCGCTTCTTGTAGACGTCCTTGAGCGGCGTCCCCTTCTTGATCAGGTCGTCGGCCTGCTTGATCTCGTCGTCGATGATCTTCTCGAACGCATCCTGCGGCTGCGCGCCGACCAGCTCGCGGCCGTTGATGAAGAACGTCGGCGTGCCGTTGGCGCCCGCCGCCGTCCCGGCCTTCGAGTCCTGGTCGACCTCCGACTTGATCTTGGGGTCGTCCCAGTCCTTCTTGAACTTGCCCGCGTTCAGGCCGACCTCGCCCGCGTACTTCTCGATGTCGGCGCGCGTGAGCGCGGTGTTGTTCTCGTACATCTTGTCGTGCAGCTTCCACGCCTTGTCGTGATCCTGGCGGGCGGCCGCCTGGAACGCGGTCGCCGCGTCCATCGCGTGATCGTGGAAGGGCAGCGGCTGGTTCATCCACACCAGCGAGATGTCCTTGCCGTACTTGTCGAGCACCGCCTTCACCGTCGGCTCGGATCGCTTGCAGAACGGACACTGAAAGTCGCTGAACTCGACGACGGTCACCTTCGTCGCGGCGGCGCCCCGGCGTAGGTTGTGAGCGAACGGAGAGACCTTCTTCGAGCCGCCCGCGGGGGCATCGCCCTTGGCCGCCGGCGCCGAACCACCCGACGGCTTCTGCTTGTCGTCGATGGCGGCGAGGATCTCGCCCAGCCCCTTGCCCTGCTTCACCAGATCGATGGCGGCGCGCGCCAGGTTCGGGCTGCGCGGGCAGTTGGGATCCTTCTTGATGCAGCCGGCGATCTTGCCCATGCCGCAGCCGCACTCGCAGTCGCGCTCGTTGAGCGCCTGCATGACGGTCAGCTTCTGCGGCGCCGTCAGGTCCGTCAGGCTGACGGTGGTGACCGACGCGAGGTCGGTCGACTTCGTCCAGCCCTCGGGGAACTCGTTCTCGGACTTGTAGATCTTCGCCGGCATCTTCGTGCCGGCGGGCGCCTTGCCCGTGACCGCGGCGCTCTCGCCGCCGCCGCCGTGGTTGTTACCGACTTCCCTCCCGACCAGAAACCCGATGGCAAGCCCGGTGAGCAGCGGCCACACGGTCCCGAGCCATGCGGGCCCGCGCGAAGGAGACGAATCGTTTTGCGCCATGCGGGGCGGTTTACCACAACTCGCCTCGCGGCGCGTAAGTGGGAGGAGATTCGAGATCGCGTCGAGCGAGCGCGGGCGTTGCCCGCGCGAGCTCATCGCGGGGGGTGCGGGACCCTCCCAGGGTCCCGCTACTCGTCGTCGTCGTCCTTGCTGCTGGCGCGGCGGCTGTCGCCGTCGCCAAAGTCGAGCTCACCGGCGAACATGTCATCGATCATGGCGTCGACGGACTCGAAGTAACCGTCGCGGCGCAGCTCCTCACGCTCGAACTCCTCGAAGGTGCGATAGATTCTCTGATCGGCGAAACGACCCATGGGCGTCCTCCTTTTGGTCTTGGTGGATGGCGTTACCGACATGTAGGTTCAAATATTACCTAGCCACACATCACGTCAAATTTTTCGCCGATTCGCGGACTTGGCGGACCATCGACCCGTGCCCCGCCGAACTCGGTTGAGGCCGTCAGCCAAGGCGTGTTACCTACGGAACCAGCCCGGAATTTCATGGGAAGGGTCATCGCGGTAGCGAATCAAAAGGGCGGCGTGGGGAAGACCACCACGGCGGTCAACCTTGCCGCGTCGCTGGCCGCCGCCGAGAAGCGCGTGCTCCTGGTCGACCTCGACCCGCAGGGCAACGCCAGCTCGGGGCTGGGCCACGCCCGCGGCAACGCCGACCAGGGCAGCATCTACGACCTCCTGATCGGCGACTCGGGCCTGGCGGACGTCACGCGCAAGACCGAGCTCCCGCATCTGGACCTGATCCCAGCCAACGCCGACCTGGCCGGCGCGGAGATCGAGCTGGTCACGACCGAGAACCGCGAGCGCCGGCTGCGCGCGCCGCTGCGCGAGGCGGCCGAACGTTACGATTACGTCATCGTCGACACGCCGCCGTCACTGGGACTGCTGACGTTGAACGCGCTCACGGCGGCCGACGCCGTGCTGGTGCCGATGCAGTGCGAGTACTACGCCCTGGAAGGTCTCTCGGACCTGCAGAACACCATCCGCCTGGTGTCGGAGTCGCTGAATCCCGGCCTGGACATCGAGGGCATCGTGCTGTGCATGGTCGATCCGCGCCAGAACCTGACCCAGCAGGTGACCAGCGAGGTGCGCTCCCACTTCGAAGGCAAGGTCTACGACACGACGGTGCCGCGCAACGTGCGCCTGTCCGAGGCGCCGTCATTCGGCAAGCCGATCCTGCTCTACGACGTCGCGTCCAAGGGCGCGCGCAGCTACTTCGATCTCGCGCGCGAGTTCCTGACGCGACAGCCGGACGTCAGAGCGCCCGCGGTGAGCGCGCGATGAGCGCCCCGAAGCGGAAGGCGCTGGGCCGCGGCCTGGCGGCGCTGATCCCGGGCGCGCCCTCCCCCGTCTCGTCGCTGGCGGTCGGCCCGCCCGTCGCGCGGGTGCGCGAGGCCGCCGGGGACGGGACGCGCGCGATCGCGATCGAGGACATCCACCCGTCGACGGAGCAGCCGCGCAAGGTGTTCGACGGCGAGCGCCTGGAGGAGCTGGCGGCCTCGATCCGCACGCAGGGGATCATCCAGCCGCTGATCGTGCGCGTGCGCGCGGCGGGCGGCTACGAGCTGATCGCGGGCGAACGGCGCTGGCGCGCGGCCCAGCGCGCCGGGCTGCACGAGGTGCCGGCGGTGATTCGCGACGTCGCGCCCGCGCAGGCGTTCGAGATGGCGCTGGTCGAGAACCTGCAGCGCGAGGATCTGAACCCGATCGAGGAGGCGGCCGGCTACGAACGCCTGATCGCCGAGTTCGGCTACACGCAGGAGAAGCTGGCCGACCGCGTGGGCAAGGAACGCAGCACGGTCGCCAACTCGCTGCGCCTGCTGCGGCTGCCCGAAGACGTGCGCACGCTGGTCGCGCAGGGGCGCCTGTCGATGGGACACGCGCGCGCGCTGCTGGGCCTCGAATCGACGGCCGCGATGGAGAAGCTGGCGCGGCGGACGGTGGCGCAGGATCTTTCGGTGCGGAAGGTCGAGGAGGTGGTCCGGCGCGACCGCGGCGGCGACGGCGGCGGCGCGAAATCGGGAGCGGCCGCGGGACGCCCGTCGCCGAACGCGCGCGACCTGGGCTTGCGGCTTACGCGCGCGCTCGGCACGCGCGTCGACATCAACGAAACGGCGCCCGGGCGCGGGCACATCGCGATCCACTACCAGTCGCTGGACCAGCTGGACGCCCTGCTCGAGCGCATCGTGTCGCCCAGATGAACGACAAGCCGACCGAAAAAGGGGCGGAGCCGCGCGAGCCGACGTGGGATCCGACGCCGCCCGTCCGGCCGCCGCTGGGCGTCGAGCTCACCTATCGTTCGGAAGCGGCGTTGCTGGTGGCGTACTCGACGTACCTGGTGAAGGGGCAGCTGCCGATCGAGACGACGACGCCGTTCGGCGTGGGGACGCCGCTGACCATCCGCCTGGTGGCGCCAGCGACGGGGATCAACATGGCGGGCGTCGTCGCCTGGTCGCGCGCCGAGGCGCAGGGGCCGGGGCAACCGGCGGGCATGGGCATCACGCTGGCGGCGTCGGCGGAACGGATCGGCGCCGCGATCGACAAGCTCGCGTTCGAGTTTCGCGGCGTGAAGGCGCTGGTCGCCGCGTCGCAGGCGGCGCCGCGCGCGCTGCTGATCCGCTACCTGCGCTCGATCATCACCTGCAGCGTCATCGAGGTCGATCAGAGCAAGCTTGCCGAGCCGGGCGCGTTGCCCAACGTCGACCTGACGGTGATCGATCTCGATTCGGCCGGGCCGGCCGGCTACGAGCTGTACGCGCACCTGCGCGCGCATCCCGAGGCGGGATCGGCGCCGGTGCTCGCCGTCGCGCAGATGGAGCGCGATCGGGCGCGCGCCGCTTCGCTGGGCTTCGACGAGGCGCTGGCGAACCCGCCCGCGTTCGCCGACCTGGAAGCGGCGGCCCTGCGCTGCATGGCGAAACCGATCGGCCTGAAGCTCACCTAGCCGCTCCCGCGCGAAGCGCGGGAGTGCGGCTACCTGAAAAAAACAATAGTCGCACACCGCGCCTGCGGCGCGGAGCGACTAACGAGCGGCGCGTAGCTTCGCGGCGGTGACCGTGTTCGCGAGCAGCATCGCGATCGTCATGGGCCCGACTCCGCCGGGAACGGGCGTGATCGCCGACGCGCGGGCGGCGGCGGGCGCGTACTCGACGTCGCCCAGCAGCTTGCCCTCGGCGGTGCGGTTGATGCCGACGTCGATCACGACGGCGCCCGGCTTCACCCACTCACCGCGAACCATCTCGGGGCGGCCGACGGCGGCGACCAGCAGGTCGGCGCGTCCGACGACGGCCGCGAGATCGCGCGTCTTCGAATGGCACACGGTCACGGTGGCGTCGGCCCCGAGCAGCAGCGCCGCCATCGGCTTGCCCACCATGTTCGATCGACCGACGACGACCGCCTGCGCGCCCGCGAGCGGCAGGCGCGCCTCCTCGATCAGCTTCATCACGCCGAAGGGCGTGCAGGCGACGAAGCGCGGCTCGCCCATCAGCAGACGCCCGACGTTCTCGGGGTGGATGCCGTCGACGTCCTTGCGCGGATCGACGGCGAACAGCACGCGCCGCGCGTCGATGCCGGCCGGCAGCGGCAGCTGGATCAGGATGCCGTCCACTTGCGGATCGGTGTTGAGCGTCGCGACCAGGCCCAGCAGCTCGCCGGTCGACGTCGCCGCCTGCAGCCGGTGGTCGAACGTCTTGATTCCGGCCTGCGCGCACGCGGTCGTCTTGTTGCGCACGTAGATCTGCGAGGCCGGATCCTCACCGACCAGAACGACGGCCAACCCGGGCGTGATGCCCTGCGCGGACAGCTGATCGACCTCCAGTTTCAGCTCGCCGCGCACCCGCGCGGCCAGCGCCTTTCCATCCAGTACGGTCGCGGCCATCGCGACTTCCTATAACACGCCGGTCGCGAAGGGAGACGGCGGTCGTAATCCGGCGCGGCGTCCGGCAGGCGGCTGCGCGGCGGCCAGTGTGAGGACAGCGCGGCCGCAACAGCGCGGGATCTCGGCGGCACGGCCGTTGCTGAAACGGCGCGCATGACATCCCTGACGATCCGGACCGGGCTGGTCGTTGCGGGCAGCGCATTGTGGCTGGGTGGCGCGGCCCGCCCGCTCGCGGCAGCCGGGGGCGAACGGATCAACGCGCTGGCGGGCGGCGCGCACACGATCTTCGCGTTGCGCGGCAACACGGTCGTGACGTTCGATGAGTCCGGCCGCGAGCTGGCGCGCTGCGCGCGCTTCGAGTCGCTGCCGTTCGAACGATCGGCGCGCGCGCACGCGACCAACGTCGACGCCGAGGAGGCGTTGCGACTGGCCGGCCTGCCCGACGACGACATGGACTCGGTCGAAGCCGAGGACGTGCTCGCCGACGAGGGGCTGGCGCCGGCGCGACGCACCCGCCCGGTGCCGGCCGAGGCAATCGTCGCCCGCGCGGTCGCCGCGTCGCCCACCGCCGACGACGTGTGGATCGCGACCTCGGCGGGGCTGTTCCGGGGACGCGCGGGCGGGTGCACGCGCGTCGCGCTCGCGCATCGAGACACGGTCGCCGTCGCGGCGGCCGGAGACGCGGTGGCGGTGGCGACCGCCGACCTCCTGTGGCGCGCGGACGGCGACGGTCCGTTCCGGATCGCGGCGGGCGTGACCGCGCGGCCGCGCGCGCTGGCGATCGTGGACGACCGACACACGCTGGTCGCGACCGACGACGCCGTCCTGGAGATCGGTCCCTACGGCGTCGCGCGCACCGTCCTGGACCACGGCAGCGACGCGCTCGCGGTCTGCGGCGGCGTCGCCCTGGCGCTGGCCAGCGACGGCGCGTGGACGTGGACCGGCGATGCGCCGCCCCAGCGCGCCGGCGATCGCCCGCCCGCGCGAACGCTGATCTGCGGCGACGGCCCCCGCGCGCGCTTCGTCGCCGCCGGCGACGCCGTCTTCGTCTCGGCGGACGGCGCGGTCTGGCGCGAACGGGCTGCGGCGCCGGGCCGCGCGGTGAGCGCGGTGGCGGCCGCGGGCGGCCGGATCTGGGCGGCGGCCGGCGGCGACCTGATCCCGCTCGGGGAATCAGCCGCGCGGGCAGCGGGATCGACCGGCGGCCTGGCAGCGCCGACCCGTGCCGTGGCAGCGCCGCCGTCGCGGCCGCTCCCTGCCCTTCCCACGCAGCGGCTGACCGGCCCGTCGCTTCCGTGGCCGCAGCTGACGGTCGTCTTCGCGGGCCAGCGCACGCCGCTGCGTGACGGCTGGTCGCTGGTGGTGCTGGTTGGCTTCCATCTCGGGCGCGGGCCCGCGTCGGGCGGGGACCGCCGCCAGCTCGCCGCCGAGCTGCTTCGCCGCGACGCCGAGCTGGCCGCCCAGGAGCTCGAGCTCGCCGCGCCCGCCGGCAACGACCCGTCCCGAGACGCGCGCCTGCGCGCACTACGACAAGAGAGAGAGGCGCTCCGATGATCGACCCTGGTTGTCTTGCTCTGCTCGCGCTTTTGCTGGGCCAGTTCGAGGGGCCGTCGGCGGAATCCGACCCGCGCCCGCCGTCGCAGTCCGCGACGAACCGCGCGCCCGAGCGGCGCGTCGACGCCGCGCTGCTGCGCGCGCTCGCGGCAGCGGACCCGCCCGTCGACGCCCTGCGCGCCGCGGCCAGCGCGCTGGCGCTGACCGAACCCGACCGGGCGCATTCGCTGGTCGTCCGCGCCCGCCTGGCGGGCTGGTTTCCCGAGCTACGCGGGCGCGTCGACCGCCGGTTCGCGCGCGCCGAATCCGTCGACCTCGGCTCGTCGACGGCCGCGCCGCTGGCACCCGTCGGAATTGACAGCGATAACGACGTGCGTTACGAGTTGAGAGCGACCTGGGACCTGTCCAAGCTGGTCTTCAACCCGGACGAGATAGGCGCGCACTTCCAGGCCCTGCGGACGGCGGACGCGCGCCGGGAGATCGAATCCCTCGTGATCAGGCTTTATTTCGACCGCCGCCGGCTCAAGGCCGAGTTGTCCGCTGCCGATGCGATAGCTACGGGGATGCCTCTGTCCGGCGTGAAACTGGAGCTGCGCGTCGCGGAGATCGAGGCCGAGCTGGACGCGCTGACCGGCGGAGCGTTTACCCGGCTGTCGCGCAGGCACGAAACAGGCGCGGGGGTCGGCGACCCATGAGCCACTACCCCAAACGGCGCGAACACCAGCGCTTCAACGTCGACCTGCATGTCGCGGTGACGGTCGCCAACGCCAAGTTCGCCGCCCGCACGCGCGACATGTCCCGCGCCGGCCTGTGCCTGATCGGTGAGCAGCCGATCGCCGCCGACACCGAGATCAGCCTGGAGCTGGTGCTGACGTTCGGCGAGGCGGGGACCTCGGAGCCGCTGAAGATGTTCGGGCGCGTCGCGTGGTGCACAGCGCTGTTCGGCGCCTACCAGATCGGCGTGAAGTTCGTGAAGGTGGACGACGAGGGCGCGCGCTACCTGAACATGTTCGTCGGGTTCCTGGACGGAACGCTGGGACCGGGCGACGTCTTTTCAGGCGAACCGGAAGCGCGGGCCGATCCCGACGATCCGTTCGCGGCGTAGCGGCGGGACCACGAGCAAGGTAAATAGACGGATAGACGCGATGCCCACGCCAGGCCCCGGACCCCGCCGTCAGCACCAGCGCCGCGATCTGCGCATGTCCGCCGAGGTCCGCACCGCGCGGTCGGTGTTCACGGCGACGACGCGCGATCTCTCGGAAGGCGGCGCGGGCCTGAACGCCGACCGGATGATGGAGGAAGGCGAAGAGGTCACGCTGGGTCTGTTCCTGGTGCTGGATGACGTCGAGACCGACAACCCGCCGCTGTGGGTGAAGGGACGGGTCATGTGGGCCCGGCCGGCCGACGGCAGCAGCTACGCCGCCGGCGTCCGCTTCGAGGTGATCACCGACGAGCAGCGAGGCTGGCTGCGCAACGTGCTGCGCGAGATCAGCAGCCCGAGCTAGTCGCTCCGCGCCGGAGGCGCAGCTCCGATCTATCGGGCGAGCACGCGGGCCGCGACGCGCGCGCCGTCGAGCGCGGCGCTGATGATCCCGCCCGCGTATCCCGCGCCCTCCCCGCACGGATAAAGGCCCGCCAGCGACGGCGACTCCAGCGTCTTCGCGTCGCGCAGCAGGCGAACGGGTGCGCTGGTGCGCGTCTCGGCCGCGACCAGGACGGCGTCGGGAAGCAGGAACCCGGGCAAGCGCGCGCCGATCCGCCGCAGGCCGTCGCGCAGCGCCTGCGC
>Ga0070673_100001641_pt1 | contig 13252 bp, 11 predicted proteins | sample KBSM23metaG_FD_65342 | JGI IMG/M metagenome (GOLD analysis project Ga0070673, IMG submission 65342) | Miscanthus rhizosphere microbial communities from Kellogg Biological Station, Michigan, USA - KBS M2-3 metaG | ecosystem: Host-associated > Plants > Roots > Rhizosphere > Soil ... | reverse complement strand
TCGAGTTCGGCTGGTCGTGCGACGCTCGGGGATGTGCCGTCACCCAGGCGGCCGCCACGCCGGCCCCCGACCCGTGCGGCGACCCGACGGCGTCCGCGTACAGCTTCTCATGGGGCAAGTTCGTCGAGATCTGCAGCGTGTGCCTGGCCAGCGAGCCGGGCTTCTACTGGAGCACGACGCCCGGCGAGTGCCGCATCCTCGCCTGCGACGCCGACGCGGACTGTCCGGCGCTTTACGAATCAGGCTCGGGCGACGGCTATGCCTGCGTCAACGGCGTTTGCCAGAACGTCGACACCGCTCGGTTTCCGCGCGGCACCCTGCGCCGGATCGAAGTCGAACAGCTCTGCTTCGCGGTCCATCCGCGCTCCGACACGGCCACCCCCGTCTCGCCCACCACACAAGACGTCGAGGACGCCGTCGAGGCCGCCTGTCCGGGCGCGCTGCCGACCGACCCGTGCCCGCTACCGAGCGGATGCTTCACTCCTTGAAGCGATCGAATCGCCGGAACCGCCGGCGGCCGCGGTTGTCCTTCGATCGTGAAGGTTGCCCTGCTGCTGGCCGCGACGTGCGCGGGTGTGATCGCCACGCCGGCACGCGCCGCCGCTCAGGATGAACTCGGGGGGCTCCGCGGCGTTCTCCAAGAGCGCCAGCATCGCATCGACCTGACGATCGCGCCCGGACACGCGACGCTGGTCGTCCAGCGCACCGTCGAGAACCTGGGCCGCCGCCACGACCAGGCCGACTGGCAGATCTACCTGCCGTCGACCGCGGTCGCGACGCTGCTGCGCACGCGTGGGATGGTGGACGGCGCACCGCGCTGGTTCGTCGGCGATCTGATGGAGGCGGAGGCGGCGGCCGCGAAGTACCGCGAGCTGACCGGCATCGGCGGCTACTACCCGAAGGACCCGGCGCTGCTGTCCTGGAGAAGCCAGGGGCATCTGGCGCTGCAGGTGTTCCCGGTCCCGCCCGGCGAGCGCAAGACCGTCAGCTACACCCTGCAGATGCCGACGACATACAAGGACGGGCGCCACGAGCTGTCGATCCCGCGGCTGGGAACGGCGGACGCGCCCGCGGAGGTGATCGTCCGTCCGTTCTCGAAGCAGGACCGCCTGCTGGTGAATGGCCAGCCCTTCCCGGCCGGAGGCCGCATGGCCACCGTCGGCGAGGACGCGGTGATCGCGCTGGTCCCCGCCTGGGCGCCGTCCCTCGGCGGCGCGCTCGGGGTGAAGAAGTTCGGCGACGATCGCGCGCTGGTCAGCTATCGGATCGACGCCGCCCCGCGCCTGGGCCACGTGCCGCGCGACGCGCAGGTGGTCGTGATCCTGGACTGGTCGCGCTCGCTGGATCAGAAGCTGTGCGAGGACGGCGTCGGGGCCGCCGCGGCGGTCCTGCGCCACTTCCCCGGCGCCTCGGTCGAGGTCGTCACCATCGACCGACGGGTGCGGCGCCGGCACGGCCGGTTCGTGCCGGTCGAACGCGCGCTGAGCGATCTGGCCACGCTGAAGATCGAGCGCCGCAACGGCAGCGACCTCGATCGCGCGCTCGCGCAGGCGGACCAGCTGCTCGCCGCCGCGCCCGCCCGGCATGCCCGCCGCGTCTTTCTGTTCTCCGACCTCCGGACGCGCGAAGCGCTGGACGTCGCCAAGCTGGAGGGCGCGTTCAAGCGCAGCGGCGCCTTGCTGCACGTCGCGCGCATCGAGCAGGGCCGGCCCGCGCTGACCGCCAACCCGGAAGGCGCGTGGTCAGGCGTCGCGCGCGCGACGGGCGGACTGCTGTGGAACGCGCTCGTCGCAAGCGGCAACACCGAAGCGCCGAACGGCGAGATGACGGCGACGATGGAGGAGCTGGCTCGTCCCGTCCGATTCCACCGTTTTCGCGTGCTCGCGCCCGGTCTCCAGGTGAACACCAGCGCGGGCGACGACAACGACAACAACGACATCAAGGTTTCGAGCGGGAAGCTGGACGAAGGTCAGGGGATCGCCGGCCTGCAGATCGCGCGTGATCCGCCGCCGTGGCTGGAGGTCGTCGGCGAGCTGTGGTCCCGGCAGGTGCGGGTGCGGGTTTCTCCCGATCCGACCGAATCCCGCCGGTGGTCGGCGCTGGTGTTCGGGTCCGAGGTGATGAACACGCTCAGCGAGAAGGAGATGATGGTCCTCGCCCTTCACGGTCGTGCGGTGTCGCCGGTGACCAGCTACCTGGCCATCGAGCCCGGCGTGCGCCCATCCACCGAAGGTATCGTGGAGATGGATACAGCGCTCGGGAGCATGGGCGAAGGCACCATCGCCCTCGGCAACCTGGGAACATTCGCACGAGGCGGCGGCGGGTTCGATCGCCTGGCGTGGCTGCGCAAGGCGCTCGAGCCCGCGCGAACGAAGTGCGGGTACAGCGGGGGCACCGTGTCGGTCGCGGTCGAGACGACGCTGGACGAGATCGTCGACGTTCCGGCGCTGACCGCGGACGGCCGGGGTGACCGCGCCTGCCTGATGGAGGCGGTCTGGTCGCTGGAGCTGCCTGCCAGTTTCACCGACGAGCACGACACCTGGTCGGTGCGGCTGGGACCCTAGAACCGTACGGGTTAGGGCCGATCGTCGCGCCCGTGGACGGTGGCCGACGACGCTGATAAGTTCGCCCCCTGCCCTCGTCACCCGGTTTCTAGAATGTCGTCGTGCCTCCTCTCCGTTGTCGTTCCCGTCTATAACGAGGAGCAGACGTTGCCGCGGTTCCTGGCGACGATCCGTCCCGTCCTCGCCAGCGTCACCGAGGACTACGAGGTCATCTTCATCGCCGACCCGTGCACGGATCGCACGGTCGAGCTGATCCGCGAGGAGCACGAGCGCGACCCGCGCATCAAGCTGCTGCTGTTCTCGCGCCGCTTCGGACAGCCGTCGGCCACCCTGGGCGGGCTGACCTATGCCCGCGGCCAGGCGATCATCGTGATCGATTGCGACCTGCAAGATCCGCCCGGGCTGATTCCCGAGATGGTGCGGCTGTGGCGGGCCGGCAACAAGGTGGTGATCCCGCAGCGCACCTCGCGCGAGGGCGAGACCCTGATCAAGCGCATCATCGCGTACACCGGGTACTGGGTGATCAACCGCATCTCGATCGTGCCGATCCCGCGCAACACCGGCGACTTCCGCCTGCTCGATCGCCGGGTGGCCGCGGAGATCGTCAAGCTGCAGGAGAGCCACGGCTTCCTGCGGGGTCTGACCGCGGTGGTCGGATTCAAGACGGCGCTCATCCCGTTCAATCGCGACGCGCGTGCGGCCGGGGCCGGCAAGTACAATCGCCTGACCGGCAGCCTCAAGATCGGGTTCAACGGCATCGTCGCGTTCTCGGATTCGCTGCTGCGGCTCATGGTCGTGGTCGGAATGTCGATGGCCGGTCTCGCCCTGCTGGCGGTCCCACTGGTCGCGTTCCTCAAGGCGTTCGGCCTTTACCAGTTCACCGCGGGTCTCGCGACGATGTGCATCCTCATGCTGTTCCTGGGCGGTGTGCAGCTGGTGGGGATGGGTCTGCTCGGCGCGTACGTGGGCCGCACCTACGAGGAGACGAAGCGCCGGCCCAAGTTCATCGTCGACGAATCCCTGGGGTTCGAGAGGGTCGAATGAACCAGGCATCCGCGTCCGCGACGAAGTGGCCCAAGGTGCTGCCCGCGCTCACGCCCGAGCAGCAGCAGCGCAGCGACGAGTTCATGCGGCTCTGGCACGTCGAGCTGGCGGGCCGCAAACGCTACAACACCGTCGAGACCTTCAATCACGGCTTTCCGGTGAAGCACTCCCCTCCCGGATTCAAGACCACCCTGGAGATCGGGGCCGGTCTGGGCGAGCACCTCGAATACGAGACGCTCTCGGACGAGCAGCAGCGCGGCTACTACTGCAACGAACGCCGCGCCAACATGGCCGCCGAGATCACGCGCCGCTTCCCCAACGTGAAGACCGTCATCGGCGACTGCCAGCAGCGCCTGGACTTTCCCGACGGCTACTTCGACCGCTACATCGCGATTCACGTGCTCGAGCACCTGCCCGACCTGCCCGCCGCGATCCGCGAAGCCTGGCGTCTGCTCGACAAGCAGAAGGGTTGCATGCTGGTCGTCATTCCGACCGAGGGCAGCCCGGCGTATGGCCTCGCGCGCAGGCTCTCCGCCGCGCGCGTGTGGAAGCGGCATTTCTCCGCGCCGTACGCCGAGTTCTACAAGCGCGAGCACATCAATCTGGTTCCCGAGATTCTCGAGGAGCTGCGCCCCTACTTCACCATCGAGACCAAGCGATTCTTCCCGCTTGGCGTTCCGCTCTGGTTCTGCAATCTCTGCATCGGCCTTGTCCTGCGGCCTCGACCGCAGCCCGTGACCTCGTGAAAGCGCTCGTCACCGGCGCCGCGGGTTTCATCGGCAGCAACCTCGTCGATCGGTTGCTCGCGCGCGGCGACGAGGTCGTGGCGTACGACAACTTCTCCACCGGGAACCGGCAGTTCCTGGCGGAGGCGCTGAAGAGCCCGAAGTGCCGTCTGGTCGAGGGCGACGTGCTCGACGGCGACACGCTCGGCGCCGCCATGCGCGGCGCGGACATCGCCTTCCACCTCGCCGCGAACGCCGACGTCCGGTTCGGCACCGAGCACCCGCAGAAGGATCTGGACCAGAACACGATCGCGACCTTCCGCGTCCTGGAGGCGATGCGGCACGCCGGCGTCAAGCGCATCGCGTTCAGCTCGACCGGTTCGATCTACGGCGACGCCACGGTCTTTCCCACGCCCGAGGACGCGCCGTTCCCGGTGCAGACGTCGCTCTACGGCGCCTCGAAGCTCGCCGGCGAGGGGATGATCAGCGCCTACTGCGAGGGCTACGGGTTCTCCGCCTGGATCTTCCGGTTCGTCTCCATCCTGGGCGAACGCTACACACACGGCCACGTGTTCGACTTCTACAAGCGCCTCCTCGCCGACCCGACCCATCTGCACGTGCTCGGCAACGGCAAGCAGCGCAAGTCGTATCTCTACGTCCACGACTGCATAGACGCGATCTTCACGGCTATTCAATCGGGCGAGCGCGGCGGCGTGGAGGGCAAGGCCGGGATCTTCAACCTCGGCACCGCCGAGTACTGCGAGGTCACCGACTCGATCGGCTGGATCACGGGCGCCCTCGGCCTCACCCCGCGGCTCACCTTCGCCGGCGGCGATCGGGGCTGGATCGGCGACAGCCCGTTCATCCTGCTCGACTGCGCGCGCATGCGGAAGCTCGGGTGGGCGCCGACGTTGACGATTCGCGAGGGGATCATGCGCACCCTCGCCTATCTGCGCGCCAACCCCTGGGTGCTCGAGGCGAGGACGTGAAGACATGAAGCTGGCCATCGTCGGGTGCGGACTGATCGGCGCCAAGCGGCTGCGGTCGCTGGGGCCGGACCACACCGTGGTCGCGCTGGCGGACCCGGTGGCGGCACGCGCGCAGGCGCTGGCCGCGCAGGCGCGCGGCGCGGCCGTGCTCACCGACTGGCGGGCCGCCGTCGAGCGCGCTGACGTCGACGCGGTGATCGTGTCGACCAGCAACGACGCGCTGGCCACGGTGACGGCCGCGGCCGTCGACGCCGGGAAGCACGTCCTCGTCGAGAAGCCGGCGGCCCGCAACCCCGACGAGCTGGTCCCGATCATCCCCGCCGCGGAGAAGCGCGGCGTGTGCGTCCACGTCGGCTTCAACCACCGTTACCATCCGGCGTTCCAGCAGGCGCGCAAGCTGCTCGCGTCGGGCACGCTCGGTCCGCTGATGTTCATCCGCGCGCGCTACGGCCACGGCGGCCGCATCGGGTACGACAAGGAATGGCGCGCCAAGCCCGAGGTCTCGGGCGGCGGCGAGCTGCTCGATCAGGGCGTTCACCTGATCGATCTCTCGCGCTGGTTTCTGGGCGACTTCACCGAGGTGCAAGGGCACATCGCGACGTTCTTCTGGGACATGCCCGTCGAGGACAACGGCTTCCTGCTGCTGAAGACCGCCGCGGGACAGGTCGCCTGGCTGCACGCGACCTGGACCGAATGGAAGAACACCTTCTCGTTCGAGATCTCCGGCCGCGACGCCAAGCTCCACATCGAAGGGCTGGGCGGTAGCTACGGCGTCGAGCGGCTCGCGTACTACAAGATGAAGCCGAGCATGGGCCCGCCCGAGACGACGATCTGGGAGTACCCCGGCGAGGACAACTCCTGGCGCGACGAGTTCGAAGCGTTCGCCCAGGCGATCGCCGCCGGCGCCAGCGCACCCGTGACCCTGCGCGACGCCCACGCCGCGCTGACCATCGTCCACCGCGTCTACGCCGCGTCCCGCCGCTAGTCGGCCGCTAGACGGCGAAGCCGACCGGGAAGTCGTACATGCCGAAGCGGCGGTTGATGAGCGGCGTCAGCGCGCGCCACGGGATCGCCTTGTAGACGGCGTTCGCGCGGCGGCGGCCCAGGTTCTTGAGCACCTTGAACGCCGTGATCTCATCCCAGCCCGGGATGTATCCCATCTGGCGCGCCTCGAAGCCGCTGCGCTGGAGCGCCTCGCGCATGCTCGCCGGCTCGTACAGGCTGATGTGGATCTCCGGCCGGAAGTACTGCCACGTCAGCAACCGCTGTCGCTGCGGCTGCGCGTTTCCCGTCGTGTAGAAGAACACGCCGCCCGGACGGAGCAGGCGGCGGATCTGTCCCAGCACCTCCAGCGGATTGACGACGTGTTCCAGCACCTCGATGGCGGTGACGACGTCGAATGTCCCCTCCCGCGCCTTCAGCTCGTCGCGCCCGAGGATCGGGATGCCCGCCTTGCGGGCGTCGGCCACGATCGCCCCTTCCTCGGTGCCGATCGCCTCGCAGCCGACGGCTTCGCGCGCGTGACGAACCAGCCCGCCGTTGCCGCAGCCGAAGTCGAGCCAGCGCGTCGCGGCGGGAAGCCCGGTCAGCCGCCGTACCACCTCGACGATGCCCGACCACTCGTAACGCCGGATCGCGCGGGCCGGGTGCGCCAGCTCGAAGTGATAGTCGACGCTCGGGTCGGCGCCCCGCCCTTCGTAGTAAGCGGTGTCGTAGATCGCCGCGTAATCGAGCCACGGGTCCTCGACGAAGGCGAACCCGCAGTTCTTGCAGCGGACCAGCCTGAACGTCCGCTTCGCCAGGTCGCTTTGCTTCTCGCCGACGATCTCCGTCGCGCCCTGGCAGATCTTGCAGGTCATCTACTTGTCGCACCAGGCGATGCCGCGCTCGCGTCCCGTGATCCGCCGCAGCGTGTACACGTCGGACCCGCCCAGCTCGGCGACGTGCGCGGGGAAGTCGCGCCAGTTGTCCCACAGCGCGGAGATCAGCTTGCCGGTGACGCCCTGGCCGCCGCTCGCCGCCAGGAAGACGATCAGATCGACCGCCGCCACCAGCGTCTCGTTGCCGCCCGCGAGCGCCTTGCGCGCGGCCGCGATCTCCCGCTCGCCGGCCGCCGCCAGGCCCGCCTGCTGCACGGTCGCCAGCATGTCGGTCCCCATCGGACCGGGCGCGACGCAGTTGACCGCCACGCCCAGCGGCTTCGCCTCTTCGGCCAGCGTCTCGCTGAACCGGACCAGCCCCGCCTTCGCCGTCGCGTACGCGGAGAAGTTCGCGCGCGGCCCCGTCGCGCCGCCGCCCGAAAGATTGATGATCGCGCCGCCGCCTTGCCGGCCCATCAGCGGCACCGCCGCCCGGCAGATCAGCGAGGGCGCCACCAGATCCGCGACGATCGCGTCGTTCCACGCTTGCGCCGGCGTCTCCCACGTCTTGCCGATCGGCCCCTGCACGGCGGCGTTGTTGACCAGGGCGTCTATCTTCCCGGCCCCCATCGCGACCGCGCGGTCGATCAGCGAGCTGGCGCTGTCGAGATCCTGCAGATCGAGCGGCACGACCAGCGACGACTGTCCGTCCGCGCGGCCGAGCTCGGCGAGCAGCGACGCGACCGCGCCCGGGTTCCGCACGGCAAGGACCAGGTTCGCCCCCTCCGCCCAGAACCGCGTCGCGATCGCTCTCCCCAGCCCGCGCGACGCCCCGGTGACGAGACAGGTCTTTCCAGCGAGCTGCGGCACGTTCATCTCCACTCCTTCGCGGCCAATCAGAGGATCTTCGTCCCCTCGTAGTCGAACCCCAGCTTGACCTCCATCAGGCCCGCCTTGCGGAACGCCGCCCGCAGCCTGCCCTTCTCCTCGGTGTAGAACAGCAGGAATCCACCGCCGCCCGCGCCGATCAGCTTTCCGCCGATGGCGCCGTTCGCCAGCGCCAGCTCGTACCAGGAATCGATCTCCGGGTTGGTCATCGCGCTGGACCGCTTCTTCTTGTGCATCCAGTGCTCGTGCATGATGTGGCCGAATTCGGTGAGGTTGCCGCTCTCGATCACGTCGCGGGTGCGGTAGCCCAGCTCGCGCACGCGGTGCAGGTTGTCGATCATCTCCTTGTCGTTGCTCTTGCTGCGATCGTCCTGCTCCTTCAGCACCGACGACGCCGCCCGGTAGTAGCCGGTCGACACCATGACCAGGTTGTCCTCCAGGAGATCCAGCGTCTCTTCGCTGGCGTTCAACGACCTCGCGTCCACGCCGTCGTCCTTGCGGAAATCGAACGCCGTCACGCCGCCGTACGAGGCGATGAACTGGTCCTGCTTGCCGATCGGTTCCTTGAGCAGGTCGATCTCGATGTGGCACGCGGTCTCGGCCAGCTCGCGCGGGTGGATGAAGTTGCGCTTGTACTTGTAAAGCGCCTTGAGCAACGCCGTCGCGAAGCTGCCCGACGATCCCAGGCCCGTCCCCGCGGGGATGTCCGCCAGCGTCGAGATCTCGATGTTCGGCCCCTCGATCCCGGTCAGCTTGAGCGCCTCGCGGACGATCGGGTGCCTGATCTCGGCCACGGTCTTCACCCGCTCGATCTGCGAATACCGGAGCAGGATTTCCTTCAGGGGCGTCCGCTGCATCGTCACGTAGACGTACTGTGTGATCGCCGCCGACAGCACGAAGCCGCCGTGCTCCCGGTAGTACGACGGCAGGTCGGTCCCGCCTCCGCCCAGGCTGATCCGAAGGGGGCTGCGCGCGATGATCATCACTGCTTTCTAACGCGAAGCGGATAGGATGGGGAAGCGCTCACCCCGCTCAATCCGGCCGCCGCTCGTATGTTCACATTTCCGACGCTTGCCCGCCTGCAGCACAGCCGGCCCTTCCGTTTCCTGGTGTTCGCGCTGTCGGCGTGCGTCTTCGTGGCCGCGCTGAACATCGCCTGGCTCGCGTTCACGGCCCCGCTGGAGATCGAAGTTCGCGAGAGCGCGGTGTGGCTGGATGTGTTGGCCAAGCGAGCGGGGGTCGATATCTACGACACCAGCCAGGTCGCGTTCGTGAACATGAATCACGGTCCGCTCGACGCGATCGTGAAGGCGTGGATCTCGAGGATCCTGCCCTTCCTGCCCGGGCACATGGTGACGCGCGTGTTCGTGCTGCTGACGCCGGTGTTCCTGTTCGCCGCCGCCTATCGCATGAGCCGGCGGCACCTGGCCGCCGCGATGCTCGCCGCCGGCGCGCTGTTCCTCATCTTCTTGCACATGTCGTGGGTCACCCTGGTCGGCCGACCCGACGCCACTGCAATCTGCGGCGTCGTCGTCTGTGGCGTCCTCACACACCGGCTTCTGGTCGCCCGCCACCGGGACTGGTCGAACCGGCGCTACATCTTCGCGCAGCTGGGGCTGGGCGCAGCGTCCGCCGCCGTTTTCCTGACGTCATGGCGATTCGCGCCCGTCTTCGCGGCGCTGCAGATGGTGGTGCTGAGCAGCCAGCTGGCGAACGTGGACCCGTTTCGGCGCCGGTCGCCGCGATGGTACGTGAGGCTGCTCGCGCGGCTCGGGATCGCCGCCAAGAACGTCGTCATCTCTTCGGCTCTGTACCTGGCCGGGTTCGCCGTCATCTGGGGCGCGGTGTTCCTGATCGAGCTACACGGCGACTTTCGATCGTACTACCGCCATTTCTTCGGGTTCTTCCTGGGCGACGGCGGTTGGGGGACGTACCCCAGCGGCGTCTACGAACTTCTTCCCCCAGAGGTGTACCGCACCCGGCAACCCTTCATCCTGTTGCTGGCCGGCCTGGTGCTGTGGGGGCTCGTTCGCCTGCGAAAGCATCCGGGCGAGCTGCTCGCCTGGGTGGTGATGCTGGCGGCCAACTGGCTCGCCGTCACGTACGGATACTTCAAGAACCATGGCGGCGGCGGCCTCTATTACTTCTTCGAATTCTTCGTCCTGGCGTGGATCTTCGTCCTGCACGCCTTCGGCAGAAAGGGCCGCTGGGGGCGCCTGGCTCAGCTTGTGCTGGCCGTGGCGGTCGCCCTGACGCTGCCGTACAAGGATCTGCGCGCGCAGCGAAAACTGCTCGCTGAAATACGGACGCAAGGCCGTATATTTCGGGAGCAGGTCGCCAGCATCACCAAAGGCGAACCGATCTTCAGCGAGGAAACACACCTGTTCAAGACGCGCTATCAGGGCGAGCTCGTCGATTCGGGAGACGCCGCGATGGTGATCGCGCGAACCGGCTACTTCGGCGCAGCGTTCAATCGCACCTACGCGGACTACACGCGCGAGCTCCTCTCCAATCCCCCCAGGTTCGTGATGGGTGGGCTTCTCGGGACGGAAGAGAAAGCGTCACGCATCATGAGCTACCAGCTTCAGGATCTTCTGCGCAGCCGTTACAAGCTGCGCGTGATGGCCAAGCGCATCGGCCCCGCCACCGACAGTTCTCAGGCTCTATTCGAAAGGCAATTCTGAAATGGTCACCTCCCCCGTCTCCCTTGAGAAAATCAAGATCTTCGCCGACGGCGCCAGCGTGCCGTCGATCCTCGAGTCGGCCAAGAACCCGCGCATCGCCGGATTCACGACGAACCCGACGCTGATGCGCAAGGACGGCGTCTCGGATTACCGCGCGTTCGCCAGGGAGGTGCTGGCGCACGTCAAGACGCAGCCCATCTCGTTCGAGGTGTTCGCCGACGAGTTCCCCGAGATGCGGCGGCAGGCGCTGGAGATCAAGACCTGGGCCGACAACGTCTACGTCAAGATCCCGATCACCAACACGCGCCGCGAATCGGCGATCCCGCTGGTGAAGGAGCTGGCGTCGAGCGGCGTGAAGCTGAACGTCACGGCGATCTGCACGCTGGAGCAGGTGCGCGACACGGCGGCCGCCCTCGCCGGCGGCGCCCCGTCGGTCGTGTCGGTGTTCGCGGGCCGCATCGCCGACACCGGCCGCGACCCCGTGCCGCTGATGCGCGAGGCGCTGGGGATCTGCCGGGCGGCGGGCAAGGGGATCGAGCTTCTGTGGGCCAGCCCGCGCGAGCTGCTCAACATCATCCAGGCGGCGGAGGTCGGCTGCGACATCATCACGGTGACGCCCGACCTGCTGAAGAAGCTGTCCCTGGTCGGCAAGGACCTGGGCGACTACAGCCTGGAGACCGTGCAGATGTTCTTCCGCGACGCGCAGGCCGCCGGCTACAAGCTCTGAGCGCGTCGCGACTTCACGCGCGCGGGCCCGTCCGAGTCCTTCGTCTACCCTGGAGGGTCTGATGCCCGATCTAGCCGATGGCGAGAGCACCGAGATGCAGGGCTCGGGGTCGACGCCCTACACGCTGAAGAACACCGGCGGCGTTTACTCCTGCAGCTGCCCGGCGTGGCGAAACCAGTCGATCGCGATCGAGAAGCGCACCTGCAAGCACCTCCGGAAGTTGCGCGGCGATGACGCGGAGGCCGCGCGCGTCGGCGCCGCGCTGCCGGGAAAGCCGGCGAAGAAGAAGGCGGTGGCTGGCGGGGCGGGCGGCGGCGCGGATACGGCCGACGACGAGGACGAGGGCCCGCCGCTGCTGCTCGCCGAGACCTGGGACAACGTCCTCGATCTGGCGGGATGGTGGATGAGCGAAAAGCTCGACGGCGTCCGCGCCTATTGGGACGGCAAGCAATTCCTGTCGCGCCAGGGCAACCTCTATCACGCGCCTGACTGGTTCACCGCAGGCCTGCCCGACGTTCCGCTCGACGGCGAGCTGTGGATCGACCGCAAGAAATTCCAGCGGACCGTGAGCATCGTCCGCCGACAGGACAGGAGCGACCACTGGAAGGAAGTGCGGTATCTGGTGTTCGACGCGCCCGCGCACGAAGATCCCTTCGAGGGCCGCCTGGCGTTCGTGAAGAAGTCGCTCGCCGCCGGGTTGAAATACGCGCAGGCGCACGAGCACGTGCTCTGCAAGGACGTCGAGAGCCTGCGCGCCGAGCTGGCCCGCGTCGAGTCGCTGGGCGGCGAAGGCTTGATGCTGCGCAAGCCCGGCTCGAAGTACGTCGCCGGCCGGTCGTCGACGTTGCTGAAGGTGAAGTCGTTCAAGGACGCCGAGGCGATCGTCACCGGCCACCAGGCCGGCGAAGGCCGCCACAAGGGTCGCATGGGCGCCCTGCTCGTGCGCCTCCCCGACGGCACCGACTTCGCCATCGGCACCGGCTTCAGCGACAGCGAGCGCTCGAAGCCCCCGCCCATCGGCGCCACCGTGACGTTCCGCTATCAGGAGCTTTCGGAGGCGGGCGTGCCGCGCTTCCCGAGCTGGGTCGGCATCCGCCACGACATCACGCTGCCGCCGGTGAAGCGCAGGTCGACCGCGACGCCGCCAAAGCCGGCGCCCGCGCCCGCGGCGGCGGCACCGCCGGCGCCCGTCGTCGTCACGGCGGGCAAAGCGCGCCGCTTCGAGTTCAGCGAAGGCACGTCGAACAAGTTCTGGGAGGTCTCCCAGTCCGGCAACACCATGACCACCCGCTGGGGCCGCATCGGCTCGGCGGGCCAGTCCAAGACCAAGACCTTCGCCGACGAAAACGCCGCCCGCCACGCCGTCGATCTGCTCATCGAAGAGAAGACCGACGAGGGCTACCTCGAACGCTAGAACGCGTTCAGTACGCGTACTCGGAGATGAACGGGTTGCCTTCGCCCCTGCCCGAGATGGGGTCGACGCCGACGCCCGGATCCATGTCGATGACGTCGAAGCTGTCGTAGACGTAGCCGCCGACGAAGAAGCCGGTCGTCGTCGCCTGGAGGCTGAGGATGCGCAGGTAGGCGTTTCCAAACCCGATCGTCCAGCCCAGGCTTTGATCGGGGAACAGCTCGATGACGCCGGCGCCGCCGGTTCCGTCCGGACCGAACAGTCCCGCCACCAGCACACCGCCGTCGCGCCCGAGCGCGATCGCGTTGGTCGTGACGCGCGTCGGTGTGATTACCCATTGAAACGCCCCGGCCGCACTCAG
>Ga0070673_100001637_pt1 | contig 13260 bp, 16 predicted proteins | sample KBSM23metaG_FD_65342 | JGI IMG/M metagenome (GOLD analysis project Ga0070673, IMG submission 65342) | Miscanthus rhizosphere microbial communities from Kellogg Biological Station, Michigan, USA - KBS M2-3 metaG | ecosystem: Host-associated > Plants > Roots > Rhizosphere > Soil ... | reverse complement strand
GGCCGAGCACGATCTGCGGCCAATAGGTGATGCGCTTCATGAACGGATAGACCGCCACGATCGCGAGCGAGGCGATGCCGAGCGCGATGGTGAAAACGTTGAAGGTGAGCAGCACAGCGAGCCCGACGAGCGATTGCAGAACCAGGAAGATCGCCGCTTGGAAGACGCTCACCTGCCCGGAGGGGATCGGCCGCGAGCGCGTGCGCTCGACGCTGCGGTCGAGATCGCGATCGACGATGTCGTTCCAGGTGCATCCGGCGCCGCGCATGGCAAAGGCGCCGATGAAGAACAGGGCGAGGTGCGCCACGCTCGGCGCCGCGCGGTGCGCGGCGATCGCAGCGAGTGCCGACGACCACCAGCAGGGCAGCAACAACAACCAGGAGCCGATCGGGCGGTCGAGGCGCGCAAGCCGAAGGTAAGGACGGGACCAGGCCGGTGCGAGCGTATCGACCCAATTGCCGGTCGCATCGGCGACCGAACCGGCCGCCCGGTTCATTTTGCCAGCGGATTACCGTTGAGCGTATCGAAGGTGCCGCGCCCGGTCCGGGTGTTGTCCGCCGAATCGACCGACGGGGTGCCGATCGCATCGCTGAGCGACGGCGGCTTCGGCTTTGCGGCTGGAGCCTCGGTGCAGACGGCGGTGCGAAACTTCAACGTTTTTTCGTGGTTCGATTTCGCCTGCTGGACCACCTGGTCGGGCACGCCGCACCAAGTCTTGTTGACTTCGAGGAATTTCACCACCGCCGCTTCGGCGGTGGTGAAGCGCTGCACCAGGGCACAGACGTCCTTGCGGTCAGACTTTTGCTGGGTGGCGTTGCGGATAGCGCCGGCTTTTTGTTCCGCGTCGCTGCGCAACTTCATGAAATCGTTGCATTGCACGGTCCCAGGCTGCGCCGGTGTCCCAGTCTGCGCCGGTGCAGTACCGGGCGCCGCGGCCAGGGCGGCGACGGTGAATACCGCGGCGAGGCTCCGCTTCATGGTGAAGTCCTTTTCCCGACTCTTGCCGATACTAAGAGCCCGTGGATTTCGGCGACAAGGGGGCAGACCGCCCGGCCCACGGCGGCAGGATAAACCCGAATCGCGTTTTTCCCTATGATCGTCCATCGCAAACTGCCGGCTTTTCCCCGATGGCCCGATACGATTTTCGCGGTCCGCGCCTCTACGTCGAGGCGATGCTTGAGGCCGATGCAACCGTTACGCTCGAGCGCGCGCAGGCGCACTATCTCGGCACGGTGCTGCGGCTGCGAGCAGGCGACCAGCTCCTCGTCTTCAACGGTCGCGACGGCGAATGGAGTGCCACGATCGTCGGGGACCGGCGACCCGCCGCGCTGCGCATCGGAGCACGAACGCGCGACCAGACCCCGGCGGCCGACCTGCACTACCTCTTCGCGCCACTCAAGGCGGCGCGGCTCGACTACATGACGCAGAAGGCGGTCGAGATGGGTGCTGCCTTGCTGCGGCCGGTGCTCACCCGGCACGGCCAGGTTACCCGCGTCAACACCGAGCGCATGCGCGCCAACGCCATCGAGGCGGCTGAGCAATGTGGCATCCTTTCGCTGCCGGCGATCACGCCGCCGATTGAATTCGGGCGTCTTTTGGCGGAGCGCGACGCCGCGCGCTGGCTGGTGTTCTGTGACGAGGATGCCGAGGTGGCAAACCCGGTCGCCGCGCTCAGCGCCGTACCGCCATCGCCGCTCGCCGTGCTGATCGGGCCGGAAGGCGGCTTCGCCCAGGACGAGCGTGCCGCACTGCTGAAGCAGCCGAACGTAGTCCGCCTCTCGCTCGGGCCGCGCATCTTGCGTGCCGACACTGCCGCGGTTGCGGCGCTCGCCCTTGTTCAGGCCGTTATCGGCGACTGGCGCGGAGTATGAGCGAGGCGGCGCAGGTCGCCGGCAATCAGTGGATCATCCACGGTTTGTCGATGCAGACGAAGCTTATGTAGTCGCCGTAGATGCGATGGACGCTGGTGATATGCGAAAGGCGGCCCCAGCCGGCGCACCACTGGGCGGCCATTTCGCGGTAGGTCCCGGCCACCTCGGGGCTGTAGGGAATGATGCCGCCGGTGTCGTTGCCGGTGAGCCATGGGCCCGGGCCGAGAAAAATCGCGCCGGCCATCGCGCCGCCTGCGGTGAACACGCTCAGCGCAACCGCAATGACAAACAGAAAACTGCGGACCATCGCCAACCCCTCCCCACGCGTCCCGACGGCCGCTAGCTTAGGGGTTCCGGCGGTGAATTGAAAGCGCCACGGCGGAATTGAAAGCGTCGATGGCCTGTTCGCGACGTTGTCCCATCGTCGGCGGAAACATCTAGCCGCGATTTTTCAAAGCATTGAATACGCGCTCGCCACCATGCCGACGGGCCGTTTGTCCGAAGCTCCGAGCAACATAACGCGGCCGAAACTGGTATTGCGGCCGATGCGCACGACGCGCGCGTCGGCGATGACGTCGAAGTTCACCGGGCGCAGGAAATGCGTGGTCTGGTCGATCGTACTCATCGGGCGGTAGCCGTTCCAGGCAGCTGAGCAGGCGATCACCATCGCGGTATCGGCAAGCGCCATCAGCGCCTGGCTGCAGACCACCTCACCGTCGCAGCAGTTTTTCTTGGAGAACGGCAACCGCACCACCGCGCCAGGCTGCCAGTCCGGCAGCGCTCCTGGAGGACGAACAGCTTCGACGCCTTCCACAAGCAGCGCGAGGTCTTGTACCCATGGCGCGAAAATCTTGTTCAGGAGGCGGCCGGCCGCTTGCAGGCCGAAAACCGTCTCGGAGGGTACCAGCCGGTGCACTTCACCCATGTCCTGTCCCCGGGAGTTGATTTGCCCTCGGCGGATCGCCTTGCGTGAAGGCGACCGACCGTGACGCACGCACGGCTTTGCCCTGCGGACGCGCAAACTCCTGGCGCAGGAAATGAGAACCAGACCGCGATCGGACCCCTGAACGCCCCGCGAATCCGGCGAATCAACGTGGAAAGCTTAGGAGGGAGATCGTGGCGCCGGTAGCGCGGTAACCCGCCACAGTCGCGTAAAAACTGTGGTCAACCCGTGTCGTGCATGGGTTTTCTGTGGACAGGGTCGAACGGGTGTCCGTCCGCCAATGCGACCAGTGCGCGCGTGCCTCGTGGTGGCCGCACCTAGCGACGCGGCCAATGGCAGCGTGGCGGCTTAGCCACGGTGCCTGGCAACCCGCAGCGGCGGCCTTTTTGTACCTTGACCGGGCAGGGGGAGCGCGGCACGGTTGCTCGGGTTGCGACGAGGGGCCATTGGGGGCCAGTAGCGATGTTCGGCCGGATTGCGCGCATTGCGCTTGCGTTGACGTTCAGCACCCTGTCCGTCACGCAGCCCTGGGCGGCAAGTTTTCTAGAGAAGAATTTCTGGCTGTCGGGTCCGCGTTACGATCGCGACATGCCGGCGTGCGATGCCGCCCCGGCGCTCGATCGCATCATCGCGAACTTCCACACCAAGGAGGCTCGCTTCTGGAACTCCCAGCTCCAGATCGTCGGCATCGAAGACATCCGCGAGACGGCGGTGTTGCCATGGGCGGCGCAGTCCATCCCGCGGCGGTTCTGCAGCGGCGTCGCGCTGATCAATGACGGCGGGCGACATCAGATCTATTACTCGATCGCCGAAGACACCGGCATGACCGGCATGGATTGGGGCATCAATTTCTGTGTGGTCGGGCTCGATCGCAATTGGGCGTACGAACCGCACTGCCGCGCAGCGAGGCCCTGAGGTTACGCGGCCGGCATCAGCGAACGCCGTGCCAAGCGTCGTACTTCTTGTCCGGAATATTCCGTAGCGAGGCGTTGTAGGCCTTGTCGTCGATCTTGGGCTTCTGCGCCTCACCCTTATCCGCTTGCTGACGTCCGTGCTTGCCGTGTTCGCCGCCGCCCAGGCCGGGGCCGCCTTGCGCCTGCGCGCCCGCTGTCAGCAGTGCGAGCGCTAGAATTGCGATCGGCAGTCTCATCGTCCACACCTAGGCCTCCTACAAAGTCCGGAGTCCTACCTCAGCGCTAGGGCTCCAGGCCGTCTGACGTCCGGACAAAGTCCGGAAAAGGTTCCGCCCCGCGATGCAGAAACTTTGTGGCGGGAACCCGGCGGCTCGGAAAAGTTCCATAGCTGCCACTGGAATTTGTTCCGGAACGGCACGTCGCGCCAGGGAATTGTTCCCACATGGAAACCCCAGCGGACTACCGAAAATTCGCCGAGGAATGTCGCCGTCTTGCAAGGAGGGCCGAGGACGAACAACACAAGGCAGTTTTGGAGCAGATGGCCGTGGTCTGGTCACGGCTGGCGGTGGAAGCCGAGCAAAAGCGTCCGCGAAAATCTACGCTCAACTAGCCGCGCCCGAAGGCGGTTCATGGCCGAACGGTTCGGTCTCGTCGGCGAGGCGCGACCACACCTGAGCCATTTGCAGCATCGCGGCTCTGGTCTGGGCGTCGCCCGTGGTGCGAGCGATCTCCAAGCATCGCGCCGCAAACCAGCGATACTGCTCGGCGCGCCCCATCTGGCCCTATTCCAATTCCCTCTGCGAACGGTGCAACGCAGCAGAACGGCTGATCGTTCCGCTCTCGATGAAAAGGCCGTTGCCAGCCCATTGGAAGGACCTGGAAGGCACAGGCACAGCATTCTGGATAGGGAAGTTCAGCAACAGAGTTGGGTCGGGTCGTTGAACGTTGCCATGATGCTCGCGCGGTTTAGGGGCGATATTTCGGCCGCAAGTTCCAGCGCATCATCCGAGAACCCTGGAGCCAGGATCTCGTCGTCGCGCTCCTCGGAAATGGTCGAAACAGTCATGGCATCGGCCTCCTTGCGAATTTGCAATGCAGTTGCGGGGCGACACTAGCAAAGTGGCCGCCGCCACGACCAGCCCGTCGGCGGTTCTACCGGCCGGAGGCAGCCGACGCTGCGAACGGTGGGGGCGCTCTTTCGTATTCGTGCCAGACGGCTCGCTCCGCTGCTGCGGCGCCGCAGGCGATGTCGAGTTTCAAGTGGAGTTGCCCGTGCCGAGTGTTCTTCTGACCAGCGGATGATCGACCGGGGCAGCTGTATACCGTGCGGGCTGTCGGGCAGCGCGATCCGCTAGATCCAGCCAAGCCTCCGCCATCGTCAGCAAATGCGTCCTGTCCGCGAGGCAGGGTGCGGTATTCGCGAGCCCGAGGCAAAGCAGAGCAAACCGTCGATACTCGTCACGCTTGACCATGGGGTTGATCTCCCCAGTTTGACGTTGCCTCGTGGCCCCTTGATAAATCTGGAGCGCGCGACCCGTTCCGTTTTCCGATCGTGCGCAAGGAAAATTGAAAACTCGGAACTATGTGGCGCTACCGCAAGGATTGCCTTAGCTAATTCAATGCAATGGCCGCGCCATGGGCAAGCGCACAGCCAGCGATTGTCTTCGCAGAACGGAGAGGAGAGGTCGCGAACGGACTGACGCGCGCCGTTAGTCCTTCACTGGACTTTGGGCTTTGCCGCCGGCCAGACCTGGGAGCGCACAACCCTTCTGGTGCCGATGCCAGCCGTCCACGTCATGCGCATAGTGCTGATGACATCCGTGAACCCGAACCGGCTGGGATTGGGCCGCCAATGGTACGAGCGGCATCGCCCGCGCGATCGAAAGAAAGCCCAAGATAATCCCCAAAGCCACACTTGCGGTACGCATGATGATCCCCTCTGTCTCGGTCGCACTTCAGGACACCCTATTTTTAGAATAAGGACAAGGGCCGCGCAGCAAATCAAAGCTTGGCCGAACCTTCCCCCTCTGAACTTGTTTGCTCGACGAAGCAGGGCTGGCGAGGGCGATCTTGGCTCGCGGCTCCATTGCTGGCGACTTAGCTACGACTCCGGTCCGAAAAGTTTGTTCTTGATTTGTTCGTATGAGCGCGATATGCTGACGTCGCGATCAAATGCGTAAGGGAGGGTCGTGATGGTCAGATTCACTTTGCGCGCCGCGTTCGCCGCCCTTTTCATTGCGATGGCTGCGCCAGCGTCGGCCCAGGATTCGCGGCAGAACGAGCCCGGACAGTTCGATTTCTACGTTCTCTCGCTATCCTGGTCCCCGTCATTTTGTGCGGCGTCGGCCGAGCGCGGTGGATCACGCAACGCTTCGGCGCAATGTGGCGAGCGGCCCTATTCCTTCGTCGTGCACGGGCTGTGGCCGCAATACGCCAAAGGGTTCCCCGAATATTGCCAAGTGCCTGCGCCCCGGCTCGATCGCGGCATCGTCTCCTCGATGCTCGACCTGATGCCGGCACCGCACCTCATCTTCAACGAGTGGGACCGTCACGGCACTTGCTCGGGAGTTTCGCCGCGGGCCTACTTCGAGACCGTGCGCAAGGCGCGCGCGGTGGTGAAGATCCCGCCTGAATACATCGATCTGCAAGCGCCGCTCAGCGTCAGCGCTGCTTCAGTCGAGGATGCGTTCATCAAGGCCAATCCCGGGCTCTCGCAAAGTGGCTTGGCCGTCGGCTGCGACAGCAAACGGTTGACCGAGGTTCGGATCTGCCTCTCGAGGGAGCTCCAGTTCCAGGACTGCCCGCAGGTCGCGCGGCGCAGCTGTCGCCGGGATCAGGTGCTCATGCCACCACTGCGCGGCGGGTCCAGCTGAGCCGCGGAGCTGCGTGGCCACGGTCTTTCCTTTTTGGGACGAGTGGCGGCGCAGGATAGGGCGGCGTCGCAATCAGCGCTGGGGCTGGTAGCTGGACCGGCGCAGCTCAACACCGGCGCGCTCGATGTAGGCCGCGACATACTGCTTGGCTCGGGCGACATCGAGCGACGGCCTCTTGCGCCAGCAATACTGGGTGGCGAAGTTGATCTGGCTGACGAAGGTTTTTAGCGGCTCGTCGAGCGTCGCCGGCCGGTAACCATCGAAAAATGAAAGTCCGAGGGCGTACACTAGGGCCGCTGCGATCGACGTGCGGATCATGACGGCTTCCGACCATCCCAGCGCGGGCGCTGCCTCGCCCGCCAGCCCATCCGACGCCCGCAAGCTAGTGCCGAGTTTTCACCAGTTCGCGAAGCCGGTCGCTAAAACTTTATCGATTGTCGGCAGTTCGCGGCGGCAAGCGACGTCGCTGGCGCGACGTCGGCGGCTGCGGCCATGAACTACCGCCACGCCTACCATGCCGGTAACTTCGCCGACGTGCATAAGCACGCCGTCCTCGGCCGTGTGCTCGCGCATCTGCGGCTCAAGCCGGCCGCTTTTCGCGTCATCGATACCCATGCGGGCGCAGGCCGCTACGATCTTTCCGGGCCGGAGCCCGCTCGCGGTGGCGAATGGCGCCAGGGGATCGCGCGGGTCTTGGGGGCGTCTGGGCCAGATGAGGCCGCGATCTTGCTTGCCCCTTATCTCGACGTCGTGTCGGCCCTCAATCCCGGCGGGACGCTCGGTGCCTATCCGGGATCGCCCTTGATTGTGCAAAACCTGTTGCGACCGCAGGACCGGCTTGTCGCCTGCGAGCTAGAGCCGACAGCGGCGGCGGCACTCGCTGCAGCGCTTCGCGGCGACCGGCGCGCCAAGGCGCTCACGATCGACGGCTGGACCGCGCTCGGCGCCTATGTGCCGCCGAAGGAGCGCCGCGGCCTGGTCTTGATCGATCCGCCGTTCGAGGAGGCGGCGGACTTCGGTCGTCTCTCCGGCGCGCTGGCGGCGGCGTACCGCAAATGGCCGACCGGCATCTACATGCTCTGGTATCCGATCAAGGAGCGCGACGCGCCCGACGCCTTGGCGCGTCGGTTGCAAAGGCTCGCCGTGCCGAAACTTCTGCGCAGCGAACTCACTCTCGGTCAGCCCCATGTCGAAGGCGGGCTCCTCGGCTCCGGGCTGGTCGTGGTCAATCCGCCTTTCACGCTCGAGGCCGAACTGCGGCGCCTCATGCCCGCGCTCGGCGCCATGTTGTCGCCTCAGTCGGGTCACCGTCTCGATTGGTTGGCGCGCGAGCGCTAGAAACGCTGCAAATAAAGGGCGTCAAGGCCAACCGCCCACTTTTCCACACGCAAGAATTGGGCTATTTAAAGGCTTGCTGGCTTAGACGTTCCGCCTCCTGTGGGGGGCCGGCGGAGTGACTGAGGCCGTCTCCGGCTGATGCCCTTTGCCCGTGCGGATGTCCAGCCGAGCCGTCGCGCCGTGGGGGCCGGCGGCGAAGCAACCACGGGGGAGTTCTCGATGGCAATGACCGGTACGGTCAAGTTTTTCAACGGCGAGCGCGGCTACGGCTTCATCAAACCAGACGACGGCGGCCGCGATGTGTTCGTGCACATCACTGCCGTCGAACGCGCGGGGCTGAAGTCGCTGATCGAGGGGCAGCGTATCAGCTTCGATGTCGAACCCGACAAAAAGGGCAAAGGTCCGAAAGCGGTCAATCTCGTCGTGACCGGCTAAGCCATGATCTGCGCTCGCGCAGGATGCCGCAGCGATCACGTTCCGCCCGGCAGCTTGCGCGATTGATCAACTCGACCACGGCGATTGCAACGACGACGTTCGGGACGGCAGCGCGCGAGTGCGCACGTGCAGATCGACGGCGTCGCGCTGCGGCGTCATTGTTGTTTTCACGTTGCGGCGCGAGCCGCCTGCGCCGATGATGCACGCATGATGATCCTGCGTTCGTCGCCGCCTTCGCCATTCGGCCGCAAGGTGCGCATCGCGCTGTCGCTCCTGGGCTTCGATCATGACGTCCGCGTCGAGGGAGCCGACACCGGCAACCCACAGGACACCCTGCGCGAGCAGAATCCGCTCGGCAAAATTCCCGTGCTCGTCGTCGAGGATGGCAGCGCGTTTTATGATTCCCGCGTCATCCTTGAATATCTCGATGAGCGTGCCGGCGGCGGCAAGATCATACCGCGCGACGCCGCTACGCGCCTGGCCGCGTTGCGCCTGCAGGCGCTGTGCGACGGCAGCCTCGACGCCTCGATCCTGACGGTCTACGAGGCCCGTTGGCGCGCGGCAGAGAAGCACGAGCCGAAATGGCTCGAATATCAGGCCGACAAGGTGACACGAGCGCTTGCGGCGGTCGAAGCCGCGCCGCCAAAGCTCGGCGCTGCGATCCCGAACGTCGGCCAGATCGCGCTCGCCTGCGTGCTCGGCTATCGCGACCTGCGCTTCGGGGGAGACTACCGGAGCAAATACCCGCGCCTCGTCGCCTGGCTCGAAGAGTTCGCGGCGCGTGCCGGCCTTCGCGGCAACCACGGCGACCGTTTGATTGCAAAGAAAAAGCCCGGGCAAAGCCCGGGGCTTTCGCTGTTGCGTGGCTCGCGCCAGGCGCGATGCAATCAGAACCGGTAGTTGATGCCGCCGCGCACGATGTTGGCGGTGAACGACACGTTGTCGACCGGTGCGCCGCAGCCGGCGCCGCAGCTCAGCTTGCCGAGATCGACGTAAAGATATTCGGCCTTGGCTGTCCAGTTGCCGACCAGCGCGAACTCGATGCCCGCGCCGATCGTCCAGCCGGCATTGGTCGTGTTGCCGCCGCCGAGCCCGGGCGTGGAAGCGCGGATGTCGCCGAACGCGCCGCCGCCGGTGACAAACGGCATGAACCGACCGGCTGCGTAGCCGAGGCGCCCGCGCACGGTTGACAGCCAGGTATCCTTGGTCTGGCAGCCGAGCGGGCAGCCGGCAGTGGTGGTGCCGCCGTTGATGTTGGCCCAGTCGATATCGCCTTCGACGCCGAAGACCGCGCGGTCGTATTGAAAATTGTAACCGACCGTGCCGCCAACCAGACCGCCGGACGTGCTGATGCCGCCAGCCGTATCCCAGTTGGAATGCCCCCAGCCGCCACCGCCGTTCACGCCGAGGTAGAACCCGGTCCAGGTATAGGGCGGGATCATCATCGGCGGCGGCCCCTTGTAGTAGGGCGCCGGGCGTATCCCGAGATCGGCCGCCGCCGCAGCACCCGTCAAAGCCGCCAAACCCAAAAACGCAACAAACAAACGCTTCATTGTCGGACCTCCGTTCCGCGCAGGTGGTGAAATAGTATTCATGATCCTTTCAGCGTCTAGTGTAGAAAAGACACAGGTCTTTTCTCTTTGTAGACTACATTGTGGCGCGGAATGACTTCAGTTCGCCGTGATTATAGTCAATTTTTATTAAATTGACGCGGCCGATGGTAAATAATGTGTAAATACTGGGATCGGGGATGTCCTGGATTTCTTCCCGCCGATATCCCGCGCCCCCGAGGCTGGAATATCGGCCAACAGGTCGTCGGCAGTCGGCTCAGAAATGATAGTTGACGCCAAAACGGATCAGGTTGGCGGCGAGGCCGTTATTGGTGCCCGTCCCCGAGAAGCCGCGGTCCATCAAATCGAGATAGAGCCATTCCGCCTTTGCGGACCAGCGCGGCGTGAAGCCCACCTCGATGCCGGCGCCGGCGGTCCAGCCGATGCTCGCATGCGACTCTGTCAGGCCCGCAGTGTCGAGCCGCAAATCGCCATAGGCGAGGCCGGCGGTGCCGTAGACGAGGACGTTGCTGAAAGCGACCCCGGCGCGGCCGCGGACGGTGCCGAACCAGGGATTGGAAAATTGCCACGGCGCCACGGTGGCATCGGCGCCGGAGAGCTGGAAATCGCCTTCGCCGCCGAAGACGAATTGTCCACGTTGCCAGTTGTAGCCGGCCTGGATGCCGCCGGCGATGCCGGACGGCTTCGTGGGATTGTTGTCCACCGTCGCCAACTCATAGCCGATATTGGCGCCGAGATAGGGGCCGGCCCAGCTCCCGGCGACGCTCAACGCCGCGGGTGCGGTGTAGTAGCGGTCGGCGGGGAAATCGGCCGCCGCGGCGGTGCCAACTCCGGCGAGCGAAACGGCAGCGGCGAGAATCGTCCTCATGCTGACCTCCGAAAACGATCGGGCGGAACACAGGACCGGGCGGGCGAAGGGAAGCGTGGCGAGGCGAACAGCCCGGATCGCTGCGTATTCGTTCGAATTTATCGGGATGTTTAAGTTAAGCGGTTATGAACAGTAAGTAATACCGGGATGTTATCCTTAACGGTTGCTTGACGCCGCTGAAGGTGCTGCGCTTCAACGATGAGCCCGCGCCCGGATGCGTGCGGGTGCGAGCTCGGCGCGTGCCCGCCCAGGTTTTCCGGGTCACGCCGCCCCGAGGGGCAGAGACTGGCCCGCGGAGCGCCAAACCCCTACCTTCGCCGTAAGGGTACTTTCAACAAATCGAACCGATGAGCGCGCCGAAGAAAGACGTCGAGCCGGAAGTCGACATCGCCGAGGACGACGAAGAGCAATCTCTTCCTGACGCCACGGAAGCCGAAGTGGGCGATGGCGGCGAACAGGAGGACGGATCCCTCGCTGCCGGCCGGGCAGCGATCCTGCGCTATGCCAAGACCGCGCCCTCGCAACCCGGCGTCTACCGCATGATCGACGCGCGTGGCGACGTGCTCTACGTCGGCAAGGCGAAGAACGTGCGGAACCGGGTGCGCGCCTATGCGCGTCCCGCCGGTCTCGACACCCGCATCGAGCGCATGATCGCGGCCACGCGCGCGCTTGAATTCGTCGTCACCCGCACTGAAACCGAGGCGTTGCTGCTCGAAGCGAACATGATCAAGCGGCTGCGGCCGCGATTCAATGTGCTGCTGCGCGACGACAAGTCATTCCCCTACATCCTGATCACGACCGATCACTGGGCGCCGCAGATCCTCAAGCATCGCGGGGCGCGTACGCGGCCGGGCCGCTATTTCGGACCGTTCGCCTCGGTCTGGGCGGTCAACCGGACGATCAACGCGCTGCAACGCGCGTTCCTGCTGCGCTCATGCAGCGACCCCTTCTTCGAGAGCCGCACCCGGCCCTGCCTGTTGCACCAGATCAAACGCTGCTCGGCGCCGTGCACCAACGAAGTCGACTACACCGAGTACAGCGTGCTGGTGCGCGAGGGCGTCGCCTTCCTGTCCGGCCGCAGCAAGGCGGTCAAAGACGAGCTCGCCGCCGAGATGGAAAAGGCGTCGCACGCGCTCGACTTCGAGCGCGCCGCAATCTACCGCGACCGCCTGGCGGCACTCTCCGCCGTTCAATCGCACCAGGGAGTCAATCCGCGCGGGGTCGAGGAGGCCGACGTCTTTGCGCTGCATCAGCAAGGCGGCTTCGCGTGCGTCGAGGTGTTCTTTTTCCGCACCGGGCAGAACTGGGGCAATCGCGCCTATTTTCCGCGGGCCGACAAGTCGCTGGCGCCCGGCGAGATTCTGGACGCGTTTCTCGCCCAATTCTATGACGACAAGCCGTGTCCGCGCCTGATCCTGATCTCGCACGAGATCGAAGACCGCGCGCTGCTCGCGGAGGCGCTGAGCACCAAGAGCGGCCACCGCGTTGAGGTCGTGGTGCCGCAGCGCGGCGAGAAGCGGGATTTGATCGAGCACGCGCTCGCCAATGCGCGCGAGGCGCTCGGCCGCAAGCTTGCCGAGAGTTCCTCGCAGCAAAAGCTGTTGCGCCAGCTTGCTGAAACCTTCGGACTGCCGCGGGCGCCGCGCCGTATCGAGGTTTTCGACAACAGCCACATCCAGGGTACGAATGCGGTCGGCGCCATGATCGTTGCCGGGCCGGAAGGCTTCAGCAAGAAGGAGTACCGGAAGTTCAACATCCGCTCCGCCGATCTTACGCCCGGCGATGACTTCGCCATGATGCGCGAAGTTCTGGAGCGCCGCTTCAAGCGGCTGCTCGCCGAGGCGCCGCTGCCGGTCCCCGCTTCCCCCGCCAGAGACGGAGGAGGGCAGCAAAGCGAGCCGCCGACGGAGGCCTCGGCCACGGCCCCAATCGTTGTGCCCACACCCGACAGTGCGGGGGTAGAAGCCGCCGTGCAGCAAATGGAAGCGGACGGTTCCACGCCGCCTGGCGACCAAGCGGAAGACCAAGCCGAGTCTCCGTGGCCCGATCTCGTGCTGATCGATGGCGGGCAAGGACAGCTCAGTGCGGCGCGCGAGGTGCTTGGGATGCTTGGCGTCGGGGTGCCGCTCGTTGCCATCGCTAAGGGGCCGGATCGCGATGCCGGCCGCGAGACTTTCTTTCTGCCGGGCCGCGACTCGTTCAAGCTCCCGCCGCGCGACCCGGTGCTTTACTTCGTCGAGCGACTGCGCGACGAGGCACACCGCTTCGCGATCGGCTCGCACCGGGCGCGCCGCATGCGCGATCTGCGCGAGGCCGGCCTGCAGGAAATCGCCGGCATCGGCCCGGCGCGCAAGCGGGCGCTCCTGCATCACTTCGGAACCCTCAAGGCGATCGAGCGCGCCTCGGTCACGGATCTGATGCAGGTGGATGGTATCAGTGCCGAAACA
>Ga0070673_100001634_pt1 | contig 13269 bp, 12 predicted proteins | sample KBSM23metaG_FD_65342 | JGI IMG/M metagenome (GOLD analysis project Ga0070673, IMG submission 65342) | Miscanthus rhizosphere microbial communities from Kellogg Biological Station, Michigan, USA - KBS M2-3 metaG | ecosystem: Host-associated > Plants > Roots > Rhizosphere > Soil ... | reverse complement strand
CACGCGATAGTCCCCCTTGCACCGACCCGCGTTAGTGCCCTTGCACCGACATTAATCATTCGCAGGCTTCCACGCCTCTTCAACCAATGGCGGCTGGTCCTTCTTCTCGAACACGTAGTCGCCCATCACCAGGAAGTCCATCTCCGTCCGTATGAAGCATCGATAGGCCTCGTCCGGCGTGCAGACGATCGGCTCGCCGCGAACGTTGAAGCTGGTATTGACGAGCACGCCGCAGCCGGTGAGCCGCTTGAAGGCGTCGATGAGGGTCCAGTAGCGCGGATTGGTGGCGCGACTGACGGTCTGAATCCGCGCCGAGTAGTCCACGTGGGTGATCGCCGGCAGGTCCGAACGGACGAAGTAGAGCCGGTCGTACATGGACCGGTCGGCGTAGTCGGGTGGCAGCGGCTGCTGGCGGTCTTTGCGCACGGGGGTGACCAGCAGCATGTACGGCGACGGCCGGTCGAGCTCGAAGTACTCGGCCGCGTCTTCCTCGAGCACTGACGGCGCAAACGGCCGGAAGCCTTCGCGGAACTTGATCTTCAGGTTGAGCCGCTTCTGCATCTCGGGATTGCGTGGGTCGCCGATGATGCTGCGGTTGCCGAGCGCGCGCGGGCCGAACTCCATGCGTCCCTGGAACCAGCCGCCAACCTCACCGGCGGCCAGCCGTGAAGCGACGTCGGCGGCCAGCGCCGCGAACCCTTCGTAGTGACGTGCGCGTGCGTTGTAACGATCGATGGTCTGGACGATCTGCTTCGACGAGAACTCCGGTCCGAGATAGGAGCCCGACATCTCGTCGGCACAACCGCGATGGCTTTCGGCCCCCGCCTCCGCCAGGCTTCGGCGCGGCAGGCGCGGCTGACTCTGATGGATGTGCCAGACCGCATATGCCGCGCCGACTGCGCCGCCCGCATCGCCGGCCGCGGGCTGGATCCAGATGTCATCAAACATCCCGCTCTCGAGAATCTTCCCGTTGGCGACGCAATTCAGCGCGACGCCGCCCGCCATCGTCAGACGCCGGCTGCCGCTCAGGTCGCGGGCCGTGCGCGCGAGTCGCAGGACGATCTCCTCGGTCACCTCCTGCGCGGCCAGCGCCAAATCCATGTGCGCCTGCGTCAGCTCCGACTCGGGGTCACGACGCGGCATCCCGAACAGGCGCTCCCACCGTGCCTCACGCACCATGCGCAGGCCAGTGGCAAAGTTGAAGTACGGCATGTTGAGCAGCATCGAGCCGTCCTTCCGAATGTCCACCAACTCCGACGTGATCCGCCCCACGAAGTCCTTGGTGCGGCCTGAGCCGGCGTTGCCGTATGGGGCGAGCCCCATCAGCTTGTACTCGCCGCTGTTCACCGTGAATCCGAGAAAGTAGGTGAACGCCGAATACAACAGCCCGACCGAATGCGGGAACTGCAGCTCGCTCAGAATCTCGATGTCCTTCCCGCGTCCGCGCCCGATCGTCGTTGTCGCCCATTCGCCGACGCCGTCGATAGTGAGAATCGCGGACTCGTCGAATGGCGATGGATAGAACGCGCTGGCCGCATGCGACAGGTGATGTTCGGGATAGAAGATGCGATGTCTCGCGCTGCCCAGTTCGCGCAAGTGCTCGGCAAGCAGCCGTCGCATGAAGAGCTTCTCTTTGATCCACACCGGCATCGCCGCGACGAAGCTGCGCAGGCCACTCGGCGCGAAGGCGTGATAGGTCTCGAGCAGCCGCTCGAATTTCAGGAATGGCTTGTCGTAGAAGGCGACAGCGGAGAGTTCGTCGAACGAAATCCCGGCCTCTTCGAGGACGAAGCGGCAGGCGTGAATCGGGAACTCTGCATCGTGGCGCCGGCGGGTGAAGCGCTCTTCCTGGGCGGCCGCGACGACGCGACCGTTGACGAGCAGCGCTGCGGCGCTATCGTGGTAGTAGGCGGAGATGCCGAGAATCGCCGTTCTCATGCATCAGAACAGCGTGTAGATGAAGGGCGCGATGGCCGTTCCGCCGGTCAGCACGATGACGGTGCCGAACACCAGCAGCACCAGAATCGCGGGCAGCAGCCACAGCTTCTTCCGCTGATTCAAAAACCCCCAGAGATCTTTCAGAAATTCCATGCGCTAGTAAGGCTTCTCCAGGTCGCTCGCGGTGAAGGTGTGGTTCCTCACCACCATCACCGAGTCGGCGCCGGACCGGAACGCGCGCAGGCGCAGCGAGTCCTTGCCCAGCGCACGGCGCAGCAGGCCAATCGGCGTCACGACCAGCGCAAACACGACGAACATCAGCACACGAGACGCGACAGCGCCGAGCAGGTGAGCCAGGCCGAACCAGGCGATCGCGACCGGCCGGAACACCTGCGGCACGATCATGTTGACGACATGGACGATGAGGGCGGCGATGAGGAGTTCGTTGCGGCCCCATTTGAGCAGGGCGAGCAAGAGGAGGAGCACCATCGCCATGCCGGTGTCCCGGCTCTGATCGCGCGTGATCGTCACGTCTCGCATGACACTATCATGGACGCCGATGCTGCGCCGGACGCTGGGGGTCGTTCTCGTCAACCTGATCGTGTTTTGCGTGATGGCCGAACTGCTGGCGTTGTTCGTCTTCTACAACGACACCGGTCGTCTGTTCTACACGTACCAGAAACCCTACGAGCCGATCGCTGAGACGCAGCAGGGCCGGCTCACGGGCGACGGCCTGCATCCCTACTTCGGCCCCACGCACCGCCAGGGTTACCCGTTCGACATCCCCGAGCCACTGCGCGAGAACGCCTCGTCGCCGGCGCGAGTGCCGACGAACAATTTCGGCTTCGCCTCGACGCACAACTATCCATTCGTGAAGACATCGCCGAACCAGTTCGTCATCGGCATGTTCGGTGGATCAGTCGGCGCGTGGTTCTGCCAGGTCGGCGCGCATCGGCTCGTCGAAGATCTCAAGGCGAACGCATTCTTCAAGACACGGGAGATCGTCCCGTTGTGTCTGAGCCACGAAGGGTACAAGCAGCCGCAGCAGCTGCTGGTGCTCTCGTACTTTCTGTCGATCGGGCAGACGTTCGATCTCGTTCTGAACATCGACGGCTTCAACGAGGTGACGCTCTCGAGCTTCAACAACCAGCGTGGTCTCGACATCTCGATGCCGAGCGCGATGCACCTCGATCCGCTGGTGAACCTGGTAAACCAGGCGACGTTGACGCCGGAGAAGCTGCAGTCACTGGCCGCGATCAGCCAGTACAAGGAGCGGATCAATTACCTGGTTGGGCGCCTGCAGCGAAACCGTATTTCCGCGATTAACTTCGTGCTCGAGCGGCTGCACCGGAGCGCAACTGCGAGCTATCAGGCCGAAGTCGCGCGGTTCGCCGCACTCCCCTCGAATCCGTCGGATGCATCGCTCATTCTGGCCACTCCAAGCGTCACGCAACGAGACGAGGCCAAGGCGCTTGCAGACTCCGCGAGAAGCTGGTCCGAAGCCTCAGCGCTGATGCAGACGATGCTCGCGGCGCGAGGGGTGCCCTACTTCCACATCCTGCAGCCGAATCAGTACTTCACGACGAGATCGTTCAGCGCGGAGGAGGCCAAGGTCGCGCGCTCGAATGCGTCGCCGTTCAAGACAGGCGCCGAGAAGGGCTATCCCCTGCTGGTGCGTGAGTCGGAGGGGTTGAAGTCGCGGGTGACTTTCCTGAACGCGACCGGCATCTTCGATCGCGAATCAGCCGCCGTCTACATGGACGACTGCTGCCACTACACGCTGCGCGGCAACCAACTCCTCGCCGACGCCATCGCGAGCCAGATTCTCAGCTCGAAAGGTGCGTGGAATTGACGACGCAGGACCGGCTGAGCTATCGGGATCTGGTTCGCAGGTTGCAGTGTATGGCTCCCGGAGGTCGAGAGAGACTATGCGTGGGTTACGCGTTGCCGTACCAGTGCTCGCCGCGATCCCGTTAGCGGGGTGCGAACTGGCAGGCGACATCTTCAAGGCCGGAATGTGGGTCGGCGTGATCGCCGTTGTGCTGGTCATCGCGATGGTCGGTGTGCTCGCGACGAAGATTCGCGGCTGATCGCCGCGGCACGTCCGGAAGGACGTGCCCTACAGCTCACCGCGGGATCCAGTGCGTCTTCGACGGCTTGCCAGAGAGCCGGGCGAGGTCCGCATCCACCATCATGGCCACGAGCTGCTCGAACGAGATCGACGGCTTCCAGCCGAGGCTCTTTCGCGCTTTCGAGGCGTCGCCGATCAGGTGATCGACTTCGGCCGGGCGTATCAGTGACGGATCGGTCCGCACGTGCTTCTGCCAGTCGAGACCCATGTGCCCGAAGGCCGCTTCGACGAGATTCTTGACCGAATGGCTGACGCCGGTGGCAATGACGTAGTCGTCGGCCTTGTCCTGCTGCAGCATCATCCACATCGCCCGCACGTAGTCCCCGGCAAATCCCCAGTCGCGGCACGCGTCGAGGTTGCCGAGCGACAAATGGTCAGCCAGCCCGAGCTTGATGCGCGCAACGCCGTCAGTGACCTTGCGCGTGACGAACTCGTTCCCACGACGCGGCGACTCGTGGTTGAACAGGATGCCCGACACCGCAAACATCCCGTAGCTCTCCCGGTAGTTGACGGTGATGTAGTGCCCGAACACTTTCGAGACGCCATAAGGACTGCGCGGATAGAACGGCGTCAGCTCGGTCTGCGGCACTTCCCTGACCCGCCCGTACATTTCACTGGACGAGGCCTGATACAGTCGGATGCCGATATCGACCTGACGCACCGCTTCGAGCAGGCGCGTAACGCCCATCGAGTTGTAGTCGCCGGTGAGCAGCGGCTGATCCCACGACGCCGGCACGAATGACATCGCCGCCAGGTTGTAGAGCTCGTGTGGCTTCACGTCCTGGACGATACGCATCAGCGACTGCTGGTCGAGCAGATCGCCGGGACGCAGCGTGATGCGATCGAGCAGGTGCTCGATCCGCCACAGGTTCGGAGCGCTCGATCGCCGGATGACGCCGGTGACTTCGTAACCTTGTTCGAGGAGCAGCTCCGCGAGGTACGAGCCGTCCTGACCGGTAATACCGGTGATCACTGCGCGCTTGGGCATCAATCTCCTGGTCCTGGGACCTTAGTGCTTGGTCCTTGGTCCGTCCTTAGTCCCTGGTCCGTACTTGGTCCCTCGTCCTCGGTCCGCACACAGGGACCACGGACGACGAACCAGGGACGGACTAAGGACGAAGAACCAAGGACCAAGGACAGACACCGAGCAGTCCCATTCTATCCGCGAGATCGCGTCTCGAGCCATCGGCGCAGGCCGTCCTGCCACGACGGCATGGCGAAACCGGCAGCCGCCAGCTTCTTCGTCGAGAGCGCGCAGTAGCGCGGACGCGCCACGCGAAGCGGCAGCTGATCGACAGTAATCGCCACGAGGCGCGCCCGCACGTCGAGGATACGCGCCGCCTCTACGGCGACGTCGTGCCAGCTGGCGTGGCCGTCATTGACGCAGTGATACACGCCGGGCGGCGCGCCGCTCATCACGAGATGCCTGGTCGCGGCCGCGACGTCCCTCGAATAACTGGGCGAGACGATGCGATCGGTGAAGACCTTGATCTCGCGCCCCTGCTGCAGACCATCGACGATGTGATCGAGGGTCCCGCGCCGACCGGTCCAGTCCGCCGGCGATCCAAAGAGGCTTTCCACACGCAGCACATAGGCCCGCGGGGACAGCTGGGCGAACCATTCACCGAGCAGCTTCGATGAGGCATAGACGCCGCGTGGCGCTGGCCGCAGTTCCTCATCGTGGGGTTCGCGGCTGTCGCTGTTCAGTACGAAGTCTGAGCTGTAGTGCACGAGCGTCGCCCCGGCCGCGTCGGCCGCACGCGCGAGACTGCGCACCGCGAAGGCGTTGATGGCCAGCGCCTCGACGGCCTGGCTCTCCGCGCCATCCACGTCGTTGAACGCAGCGCAGTTGACGATGAGATCGGGGGCAATCGCCGCAACCGTCCTGGCCACAACGCCCGGATCGGCCACGTCGAGCGTCTGTCGCGCCGGCGCGATCACCTCGCGATCGGCAAATGCCTGGACGATGAACGCGGCGAGCTGGCCGGTTGCACCCGTGACGAGGACGCGATCGATCACCAAGATCAATAATCGTAATTCAGAGATGGAGAAGATCGACACCGCGGTCATCGGAGCCGGCGTCGTGGGACTCGCGACGGCGTGGTCACTGGCACAACGCGGGCGCAGCGTGTGCGTCCTCGAACGCGAGCCCAGGCCCGGCATGGGCACCAGCACGCACAACAGCCAGGTGATTCACGGCGGCATGTACTACCCGGCCGGCAGCCTGAAAGCGCGGCATTGCGTGAACGGCGCGCGAATGCTCTACGAGTTCTGCGCGACTTACAACGTGCCGCATACCCGCTGCGGAAAGCTGATCGTCGCGCACGACGACAGCGAGGTCGAGGCGCTCGAGGCGATCCGCGTGCGTGGCGAAGGCAACGGCGTCGAAGGGCTGCGGATGGTGGACGCCTCGTTCATTCGAACGCGCGAGCCGCATGTCGCCGCGAAGACCGCGCTGTTCTCGCCGAATACCGGCATCCTCGAGGCCGAGGCGCTGGTGCGCACGCTGGCGCGGCTCTGTAGCGAACGTGACGTGGCGCTGCTGCCGGGATCGCCGCTGATCGGCGCCGACTCCGGCGGCGACGGTGTAGAGCTTCGCACGCGCGCCGAGTCGATCCTGGCGAGGACGGTTGTGAATGCGGCAGGGCTCTACGCAGACGAGGTGTCTGCGATGCTCGGCGGCCAGACGTTCCGCATCTACCCCTGTCGGGGTGAGTACGTCGAGTTGGTACCGTCGAAGCGCGGGCTCGTGAACGGGCTCGTCTACCCGCTGCCGCACACGCACGGCCTCGGCGTCCATTTGACGAAGACCATCGCCGGCAACGTGACGCTCGGCCCGACGGTCTGCTATCAGAACCGCAAGGACGACTACGAGGACCATCGCTTTCCGGTCGAGGCGTTCCTCGAGCCGGCGCAGGCGCTGCTTCCCGCGCTGCGGCTCGAGGACCTACGGCTGGGCGGCAGCGGCATCCGGGCAAAGCTCCACCCTGCTGACCAATCGTTCTCGGATTTTCTGATTGCGAGGGACGGGAAGAACCCGCGCCTGGTTCAGGCGGCTGGGATCGAATCGCCAGGACTCACGTCGTGCCTATCGATCGGTGAGCATGTGGCCGGGTTGGTGGACGAGATCCTCTTTTAGGTCACATTGCTCCGCGTCTCGGCGCCTCCGCGATCCGTGGGCGCACTTCGCAGACGCCACCAACATCGCGCGGCCAACAATACGCGGGCGATGGCGCGTTTTGGATTGAACGCCCCGGGTGCAACGTGGGTCACGTAGTACAGATACGCGCTCTCGTGGAACGCCCTGATCGAGGCCGCGCGCGCGGTGCGGCTGGAATGGCCGACCTGATGCACCGCCGTCGCTCCGGGCACGTAACGAATCTCATAGCCACGGGCGCGGAGACGACGGCAGAGATCGGCGTCCTCCCAGTACAGGAAGTAGCGCGGGTCGAAGCCGCCGACCTCTTCGAATGCCGAGCGGCGCACGAGCATGCACGCGCCTGACACCCAATCCACCGTCACGCTCTCGCGTCCGGTGCTCACCACATTGCGTCGCGACACCGCGGCTGATGGGAGCAGATGCCGGAGCGGGCCCGTTCGTCCGAACAGGCCGGTCAGCATGTCCGGATCGCCGCGCGCACTGCCCTGCTCCGAGCCGTCTGGATCCAACACGCGCAGGCCGACGATGGCGCATCGCGGCCGCGCCTCGAGCTCCGCGCGCATGGTGGCCACGGCGCCAGGCTCGAGCCGGCAGTCGGGATTCATGATCAGAATGAACGGCGCCCTCGACGCAGTCACCCCCTGATTGATACCGCGGCCGAATCCGACGTTGACCTCATTCCGCAGCACGCGGGCACGTGGGGCAAACTCCCAGACGTAGTCGCTGCTGCCATCCGTGGAGGCATTGTCGACCACGAGTGCCTCCCACCCACCTCCGGCTCGTGGCTCTGTTCCTGAATCGAGCCGCGCCATCTCGCCGGCGATCGATTGCAGCGCGGCACGGATCTCGGGCCCGGCGTTGTAGTTGACGATGACGGCGGCCAACTCCGCCGCGCCGGCGAGCTCGGGCGTCACCCCTTGTCTCCGGCCAGGCGCAGATCGAACTGCTTCTCACGTCGCTTGGTCGCCAGCCAGCGTGGCTCGAGGTGCGGCCAGATCGCGCCGCCACCGACGCGCCGCGTGCGTTGCACCTGCGCCCGTTTGCGCAAGAGACCGGACAGCCCGGCGAATGCCGCCCACTTCGCGCGGAGGAACGCACCGAGCAGACCGTGGCGCGTGAAGTGGACTGCCGCGGCCGCGGTGTAAATCAGATGTCCCGGGAGCGTTCGCAGCAGCAGCGAGCCTGGTGTGTTCTTGAAGTACATCCACTCGAGGTTGCGTTGACCGTGGAAGACCGCAAACTCGCTCACACGTCCCAGTGTCGCGCTGCCGTGATGACGGACCACCGAGTCGGCGACATAGCGGCACGAATATCCGAGCAGCCGCGCCCGATACGACAGATCGACATCCTCGTGCGAGACAAAGAAGTCTTCATCGAATCCGCCGAGCTCCTCGAACACGGTTCGTGGGATCACACACGCCGCGCCGCACACGCCGAACACCTCACGTGACTCCGTGGCCGACTCGGTACTCGCGCCGTGATGCCGCTTGAAGGCGCCGCCCCAGCGCAGCAGCCCGTCGCCGGCGCTGTCGATCACACGTGGATCGTGCATGTAGACGATCCGCGAGGATGCCAACGCGTGAGGCCCGCCAGCGTCTCGGCCGCGCAACAGCGCCGCGAGCCAGCCTGACTCCGGGACGGTGTCGTTGTTGAGCAACACGATGAACCGGCCGCGGGCCTCGCGCGCACCGGCATTGTTACCGCCGGCGAAGCCGCGATTCTGATCGAGCGCGACCAGCCGCACCCACGGAAATCGCTCGCCGACGAACGCGGCGGTGCCGTCAGTCGATCCGTTGTCGACGAGGATGGTCTCGGCGTCGACGCCTTGTTGCGCAGCGACGGCGTTCAGACACGGCTCGAGATACTGCCGGCCGTTCCAGCTGACGATCACGATTGACGAGGTCGGGGCGCTGCTCATGGTCTGCGCGAACCCGCAGCGACCTGCCGATACGCGTCGAGCGTGATTGACGCGGTCCGCGCCCACGTGAACTCCTTCGCGCGTGTCAGGCCGGCCTTCCGCATTCGTCCCTTCTGCCACTCGTCGTTCAGGACTGCCGCGATTGCGTCCGCCCACCCTGGCTCGTCATCCGGATCGAGGAGAACGCCGGCATCGCCGAGTACTTCCGGAATCGACGCCGCGCGCGACGCGATGACCGGCGTGCCGCACGCCATGGCTTCGAGGACCGGCAGACCGAAGCCTTCGTAGCGCGACGGGTACACGAGCGCAGCCGCGCCGCGATACAGCGTCAACAGTTGCGAATCCGTCACCGGCCCCAGGCAGACCACCGCATCAGGCGACTTCGCTTCGCGCGCGTACGCCTGGAGCCGGTCGCCAATGCCGCGATCGACCCCGGCCAGCACCAGCGAAAGCGGCGGCATGCCCGGACGTCGCCGCGCCTCGAACATCGCGTGCACGATGAGCGGCAGATTCCGTCGCTCGTGCAAGTCGCCGACGTGCAGCAAGAACGGCGCAGTGATGCCGGCGGGGAGCGTCTCGCCGGGGCGATCGGACGGCGCGAAGTGAGCGGACACACCGAGCGGCGCGACAGTAATTCGTTCGCGACGAATCTGATACGCGGTGGCGATCTCACCCGCCGAGAACTCGGAATCGGTCAACACCCGCGCCGCCGTCCGCGCGCTGCGTCGATAGAACATGCGCCGCAGCGCGTCGCGCTGATACGGATACCACTCGGGATGCCGCTCGTAGCTGACATCGTGAATCGTCAACACCACCGGCGCGCTCGACCACAAGGGCGCCGTGTAGGCGGGCGCATGAATCACATCCACCGCGGCACGGGCTGCGGCGCGTGGCAGACCCATCGCGCTCCACCCGAGATTCGTCGGTGGGTGCCACGGCTCCGCGACGTGCGCCAGATCCGCGGGCACCGCGGCGCGTTCACCACCCAGCGCCACCAGTTCAAGCGTCGGATCGGCCACTTTCAGGGCCGGCACAAGGGCTGATACATATCGACGAACGCCGGCCGCTGGCGAGCTGAACGCGCGACCATCGATGCCGACCCTGAGTGTGTGCATGTAATGCAAAATTCAAAATGCAAGATGCAAGCGTGGCATCGGCAGTTGCATTTCACCTTTTGCATTTTGCATGACAGCCATCAGGTGATTTCCATCCGCAGCCGTCGCACCGGCCGTTCTAGCAACGTGCAGACCTCGCGAATCCTGACTTCCACGTTGCCGTTGATCGCCGGGCTGCTCAGCAGGACTTCGTCAACCTTGTAGACGCGCATCACCTGCTCGAGCTGATCGATCGCGCCGTGCACAGGCACACCGACAATCCAGCGATGCGCCTTCAGCGGGTCGTCGTCAATGAAGCCGACCGGATTCATGCGCCACCCTGCGTTGGCGCGCATCTCACGCACCAGCAGACGGCCGTAGCCGCCGGCGCCGTAGACCAGGACTCGGCGGCTCTTCTTGTTTCGAGACGACGCCACCAGGTTCATGGCCTGAAATGACACCCGCGTCCCGATGATGGCCGCTCCGAGCAGCAACGCGTCGAGGACGAACACGACGCGCGACGAGCCTTCGCCGCGATAGAGATAGTAAGACGCGGCCACGGTCAGCAGCGAGCCGATGCCCACGCCACGCACCACCGTGGTCAGATCGCGTAGCCCGAACGTGTCCCAGGACCGCTGATAGAGACCCGATGCGAGCAGCGCCATCAGCTTGCACCCGAGCACGATCGGCAAGGTCGACAGGAAGTACTGCAGGAACGGATCGAGGCTCGCACCCTCGAAACGCAGCCGGTAGGCGACGTAGTAGCACACGGTGATGAGCACCAGGTCGAGCATCACCTGCCCGGCGTGCCAGCGGAACGCCAGGTCCTTGAGGAACGGCGCGAACGACGACTTCTGCAGCGCGACGAAGTCCTGCGCGTTATACGCCGGCACGCGTGCGAGGTAGATACCGATCAGGATCACGATCACACCGAACAGTGCCACGAACGGCATCATCGGCTCGACCGCGCTCCACTTCTGAATCCCCCAGGCCGACAGCCCGCCAACCAGGCCGAAGAGATACAGGATCCGGACCGCGCTGCGATCCGAGAACCCGAGCGACACCAGCCGGTGCGAGACGTGATCGGTGCCGCCCTTGCTCGCCTTGCGGCCAGCGAGTCGTCTCAGTACGAGGACGAAGGCCGTGTCGAACAGCGGCACGACGAGGATCAGCACCACGAGCACCGCCGGACTGACGAACGCCACGCGCGCGTTGAAGATCGGCACGAGTGACGAGCCGGCGAGCATCGCGCCGATGAAGAGGCTGCCGCAGTCGCCCATGAACAGCCGCGCGCGCGGACGGTTCCAGAACAGGAATCCGACCAGCGCGCCGGCCAGTGCGACCAGCAGCGTCACGAGCATCGGGCCAAGCAACGGGCTGAGCAGCGCGGCGAGAAACGCCGTCGCGATGATCGCCACGCCGGTCGCCAGGCCGTCCATGTTGTCGAGCAGGTTCATCGCGTGGCAGAGCCCCGCGAACCACACCGTGCCGATCAACGTGTAGGTGGGCGGCAGCGCACTGTCCGGGTCTGCCCCGGAAAGCGCGAAGACGAGAAACGCGCCGATGACGAGCGACGCCACGAGCTTCGCGATCGGCGACAGCTGCAGGCGATCGTCGTAGAACCCGACGACGAACATCGCCAGGGCGGCCAGCAGCACCCACGCCCACGCCGAGCTCGCCGAAGCGGCGGTTGGACTCGCCAGCCCGACCAGGATGAAGCCGGCGATCGTGCCAATCGCGATCGCGATCCCGCCCATCGTCGGCGTCGACGCACTGCTCCAGCGATCCGGACGCGGCGGCACAACCGCGCCGACCACGGGCGCCACGCGGCGTACAACCGCGCCCATCGCCACCGCCGCCGCGGTGGCAATCACGAAGCTGAGAACTGTAATCACAACCGGCGTCGGTCGTACTCGTGGTTCGTATTAACCGAAGTGGTTGTAGTCACAACTAGCCTCCGACCGCGAGTTCACGGCCGCGACAACGGAGCGGCCGGCGGCAATCAGCGATGGACATACCCTTCATTCACTAGCTGTTGCGCGCGGGCTGCCTTGTCGCCAAGGACGAATGGACCCCCGCCGAGGATGCCGTCGCAGATTGTATCCAGTCCTTCGGATTCGCCGGGAAGGAGGTGCTTCAGAGACTCGAGCTTGAGGCTGTAGATGGGATAGCCAGCCTTGGGCTGGATGAACGGGAGCGGAATCATCCGATTGAAGAAGAAATGGTAGGCGTAGCGACGGGCCCGGGACAGCTGGGCGGAGCCCAGACGCTCGGGAAACGGCAGCCGTTCGAGGATCTTGAAGTACTCCTCGGGCGTCGTCGCGTCGTGGGTCAGTCCTTTGTTGCGGATCCAGGCCTCGCCGGCCACGATGACCGGCAGCCCGACCGCGGTCAACTCGACACCCATCTTCGTGCCGTAGATGATGGCGCTGTTGCACAGAGACATGAGCGCGTAGGTGCTCAGTCCGCTCTCCGGCGGCACGATGTGGATGTTCGGCGCCAGCGTCGGAACGTGCTTGCGCAGCTCGCCGAGGATCGGCTGACGCGACGGCGGGAACCCGCTGATCTCCGCCGGGTGCACACGCACCAGCAGCTGCAGGTCGGGGCGCGTCGCGAAATAGCGGCACGTCTGCACCAGCCAGTCGAGCATGTTGGCGAAGGCATTCGCCGGATAGTGCAACTGCGCGTCCCAGGAGACATTCGTCAACAGGCCGATCACCGGACGCCGGCGATCGATGCCGATCTTCGTGGCAATGTCCTCGGCGTTCTGCGTGGTCGCGCGATGGAAGACGATCCAGTCGAACATGCCCTCGCGTCGGCTGGCGAGGTACTGCATCAGATCCTGTTCCTGCGCGGGCGAGAGCTCGTTGTTCTCCCAGTGCGACAACGGCTCGCTCATCAGCGTGTGGTGATAGGTATCGTCGTGGCTGAAGATGAAGCGCCGCTTGCGGTAAGCGACGTTCCACGTCGATACCTTCACGCGCTCCTGACGTGCCACCTCGCCGATCAGCCCCCACGGCACGTAGAT
>Ga0070673_100001627_pt1 | contig 13290 bp, 12 predicted proteins | sample KBSM23metaG_FD_65342 | JGI IMG/M metagenome (GOLD analysis project Ga0070673, IMG submission 65342) | Miscanthus rhizosphere microbial communities from Kellogg Biological Station, Michigan, USA - KBS M2-3 metaG | ecosystem: Host-associated > Plants > Roots > Rhizosphere > Soil ... | reverse complement strand
GGCGACGCGCACTTCGGTCGCCTCGACGTAGCCGGAGACGCGCCTGGCCGGCGTGTCCGCCGGACGGTTGCATGCCGCCAGCGCGAGCGGGAGGAGGACGAGTGAGCGGAAGCGAGTCATCACAGCTTTCCTTCGAGTTGCGCGAGAGTGATGCGCTGGAGGTGGTCGACGACCATCTCGCGCGTGAGGGTGGAGAGGCCGGCGGCGCCGCCGCGCTCCATCTTGCGGCGCAGCCGCGCGGTGGCGAAGAAGAACATCAGCGGCGCGATGATGCCGGCCTGGATCAGCAGCGGCTCGAGCCGGTGGAAGCGGCCGGCGCGATGCCCTTCGTCGATGATGCGGCCGAGCGAGGCGAGCACGTCGCGGACGGAGGCGATGGTCGAGTCGTCGATGTGCTCGCCGCCTTCCGCGATCTCGCGCAGCCAGATGGGCGGAAAGTGGGGGCGCGCCTCGGCGGCGGCGGCGATGGCGTCGATGTAGCCGCGGATCTTGGCGTCCGGGGAGGCCGTCGACGAGGCGACCTCCACCACGCCGGCGCGGACGGCCTGGAACATGTCGCTGAGGATCTCGCGGTAGAGATCCCCCTTGCTCTTGAAGTGGTAGTAGATCATCGCCTTGTTCAGGCGGGCGGCGCGGGCGATGCGGTCGACGTTGGCGCCGGCATAGCCGCGCGCGGCGAACTCGGCGGCGGCGGCGGCGAAGACGCGGTCGCGGGAGGCGGCGGCGGCGGAAGCTTTCGGGCGCGCCATCGTTGTTAACTAACTAGATAGTTAATTTCGCCTGCCGCTGTCAAGTGAAAATGGGGTCAGACCCCACTCCCAGGGGAAGTGCACTATATGTCCAGATGGAGCGCGAGGCGTGGAAATATAGTGCCTAGAGCAGCTGGGACAGGCGGGCATAGCCGGCGCGGCTGACGGGCAGCCGGGTGCCGTCGCGCAGGATCGCCATCCGGCTGTCCTTCGCATACAGCTCCACCTTGGCGATCCGATCGACGTTGAGGATGAACGAGCGGTGGATGCGCACGAAGCGCGCCGGGTCCAGCGTCGCCTCCACCGCCGCCAGCGTCTGGTCCTTGAGGTACTGCTTCCCTTCCGACTTGAACGCCACGTAGTCGTCCTGCGCCTCGACGTAGTCGATCTTGTCCACCGGCAGCACGTGGACGTTGGCGCCGTCGCGGATCAGCACCCGTTCGGCCGGACCGGTCTTCGGCTTCGCGTCGCGGACGATCTCGTCCACCGGCATCGCCGCCTTCGCCCGCAGCCGTTCCCGCGCCCGCGCCATCGCCTCCTGGAACCGCTCGGCGCTGAACGGCTTCAGCAGGTAGTCCACCGCGTGCACCTCGAAGGCGCGCAGCGCGTACTGGTCGTAGGCGGTGATGAACACCACCGGCTGATCGCGCCCGAGCAGCTCCAGCACCTCGAACCCGTCCAGCTTCGGCATCTGCACGTCGAGCAGCACGAGATCCGGCTTCAACTCCGCCACCGCCTTCACCGCCTCGAAGCCGTTGGCGCAGTCCGCCACAATCTCGATCTCCGGATCCTCCGCGGCGAACTCGCGCACCACCGTCCGCGCCAGCGGCTCGTCGTCCACGATCACGATGCGAAGCGGGGTCTCAGGCATGGTCGGTCAGCACCGGCTGCGGCAGTTCGATCTTGGCGACGAACCGCCCGTCCTTCTCCTCCGTGTGCAGGAAGGCGTCGGTTCCATAGGCGCTCTCGAGCCGCTCGCGGACGTTGCGCAGGCCGAGCCCGGTGCCGCGGCCGCTCGGACGATCCGCATCGCAGGGATTATCGACCGTCAGCACCAGCGACGCCACCTTGCGCTGCGCGCGGATGCGCACCACGCCCCCCTCGAGCAGGTGCGCGATGCCGTGCGTGACGGCGTTCTCGACCAGCGGCTGGACCAGCAGCGGCGGCACCTCGGCGGCCGCCGCGTTGCCGGCGTCGATGTCGATGGTCAGCCGATCCCCGAACCGCACCTGCTCGATCGACAGGAACCGCTGCGCCAGCGCCAGCTCGCGCGCCACCGGAATCCGGCCGCGCGCGCCGAGCGCGAGCGTGTCGCGCAGGAAATCCGCGAGCAGCAGGCACATCCGCCGCGCCGCCGCCGGATCCGCCGTCGTCAGCGCGCTGATCGACTGCAGGCTGTTGAAGAGGAAGTGCGGATCGATCTGCGCCCGCAGCGCGCGCAGCTCCGCTTCGCGCGCCAGCACCTGCAGCTCGAGCCCGCGCCGCTCCGCGTCGCGTGAGACTTCGAACGCGGCGGCGAGATAGCTGACCGCCATGGCCAGCAGGTAGAGCAGGAACCCGAACCCGAAGAAGATCGGCGCCGCCGATCGGAACGCCGGCGTCATGTCGGCCGGCGCGCCGGCCAGGCCGGCCGTCGCGATCACCGTGAGCCAGCCGCGCACCAGCAGCAGCCACACCGCGCTCGACAGGAACGACGACACGATCGCCGTGACCGCGACGCGCAGCGCGCCCAGCCGCTCGACGGGTGATCCGCCGGTGACGTACCACGCCGAGAGACAGAGGAACCCGTAGCAGACCGACAGGGGAATCGCGACGAGCGCGGCGGCCGTCCAGCCGAAGGCGCCCTGCGCCGCGAGCAACGCGGCGAGCAGCGCTCCGAGCGGCACCCAGATGGCGAGGTAGGCGCCGAGCCGGCCCGGATGGGCCAGGATGGGATGCATGCGGGAACAGTGCTATCGATCGTCCCGGGCGTGGCGCTCGTCGCGGTCCCGGTCGCGGCCGGACCAGTTCTTCACGACGACCCCGCCCATCACCACGAAGCCGTTGACGACCAGCCGCTTGTCGGTCGCCTGGGGCACCCGCGTCTTGTCCTCGACGCCCCCCATCAGCGGCGTGACCCGCGTCACGACGGTCCAGTCGTCCGGCACCTTGATCTCGATGCCGCCCCACAGGGCGAAGACGTCGATCACGGCTTCGGTGCCCGGCTCGATCGACGCCTGCCGCAGATCGATCTCGCAGCCGCCCATGACCGCGGTGAGATCGGCGCCGCGGAAGGTCTGCGAGTTGCTGCGCCGCGACACGCCGCCCATGATCGCCAGGCCGCTGAACGACGAGTGCCCGTCGTTGCTCCCCCGCTCGCGGCGCTGCCCGCCGAAGCCGCGCCACACCATGTAGCCGCCGATGAAGACCAGGAACAAGGGCAGGATGTCGCGGACGTCGACGGTGATGTAGACGACCTGCTCGATCAGCATCCACGCGCCGATCCCGACGAAGAAGAGCCCGCCGAACCAGCCGTGCCCGTCCTTGCTCGCCTGCCACAGCTTCAGCATCCCGATCGCGACCAGCCCCGCCGGCCAGAAGCGCAGGTAGTCGCGCGCGTCGATGATCTCGAGGTTGTCGAGCGTGAAGATGACGCCGAGGGCGACGATCATCAGCCCGAAGATCATCTGCACGGTCGGGCCGCGCCGCCGCGCGGCCGAGGGCGGAAGCGACGTCATCGCGCACCCCGGACGACCATCATGATCCCCGACAGGATGATGAACAGCGGCCACGAATTGTTGAAGCTCAGCCCGAACAGGTGCATCTGCGACACCATCATCCACACGCCGATCCCGATCAGCCAGAAGCCGCCGGCGGGGTTGCCGCGGCGGCGCAGCCGCATCCGCGGCCGCCCGTCCTCGCCGCGCACGCGGCGCCCGTAGACGAGGCCCCCCTTGTCGAACAGGATGGCCGCGCCGAGCGCAATCAGCACGAGCGGGCCAATCAGCTGGCCCACCCTGATATCGATCTTTCCCGTCGAGTCGAGCAGCATCGCGACGCCGAGCGCCATCAGGATGCCGCCGGCGGCGACGACGCCGGGACGGTACGGCGACGGGGACTCGGACGGATCGGAGGGCGGCAGGGATTCCATGGCTAGATGAACCTGAGCAACGCGTGCAGCCAGCCGGCGAACTGGTGCGCCAGCGCCAGCGCGACCTGCCCGTACTCGTGCCGCGCCACCGCCCCGGCCACGGCCGCCGGATCCTTCATCACCAGCGACATCAGCGCACCGGCGGCGACCGAGCTGGCCAGGCCGACCGCGGCGTTCAGTTGGAGGGCGACTTTCGCGCTCATGACGGCTTCCTTTCACCCTGAGACTACGCAGGGTCCGGGGCGCCGGCGCGCCGTTTCCGGCGAATGGCGCAGCCACGGCGGTAAACGGCGTCCTGAGCGAGCGAGGCGAGAGTCGAAGGGTGAGAGATCGGCTATTTCGGCGGGGAGATGCCAGTCGGGGGAAGGCCGGCCTCGCGCCGCGCCTTCTCGAGGTCGGCCAGCGCGTCGAGCACTTCCTTGCGCGCCGCCTCACGCTCGTTCTCGGATTTGGCGGTCTGGAACTTCTTGATCGCCGTCTTCAGGGCCCACTGCTCCGCGAGCGACAGCGCGACGTCGGCGACGAGGTACTTGCCGGTGACCGAGCCGAACGGCTGCGCCTCCTTCGGCGTGACCATGTCCATGAATTCCCGGTGCGTCATGCCGCCGTACGGCGTCGGCCCGAACCAGAACTTCTCGCCGAGCAGGTCCTCGAGCGTCGGCTTGCGCCCGAACACTTCGAGCCGGAAGATCGGATGCTGCTCCTTCAACTCGAGCGGCGGCGGCGCGGCAAGCGCCCGCTGGATACGGTCGAGAGACACGGGAAGCTGAGCGGACTCGCTGGTGGTGGTCGTCGAGGAGGACGCGGCCGGCTGGGGCGGCGCGGGCTGCTGCCCTGCCAGGAGAATCGCGCACGCCAGGAGAACAGCGGCCATGAGGTATAGGACGACGCAAAGAGCGATCCGGCTGAAACTGGGATCCCGACCGTTCGCTCGCGGACACTCCGTCCCCGCAGTCCCATCGTAGCGCAGACGTCAACCTCCACGGCGTCAGCGAGTTACCAGCCTTCCACGGTTCGGCACACCGTTCGCTGTCCCTCCGCCCATGGGGACCCTCTGGACTGACCTCCGTTACGCCGGCCGTCTGCTCGTGAAGACACCGGCGTTCACCGTCGTGGCCGTCGCGACGCTCGCCCTCGGCATCGGCGCCAACACCGCGATCTTCAGCATCGTCAACGCGGCGCTGCTCAACCCGCTGCCCTTCCCCGACTCGGACCGCCTGGTCGTCGTGTCGAAGACGGTGCAGCGCGACACCGTCGAGCGCCGCCCGTTCTCCTACCCTGACTACCGCGACATGAGGGATCGCCAGCAGACCTTCGACGCGCTCGCGGCGTGGTCCGGAGAAGCGTTCACGCTCGCGCTGCCCAACGCGCCGGCGCGGCAGGTCGAAGGGGAACTGGCGTCCGCGGGCTATTTCGAGATGCTCGGCGCGACCCCGGTGGCCGGACGGACGTTCACGAAGCAGGAAGACGACGAACGCGACGCGCATCCCGTCGCGCTGATTTCGTACGCGCTGTGGCAGAAGGACTTCGGCAGCGACCCGGCGACGGTCGGACGCGCCGTCACGCTGAACGATCGCAGCTTCACGATCGTCGGCGTGCTGCCGCGCGGCTTCCGCGGGCTCGACGACGACACGGAGGTGTGGGTGCCGATGGGGATGCTGTCGCTCGCGGAGCCGGCGCGGTTCTACGATTCGCGCGGCGCGCGCTGGCACGGCGTCGTCGCGCGGCGCAAGCCCGGCGTCTCGCTGGAGCAGGCCAACGCCGACATGGTGACGATCGCGCGGCAGCTCGAGCAGACCTATCCCGACTCGAACGCGAAGTACGGCGCGACGGCGCTCGACCTGCGGCAGGAGACCGTCGGGCAGCTCCAGCCGCTGCTGCTGACGATGCTGGCGGCGGTCGGCTTCGTGCTGCTGATCGCCTGCGTCAACCTGGCGAACCTGCTGCTGGCGCGTGCGTCGACGCGGCAGCGCGAGACGGCGATCCGCGCGGCGCTCGGCGCCGATCGGCGGCGCCTGGTCGCGCAGTTCCTCGCCGAAGGCGCGATCCTGAGCCTGCTTGGCGCGGCGGGAGGGCTGATCCTGTCGCTGTGGTCGGTCGACGCCATCACGGCGCTCGCGCCGGCGGGGCTGCCAAGCTTCGTCGTGGCGCGGCTCGACTGGCGCGTCCTGCTGTTCGTCGTGGCGATCGCGTGCGGCGCGGCGCTGCTGCTCGGGCTGCTGCCCGCGCTGCAGGGATCGCGCCCCGATCTCAACGACGCGCTGAAGGACGGCATGCGCGGCTCGTCCGGCGGTCGCGAGCGGGCGCGCGTCCGCTCGGCGCTGGTCATCGCGGAAGTGGCGCTGTCGCTGCTGCTGCTCGTCGGCGCCGGCCTGATGGTGCGCAGCTTCCTGAACCTGCAGCGCGTCAACGTCGGCTTCCGCGCCGACCGCGCGGCGACGCTGCGCCTTGCGCTGCCGCAGAAATACACGTCCGACGACCTGCCGCGCGCGGCGGCCGATCTCGCCGCCCGCGTCGCGGCGCTGCCCGGCGTCGCGCACGCCGCCGTCGCCACCGACGCGCCGTTCAGCGGCGGCTCGAGCGCGACGATCGTCAGCCCGGAAGGCACCGACACCGAGACGGCGGCGCGCGGCATGCGCGTGTATCGCCATGCGGTCTCGCCGGAGTTCTTCGCCGCGCTCGGCATCGAGATCGCCGCCGGGCGTGACATCGACGCGCACGACGTCCGCGGCACGCAGCCGATTGCCATCGTCAGCCGCCGGTTCGCGGCGAAGGCGTGGCCCGGCGCGGACCCGATCGGCAAGCGTTTCACGATCGGGCAGCCGCGCGGCGCACAGACGGAGTGGATCGCCGTGGCCGGCGTCGTCGCCGACATCCGCTATCGCACGCTGGTCGCCGACACGTCGCGGGCGCCGGAGGATCCCGACGTCTACTTTCCGTTCGCGCAGCGCCCCGATCGCGCGCTCTCGCTCGTGATCGGCGCGAACGCCGTCCCGGCGACGCTGATCGCGCCGGCGCGCGAGGCGGTCAACGCGTTCGATCGCGACATCCCGACGTTCGGCGAGCGGACGTTCAGCAGCCTCGTGGCGGCGCGGACGGCGTCGTTCCGGCTGAGCGCCGGCGTCATGTCGTTTTTCGGCGCCGTCGCGCTGCTGCTGGCGGGGCTCGGCGTCTACGGCCTGATCAACTATTCGGTCACCCAGCGGCGCCAGGAGATCGGCGTCCGCGTCGCGCTGGGCGCGCGGCGCTCGGAGATCTACGGACTGGTGCTGAAGGACGCGATGCGCCTGGTGATCGCCGGACTGGCGATCGGGCTGGTCGCGTCGCTGCCGGCGGCGCGCCTGATCCGCGCGCAGCTGTACGGCGTCGCGCCGGCCGATCCGGTAACCTACGCGGTGATTGCCGGGCTGCTGCTCGCGACCGGCATCGGCGCCACGCTGCTTCCCGCGCGACGCGCCGCGCGGGTGGACCCGATCGTCGCGCTGCGCGCGGACTGAAGGAGATCAGATGAAGGGGCTGCTGCAGGACCTCCGCTATGCGGCGCGCGTCATGTTCAAGACGCGCGGCATCACCGTCGTGGCGCTGCTCACGCTGGCGCTCGGCATCGGCGCGAACACCGCGATCTTCACGGTCATCAACGCGCTGCTGCTGCGGCCGCTGCCCTATCCGCAGGCCGAGCGCCTGGTCATCGTCTGGCAGGACCTGCGTCCGCGCGGCGGCCCCGCCACCGAATGGACCGGCCCGTCGCAGCAGGTCGACTGGAAGGCGCAAAAGGACGTCTTCGAGAGCCTGACCAGCATCCGAGGCTGGAGCGCCAGCCTCGCCGGGGGCGAGATGCCCGAGTCGCTGCTCGGCGAGCAGACGACCTACGACTACTTCGACGTCGCCGGCACGCGGCCGTCGCTCGGACGCGCGTTCGGCCAGGAAGACGACGTGCCGAACGCCCCGCGCGTGGTGGTGCTCAGCCACGGCCTGTGGCAGCGCCGGTTCGGCGGCGATCCGAGCGCCATCGGCCGCGCCATCTCGATCAACGGGGAGAGCCATGAAGTGATCGGCGTGATGCCGGAAGGCTTCACGCCGATCTACATTCCGACGGCGCAGCTGTGGCGGCCGATGCGGCTGAAGCAGACGAACCCGTCCCGCAACTCCGCCGTCTTCCACACCTTCGGCCGCCTGCGGCCCGACGTCTCGATCGAGCAGGCGCGCGCGCGCCTCGACGGCCTCGCCAAGCAACTGGAGCGCGATCATCCGGACACCGACAGCGGCAAGGGCATCAACCCGGTCCCGCTGCAGGAGCAACGCGTCGGATCGATGAAGGCGTCGCTGTTCATGCTGCAGGGGGCGGTCGGCTTCGTGCTGCTCATCGCCTGCGTGAACATCGCCAACCTGCTGCTGTCGCGCGCCTCGGGCCGCAGCGCCGAGATCGCCGTCCGCCGCGCCCTTGGCGCCGATCGCCGGCGCATCGTCCGCCAGCTGCTCACCGAGAGCCTGCTGCTCGGTCTCACCGGCGGCGTCCTTGGCGCCCTTGCCGGCACCTGGGGAGTGACGGCGCTGAAGAGCCTCGCGCCGGACGGGACGCCGCGGATCGACGAGGTCAGCGTGGACGGGCGCGTCCTTGCGTTCACGGCGGCGCTGTCGGTCGTCACCGGGCTCCTGTTCGGGCTGGTGCCGGCGCTGCACGCGGCGCGCGATCGGTTCGGCGGCGCGCTGAAGCAGGGCGGCCGCGGCCAGATGGGCGACGGCGGCAAGCGCGCGCGCCGCGCACTGATCGTCGCGGAGCTCGCGCTGGCGCTGGTGCTGCTGGTCGGCGGCGGGCTGCTCCTCCGCACGTTCGTCGCGCTGCAGCGCGTCGATCTCGGGTTCAATCCCCGCGGCCTGATGACCGGCTTCGTGCTGCCGCCGCCGGCCGCCTACAAGGAAGACGCGCAGGTGCTGGCGTTCTACGACGCGCTGCTGGCCCGCAGCGCGGCCCTTCCGGGAGTGAAGCAGGCCGCGCTCACCAGCGTCCTGCCGCTCAACGGCGACAGCGACACCAACTTCGACATCGAAGGGCGGCCAGGCCCCGCGCGCAGCGCCGACGCCTTCGTCACCTGGTATCGCATCGTCAGCGCCAACTACTTCGCGACGATGGAAGTGCCGCTCGAGCGCGGCCGCTTCTTCGCGGATCGCGAGGCGGAGCCGACCGTGGTCATCAACGAGGCGATGGCGAAGCGGTACTTCCCGAACGAGGATCCGCTCGGCCGCCGCGTCCGCTTCGGCGGCGACAAGTCGCCGTGGATGACGATCGTCGGCATCGCGGCCAACGTGCACGTACGCGGCGCGCGCGGCGCCGACATCGTCGAGACCTACATCCCGTACTGGCAGCTTCCCGAGGCCGGCATCAACGTCGTCCTCAAGACCGCGACCGATCCGCACGCGCTGGCCGAGCCGCTGCGCCGCGCGGTCAAGGAGATCGACCCGGCCATCGCCGTCGCGTCGCCGGCGACGATGGAGGACATCGTGGCCGACTCGATCGGCAGCTCGCGTTTCTACGCGATGCTCGTCGGCATCTTCGCCGGGCTGGCGCTGCTGCTGGCGGCGGTCGGCATCTACGGCGTGATGTCGTACGCGGTGGCGCAGCGGACACCGGAGATCGGCGTCCGGCTGGCGCTGGGGGCGGCCGAGCGTCAGATCTTCCGGATGGTGGTCGGCGAGACGCTGAAACTGGCGGCGATCGGCCTGGCGCTGGGCGTGGCGGGGGCGGTGGTGCTCGGCAGGGCGATCGGCGGGATGCTGTTCGGCGTGCCTGCGACCGACGTCGTGACCTTTGCCGGTACGGCGGCGCTGCTGCTGGCGGTGGCGTTCCTGGCCACCTGGCTGCCGGCGCGCCGGGCGATGCGAATCGACCCGATGGTGGCGCTGCGGATAGAATAAGAACCGTTCACCGGGTCAGCCCGTCTAACGAGTAACCAATATGGCCTTTTTCAGCCGAAGCCCGCAGCCGGCGGCCGCCACCACCACCGGCGCCGTCGAATCCGAGTCGCTCGCCCCCAACGCGCTGATTGCGCTGCGCAACATCGAGAAGTCGTACGCGCACGGCACCAGCCGCAGCTACGTGCTGCGCCGCATCAACGTCGACATCAAGGAGGGGGAGTTCGTCTCCATCATGGGCCCGTCGGGGGCCGGCAAGTCGACGCTGCTGCACATCATCGGCATGCACGACAGCGCGTGGACGGGCGAGTACTACTTCCTCGATCAGCCGGTGCACCGCCTCGGCGCGAAAGAGCGGGCGAAGCTGCACAAGCAGTACATCGGCTTCGTCTTCCAGAGCTACCACCTGCTCGATCACTTGACCGTCTACGAGAACCTCGACATCCCGCTCTCCTACCGCGACATCAAGAAGTCGGAGCGCGAGAGCATGGTGTGCGACATCCTCGACAAGTTCGCGATCGTCGGCAAGAAGGATCTCTACCCGAACCAGCTGTCGGGCGGCCAGCAGCAGCTCGTCGCCGTCGCGCGCGCGGTGATCTCGAACCCGAAGGTGATCCTCGCCGACGAGCCCACGGGCAACCTGCATTCGAGCCAGGGCAAGGAGATCATGGAACTCTTCAAGAAGCTCAACGAGCAGGGGACCACGATCATCCAGGTAACGCACTCGGAGACCAACGCCAGCTACGGCTCGCGGGTGATTCACCTGCGCGACGGCTGGATCGTCGACGAATAGCTACTCGGCGATCCGGATCAAGCCCGGAATCGCATCGAAGCCGGCATCGAAACTCATGATCCTCGTGATCCCATGCTGCTGCAGGACCGCCGCATGGATGGCGTCTCTCGCCGAGAGGGTGCGGTAGGCGAGGACTAGCGATCTCGCGCGCTCGACTGCCGCCGCGTCGATCGCGAGGACTTCGTCGACGAGCTGCTGCAACGCGTCGAAGGCGGGCTGAATGGCGTCGCGTCGATCGATGGCGACATAGCGATGCAGGATCTCGTGGAACACTTCCGTGTCCGTGACGAGACGCTCGCCCGCCGCGACGGCGCGCTCCAACGTCCGTCTGGCCTTTCCCTTCCACCCGTCGTGCGCTCCGACGAGATACATCGGCAGGTTACTGTCGACGAGAATCACGAATCGGACTCGACTTCGTAGCCGCGCTCGATCTCGGCGTTCATGCGACCGATGTCGGGCGCTGGAAAGGCGTGTCGAGCCGCGGCGCGAATGGCCGCGAGTTTGTGGTCCGCGTCCTTCGACGACGCGGCGCGGCGCGCTTGACGGAGCGCCCGGCGGACCCACTCAGCGACCGTCGTCCGCTCGGCCCGGGCGCTGCGCTGGATCTGCCGCCACTCGGCGTCGTCGAGCAGCACCTGGAGCCGCTTTGTCATATCGTGAGTGTAAATGACTCATCGCGATGAGTCAAAGTTGCTCCACGCTTCGACGAAGCCAGGCAACCTTTCCGCCCCGGCCCTCATCTAAGCTACGGGCTGCCATGGATGACGTCCGCTTCGCGCTGCGCCAGCTTCGCAAGAGCGCCGGCTTCACGATCACTGCCGTTGTCACGCTCGCGCTCGGCATCTGCGCGAGCCTGGCGATCTTTGCCTTCGTCGACGCGGCGCTGCTGACGCCGCTCCCCTTCCCCCAGTCCGATCGTCTCGCCGGCGTCTTCGAGAGCGTGCCGATGTTCCCGCGCTCGAACCTGTCCTACGCCGACTATCTCGACTGGAAACGGCTGAACACGGTCTTCTCGTCGCTCTCGGCCTACCAGGCCAACGGCGCCAGCCTCACGACGGCGTCAGCGGCCGTGCGCGTGCCGGCGGCGCGTGTCAGCGACGACTTCTTCAAGACGCTCGGCATCGCACCGGTCGTCGGACGCGACTTCCGCCCGGGCGAAGACCTGCCGTCGGCCGCCGCGACGGTGATCCTCAGCCACGCGGAATGGCAATCCCGCTTTGGCGGCCGCGCCGAGGTCCTCGGGCAGGTGGTGACGCTCAACGGGACTCCGCGCGAGGTCATCGGGGTGCTGCCCCCGGGCTTCGCGTTCGCGCCGGTGGCGCCGGCCGACTACTGGCTGCCGCTGCAACCGTCGGCCACCGGCTGCGACTCGCGCCGCAGCTGTCACAACCTGTACGGGGTGGCGCGGCTCGCCGACGGCGTGACGATCGCCGCCGCCGCGGCCAACATCGCGTCGATTGCCTCGACGCTCGAGCGCCAGTATCCCGATTCGAATCGCGGCCAGGGGAGCGTGGTCGTCGAGCTGAGCGACGTCATCGTCGGCCGCGTCCGCCCGATCCTGCTGACGCTGACCGGCGGCGCGGCGCTGCTGCTGCTCATCGCCGCGGTGAACGTCGCGGGCCTCGTGCTGGTCAGGGCCGAGGGACGGCGGCGCGAGATCGCCGTGCGCGGCGCGCTCGGCGCCTCGCGATGGCGCATCGTGCGGCATTTCGTCGCCGAGGGCGCGGTGCTGGTGGCCGCCAGCGGCGCACTCGGCGTTCTCGGCGCGGCAGGAACGATCCGCCTGCTGCTCGCACTGGTGCCTGCCGACGTGCGGCCGCGCCTGCCGTTTCTCTCCAGCGCCGGACTGCACCTCCACGTGTGGATCGCGGCGGCGGCGATCGCCGTACTCGCCGTCGGCCTGTTCGCGCTGCTGCCGCTGCTCCAGCTCTCGACCGACGCCGGCGCGCAGGCGCTCGCCGAAGGCAGCCGCGGATCCGCGGGCCTGACCTGGAGGCGGCTCGGCGCGCGTCTGGTCATCGTCGAGCTCGCCGTCGCGATGGTGCTGCTCGCCAGCGGCGTGCTGCTGGCGCGAAGCCTCTACGCCGTGTTGCACATCGACCTCGGCATGCGAACCGATCACGTCGTGATGATGGCCGTGAACGCGCCGCCGTCGGTCGACGACGACGCGCGCCGGGTCGCGTTTCATCGCCGCGTGCTCGAACGGGTGCGGGCGCTGCCCGGCATCGTCGCTGCCGGCACGACGACCGCACGGCCGCTGCAAGGGGGCAACACCAACTGGATCCGCGTCGACGGACGTCCGTATCATGGCGAGCACAACGAAGTAAACGCCCGCTCGATCGACGAAGGGTATTTCGAGGCGATCGGCGCGCGCGTGCTGCGCGGCCGCGGCATCCTGGCGAGCGACGATCCGTCCGCGCCGCCGGTGGTCGTGATCAACCGCGCCTTCGAGCGCCAGTACTTCCCGGGAGAGGATCCGATCGGCCGGCGGATCCTCTACGCCCCGACGACGAGGACGCCTCCCATCGAGATCGTCGGCATCGTCGACGACATCAAGGAGAACCCGCTCGACGCGACCACGCCGCCGACCATGTACATCGCGGTGGCCCAGGACGCCAACAGCGGATTCTGGCTGTTCGCGCGGACGGCGCAGTCGGAGGAATCGATCCTGCCGGCGCTGTCGGCGGCGATCCGCGAGATCGATCCGG
>Ga0070673_100001625_pt1 | contig 13299 bp, 6 predicted proteins | sample KBSM23metaG_FD_65342 | JGI IMG/M metagenome (GOLD analysis project Ga0070673, IMG submission 65342) | Miscanthus rhizosphere microbial communities from Kellogg Biological Station, Michigan, USA - KBS M2-3 metaG | ecosystem: Host-associated > Plants > Roots > Rhizosphere > Soil ... | reverse complement strand
GACGAGACGGCCCTGCGGGTCGTAGCGATAGCGCACGCTCATTTCGTACGGTGCGACGTCGGCGGCCCAGTCGCCGGCCGGGCGCACGCGCAGGCGCTCCTGTCGCACCTGGCCATCGGCGGCGCGCTCGGTGACGTTGGTACGCACCCCATCCGCGTCGGCAAGCGTCTCCTCGGCCGCCCACTCGCCGACGTACGTCCAGGTCAGCGTCTGTTCCGGCGTTGTTGCGCCGGGAGCGAAGCGTTCCAGCTTCACGAGTCGGCCGGCCTCGTCGCGCTGTCCGACCTGGCGCGCGCCGCGCGGGTCGCGCACTTCGAGCAGCCTGTCTTCAGCGTCGTAGCGCGCGCTCTGCCACGCCTGCCCCGGATTGCGGATCGCCACGACACGCCCGGCATCGTCGACGAGACGCAAGGCCTGCGCGCCCGCCGTTTCCAGGCCCAGCATCACCGACGCGCTCGCGCTGCCCGGTTCGCCCCAGGCCGCGCGCAGCAAGGTCGCCCCTTGCGCGTCGTGCCAGGCGACCGGGCGCTGCCAGGCGTCGCGATCCTGCGGCGTGGCCGGCCGATCGTCGCCGGACGACGGAGTGGGCGCCTGCAGCGACGTCCTGACCTGGCCAACAAAGGCCGCGTCGTACTGCACGCCGGCCAGTTGCAAGGTCTCGAGCGCGCCGGCCACGTCCCTTCCGAGCACGAGCTGGCCGCTGCGGCGCGTGCCGTCCACGGCGTTGCCTGCGGCGTCCACGAACCAGGCGGATCCCGCGAACGCCGACGGCACGGGCGCGGCGTGGGCGCCATCGTCGTAGCGCGCCTCCAGCTGCGCGCGCCGCACGCCGTCGGAAACGAGCAGGCGTGTCCATCGGCCGCTGGCATCGGCACCGATGTCCACGCGCTGGCCGCCGGGCCGGGTTATGCGCACCACGCGGTCCCCGACGCCGTTCCACTCGAGGCGGGTGACGTGCGCGCCGACGGCGTCCACGGGCTCGCCGGCAGCCACCGGGCCGTCGATCTCCGCGAGCAGGTTGCGCGAGCCGACCGCGCGGTAGCGGTACTCGGTCGTGCGTTCGAAGCCGGTGCCGTCGGGCGTCAGCCGACCCTGGGGGTCGACCGGACTGAAGCCGGCCTCCGTCACGCTGGCGAGCTGTCCGTCCGGGCGGTACGCGAAACGCCAGGCGTGCTCGCGGCCGGGCACGACACTGGGCTGGGCGATCAGGGACGGTCGCGCCGCAAGGGCCGTGCTGCCGTCGCGATAGCGGATGTCGGCGTATTCGTAGCGGCGCAGCCATTGCGTCGCAGGCGCGCTGGCCCCGGCGTCGGTCTGCACGCCCTCGCGCGTGACGCGCCCATGGGCGTCGTATTCCGTGACCTGCGACTGCAGCGGCCGGCCCTGGTCGTCCAGCCGGGTCGCACGCAGCACCTGGCCGGCACGATCGTATGCATAGCGCATGTTGGCCGGGCCGCAGGCACTGCAGCCCGCGCCGGTCATCTGCAGGAGGCGATAGTGTCCGCCGATCAGCGCGACCAGCAGCTCGCTGCGGCCGCCCTCGCTGTTGGTGATCACCGTCTTGCCCCATTGAAGCGGGCGCGCCTGGCCGTCGCGATCGGGCCGACCTTCCGAGGGCAGCGGCTTGGTGACGTACTCGACGTCCAGCTGGTCGACGCCGGTCCCGGGGACGGGCTTGCCATTCTCGAGCCGGCGCGGGTCGCCCTTGGTGGTGAGGATGGCCAGGCCGTCGCGGTTGTAGGCGTAGGTCGACAGGCGCCGCTCCAGGCCGCCGTGCGTCACGGGATCGACCGCCCGCAGGGTGATGCCCGTCAGCGCGTAAGGATGGCCGCCATTCCAGCGGCTTTCATAGTGATAGATCCGGGTCGTGGCCGGCTCGCTGGCGCCGGCCGCGCGCCAGCTCGCCTGGGTCAGCCGGCCCTGCTCGTCGATCGTGTAGTCCACGCGGCCCAGGGGCGTGTCCACCGCCTGCAGGCGACGGTTGCGGCCGCCGTAGATGAAGTCGAGCTTGCGCCCCTGCGGATCGCGAACCTGCACGAGGTCGCCAGACGGGCTGTAGGTGATCGTCAACTGCTCGCCGTCCGGGGCGGTGATGGTCTGCAGCGGATGGCCGCCGCCCGAGCCGCCGCCGAACGTCAGCCGCCGGCCGTCCGGCCAGCGCCAGACATAGGTGGAGCGGCCGCCCGCATCGGTCGTGATCGTCACCTGTCCGTCCTGCGGCCGCGGTGTCGTGCACAGCACCAGCTCGCGCCCGGCACCGCGCTGGAACATCAGTCGCTGGCCATCGGCCTGCACCACCTGGATCTGCCCGCCCTGGTCGTAGAGCACGGTCTCGTAGCTCATGTGCCAACCCGCACCCATCAGGCCGGCGTGCGCGCTCAGGCTGTTGTAGTGCCGCGTCAGCTCCAGCCCGAGCAGGCCCGGCAGCGGGGCCAGGTCCGTCTCGCGCTGGTACTTGTTGCCGCTGGCCAGGTTGATCGGATTGCCGCCACCCACCTGCACGTCGCCGCCCGCGCCGCCGGACGTGGTCGAGGGGCCGGGGCCACCAGTGCAGCCAGGATCGCCGCCGGGATCGGGCGTGCACGTGCCGCCCGTCCCGCCGTCGCCTGGCGCCGGATCGCCGGCCTTGCACTGGCCGAGGAGCTGTTGCGCCAGCGTGCAGGTCGGGGGTGCGCAGGATTGCACCGAGGGGTCGCAGCTGCCTGCGGTTCCCGCGGCGCTGGTCGCGACACCGACGCCCGGGGCAAGCTGCGCCGAGGCAATCTGGCAGTCCAGCCCGAGCCAGGCCAGCGTGATGGCCAGCAGCACCTGGGCAACGAGCAAGCGCGGGAATACGGACGGCCGTTGGCGCGGGCGGGTTGGCGGGGTCATCGACGGGTGTCTCCTGGGCGTCGTGGGGTGGTCGCGGTCATGTCTCGACAAAAGGCTGTTCGACGCAAGCTCCGAGCTCTCGCGCCAGGTTCTCGTCAAGATTTCGACACGGGTTCGCTTGAGCAAGATGCTCCTGGTGCTACCGGCTCGCCTCCGAAGCAGGCGCGCTGGCCGCTGCCGGCGCGGCATCGGCCAGCGGCGCTTCCGCCCGCAGGAAGCCGCCCAGGGTGCGGTTGCCCGTGAAGCGCAAGCCCTCGCTGGCGCCGACCAGGCGATAGGGCGTCGCCGCGCGGTCGAAGCGGTTGCCCTCGAGTCGCGCGTTGGGCGAGTCGACCAGCGCGACGCCCGTCGCAGCGACCGGGCCCGCGACCTCGATCGTGTTGTTTCGCACGACGGCGCCTTCGGCGGCGCGCAGGTAGATCGCCGCCGGCACCTGCGGGTAGTGCCCCGGCGTCGGTGCATAGGTGGCCGTGACCAGCGTCGGATTGGCGTTGTTATGGCGGTAGACGATCCGGTTGTCCTCGATGACGGCATGCGGGCCGTAGATGACGATTGCGTTCTCGCCTTCGACCTCGATCGTGCAGTGCCGGATCGTGATGCCGTCGCCCATCAGCAGCACGCCGATGCCGCCGACCTTGAGGTGCAGGTTCTCGAGCAGGAATTCGACGTGGTCGAAAGTCGGCGGCACGGGAGCGTAGTTGCGCAGGAGGTGCACGTTGGCGATTGGCGACTCCGGTGCGATGACCGCCGGTCCGGAGCGGTTGCCGTCCGCGTCGTCAACGGAAATGCTGCCGTTGCGGATCACCAGGCGCTGATTGCTCTGCAGCCGAAGCAACTCGACGCCGGAGATCCCCCGCGACGAAGACAGCGTGTGTCCGCCGAGGTCGAGCTCGATGTCGGGCGCGTCGAGATAGATGAGGGAACTCGCACCGTTGCTGACGCGTCCGCCGAGTGCGAACGAGAAGAACTGCCGCTGGTCATACGACGCGACCACGCGATAGCAGCCGGATCGACGGATGCCCTGGAAGCCGGCGAATCCGCTGGTAGGGCGAATGTCCTGACACTCCGCCGCGTGAGCAGGAAGCGCCGCGAGGCCCAGCACGAAGGATGCAATTCGTGCGGCGCGATGGCATGGTCGGGACATCACGGGCATGGTGCGGTGGGCAAGATCGTGCCCGGATACTCGGACGTCGTGAACCGTGCGCCGCTGGCCGTGCACAGGTACTGATTTCTGTTTCCCGCGGCGGTGTCCACGTTGTAGCCTTGTTGCGACTTGTCGAGCAGATTCTGGCCTGTGAAGCCCCAGTCCTTGAGGGTGTTGTTGAGCAACGTGATCTTCGCGCTGGCGCCGATCGAACCGCCGGTCAGGCCATATTCGTGCGTCGTGTCGCCCGTTTCATGGGTTCTGTTGAATTCCTTGAGGATGGGCACGAGGTCGATCTCGTTCACGGTGGAATTCGTCTGGTTGCCACCATAGGCTTGCAGCCGGTGGAAGACCTCCAGTTCCATCTCCAGCGTCCGGTCCTCGTTGACCGTCCAACTGCCGTGGTTGTAGGTGAAGTCCGGATTCTTACCATCGAAGCCGTGCCCGATGCCCAGGCCGAATTTCAGGGCGTCGTAGGGTTTGTTGCTCTTGTTCCGGTGCGCGAAGGTGTCCTCGAACGCGTGCAGCGCCTCGCCGAAGAACTGGTCCTTGGCGCAGATCGTGCCTGCCTTGGAGGATGCGTTGAACAGGTTCGTGAGCTGCGGGCTGGTCGGATCGTGAATGTCGGTCCCGATGCCGCTGGGCACCTTGCCGTTGGTGCCACTCAGCACGAAGTGGTAATCCAGCAGCTTGGGCTGATTGACGAAGATGGAGCCGACCGTCGTGAGCCAGTTGGTGCCGTCCACGGGCGTTGTCGCGTCGTTGTTGTCCACGTACTGGTCGCCCAGCGCGATGACGCGCGCATCGTCGGCGTTGACGCCGGCCACGATCGCCAGGAAGTACGTCATGTAGTAGTGGATGTCGCTTTCGTAGAGGCCCAGCGGGTCGATCTTGTTCAGCGGGTCGCCCTGCGCGTAGAGATAGGCGGCCGGGCTGCCCGGCAAGCCCATGGGATCGGGCTGCAGGTAGCTGGCCCGGTTCGGATTGGATTGACCGCCGATCTCGGCGCGCGGGTCGTAGCTGCGGTTGAAATTGTCGTGCAGCCCGGTTTCCTGGTCATAGTACTGGCCCGGCAGGCGCAGGTTCAGCGTCGCCGGACGTACGCCCGGTTCGACGGCGCCCGGCACGGCCTGGCCGTAGGCGTCGATCGAGGCGCGCCAGACCACGTGGCGCTGGCTGTCCGTCATCGCCACCGGCTGGCCGCGATGGTCGGCATGGATGGCCAGCACGCGCTCCGATTCGCCGGGCACCGACTCGATCTCGGCGATCGGCATGGTGACATGGCCTTCCTCGAGATAGACGTACTGGCGCGTGAGCTCGCCGCGTTCGTCGACCTCGGCCACCACGCGCCCGTCGTGCCACAGGAAGAACGTGGTGTGCCCCGCCACGGTCTTGCTCACGCGCTGGCGGCTCGCGTTGTAGGCATAGGAGGCCACGTCCGCGCCGCTTCGCGCGTCGGCCACCTGGGTGACCAGGCCTTGCCAGTCGTAGCGGTAGCGGTACTTGCCGTCACTGGCGAGGCGGCCGTCGGCGTCGCGCACGGTCTCGACGGCGGTGGCGGACTCGGCCATCGCCGGGATCAGGCGCGGCGCTGCGGACACGGTCGCGCGCGCCTGCGTTGGGGTGGCCGCTCCCGGCGCGAGGCGCGTGTCGAACGGTTCGCCGAGCAGGCGCCCCTGCACCGCGTCGATGTGCGACCCCGTGCCGTAGCGATAGTCCGCGCGATAGAGCTGCGCTTTCGCGGGACCCGCGTCGAACTCCTGCGAGGTGATCCTGCCGGCGATGTCGAAGCCGCGGTCCAGCGCGACGCCGTTGCTCCAGCTCATGCGCTGGAGTCCGTCGAACGGGCTCACGACGATGTCGGACACCATCGTGCTCGAAGGCACCCAGCGGCCCCAGCGCTCCGGCAACCAGCCGGCCACGCGCGCCCAGAAAGGGCTGCGCAGCGAGATCGCCCGAGTGGTGCGGCCCTTGGCCGCAACGTCGCGCTCGAACAGCAGCTGGCGACCGTCCGCAAGCGTCTTCGATTGCGCAAGGCCGGTGTCCGGGTCGAAATGGGTCGCGAAGACGAAGGCGTCGCGGCGATCCTGCAGCCCCCGCAGGCTCACCCGCGTCGCGACCGCACGGCCCCAGGCGTCCACGTCGTAGCGGGTGGACTGCACGGGGTCGTCGACCTCCGCGATGACGCTTCCCGCATAGCGCACGGTCACCCGGTCGACCACCCGGCCGTCGGTGCCCGTGACGATCTTCTGAAGCAACTCACCGCCCGGCCCGCGCCGGTAGGCGACCGCGCGCCCGTCCGACCACGCCATGCGCGTGATGTTGCCGGCGGCGTCGTAGACGGCGGTGCGATCGGCCTGGCCGGGGACGTGCACGACACGAACATGGCCGAAGTCGTCGACAGTGGACGCCGACGTGCGCTGCTGGATCCGCGCCTCCAGGGCCTGGAACGCGCTCGTCGCGCTCGGCGGAAGGTTCACGTAGCGATCGAATCGGCCGTCCGGCAGGAGTCGCGCATCGAGGCGGCCCTGCGGGTCGTAGAACTGGTAGGCAGCGCGCAGCGGCGCGGCCTGGCCCGGCTCGCGAAGCGACACCGCGCGCACATGGTCTTCGTTGTCCCACGACAGCTGCTGGGTGTAGCCCTGCCCGTCCCGGCGTTCGACCAGTCGGCCGGCGACGTCGAACTGCGCCTGGATGAGCCGGCCCGCGGCATCGGTCAGGCGCACGAGGTGCCCCGCAGCGTCGTAGCCGAAGTCCACGTTCTGGGTCGACGGCGCGCAATCGGCGCAGGCGCCGTGGCCCGCGGCCAGCAGGCGGGCGGTGGCGACGACGTGATTGACCTGGCCCTGCGGATTGCGCGTGACCTGCTCGGAGATCTCGCGCACGCCGTCGCTGAAAACGACGTGCGAGGGTTCGCCGGCGACGTTGCGCTGGCCGTAGGCGATCGCCAGGTTGCCGGGATGCACCACGCGCGTCAGGAACTGGCCTTGGGCGTCGTATTCGAAGCGGGTGATGTCCGAGTCCGCGGGCGACGCCTGGGGGCCGTTGGGCAGCGGGCCGTCGATCTCGGACAACAGGGTGCGCGATCCGATCCGCACATAGCGATAGTCGATCGTCCGGACGAGGGGCGTGCCGGCGGGGGTCGCATGGCCGTCGTCGTCGACCGGACTGTAGCCCTGCTCGGTCATGCGGGTCGGCTGTCCGGCGTCGTCGTAGGCGATGCGGATGACGTGCTCGTGGCCCTCGACGATGCTGGGTCGGGCCACCAGCGATGGCTGCGCCGCGATCGCGACACTGCCGTCGGGGAAGGTGGTGTCGGCGTACTCGTAGCGCTCCGTCCAGCGCGTTTGCGGAACCTTGGCGCCGGCGTCGGACTGCAAGCCGGTGCGCAGCACGCGGCCTCGAGCGTCGTACTGCGTGACTTCGGCCGACAGCGGCGCGCCGCGCTCGTCCAGGTGGATCGCGCGCAGCACCTGGCCCGCGGAACTCGATGAGGCGGAAGTGTCCGCCGATCAGCGCGCTGGTGAGCTCGCTGCGCTGGCCGAGACTGTTGGTGATCACGGTCTTGCCGAACTGGCGCGGGTGGACCTCGCCGTCCGGACCGATCGGCCCCTCCGACGGCAGCGGCTTGTCGACATAGGCGACGTCGAGCTGCTCGATGCCGGTGCCCGGCAGCGGCTTGCCATCCTTGAGCTGGCGCGGCTCGCCGCGGGTCGTCAGGATGGCCTTGCCGTCGCGGTCGTAGGCGTAGGTCGACAGGCGTTGTTCCGAGACCTCGTGCGTCACCGCATCCGTCGTGCGCAGGCTGATGCCGGTGAGCGCGGTTTCGTGTCCGCCGTCGTACTTCGCCTCGTAGTGATACACGCGGGTGGAGAGGCCGCCGCCGTCAGCATGACGGGTCGCCTCGGCCAGGCGGCCGCGATCGTCGATCTGGTAGTCGATGCGGCCGACCGGGGTATCGACGGCCTGCAGTGTGTGGCGCGGACCGCCATAGATGAAGTCCAGCTTGCGACCCTGCGGATCGCGCACCTGCACCAGGTCGCCGCGCGGGCTGTAGGTCAGCGTCAGCAGTTCGCCGGTCGGCGCGGCCACCGTCTGGAGCGGATGGCCGCCGCCCGAGCCGCCGCCGAAGGTCAGCTGGCGGCCGTCCGGCCAGCGCCAGACCCAGGTCGGCTTGCCGCGTCCGTCCAGGACGATGCGCACCTGGCCGTCCTGCGGCCGCGGCGTGGTGCACAAGAGCGAACGGCTGCCGACGCCTCGTTGGAACATCAGCCGCTGGCCGTCGGCCTGCACGATCTGGATCTGGGAGCCTTCGTCGTACAAGACGGTCTCGTAGCTCATGTGCCAACCGGCACCCATGAGGCCGGCGTGCGAGCTGAGGCTGTTGTAGTGGCGCCGGAGCTCCAGGCCAAGGACACCGGACAAGGGCTCCAGGTCCGTCTCGAGCTGGTACTTGTCGCCGCTCACCAGGTTGATGGGGTTGCCGCCGGCGACGGCGACTTCGCCGCCTGCCCCGCCCGGCGTCGTCGCCGCGCCCGCGCTGCTGGAACAGTTCGGATTGCCTCCCGGTGCCGGGAGGCAGACGCCGCCGCCCGGATCGCCCGGCAGCGGATCGCCCACATGACACTTGCCCATGATCTGGTCCGCCAGCGTGCAGGTCGGTGGTCCGCAGGTGGCGTATCTGGGATCGCACCCGCCGCTGCCCGGGCCCGAGCCGATGATCGGACGCAGGATGGATCCGTCCTGGGCCGGTGCCGGCAGGCAGTTGAGGCCGAGCCAGGCCAGGAGCAGAGCCGGCAGCAACCGCGCGAGCACGAGCCAGGGGCGCAGGCGCGGCGGCGTGGCTCCGTCGTGGAGGGCGAGCGTCATGTTCTTCATCTCCCAGTCAGTATTGGTTGCGCGGTGCGCGCGGTCCGGCGCACGCGCGCTTCATCAATGTCCGCCGCAGGTCTCGGGCAGGCAGCTGGTGCCCGTGCAGCTGGAGCACGCCGGGTCCCACCACGGACAGCTGGGCACCACCACCCCGGGGCCGCCCGGGTCCGGCGGTACGGGCTTGCCGTCATTGCCCTTGCCGGGCGAGCTGATCATCGAGGAGTTCTTCACTGCGTCCGACTGCATGCGGATGACCGTGCTCGTGACCACCGGGATGCGGTGGGCCAGCAGCAGCGCCTGCTTGAAGCCGTCGCCGAGGCCGGCGCCCATCATGGTCAGCACCCACGTGTAGAACTTGCCCACCATGGGCATCTGGCGCGCGGGCGGGATGCCGTAGGTGATGCGCAGTTTCAGGATGTTGGCGTCCAGCAGGGTCTGGCCGCTGGCGTTGGTCTCGGGATCGGACTTGCAGGACGGGACGTCGCGCGGGCAGAGCAGTTCGTCCAGCGCCGTGTTGGGGATCACGGGTTCGGACTCGTGCAGCGCCGCCTGCAGTGCGGGGCTGTTGTAGTCGGTGAAGCTCTCGACCGTGGGCGACAGGATCTCGATGCGCAGGCCCTCGGCGGTGAGGTCGAGACCGGCACGCGCGGCGGTGGCGGCGAGTTCGGCCTCGGTCGTGCCGCCGCCATAGTAGGGCAGCATGGCCTTCTGGAACGCCGTGGTGATGGCCGTCATGCTCGCGCCGTTGACGGAACCTGCCCGCGCCGCTTCGTAAGCCGCATAGTTGACGCTGCTCTTGGCGTAGTACACCAGCGCCGCCTGCCAGATGCACAGCACGATGAAGATGAACCACGGCGCGACGATCACCATCTCGGTGAGCGCGGCGCCGCGCTGGCGCCCGTGCGGTGGGGCGGTGCGCGCGCTCATGCCGGCACCGCCGAATCGAGATCGACGAGCGCGCCCACCGTGACACCGCGCCGCGCGGCTTGGCCGGCGCGCAGCTCCAGCGTGCCGGCGGCGCCCAGGCAGGCGGCGGCGCGCCAGGGCGCCAGCGTCACCACCTTCAGCACGCGCCCGCCGCGATCGAGGAAGGCGACGTCGATCGCATAGCGCATGAAGAACGTGTGTACGCTCGAGCACGGCGCCAGGTACAGGGCCTCGTCGTCGCGCAGCGGCGGGCGCGCCAGCAATCCGCCGAGTCGAGAGGCGAAGCTGCGGGCATGGGAGATCGTCAGCGTCGTCATGTCGATCACACCCCCTGATGGAGGAACTTCATCGCGATCGGGAACCCCAGCACGACGAACGTGCACGGGAAGATGAACGCGATCAACGGGAACAGCATCTTCACCGGCGCCTCCATCGCGAGCTTCTCGGCGCGCGCGAAGCGTTCCGCGCGCCGCTGCTCCGACTGCGCGCGCAGGATCGGGCCGAGGTTCATGCCCATGTTCTCCGCCTGGATCAGCGCGGAGACGAGGTTGGTGATCGACGGCTCGTCCATGCGATCCGCCAGCGCGCGCAGCGCATCGATGCGCGGACGGCCCGCGCGCACGTCGCGCAGCACGCGCGAGAGCTCGTCGCGCAACGCGCCGGCCGGGCCCTTGGCGACGGCCTGCGTGATCGCGCCCGTGAGGTTGAGGCCCGCCTCCACGCACAGCGTGATGATGTCGAGCAGGAACGGCAGCGTCTTGAGCGTCTGGCGGCGGCGCAGGCCGATCTGGTCGCGCAGCCAGATCATCGGGAACGTGTAGCCCGCGGCGGCCGCCAGCAGCGGCCACCAGCCCGGGTCGCGATTGAACGAGGACAGCACGAACCAGATCAGCGCCGCCGACACTGCCCCCGCGATCAGGCTGCCCGATATGAACTGCTCGGGCGCGAGCGCATAGTCCAGGCCGGCCAGCCGCAGGCGGCCGAGCAGGCGCTCGCGATACGAGACCGACAGCGCCGGCCCGAGGTAGTGCGATATCCAGCGGATCGGCCACCACACGAGGCGGAACCCGGTGGGCGGGCGGTCGCGGTAGCTGCGGTCCTCGGGCGGGACGGCGTCGAGGACGCTGCCCAGCCACCAGGCGAGCACGGCGGCGGTGAAGCCGAAGCCAAGGGCCGCCGCGATGGGAATCCATTGAATCTGCTGCATGGCTCTAGACGTCGATGTCGACGATCTTGCGAATGATGATGACGCCGAAGAACTCGAACAGGCCGATGACCACGAGCGTGCCCCAGCCGATCTGGGTGGTGAACAGCATGTTCATGGCCACCGGTTCCATCTTGTTCAGGATGAACATGAGAAACAGCGGCAGCGCGCCCACCACCCACGCCTGGAGCTTGCCCTGCGCCGTGAGCGCCTTGATCTTGCCCTCCATGGCCAGCTTGTTGCGCAGCGTCTGCGCCGCGCGCTCCAGCGTCTCCGCCAGGTGGCCGCCCGTCTCGCCGGCGATGCGCATGGCGGCGACGGCCAGCGTCACCGACTGCAGCGGCACGCGGTCGTTGAGGTTCTTCAGCGCTTCGTCCAGCGTCACGCCCAGGCGCTGCTCGCGCAGCACGAGGTCGAACTCCTGCGAGACCGGCGGCCGCGACTCGAGTACCAACTGGCCGAGGGCCTGGGTCATGCTCACGCCGGCCTTCATGCCGCCGGCCAGCATCAGCAGCGTGTCCGGCAACTGCTGCTCCATCTTCTCGAGACGGCGCCGGCGCATCCAGCGCAGCAGGAAGCGCGGCCCGAAGCCGGCCAGCAGCGCAATGATGATGGCCGGGGCGATGGAGCCGGTGATGATCCAGGTCAGCGGTGCCACCAGCAGCATCAGCGCCAGGTTGATCATGAACAGGCGCGTCGGATCGATGAACAGGAACAGCTCGCGCAGGCCGACGTTGGTGCGCTCGGTGAACAGCTGCCGATAGCGCGCGAGGCCCGCCGAGCCGATCTGGGAGCCCGCCCAGACCAGCATCGTGATCGCCACCGCCACGGCGATGGTGACCAGCGTGATCGCTTCCTGGGAAGTCGCGTTCATGCGGTCGTCCGATCGAACAGCGAGAGGTCGCACTCGATGCCGCGCTCGCGCAGCTCGTCGTAGAACGAAGGCACGGCGTCGCACCCGCTGAAGTGTCCGGTGACCTTGCCGTTCTCGCCGTAGCCGTGCTGCTCGAAGCGGAAGAGCTCCTGCAACTGGATCTTGCCGTTCTCCATGCCGGTGACCTCGGCGATCGCCGTCACCTTGCGCGAGCCGCAGGCGAAGCGGGTCTGCTGGACGATGATGTCGACCGCCGAGGCGATCTGCTCGCGGATCGCCGTGATGGGCAGGTCCATGCCGGCCATCAGCACCAGCGTCTCCAGGCGTGCCAGCGCGTCGCGCGGCGTGTTGGCGTGCAGCGTGGTCAGCGAGCCTTCATGGCCGGTGTTCATGGCCTGCAGCATGTCCAGTGCCTCGCCGCCGCGGCACTCGCCGACGACGATGCGGTCGGGACGCATCCGCAGCGAGTTCTTCACCAGTTCGCGGATCGTGATCGCGCCGCGGCCCTCGACGTTGGACGGACGCGACTCCAGCGACACCAGGTGGCTGTGGTTCAGCTTCAGCTCGGCCGCATCCTCGATGGTGATGATGCGTTCGCCGTCGGGAATGAAGTTGGACAGCACGTTGAGCAGCGTCGTCTTGCCCGAGCCCGTTCCGCCAGAGACGATCATGTTCTTGCGCTGCGTGACGCACATGTCGAGGAACTTGCACATCGCCTCCGAGACGGAGCCGTAGTTGCGCATGTCCTGCGCGGTCAGGCGCTTTTTCGCGAACTTCCGGATCGTCAGCGTCGGGCCCTTGAGCGCGAGCGGCGGGATGATCGCGTTGACCCGCGAGCCGTCCTTCAGGCGCGCGTCGACCAGCGGCGAGGACTCGTCGATGCGGCGCCCCAGCGGCGCGACGATGCGCTCGATCACGCCCAGCACCGCGCGGTCGCTGGTGAAGGCGAGCGGATACCACTGCAGCTGGCCGGCGCGCTCCACGAAGATCTCGTCGCAGCGGTTGACCATGATTTCCGTCACCGTGTCCTCGGCGAGCAGCTCCTCCAGCGGGCCGAGGCCGATCGCCTCGTTGAGGACTTCCTGCTTCAGCGCCTCGCGATCGATGTGCGCCGGCAGGTTCGTCAGGCCGTCGAGGATCTCGCGCACCAGCTTCTCGGTCTCGGCGCGCAGCTCGGCGTCCGACATGCGCGTCAGGTCGCGCCGGCGCAGGTCGATCGTCTCGAGCAACTCGTCGTGCACGCGCTTGCGCCAAGGATGGCGGGCCTGGATCGCGGCGACCTGGGGCGTCATGGCGACCTGGCTGCGGTCGATCGCGCGGTCGCCATTGGCGGCCACGGGCGCGACCGCCGCCACCGGCGCGGGTGCTGGCGCAGTGCGGCCTGGTGCGGGGGCGGGCGCAGATCCG
>Ga0070673_100001624_pt1 | contig 13304 bp, 7 predicted proteins | sample KBSM23metaG_FD_65342 | JGI IMG/M metagenome (GOLD analysis project Ga0070673, IMG submission 65342) | Miscanthus rhizosphere microbial communities from Kellogg Biological Station, Michigan, USA - KBS M2-3 metaG | ecosystem: Host-associated > Plants > Roots > Rhizosphere > Soil ... | reverse complement strand
GCCTTCGGCGAGCGCCGGATCGATGCGGCCGGTAAGCGGCAAGACCGGGATCGCGACCGCGAACAGCAGGACCAGCGCCAGCGCCCAGATGAAGTCGGGCACCGCCAGCATGATGCTGTTGAGGCCGTCGATGACGGTCTCGCCAATTGTGCGCCGCATCAGCGTGCCGGCGATGGCAACGCTGCCGCCGATCAGCACGGCGACGACGAGCGCCATGATGGCGAGCTCGACGGTGGCAGGAAGCCGCGAGGCGAGCACGTCGGTGACGTAGAGGTGCAGGGTGATCGAGGTGCCGAAATCGCCGTGCACCACCCCGCTGATCCAGATCCAGAACTGCGTGAGGAGCGGCGCATCGAGCCCGTAATGCGCCTTAAGCGCCGCGATGTCGGCGGCGCTGGCGCCCGGCGAGATCATCATGGCGACGGGGTCGCCCGGCACCACCCGCAGCAGCACGAAGACCACGACCGCCACGCCCGCCAGCGTGACAAGCGCCATGGCCATGCGGTTGACGACGACGGCGAGCAGCATGCCCGGTCCCTGCGACTAGCCCGCCGATTGCCGCCGCGCGCCCCGGCGCGGCGGCGGACCGCATCGACGCAGCTTTTTAGGACTTCGCGACCAGCGTCGGTTGCAACGCCCCGGAAACGTTCGGCGTCACCTTCAGGTCGGACTTGTACAGGATCGGCTGTGCGTATTGCAGCAGCGGCAGGATGTAGCCCTGCTCGGCGATGTAGCGGTCGACATCCTTCCAGCCCTGGATGCGCTTCTTCTCGTCCTTCTCGCCCCAGAGCGGACCGATCTTGGCGTCGAGATCGTCCGAGTGCCACGCCGAATGCGGGGACTTGGAGAACATCGCGAAGCCGGTCGAGGTGGTCGGATCGCCGATGGCGTTGCCCCAATTGTAGAACGCCGCCGGCGCCAGCTTGTGCGACATGCGCAGCTCGAAGTGCTTGGCGATCTCGTAGATTTCGATGTTGGCGTCGATGCCGACATTGCGCCACATGCCGACGATCGCCTGGATCATCTCGTAGTCTTTGGGCTTGAAGCCGCGCGTGGTCTGGATCGTGAACTTGACCGGCTTTTCCTTGGAATAGCCGCTGGCGGCGAGAAGCTTTGTGGCGAGCGCCGGGTCGTGCGCTACCTTGATGGAAGGATCGTAGGCGGCGTATTCCGGCGCCTCGAGCGTGTCGATGGCGACGCCGTAGCCGCGCAACAGCCGCTTGATCAGGGTCTGCTTGTCGACGGCATGGCACATCGCCAGGCGGACGTTCTTGTCGTCCATGACGCCGCCATTGGTGATGAAGATCTGCGCGATGTCAGAGATCGGCGTGACCACGCCCTTGAGGCCGGCCTTGCCCTTGAGGCGGTCGAACTCCTCGTACGGCACTTCGAGGGTGACATCCGACGATCCGCTTTCGATCTCGGCGACGCGGCTCGTTGCATCGGGGACGAACTTGAACACCACGGTCTCGAATGCGGGCTTGCCGCCCCAGTATTTCGGATTGGCCTTGAGCCGCAGATAGGCGTTGCCCTCGTAGGCATCGACCATATAGGGGCCGGTGCCGATCGGCTTCTTCTCAAATCCTTGCGGGCCGACCTTCTCGAAATAGGCCTTGGGCAGCACGTAGCCGGTGAGGAACGCCATCCACTTGAACAGCACCGGATCGTAGTTCTTCACGTCGGCGGTGATGCGATTGCCGTCGACCTTGAAGTTGTCGATGCCCGCCCAGATGAACGCGACCGGGTTGCCGCCGTCCGCCTTGCCCTCGCGCTGGATCGACCAAATAACGTCGTCGGGCGTGAACGGGGTGCCGTCATGCCAGACGACGTTCTGGCGCACATCCATCCACACCTTGCTCTTGTCATCGTTCCAGCCCCAGCCGGTCAAAAGGCCGGGCTCGAACGCCAGGTTCGGCTTCTGGCCGATGTACTGATCGAAGATCGAGCGGTAGATCGCCTGGATCGTCGGATTGACCGAGGAGGGGCCGACGTCGGGGTCGAAGGACGGCAGGTTGACGTTGTAGGCGATGTTGAGCGTGTTGCCGGCGGCGCTGGCGAAGCGCGTGGGCGCAAGCATGGCTCCGAGAAGGCCGCCGCTCGCCGCGAGGGCCTGACGCCGCGTAACGTTGAACATATTGGAGACTCCCCGTTTTGACGGCGCCTGCCGCCGGCGATGATTTGCGCTCAACCAGACCGCGCTTCGGTATAGATAACCGAGACCGGGCACGCAGAATACTTTAGACTTAAAACAAAGCCAGGACAAGCTGACGCAGCCGCGCTCGAACCGTCTTTTTGCCGTCGCCGCCGCAACTTAAGTCATGGTGACCCGAGCCATGGAGCGCGTTTCGTTCCCATGCTTGGAACCCGCCGGAGCGTTCCTTGGAGCCGTTGCAAGATCATTAGGAACGTCTCATAAGTACTCGCAAATAAAGGGGGCGGGCCCACTTTTGTCAGTCGGCGCCGCCGACGCGGAGGCTTTTCATGGCGGAACGGTCGTTTGCCCGCGAGGTGCAGGACCTCAAGCTGGGCGAGGGCGAGGAATTCCGCGGCGAGGGAATTCTCGCAATCACCAAGGCGCTGCTGCAGTCCGGCGTCTCTTATGTCGGCGGCTATCAGGGCGCGCCGATCTCGCACCTCATGGACGTGCTCGCCGACGCCAAGGACGTGCTCGACGACCTCGGCGTGCACTTCGAGAACTCGGCGTCGGAAGCCGCGGCCGCGGCCATGCTCGCCGCCTCGGTGAACTATCCGATCCGCGGCGCGGTCACCTTCAAGTCGCCGGTCGGAATCAACGTCGCCTCCGACGCGATCGCCAATCTCGCCTCCGGCGGCGTCACCGGCGGGGCGCTGATCATCATCGGCGAGGATTACGGCGAAGGCTCCTCGATCATGCAGGAGCGTTCGCACCCTTACGCCATGAAGTCGCAGGTCTGGCTGCTCGACCCGCGGCCGAACCTGCCGACGATCGTCAAGGCGGTGGAGGACGGTTTCGAGCTTTCCGAGGTCTCGCACACGCCGGTCATGCTCGAAGTGCGTATCCGCGCCTGCCATGTCCACGGCCGCTTCGCGACGAAGGACAACAAGCGGCCGAGCTTCCCCCTGCGCGAGGCGCTGGAAAAGCCGCGCCGAGACACCGAGCGCGTTGTGCTGCCGCCGGCCTCGTATCTGCACGAGCGCGAGAAGGTCGAGCAGCGCTGGCCGGCCGCGGTGAAGTTCATCAAGGAACGCAAGCTCAACGAGTTCTTCGGTCCTGAAGTCGCCGAAGTCGGCATCGTGGTGCAGGGCGGCTTCTACAATTCGGTGATGCGCTCGCTGCAGCAGCTCGGCCTTGCCGACGTCTACGGCGAGACCGCCGTGCCGATCTATGTGCTCAACGTCACCTATCCGCTGATCGACGATGAGGTTGCGACCTTCGCCATCGACAAGAAGGCGATCCTCATGGTCGAGGAGGGCCAGCCCGAATTCATCGAGCAGGCGCTCAACACCATCCTGCGCCGCCGCGACATCCAGACCAAGATCTCCGGCAAGGACGTGTTGCCGATGGCCGGTGAATACACCCCGGCGGTAGTGACCAAGGGCATCAAAAGCTTTCTGGAGCGGCACGCGCCGGCGCTGCTTGGCAACGCACCGCCGACGCCAGACGCGTCTAACGTGCTGGCCGATCCGAAGATCCAGGAACTCGCCAAGACCGTGCCGCCGCGGCCGCCCGGTTTTTGCATCGGCTGTCCGGAGCGGCCGATCTTTGCCGCCATGAAGCTCGTGCAGAAGGAACTGGGCGAGCATAACGTCGCCGGCGACATCGGCTGTCACCTGTTCGCCAGCCTGCCGCCGTTCAACATCGGCGCCACCACCATGGGCTACGGCCTCGGCCCGGCGTCCTCATCCGCCTTCAACGTCAAGGCCGACAAGCGCCCGATCTCGATCCTCGGCGACGGCGGCTTCTGGCACAACGGGTTGAACTCGAGCGTCGCCAATGCCGTGTACAACAAGCACGACGGCGTCATCATGGTCGTGGACAATTTCTACTCGGCGGCGACCGGCGGCCAGGACCTGATGTCATCGCGCGCGCTCAACCCGGCACGCGCCACCAACAACACGATCGTCAGCGCGGTGAAGGGCGTGGGCGTCAAATGGGTGCGCCATCTCGATCGCACCTACGACGTGGGTCGGATGCGCGAGATCCTGCGCGATGCGCTCACCACCAAGGAGAGCGGCCCGAAAGTGATCGTCGCCTCCTCGGAGTGCATGCTCAACAAGCAGCGCCGGGTGAAACCGCTGTTACAGAAGGCAGTCCGCGACGGCGAGCGCAAGGTCCAGGAGCGTTTCGGCGTCGACGAGGACGTGTGCACCGGCGATCACGCCTGCATCCGCCTCTCCGGCTGTCCGTCACTCTCGGTCAAGCACACCGACGATCCGCTGAAGGACGATCCGGTCGCCGCGATCGACAACAATTGCGTCGGCTGCGGCAATTGCGGCGAGGTGTCCGAGGCGGCCGTGCTCTGCCCGTCGTTCTACCGTGCCGACATCATCCACAACCCGAACCGGTTCGATCGCCTCGTCGCAGGGCTGCGGCGCGCGGTGATCGGCTTCCTGCAGCGTCGTCGCGAAGCGGGCCGGGTCGTGTTCGCCGACTGACGCGGGAATCGCGAGACAATGAACGACCTATCGCGGACCCCGACGAACGACGCATCGCGGATTCCGACGCGATTCACCACCGAGCGGCCGATCTCAATCGCGGTCCTCGCCATGGGAGGCCAGGGCGGCGGCGTGCTCACCGACTGGATCGTGGAGCTTGCCGAGGCGCAGGGCTGGCACGCCCAGTCGACCTCGGTGCCCGGGGTGGCGCAGCGCACCGGTGCGACCCTCTATTACATCGAGATGCTGCCGCCGAAGGAGGGCCTCGCGCCGATCCTGTCGCTGATGCCGGCGCAGGGTGAGGTCGACGTCGTGCTCGCGGCCGAGCTGATGGAAGCGGGCCGCTCGATCCTGCGCGGGCTGGTCACGCCCGACCGCTCGACCTTGATCGCCTCGACGCATCGGCTCTACGCGGTCGCCGAGAAGGAGAAACCCGGCGACGCCATCGCCGATCCGAAAGTAGTGATGGAGGGTGCCAACTTCGCGGCCAAGCGTATGATCGCCTTCGACATGGAGGTGCTGGCCAACCGGAACAACAGCGTGATCTCGGCCTGCCTGTTCGGCGCGCTCGCCGGCTCCGGCGTCCTGCCGTTTGAACGCGAAGCCTTCGAGGCGGTGATCAAAGCCGGCGGCAAGGGCGTGGCTCCGAACCTCAGCGCCTTCGGCGCGGCGCACACGCAGGCGACGAAAGCGCCGAATGCCGCGCGCGCGACCGTCGCTGTTGCGACGAAACCAGCAAAGCGTTTCGCCCCACTGCCAACATTCGCCGGCCACTCCGACCTCGACAGTCTGCTGACGCGCATCCGCGAATTTCCGCGGCCGCTGCACAACATCGTGTTCGCCGGCGTCAAGCATCTCACCGATTATCAGGACCCGGCTTACGCCAACGAATACCTCGACCGGCTGATGAAGCTGTTCGAACTGGACAAGAGCAACGGCGGCGGCGCCAAGGCCTATGCGCTGACCAATGCGGCGGCCAAATACGTCGCCGTGGCGATGTCCTATGACGACGTGGTTCGCGTCGCCGAACTCAAGACGCGCCAGCATCGCTTCGAGCGCGTGAAGCACGAGAATGCGGTGCTCGACGGACAGATCGTCTACACCACCGAGTACATGCACCCGCGGCTTCAGGAGGTTGCAGGGAGCCTGCCGGCGCCGCTCGGGACCTGGCTCGAGGCGCATCCGCGCTGGTTCGGCTGGATGTTCAGCAAGGGGAGGCGCGTGCGTTCGGGGACGATCGGCTGGTTCCTGCTGCTCTACGGGCTTGCCACACTCAAGCCGATGCGCCGCTCGACCTTGCGGCACAGCCGCGAGATGGCGCATCTCGATCGCTGGCTGTGGCTCGTCACCGCCAACGTTCCAAAGAACTACAATCTTGCGGTCGAGATCGTCCGGGCGCGCCGGCTGGTGAAGGGCTACTCCGATACGCACGCCCGTGGCCTGTCGAAGTTCGACCGCGTGGTCGGCGCGGTGCCGCTGCTCGTCGAGCGCACCGACGGCGCCGAGTGGATGCGCCGGCTGCGCGAAGCGGCGCTGCTCGACGAGAACGGCATTGCGCTCGACGGTGCGCTCAAGACCGTGGCGACGCTGTAGCGCTCGCAGGAGCGAGCGGTCCGCGAAGTCCTCAATCAGACATAGGTAACATATTGCGTACCGAGGCGGCCTCCGGCGGGCGCGTGCGTGGCTATCTCGCACTTTAATGCGTTGGCTCGTGAAGATCACCCGACTCCCCCAAGGCGTCGCGCTTCGCCGGCCAAGACTTTGGCGAGGCGACTTGTTTTTGCGGGTTATCCACCGGCCTTGAACCTCGCCGTAATTCTGCCGAAAGCAAGCCACGAAGGGGGTGAAAGCTGACAGCGTCTCATCTTCCGGGATGCCCTCACATCCCTCACCATGCTCTGGAAGATGAGTGAGACTGGCCCCGGGGCTTTTTCAGCTATCTGATCCGTGCCTTTCGATGCGATCGAAGCAGAAACCATCGGTTCATGACCGTCACTTGGGCTGCAGAGCAGAACCACACGATGTGAGATCAGAGTTGCTCTGACTCCAAACATCGGACTTCGACTAGCTGCCGCAGCGCGAACGTGCGGGTAGCGGCGTGGTTCGATGGCGTGGGGAAAGCGACCAATCGGGCAAACCTGAGCAGGCGTGCTGCTTTCGTCATTGTATGCGAGCAGCCGGTGCAAGGCGCGTGTTTGTTTGGATGGTTTTGCTGGTCCGCACGCTCTCTACCGAGCTTTTCACTGTTGTCTGACAAACACGTCGCCCAACTTGTCGAGCCGCCATTGTGAGTCGTCACATTCGCGGCGCACTACGGCCCCAATCCGACCGGACCATCTGGGCATTCAGGAGCGGGAGCTGCGCAATCGTGGACTAAGGGGGAGAGGGGTTGATGTCGAGGTCAAAGATCCTGCCGGCCAGCCTCGTCGTACTATCCGTAAGCGCTTTGGTGAACCTGAACGCAAGTGTTGCCGAATCCGGTGCCGACAACTGTCTGGGAAAGCCCGGTGCGGCGGGCCCGCGGGGTAGCCATTGGCATTATCGCGTCAATCGTTCGGACCAGCGGCATTGTTGGTTTCTCACCTATGAAAGACTGAAAGCTCGTTCGCACACACACGCTGCAGCGTCGGTCCGGGCCGCAGCAAGTCCCGCCGCGGAGCGTGACGGCTCCGCCGAAGCGGCAGCGGCAATCGCAACTCCAATACGACCGCGATCCGTCCAGACAATTTCTGTGCCGGCATCGGCCGCGAGCGAGCCAGCCGAAGCGGCAACCGGCGCGAACGAACCAGCCGAAATGGCAACCGTGCGCCCGTCAGTCGCCGAAGATGAAGCGGGTGCACTTTTTTCCGCGCGATGGCCGAATTCCTCCAAATTCTGGGACTTTGACGAGCGGGCTTTTACGGCGATTCCCAGCAGTTATGCCGAGAGGTATTCGGCGGCCAATACGGACGAGCAAACGCCCCTGGTGTGGCCCGTCGCCGAGGGCACGCGTCCGCGGGCGGCGCTCGACGTCGTCTGCGAAGCTGCTTCACGATCATCTCTTCAGATCGCCGCGCTGCTTGTGGCGTTGTTGGCGATTGCGTTCGGCGCCTTCAAATTGGCTTTCGGCTTTCGCCAAAGTCACCCTGTCGATCCGCGGCCGATGCCGGACGAACCGCCTGTGCAGCGACAGGTCGACAAGGAAGTAGGCCATCGCAATTCGGCTCCCCGCGTCCGACCGGACCGACACGGCCTGCGACCGATCACGCCGACCGATCCGGCGAGTGATCTAAAAAAGAGCCTGGCGGAACTGATGGCAGACTTGCGGCGGGCAAGAGCGTCTCTCTATTCGCCACGCTCATTTGCACCGGGCAAGCTCGCCGCAATCCGGCAGAAAAGTCGGACGGCGCGCGATCTTCTGCCGACGATCGACGGCTGGGGCGAAGCTCGCGCGGCCGTCAGCGCGCCCGTGGAAAAGATGCCGACTTGGAGCGCTCTGTCCCTCCGGGCGCATGTACTGTCCGACTTGCCGGAAACGACCCTCCCGGCGGGCCCGAGCCTTGTTCCGGCATAGATGGGGCGGCGTCGCGCGCGCCCGACAACACGATCATGCAGGCAGGACTACGCGAAACACCGAGCCGCGGGGATCCGCCGGGGAAGCTGTAAGCTGACCTTCGTGACGTTCCACGATCATTCGGCAGATAGCCAGTCCCAAGCCCATCCCTTGCGGTTTCGTCGTAAAGAACGCATCAAATATTCGTTCTGTCTGCTTCGGATCGATTCCCGTTCCCGAGTCCTCCACCGTAACGACAATCGCTCTGTCGCCGTGGTGTTCCGCGCTCAACCGCAGTATCCGCCGATCATCCTGGATACCGTCCATCGCCTCGATGGCGTTGTTCACCAGATTGATGAACACCTCCTGCAATTGACCCCTGTGACCCATAACCAGCGGCAATTGAGAGGTCAGGCTGACGTGAGTCGTTATGCCGCGATCGTTGAGCTGTTCATGCAGGGTCTGCAGAACGTCGCGCGTCAGTTGACCGATATCGATCTGCTCCTTCCCCTTGTGGGCCTTGCTAAACAGATCGCGAACGCTGTCAAATACCTCGCCGGCCCGATGACCATCGCTGACCATCCGGTCCAGCGCCAGCCGCACCTCCTCGAAATTGGGCGGCGCATGGCCGAGATACCGCAGCGCCGCATTGGCATTCATGGTGATGCTCGCCAAGGGTTGCTTCACCTCATGCGAGATCGAAGCCACCATGGCTTCCAGGTTCATCAATTTGTTGCCGCGCTCACGCTCAAGCATCTCGACGGTTTTCGCCAACTCGCGCCGGCGCGCTTGCACGTTGTCGAACAGTCGCGCGTTCTGCACGGCCAGTGCGGATTGCGCCGCAAAAGTCTTGATCAGGTCGACGGCGCTCGGCGTGAACAGGCCGGGCGTTCTCTTCCGGATCACCAGAACACCGACGATATCCGCGCCGCGCATCAGGGGGGCCGCCAATACTGCGTGGTACCCGGCAGCCAGAATCACCTGGTTCAGGGGCGTAGCGGCCTCTTCCCGCAAGTCGGCAATCTGGACCAGCTCGCCCCGCATCAGGGGAGGCGCGACATTGACGCCGTCAGGCCCGAGATGCTGGTTGATCACGGCATCGATCAATTCGCGCTCCATGCCATACGTCGCACGCAGCTGAAACAGGCGGTGCACGTCATCGAAGACATAGATCGCGCCGGCATCGGCGTCGGAGAGCTGCACGGCCTTGGCGGCGATGGTGGAGAGGACGGTCTCCAAATCGAGCGTCTTGTTCACCGCCTGCGATACGTCTGCGAGCATGCGCAGCTCGCCGACCGAGCGGCTAAGCTGCTCGCTGCGCGCCCGCAGTTCGGTCAATAGCCGGGCATTCTCAATGGCGATAACGGCCTGGTTGGCGAAGCCGGCGAGCAAAGCGATTTGCCGGTCGGTAAATGGACGGACGACTTGTCTATATACGCTGATCGCCCCGACCAGATCATTTTTTCTTGTCATCGGGACGAGCAGAATCGATCGCATATCCGCAAGCTCGACTGCGGCTACCGCAGTCGGATTGCCGTCAATGTAGAACTGCTCGGCGGCCAGATCTCGAATATTGATGGCCGCCTTTGTTTCCACCATGCGGGCGATAAACGTTTGCGGATTTGGACGAAGCGGAGCGCGCCGGCGGACTTCAGCGAGCGCGGGCGGGGTATTGTGCGTCGCCACCAGGTGCAGGGCACCGTCGTCCCAGCGATAGATGTTTCCGAAGGTGGCGCCGCTGAGGCGAACGGCCTTTTCCAGGATGGTTGCAAACACCGGCTCGAGATCGCCGCCTGAGCTGCTGATAACCTGGAGGATTTCCGACGTGGCGGCCTGCTGCCGCAGTGCCTCGTTGAGGTCGCGGGCTAGCCGCTTCGCCCCGCTATCCCGTCCCGTAACAGTGGACCGAGAGCGACTCGCCGCTCTGGACGCGTTGCGGCGCTTGCGCCCGGGCACCTTGCCGGGTCGCGCCTTAGCCGATTTGCCGCCAGCTTTCGAGCGCCTCCCCATCGTCTCCCCCAACGCCCTTGGCCCAAGGCATTTATGGGCAAGCTAACACTAAGGGAACGTGAGTTCTAACGCGGATCTCGGCGCGATAGCGCAACCAATAGCCCCTGATCGTGACGCCCGCCCATATCTGTTCAGGTCCCAACGACCACATCAGCTTTCGCCGCCGAACCGATGTCCAATACCGCGGCGGGACGTTTGTGGTCGTCATGGAGCCTCTTCCAACCCTATGCTCAAGGGCTTGTCGATGGTAGCCTTTCCCGGCGGCGGGAGCCTTTTCTGGTCATTCAAAGACGGCGTGAAACTCGCCCCGCAATCGTTTTCGTAGCATGCGAACGATGTAGCCATGCCCAAACGTCATCGATCGCGCAGTTCGTCGCAGGATGGCGCGGCGGGTGGCTTCGTTCGGAGGCACTCTGGCGGGGAGAAAGTGCAACCATCGCGGGCCAAGAAAATGCGGATTTCGCGCGATGAGGGCGCGACGCCGAACGCCTCAGAACCATCGCTGCAAGAACTCCTGGCATTTGAACGCCTGCTTTCCGATCTTTCTGCCCGTTTTGCCAACGTTGCCCTTGACCAGGTCGTCGCGGAAATCGAAGCCGCATTGGCGCAACTCCTGAAATTTCTCGGCTTCGACCGCAGCGCCTTTGCCGAGATCGTCGAGGGAGACAAGCAATACATTCTGTGCTCGGCAGCCGCGGCAGGCGTGAAGGCGCCCTCGCGAGGCCAAATACCTGCGCACTTCAATTGGTTTACCAGCCAGCTTCTTTCCGGACGCACCGTGGTCGTTCGATCCCACGAGGACATTCCCGCGGTGGAGGCCGCCGCAGCCGAATACTATCGCCGCGTCGGTATTCGGTCTCAGCTTCTCGTGCCGCTCCTTGTTGGTGGTCGCGTCGTTGCCACGATCGGCTTTGGCGCGTTCCGCTCGACCCGACAATGGCCGGACGAATTCATCGCGCGGGTCAGGGTCATTGGGGAGGTAATGGCGCAGGCGCTGGTCCGTAAACGCTCGGAGGCGGCACTGCGGGCGAGCGAGGCGCGTTGGCAGTCGGTATTCGAGACTTCAAGCATAGGCATTTCGATTTTCGATCGAGATTTGCACTACACCGAAACAAATCCGGCGTTTCGCACCATACTCGGCTACACGGAGGAGGAACTGCGGCAGCTCACTCCACTGGACATCACTGCTGAGAATGATCGCCAGGGCGCTCAGGCACGAGTCGCTGAGCTCCTGCAGGGCCGCGTCAATCGCTACACGGCGGTGAAACAATACCGTCGCAAGGACGGCACGGTGATATGGGGCCATGTTTCCGTGGCGCGGGCGCCGGAATCGGAAATGTTCATTGGAACGCTGATCGACATTACCGAAAGCAAGCAGGCGCAGGACAAGTTGCAAGCGATGCAGATGCAGCTGGCGCGCGTTACCAGCTTGACGACGGTGGGGCAGATGGCGGCTTCGATGGCGCATGAAATCAAGCAACCGCTGGCGACCATCGCGCTCGGCTGCAGCGCGGGTCTGCGCTGGCTGGCAAAGCGGCCCCCCGATCTCGAGGAAGTGCGGGCGGACCTGGATCGGATTGCCAATGCCAGCGATCGCGCGAGTCAGGTGATCGAAGGCATTCGTTCGATGTTCAAGAACGACAGCCGGAAAAAGGCCCTGCTGGACGTCAACGAGGTGATCCGCGAGGTCATCGCGCTGCTGCGTTCGGAACTGCAGAATCGGCAAATCGTGGTTCAGGACGAGCTTAATCCTAAACTGCCGCCGGTACTGGCGGATGGGGTCCAATTGCAGCAGGTGATCGCCAATCTCGTTACCAATGCGATCGAAGCGATGGAAGCCATCGATGATGGCGCGCGGACGCTCCGGGTGATGTCAACGATAAGCAAATCAGACGGCGTGTTGATCACGGTGGAAGACTCCGGGCCTGGTATTGATCCGGAAAACGCCGACCGCATCTTTCATCCGTTCTTTACGACGAAGTCGCAGGGCATGGGGATGGGCCTGTCGATTTGCCGATCCATCATCGAAGCGCACGATGGCTATCTCTCGGCGCGCTCTGCCGTTCACCGCGGGTCGGTCTTTCAGATTTCACTGCCGGCGGGAGATGTTGCGGGCTCCGGCTGAATCCTCCGGCTCGCCACGCGAGTTTGCCAAAATCGGCGATGGGAAAGTGCGGTCGATGTCGACAACGGTCAGAGGCGAACATTTCGCCCGGTCTTGATCGTTGTCCGCTATGGCCCCGGCGGGGCGCTGCTGGCCTTGTCGTCGGATCGTATCGGTCTCTCGATCCTCTTACTGGTAGCTGGCTACTTTCTGTTAGCTGCAAACTCTGCAACAGAATTTCCTCGTTCTGAGACGACCTGTTGCTGCTTGGTCCCACACTCCGAGAAATGAGTCTTGGGATCCGCGATTTCGTCTTTACGGATCGAAGTTGAACGTTGATCGTCGATGCGTGAATAGGGCGATTCGCAATGGCGTATCCCTCTCGCGCGACGCCGCTACAAGTAGACGTGCGTGACCGACGCAACCGAGCGCCAGCGCCAGCGCTGCCGCGTGCGCATGATCCGAACATCGCCAAGCGGCGATACCTTCGCGCGCTGTTTGCTTGCGTGGTCCTTGTCGGCGCTTTCATTGTCGGCAACGGCAACCCGGCGCACGCGCAGAATGCCACGTGGCTTAGCAATCCAGGCACGAACAGCTTCAACACCGGAACCAACTGGAGTACCGGCGCGGTGCCGACCGGCACCGCGCGCTTCGGCGCGTCGAATACAACCACGATATTGTTCCAACCCTTCACGCCAACGACGATCGGAACGCTGCAGTTCGACCGCGGTGCGCCGGCTTATACTTTCGTTACGGCTCCAACGCTCTTCACATCAATCGCCATCACTGGCACCGGCATCGTCAACCACTCTGCCAACGCACCGACTTTTGTCGTCGGCAATCAGGCAAATCTTACCTTTCAAAATGCGAGCACCGCCGGCAACGCCAACATCATCACCAACAACGGCGGTATCACGCTGTTTACCGGGACCGCAACCGGTGGGGATGCACGCCTCGTCGCCAACGCCGGAGGCGTCGTCGACATATCCGGGATAGCTAATGTAAATGTCGGCGGGAGCTTCT
>Ga0070673_100001623_pt1 | contig 13309 bp, 10 predicted proteins | sample KBSM23metaG_FD_65342 | JGI IMG/M metagenome (GOLD analysis project Ga0070673, IMG submission 65342) | Miscanthus rhizosphere microbial communities from Kellogg Biological Station, Michigan, USA - KBS M2-3 metaG | ecosystem: Host-associated > Plants > Roots > Rhizosphere > Soil ... | reverse complement strand
AAGGTCGCGAGCTGGCTCGTCACCGTCGACCACAAGCGGATCGGGATCCTCTACATCGGCACCGCCGGGCTGTTCTTCGCGATCTCGGGCTTCCTCGCGCTCCTGATCCGCACCCAGCTCACGAACCCGGACAACACCATCATCACCGGCAACTCGTACAACGAGGTCGTCACGATGCACGGGACGGGGATGGTCTTCTTCGTGATGGTTCCCGTGCTCGCCGGGCTCGGCAACTTCATGGTGCCGCTCCAGATCGGCGCCGCGGACATGGCCTTCCCGCGGCTGAACGCGCTGTCGTACTGGTTCTATGCCTGCGCCGGCCTCGTCTTCTGCACCTCGTTCCTGGCCTCGGGGGGCGCGGCGAACACCGGCTGGACGGCCTACCCGCCCCTCTCCCTCGAGGCGGTGGGGAACGGGCAGGACCTCTGGATCCTCTCGATCCACATCCTCACGCTCTCGTCGGCGTTGAGCGCGATCAACTTCATCGTCACGATCCACAACATGCGCGCCCGCGGCATGTCGTGGATGCGCGTCCCCCTGTTCGTGTGGTCGGTCGAGGTCTACGCCTGGCTGCTGCTTCTCGTGTTGCCCGTGCTCTCCGCCGGCCTGACAATGCTCCTGCTCGAGCGGCAGTTCCCGGAGACGTTCCACTTCTTCCGGCCGGAAGGCACCGACCAGGGCGGCTCACCGGTGCTCTTCCAGCACGTCTTCTGGTTCTTCGGGCACCCCGAGGTCTACATCATGATCCTGCCCGTGTTCGGGATCATCTCCGAGGTCCTGCCGGTGTTCGCGCGCAAGCCGATCTTCGGCTACAAGGCCGTGGCGTTCTCGACCGTCGCGATCGGCTTCTTCTCGATGCTCGTGTGGGCGCACCACATGTTCGCCGTCGGGATGCCGACGTTCCTGAACATCTGGTTCATGCTCGCCTCGATGGTCATCGCCGTCCCGACGGGGATGAAGATCTTCAACTGGCTCGCGACGCTCTGGCGCGGGAACATCTCCCTCGACACGCCGATGCTCTTCTGCCTCGGGTTCCTGAGCGTGTTCACGATCGGCGGGCTCTCGGGCATCTATCTCGCGGCGTTCCCGGTCGACTGGCAGGTGACCGACACGTACTTCGTCGTCGCCCACTTCCACTACGTGCTGTTCGGCGGATCGATGCTCGGGCTGCTCGGCGGCCTCTACTACTGGTGGCCGAAGATGTTCGGCCGCATGCTCTCGGAGCGGCTCGGCAGGTGGTCCTTCTTCTTCATCTTCATCGGCTTCAACGTCACGTTCTTCCCGCAGCACCTGCTCGGCCTGCTCGGCATGCCGCGGCGGATCTACACGTACCGCCACGACGGGCTGTGGGAGGCGTACAACATCACGTCGTCGGTCGGCTCCTACATCATGGGCGTCGGCTTCCTGCTGTTCCTGCTCGCGATCGTGAAGAGCGTCAACGGGCGCCGCGCAGGGAACGACCCGTGGCAGGGCGACACGCTCGAGTGGTACACGACCTCACCGCCGCCCCCGCACAACTTCGACGACGTCCCCTACGTGACGAGCGCGCGGCCGCTCTACGACCTGCGTCGCAGGCTGCGCGAGGCAGAGTCGTCATGAGAACCGACCGGTCACCGGGGCCTCTGCTCCGGCTCGCGGCGCTCGCCGCGGCCGCAGCCGCCGCGACCGTCGTCGTGAGCGCCGCGCTCGAGCTCGGCCGGGGCCATTGGGGCGCCGCGCTCGTCGCGCTGCCGCTCCTCGTCGCGGTACTCGTCGCGGCCATCGTCTCGTATCGCCGGCTCGTGCTCCCCGCGGCGGTCGCCGTCGGCCTCATGGTCGCCGCGATCGCGACGGGTGGCCTGGTCGCATGGATCGACGCGAACTGGGCGGTCGGCGTGCACGTCACCGCAGCCGGAGGGGCACTTGCCGCGTCGCTCGTGACGCTCGTCGTCTCCTTCCGCGGCGAGGCCCTGCCGCTCGGACCGTGGCGCGACTACGTCACGCTGACGAAGCCGCGCATCATGTCGCTGCTCCTGATCACGGGCGCCGGCGGGATGTTCGTGGGCGCCGGCGGCTGGCCCGGCGCGGTCGAGCTGCTCACGATGCTCGTCGGGCTCGCCCTCGCGTGCGGCGGCGCGAGCGCGCTCAACCACGTGATCGACCGGGACATCGACAAGCTGATGGGCTCGCGGACCGCGGCGCGCCCGGTCGCCTCGGGCCGCGTGCCGGCGCCGCGCGCGCTCGAGTTCGGACTCGTCCTCTCCGCGCTCTCGTTCGCACTCCTGGCCTCGACCGTCAACGTGCTGACGGCGGTGCTTGCGCTCGTCGGGAACCTCTTCTACGTGGTGGTCTACACCGGCTACCTGAAGCGGTCGACCGACCAGAACATCGTCATCGGCGGCGCGGCCGGCGCGGTGCCGCCGCTCGTGGGCTACGCCGCCGCAACGGGCGACCTGGCGCTACCCGCCCTGTGGCTCTTCCTGATCGTGTTCCTCTGGACGCCGCCGCACTTCTGGGCCCTCGCGCTGATGATCAAGGACCACTACGCGGCCGCGAACGTGCCGATGCTGCCCGGGACGCGCGGCGACGCGGAGACGACGCGGCAGATCGTCCTCTACTCGGTCGCGCTCGTCGCGTTCACCCTCGTCGTCGGCATCTGGCTCGGGCCGCTCTACACCGTGGCCGCCGCCGGGCTCGGGGCGTACTTCCTCTTCCTCGCACACCGGCTGCGCGCGGATGCGTCGCGACGCAACGCGGTCCTTCTCTTCCACTATTCCCTCGCCTACCTCGCCCTGCTCTTCGTCGCGGCGGCGATCGACCCGCTGGTGGTGTAGCGATGCTTACTCCCGAGCTCTCCCGCAAGAACAACCGCCTCGGCCTCGCGCTGGCGGCGATCTTCGTGGCGCTCTTCGTCGGCGCCTGCATCGTCGCGCTCGTCTACCTGCAAGTCGACTAGGCGTGGGGGAACCCATGGTTCCCCCACGAACCCCCTCCTTCTGGGTTGCGCACCGATCACGCGAACTTGGCCTCCCGGCCGGCAAAGCCGGCCTCCGGCCGCACTTGTTCGCGCACGGGCGACCGAGGAGCCCGGCCCCGATGGACGGCATGCGAAGCGAAGGGGCGAGATGAGCCCCGATCTCGAGCTCGCGCTGCGGCTCGCGGACGCCGCGGACGCGATCTCGCTCGCGCGGTTCCGCTCCCGTGACCTCGTCGTCGAGACGAAGCCCGACCTGACGCCGGTGACGGAGGCCGACCGCGAGGTCGAGCACGAGCTGCGGGCGATGCTCGGCGCCGAGCGGCGCCGCGACGCCATCCTCGGCGAGGAGCAGGGCGCGTCCGGCTCGGGACGGCGCCGGTGGATCATCGACCCGATCGACGGGACGCGAAACTACTCGCGCGGGATTCCCGTGTGGGCGACGCTGATCTCGCTCGAGGAGGACGGCCACGTCGTGCTCGGTGTCGTCTCGGCGCCGGCGCTCCATCGCCGCTGGTGGGCCGAGCGCGGCGCGGGGGCGCACGCGGGCGGCGACGTCGTCCACGTCTCCGCCGTGCGACGGCCCGAGGACGCCGTGCTCAGCTTCGCGCTCGAGCAGTCCGTGCCGGCCCTTGCGGGCCGCGCGTGGCACGCCCGGGGCTACGGCGACTTCTGGAGCCACATGCTCGTCGCCGAGGGGTCGATCGACGGCGCGATCGACGCGATGGGGGTCTCGGTGTGGGATCTTGCTGCGGTGCAGGTGATCGTCGAGGAGGCGGGCGGGAGGTTCACGGACTTCGCCGGCGCCGAGCGGATCGACGGCGGCAGCGCGATCTCCTCCAACGGCCATCTCCACGCGGCGCTGCTCGAGGCGGTGCGCGAGCTTCCGCCGCCGGAGCACACGGAGACCTGACGTCTACGCGGCGGTCTCGCGCACCGCGGCCTCGTAGATCGGGTCGCGCGCAAGGGTGTCGAGCTCGGCGGAGAGCAGGTCGCTGCCGGAGAGCGCAGGGCGGGCCGGCGGGGTGACCGGGTCACCGTCGACCGCGATGCCCACGAGGGCGATCGCGTCGCGCCGCGTGAGCGACACCTTCCTGCGGAGCCGCGAGCGAAGCCAGCCGGCGAGCAGCAGCGCGTCCGCGCGCGGCCCCTCGATCGAGACCCGCTCGATCGTACGGATCCCCGGCCAGCGCTCGGCGAGCGCCGAGCGCCACGGAAGCCCGCGCCGCCAGGCGAGGTCGGAGACCACGGCACGATCGAAGAGGCGGGCGAGAGGGTCGTACGCGCCGGGGACGCCCTGCCACTCGTTCGAGTCGACGACGAAGCGGTCGCAGACATCGACGATCTCGTCGAGCGCCTGACCGTTCCAGTCGGGGCGCCCGCGCCAGCGGCAGTACGCCGGGAGGTCGGAGATCAGCAGTGGGAGGACGACGGACCCCGGGTGACGCGCCGCCTCGCCGCTCAGCCGGAGCTCGATCACCTCGGACAGCACCTCGCGCCCGTCGCCGATAGCGAAGTCCTGGACGACCGCCTCGGCCTCGACGCCGCTCTTCCGACCCGGCACGGGCACGAGGAAGATCGTGCGCGCAGGGTGACGCTCCGCGAGGCCGGCAAGGACGCGTTTCGCCCGCGGCAGCCACTTGGGCGGCGCCCAGACGACGTGGGTCATCGTGCTCGTGCGGAGCTCGGGATCGCCGTCCGCCTCCTGGCGGCAGCGCTGCCGCGCGAGCTTCCGCTCCACCTCGGCGACGACCCCCATCAGTGCCTCCGCCACGAGCGGCCGTCGCGATGGAGCAGCTCGTCGGCGCGCGCCGGCCCCCAGCTCCCTGCCGCGTAGTCGGGGAACGTCGGCCGGTCGCGCCCCCAGGCGCCGACGATCGCGTCGACGAGCTTCCACTGCTCCTCGACCTCGTCCTCGCGGGTGAACAGCGTCGCGTCACCGAGCATCGCGTCGAGGATCAGCCGCTCGTAGGCCTCGGGCACGCCCTCGCGGAACGCGCCGCCGTAGAGGAAGTCCATGTGCACCGTCCGGATCGACATCCCGGCGCCGGGCACCTTCGCCCCGATCGCAAGCGAGACGCCCTCGTCCGGCTGGACGTGGATCAGCAGCACATTCGGCCGCAGCCCGTCGCCCGCGATCGACTCGAACGGCGGGTGCGGCGCGCTCTTGAACTGGATCGCGATCGTCGTCTCGCGCCGCGCGAGCCGCTTGCCGGCCCGCACGTAGAACGGCGTGTCAGCCCACCGCCAGTTGTCGACGTAGAGCTTCGCGGCGATGTAGGTGTCCGTCAGCGAGCGAGGGTCGACGCCGGGCTCCTCGCGGTACGCGAGCACCTCCTCCCCCTCGACCCAGCCGCGGCCGTACTGGCCACGGACGACCGACTTCGGCCCCGGCGTGTGCATCGCGCGCAGCACCTTCACCTTCTCGTTCCGCACCGCGTCTGCGGAGAAGTCGATCGGCGGCTCCATCGCGGTGAGCGCGAGGAGCTGCAGGAGGTGGTTCTGGAAGATGTCCCGGATCACGCCGGCCTGCTCGTAGTAGCCGGCGCGGCCCTCGATACCCATCGACTCGGCGACCGTGATCTGGACATGATCGACCATCTGGCGGTTCCAGATCGGCTCGAAGATGCCGTTCGCGAACCGCAGCGCCATCAGGTTCTGGACGGTCTCCTTGCCGAGGTAGTGGTCGATCCGGAAGATCTCGTCCTCGGCGAACCAGCGCTTGACGGAGGCGCTCAGCTCGCGCGCCGAGGCGAGGTCGTGGCCGAACGGCTTCTCGATGATGACGCGGGCCCAGCCCTCGCGCTCGCGGCGCTCGCCGATCTCGCGCACAACCACCGGGAACGCCTGCGGTGGCACGGCGAGGTAGTGGAGCCGATTGCCGCCGGTCCCGCGTGCCTCGTCGAGCTCGTCCAGTGTCTGACCCACGCTGTCCTCGCCGCCGTCGTCGGCGAAGTCGGTCGAGACGTAGCGCATGCCCGCAGCGAGCGACTCGAACACGTCGGTGCGGAACGGGTCGCGGGCGAACTGCTTCACGGCCTGCCGCATCGCGGTGACGAACTGGCGCGTCGTCTGCTCGCTGCGCGCGACGCCGACGACGGCGAATCGCTTCGGCAGGAGCCCGCGGAAGGCGAGCGAGTAGAGCGCAGGTAGCAGCTTGCGCTTCGTCAGGTCGCCCGACGCGCCGAACACGACGAGCGCGCAGGGATCCGGCTGGCGCCGGACCCCCAGGCCCTGCGCAAGCGGGTTGGCCGCCTGCGGCACTACCGTGCCGCGACGACGCGCAGCTTCTCGGTGATGCCCGCGCGCAGCTCGTCGAACGAGCCGGAGAACTTCCGCACTCCTTCGTCCTCCAGCGTCGCGACCACGTCGTCGTAGTCGACCCCGGCCGCGGCGAGCTCGTCGAGCAGAGCATGCGCCTCCTGAACGCCCTCGGTCAGCGTGTCGCGCACCTCGCCGTGGTCCTGGAAGGCCCGCACGGTCTCGAGCGGCATGGTGTTGACGGTCTCCGGCCCGATCAGGTCCTCGACGTAGAGCACGTCGCGGTAGGCGGGGTTCTTCGTCGACGTCGACGCCCAGAGGCAGCGCTGGTTGCGCGCGCCCTTGCCCTCGAGGAACGCCCACCGGTCGCCCGAGAACGCCTGTTGCCAGTGCTCGTACGCGAGCTTCGCGTTCGCGACGGCGAGCTTGCCCTGGAGATCGGTCCGCCCCGCCTCCTCGAGCCTGCGGTCGGCCTCCGTGTCGACACGCGACACGAAGAAGCTCGCAACGGATATCACCGAGCCGGGATCGCCGCCCGCTGCCACGAGCCGCTCGAGGCCGCGCAGGTACGCCTCGACGACGGCCTTGTAGCGCGCCAGCGAGAAGATGAGCGTCACGTTGATCGAGCGCCCCTTCGCGATGCAGTCCTCGATCGCGCCGAGCCCGGGCTCGGTGCCCGGGATCTTCACGTAGAGGTTCTTCCGCTCGACCTCCTCGTGGAAGCGCATCGCCTGCTCGAAGCTCGCGACGCGGTCGTACGCAAGCCTTGGGTCGACCTCGAGCGAGACGTACCCGTCGACGCCGTTCGTGCGCTCCCACACCGGCGCCATGAGGTCGCAGGCGTCGCGAATGTCCTCCTGCGCGAGCGCAAGGAAGATCTCGGTCGGATCCTCGGTCTCGCGCGAGACCGCCTGCAGCTGCTCGTCGTACCAGTCGCCCTCGGCGAGCGCCTTCTGGAAGATCGTCGGGTTCGAGGTGACGCCGACGACGGCGTCCTCCTCCATCAGCCGCGCCAGCTCGCCGGTCTCGAGCATCTCGCGCGAGAGCGAGTCCATCCACACACTCACTCCGTGCGCGCTCAGCTCGTGCAGCCTCGATGTCGCCATGTCCGTCCCTCGCTTTCAGTCGTCGCGGAGCCGTTCCAGCTCGGCGACCTTCTCCAACCGTGACAGATAGCGGCCCTCGCCGATGAACGTTGCTGCGAGGAACCGCTCGACCAGATCCCGCGCCAGCGACGGCCCGATGATCTCCGAGCCGAGGCAGAGCACGTTCATGTCGTCGTGCTCGACGCCCTGGTGCGCCGAGTAGGCGTCGTGACAGATCGCCGCGCGGATCCCCGGGATCTTGCAGGCGGCCACGGAGGCGCCGACTCCGGACCCGCAGACGAAAACACCCCGCTCGGCCCGGCCGTCGCGAATCGCCGCGCCGATCGACTGCGCGATGTCGGGATAGTCGACCCGCACCGCGTCGGTGTCGACGCCGAGGTCGAGCGCGTCGTGGCCCGCGGCCGCGATCGCGCCGAGGACGGCCTCGCGCAGATGACAGCCGCGGTGGTCGAAGCCCGCAGCGACTTGCATCAGACGACGCGCCCGACCGCGTCGGCGACGGCCTGCGGCGTGAGGCCGAGCTCCTCGTAGATCCGCTCGTACGGCGCGGACGCCCCGAAGCGGTCGACGCCGATGCTCGCGCCGCCCGGGCCGACGTACCGCTCCCAGCCGAACGTGACGCCCGCCTCGATCGAGACGCGCGCCGTCACCGCCGGCGGCAGCACCTCGTCGCGGTACTCGTCTGGCTGCTCGTCGAAGAGCTCCCAGCACGGAAGCGAGACGACGCGCGTGTTCAGGTCGAGCGACCGTGCGCCCTCGAGCGCGATGGCTACCTCGGAGCCCGTCGCGAGCACGATCGCGTCGGGCTCGGCGCCCGGATCGCGCTGCCACAGCACGTACCCGCCGCGCAGTGGGCCCTCGCGTGTATCGGCCACGCCCTCGCCGCCGAGCACCGGCAGCTTCTGCCGGGAGAGGGCGAACCCCACCGGCCCGCCGTCGCGCTCGAGCGCGATCTGCCAGGCGGCGACGGTCTCGTTCGCGTCCCCCGGGCGCACCATCCAGAGGTTCGGCATCGCGCGCAGCGACATCAGGTGCTCGACGGGCTGGTGCGTGGGGCCGTCCTCCCCGAGCCCGATCGAGTCGTGCGTCCAGATCCAGATCACGGGCAGGTGCGAGAGCGCGGACAGCCGGACCGCGGGTCGCATGTAGTCGGAGAACACGAAGAAGGTCGACCCGTAGGGCTTGAGGATCCCCGGCTCGAGGACGATCCCGTTCACGATCGACCCCATCCCGTGCTCGCGGATCCCGAACGGGATGTTGCGGCCGACGTGGGACGCCGCGAAGATCCCGCCGCCCTCGAACTCGGTCTTCGTGGACTCGACCAGGTCTGCGGCGCCGCCGATCAGGGTCGGCGCGAAGTGCTTGAGCGCCTGCATCACCGTCTTCCCGGCGTCGCGCGTCGCGATCTGCTCGCCGGCCTCGAACGACGGCAGCGCCTCCTTCCAGCCGTCGCGCGGGCGCCCCTGCAGGTCGAGCTCGCGGTCTGCCGCCGCGTCCGGATGCGCGTCGGCCCATGCCTCGAGCCGCTCCTCCCACGCCGCGCGGGCTGCCGCGCCACGCTCGCCCACACCCTTCATATGGTCGCGAACCGCGTCGGGGACGACGAACGTCTCGTCGGGGTCCCAGCCGAGCACCTCCTTCGTCCGCCGCACCTCGTCCTCACCGAGCGGCGACCCGTGGGCCTTCGACGTGTCGATCGCGTTGGGGGCCGGGTAGGCGATGTGCGAGCGGAGAATGACGAGCGACGGCCGGCCATCCTCGGCGCGCGCCGCCGCGAACGCGGCGCGCAGCGCATCCAGGTCGTTCGGGTCGTCGACGTGCTGGACGTGCCACCCGTACGCTTCGAAGCGCTTCCCCTTGTCCTCGCGGGTGAAGCTGATCGTCGTCGAGCCGTCGATGGTGATGTGGTTGTCGTCGTAGACGTACACGAGGCGTCCGAGCCCGAGCTGGCCCGCGATCGACGCCGACTCCTGCGTCACCCCCTCCATCATGTCGCCGTCGGAGCAGATCGCGTACACCCACGAGTCGACGAGCGCGTGGTGCGGCCGGTTCCACCGGTCGGCGAGGAAGCGCTGTGCGACCGCGAGCCCCACGCCGTTCGCAAAGCCCTGGCCCAGCGGGCCCGTCGTCGTCTCGATCCCCGGCGTGTGCCCGAGCTCCGGGTGTCCCGGGGTCCGCGAGCCCCACTGCCGAAAATGCTGCAGGTCGTCCATCGTCACGTCGTAGCCCGACAGGTGGAGCGAGACGTACTGGAGGATGCAGGCATGCCCCGCGGAGAGGATGAAGCGGTCGCGGCCCGGCCAATCCGGCGTCGAGGGATCGTGGCGCATCTCCTCCGCGTAGAGGAGGTAGGCGACGGGGGCGAGCGCCATCGCCGTGCCCGGATGGCCCGCGTTCGCCTTCTGGACGGCGTCCATCGCGAGGACGCGGATCGTGTCGATCGTGAGACGAGCCGGGTCGGTCGACGTCATGCGGCCAAGACTACGCGCCTCGCGCTGTCTCAGGCGACAACCGCGTCGGCCGGCCGCAGGTTCCCGTCGAGGAGCCGGGCCGGGTCGTCGAACACGACCGCCCTCCGGATCAGCTCCTCCAGCTCGACGGCCACGTCGGCCGACTCGCCGTGGACGACGGCGCCCACGAGATGCCCGCCCTCGTCGAGATGGAAGCCGATCAGACGTCCTTCGGTCAGCGACCCGCGGAGGACGCATTCCGCGGCCCGTTCCACGTCGCCGAGCACCTGGAGCTTGCGGCCGAAGAGCTGCGTGAAGAAGACGGGCAGCTCGTCGTACGCCGCGCGGGACCCCGCCAGCTGCCGGCCCAGGTGCGCACCCTGGGCGTCGGCGTTCGACCAGTGCTCGATCCGGCGCTGCCGTCCCGAGGTCGGGTCGGGGTAGCGCGCGACGTCACCGATCGCATAGACGTCTTGCAGCGAGGTGCGAAAGCGCTCGTCGACGACGATCCCGTCGTCGACGTCTGCGCCCGCCTCCTGCGCGAGCTCGACGTTCGGCTCGACGCCGACTCCGACGATCGCGAGGTAGGCCTCGACCGTCTCTCCGTCGTCGGTGCGCGCTCCTGTGAGGAGGCGCCCGTTGCCCGTGAGCTCCTCGACCTGCGTCTCCAGACGGACGTCGACACCCTCCGCGCGGTAGAGCTCGACGAGCTGGGCCGAGAGATCGGGGCACCGGAGCTGGGGCATCAGCGTCGGGCCCATCTCGACCTGGGTGACCGCGAGGCCGCGGGAGCGGAGGGACGCAGCCGTCTCGGAGCCGATGAAGCTGCCACCGATCACGATCGCCGAATGGGCCTCCTCGGCCGCCGCCGACACCGCCTCGGCGTCCGCGAGCGTCCGGTACGTGTGGACTCCGACGCGGTCGGCGCCGGGAATCTGGAGCGGTCGCGGGCGAGCACCCGTCGCCACGACGAGCGTGCCGTACGGAACGCGCTCACCGCCCGTGAGCTCGATCTCGTGCTCGTCCGGGTGGATCGCCTCGACGGGCGTCTCGAGCCGGATCTCCACGACGGCCTCCTCCCACTCGGGCAGCGGCTGCAGAAGCGTCGAATCCCGGTCCTGCTCTCCGCGCAGGAATCCCTTCGTCAGCGGAGGCCGGTGATACGGCGGATCGGGCTCCGCTGTGAGGATCGTGACGTCGGCCTCGCCACCGCTCTCCCGGTACTCGGCCGCGAGGCGCCCGGCCGCGAGGCCGCCCCCGACGATGACGATCGGGTCGGTTGCCATGGTGGTGTATACCGCGTGGGTGCCAGGATTAATCCTGGCACCCACAACGCTCTTCTTCGGATCGGGACGACACACGGTTCTTACGCGCCCGTGTATTCGTCGGCACCCTTCAGTCCATGGCCGTGCTGATCGCGTCCGGGCTGCGCAAGGAGTTCTCCGGCGACCCGCTCTTCGACGGGGTCTCGTTCCGGCTGCGGCGGGGTGACCGCCTCGCGCTCGCAGGCCCGAACGGGGCGGGCAAGACGACGCTCCTGCGGGCGCTGATCGGCGAGACCTCGCTCCAGGGCGGTGAGCTCGCGTTTGCGAAGGACACACGCGTCGCACTGCACGACCAGCGCCCGCCGCGCGGCCAGGGGCTCTCGCTGCGGGAGTACTCGCTCTCCGGCGCGGAAGACCTCGTCGCGATCGAGGACGAGTTGCGGCGACTGGAGGAGGCCATGGCCGGCGGCGACCACGCCGACGCGACGTTGCGACGCTACAGCGAGGCGCAGGCGCGGCTCGAGCACGCCGGCGGCTGGGCCTGGCGCGACCGCGCGGCGTCGATCGTCCGCGGCCTCGGATTCGTCGACGCCGACCTCGACCGGCCGCTCGACACGTTCTCGGGCGGCGAGCTGACCCGCGCCTCGCTCGCGCGCGCCCTCTCCTCCGATCCCGACTTGCTGCTGCTCGACGAGCCGACGAACCATCTCGACGTCGAGAGCCTCGAGTGGCTCGAGCGCGAGCTGACCTCGCTCGACGCCGCGGTGATCCTCGTCGCCCACGACCGCTGGTTTCTCGAGGCCGTGACGACCGCGGTGCTCGAGCTCGGCGGTACGAAGCCGTTCTTCTTCGACGGCCCCTGGCACGAGTGGCGCCGGGAGAAGGCGGCGCGCGCGTCGGCGGCCGCGACGCAGCTCGACCGCATCACCGACGACATCGAGCGGCTCGACCGGTTCGTCGCGCGCTTCCGCTTCAAGAAGTCGAAGGCGAAGCAGGCCCAGGCGAAGCTCACGCAGATCGGGCGGCTCGAGAAGGAGCGCCGCGCGGCCGCGCAGGAGCTCGAGTCGATGACGAAGCGCCGCCGGACGCTCGGGTTCGAGTTCCTCAAGCCCGCGCGCTCGGGCCGTATCGTGCTCGACGCGGACGACCTTGTCGTCTCCGCCGGCGACAAGCTGCTCCTCGACGGCGCGTCGCTCGTCCTCGAGCGCGGAGAGCACGTCGCGCTGGTCGGCCCGAACGGGTCGGGCAAGACGACGCTGCTCGAGACGCTGCTCGGTGAGCGGGAGCCGGACGACGGGCGGATCAAGATCGGCCACGGCGTCGTTCCCGCGTACTTCTCGCAGCACGAGGCCGAGCTGCCCGAGCACGGCTCGATCCTCGATGTCACCGCAGCGGCAACGCGGCTCCCTCGCCCGCAGGCGCAGAACCTCCTCGGGCGCTTCCTCTTCTCTGGCTGGGAGACCCACGAGAAGCAGGTGTCGGTGCTCTCCGGCGGCGAGCGGCGCCGCCTGGCGCTGGCGCTCGTGGTCGCCTCCGGCGCGAACCTGCTCGTCCTCGACGAGCCGACGAACCACCTCGACCTCGAGAGCCGCGAGGCGCTCGAGGCGGCGTTGGAGGCGTTCCCCGGGACCGTCCTGCTGGTCTCGCACGACCGCGCCGTCCTCGACGCCGTCCCCGATCGCATCGTCGCGGTCGAGGACCTCGGGCTGCGCTCGTACGACGGCGGCTGGGCCGACCTCGTTCGCGTGCGCGAGGCGGAGCCCGCGCGGGTCTCGGCCGGGGAGCCGAAGGCGAAGGCCGCACGCAAGCCGAAGCCCAAGCCTGCCGCGCGGAGGCCGACGGAGCTCGACCGCGTCGAGAAGCGGATCGGGGACCTGGAGCCGCGCGTCGCGGAGCTGGAGGCGCGGCTTGCCGAGAGCTGGACGGACATGGATCTGCTCGCCTCGTATACCGCGGCGCGCGAAGAGCTCGACGGCCTGCTCGCGCAGTGGGAGGTGCTGTTCGCGGAGGCCCAGGGGGCAGCTGCGGAGTCGTAGTGCCGACCTGTGACGCCGAAGCGCGCGGATGAGCGACACTGGCGGAGCCATCCAGCCCGCAGGAGGAGCGATGCCCGCGCACAGCCGGTTCTCGAGTTACGAGGAAGCGGTCGCCGCCCATCGGTGGGACGTCCCGGAGCGCTACAACATCGCCCAGGACGTCTGCGACAAGCACCCTCCCGAGAAGCTCGCGATGCTGTGGGAGGACTACCGCGGCAACCAGCGCGAGGTCAACTGG
>Ga0070673_100001619_pt1 | contig 13321 bp, 13 predicted proteins | sample KBSM23metaG_FD_65342 | JGI IMG/M metagenome (GOLD analysis project Ga0070673, IMG submission 65342) | Miscanthus rhizosphere microbial communities from Kellogg Biological Station, Michigan, USA - KBS M2-3 metaG | ecosystem: Host-associated > Plants > Roots > Rhizosphere > Soil ... | reverse complement strand
TGGTCGTCGCTGAGATCAACCGGCGGATGCCGCGGACGCTGGGCAACACCCTGGTGCCGCTCAGCCGCGTGCACGCCTTCATGGAGACGGACCGGCCGCTGCACGTGCACGAGCCGCGCCCGGCGACGGCCGAAGAAGACGCCATCGGCGAGCACGCGGCGAAGCTGGTGCCGGACGGAGCGACGCTCCAGATGGGCATCGGCGCGATCCCCGACGCGGTGCTGCGGCGCCTGAAAGACAAGCGCGACCTGGGGATCCACAGCGAGATGTTCTCGGACGGCGTGGTCGATCTCGTCGAGGCGGGCGCCGTCACCAACCGGCGCAAGCACGTCCACCCCGGGCGCATCGTGACCAGCTTCGTCGTCGGCACCGAGCGGCTCTACAACTTCGTCGACGACAACCCCTTCGTCGAGTTCCACCCCTGCGATCGCACGAACGACACCGCGATTATCCGGAAGAACGATTACGTGGTGGCGATCAACTCCGCGCTGGAGGTGGATCTCTCGGGCCAGGTGGTCGCCGACTCGATTGGCTTCCGGATCTATTCCGGGATCGGCGGGCAGATGGACTTCATCCGGGGATCGGCGCTGTCGAAAGGGGGCAAGCCGATCATCGCGCTGCCGGCAACCGCCGCCGGCGGCACGCTATCGAGAATCGTCGCCGGGCTGAAGCCCGGGTCGGGGGTCGTGACCACGCGCGGTCACGTCCACTGGGTGGTCACGGAGTTCGGTTCGGTCAACCTGTTCGGGCTGTCGCTGCGCCAGCGCGCCGAGGCGCTGATCGCGATCGCGCATCCCGATTTCCGCGCGGAGCTGCGGCGCGACTTCGCCGCCGCCCGCCACTTCACACTCTGATGCATGAATCACCGCTGAAACGCGCCCCCGGCTTCATGGTCACCGACCAGAAGGGGCGCGCACGCTCGCTCGTCGATTTCCTCGCGCGCGGACGGCTCCTGCTGGTCTTCCATCGCGGCACGTGGTGACCGAACTGCCGCCACCGGTTCGGTGAGCTTGCCGCCAACGTCGCCGCTTACACCGCCAGGGGGATCCAGGTGGTCGGCGTGCTGCCGCAGAACCGCGACGCGGTGCGCCGCTATATCGAGGAAACGGGACTGCCCTTCGACATCCTGATCGACGAGCGCCGCGAGATGGCCAAGGCCTACGGCGTCTGGCACCGCATCGGCCTCGATGCCTGGAACATCGCCCGTCCCGCGGTCTTCCTCATCGACCAGGATGCGTCGATCCGCTACTCGTTCATCGGCGACAGCCAGCGACAGTACCCGACACAGGAAGAGATCGTCGCCGCGGCCGACCGCTGAGCCTATTTGAAGCGCTTGTTCACCGCGTCCCAGTTGACCACGTTCCACCACGCGGCCAGGTAGTCGGGACGGCGGTTCTGGTACTTCAGGTAGTAGGCGTGCTCCCACACGTCGATGCCGAGGACCGGCTTCTTGCCTTCCATCAGCGGGCTGTCCTGGTTCGCCGTGCTCTCGATCACCAGCTTGCCGCCGACGTCGAGCAGCCACGCCCAGCCGCTGCCGAAGCGCTTGGTGCCGGCGTCGTTCATCTGCGTCTTGAACTTCTCGAAGTCGCCGAACGCCGACTTGATGGCGTCGCCGATCGCGCCGCTCGGGGCACCGCCCTTGCCCGGCCCCATGATTTCCCAGAACATCGTGTGGTTGATGTGGCCGCCGGCGTTGTTCCGCACCGCCGTGCGGATGTCCTCCGGCACGGTGTTGATCCCCTTGACCAGGTCCTCGACGCTCTTGTTCGCCAGCTCCGGATGCTTCTCGAGCGCCGCGTTCAGGTTGTTCACGTACGCCGCGTGGTGCTTGTCGTGGTGAATGCGCATCGTCTGCTCGTCGATGTGCGGCTCCAGCGCGGTGTAGTCGTACGGAAGGGGTGGAAGTGAATGCGCCATCTAAAACTCCTCACTGAATGTCGAGCATGCGGTCGAGCGCCAGCTTCGCGCGGCGCTTGGTCTCGTCGGGGACGACGATGTGGTTGTGGACCTTGCCTTCGAGCAGCCCCTCCAGAATCCACAGCAGGTGGTTCGGCGAGACCCGGAACATGGTGGAGCACAGGCAGCCGAACGGATCGAGCGTGACCACCTGGCGATCCGGCGCCACCTGGTGGGCCAGGCGGTTGACCAGGTGAATCTCGGTCGCCACCGCCCACACCGATCCCTTCGGGCTGCCCTTCACCGTGTCGATGATGAACTCGGTCGAGCCGCTGAGATCCGCGGCCTGCACGACGTCGAACGTGCACTCGGGATGGGCGATGACCTTGCCCTCGGGATGCTGCTTGCGGAACGCCTCGATCTGCGCGACGGTGAAGCGCGTGTGCACCGAGCAGTGCCCCTTCCAGAGGAACAGCTTCGCGTTCCTCGCCTCCTCCGGGCTCAGGCCGCCGTGCACTTCGTGCGGATCCCAGATGACCATGCGCTCGAGCGGCACGCCGAGCTTGTAGCCGGTGTTGCGCCCCAGGTGCTGATCCGGCAGCATCATCAGCTTCTGGCCGCGCTGCCACGCCCACGTCATGACCGCGGCGGCGTTGGTCGACGTGCAGACGACGCCGCCATGTTCGCCGACGAACGCTTTGATCGCGGCCGATGAGTTGATGTAGGTGACGGGGACGATGGTCTCGACGTCCACGCCCATGTCGGCGAGCTCGCGCCACGCGAGCTCGAGCTGATCCTCCTGGGCCATGTCGGCCATCGAGCAGCCGGCGGCGAGGTCGGGCAGGATCACCTTCTGGTGCGGCGCGCGCAGGATGTCGGCGCTCTCGGCCATGAAGTGGACGCCGCAGAACACGATGAACTCGTGTTCCCCGCTCTTGCCGGCGGCCGCCGCCGCCTTGGCGAGCTTCAGGGAGTCGCCGATGAAGTCGGCGAACTTGATCACCTCGTCGCGCTGGTAGTGATGCCCCAGGATGATGAGCCGATCGCCCAGCGCCGCCTTCGCCGCGGTGATGCGCGCATCCATCTCGTCGTCCGACAGGCGGAGATAGCGCTCGGGGAGCGGCTGGCGTTCGCCGATGCTCTCTTTCTCGACCTGGGTGAGGAGCTTAATGTCCATGATCACCCGAGGGGCTTCGCCCCTCGGACTCCCCTACGCGCTCTCTCGCACGCCGCTTCGCCGGCGTGCTCCGTTCGCGTGGCTCGCTCGCGGCGCTCGCTCGCTCGGCGGGAGCGGCGTGTCGGTCAAGTCTTCGTCCGGCCCGACGATGATGTTGTAGAGGGTGTCGCGCTCGTAGGGCTCGCGGCCGGCGCGGCGGATCAGGCGGCGGATCGCCCGGGTCGTCATCCCCTCGGGCGTCTTCGAGCCGGCCATGTGATAGATGTTCTCTTCCTGCACGGTGCCGTCGAGATCGTCGGCGCCGAACCACAGCGCGAGCTGCGCGGTCTCGACGCCGGTGGCGATCCAGAACGCCTTGATGTGCGGCACGTTGTCGAGCATCAGCCGCGACACCGCGTGCACCCGCAGCGTTTCGATCGCGCTCGGCGCGGGCAGCTTCCGCATCTGGTTGTTGTCGGGGTGGAACGCGAGCGGGATGAACGCCTGCAGGCCGCCGGTGTCGTCCTGCAGCGCGCGCGCCCGCAGCATGTGATCGATGCGCTCCTCGTGCGTCTCGATGTGCCCGTAGAGCATGGTCACGTTGGTGCGCATGCCGAGGCGGTGCGCCAGCCGGTGGATCGACAGGTAGCGGTCGGCGCCGCACTTGTCGTCGCAGATCTTCCTGCGCACGCGCTCGGCGAAGATCTCGGCGCCGCCGCCGGGCAACGAATCGAGCCCGGCCTCCTGCAGCTCGCGGAGGACCTGCTCGTCCGACTTGCCGTAGAGATCGGCGAAGAACGCGATCTCGACGGCGGTGAAGCACTTCAGGTGCACGTCGGGGCGGATCCGCTTGAGGCCGCGCAGCATGTCCGTGTAGTACTCGAACGGCAGCTCGGGGTGCAGGCCGTTGACGACGTGGATCTCGGTGAGCGACTGCCCGGCGCGCTGGCGCAGCTTGTCCCACACCTGTTCGAGCGACATCGTGTACGAGCCTGGATCGCCGGGACGCAGCCGCGCGAACGAGCAGAACAGGCAGCTCGCCATGCAGACGTTGGTGGCTTCGAGGCGGATGTTGAAGTTGTAGTAGGTGCGCGCGCCGTGGCGCTTCTCGCGCTCGCGGTTGGCCAGCGCGCCGAGCGCCAGCGGGTCGGAACAGGCGAAGAGGCGCACGCCATCGTCGAACGACAGCCGCTCACCGGCGTCGAGCTTCTCGGCGATGTCCTGCAGTCCCGCGTCCCGAACCCTGCTCAGCAAAATCGTCACACCCCTGACCTTCTAGTATAATCGCCGGCTTGAGGCGGACCGCGTGGTCCGCCCGACCGGGCGGTCACGCGAAGTGGGTGCGAAACCCACGCGGTGCCGCCACTGTAAGCGGGGAGCTCCATCCGCAACGTGCCACTGTGGTGATGAACCGCGGGAAGGCGCGGTTGGAGCAACGATCCGCGAGCCAGGATACCTGGCCGCCCGGGCCTGTTCACCTCATCCGCGGTGCGAACGCACACCGCAAGGAGGCCCGCGTGCTGTCAGCTGTACTGAGTCTTTCCCTTTTCATTTCCGCGTCTTCGTCCGCCGCCACCCCCGTGGCCGGGTCGGTGGTCGACTCATCGGGGCGGGCGGTGCCTCGGGCAATGGTCCAGGTGGTTCAGAGCGACGGCGCGATCGCCGCGTCGCTCTTCACCGATGTCGACGGCGCCTTTCGCGTCGCGGACGCACCCGCCGGGTGCCGCGTGATCGTGTCGCTCAACGGCTTCGAGCCGGCGAGCGCCGACTGCCGCAGCGACGAAGCGCTGCGGCTGACGCTCGCGGTCGCGCCCGTGGCGGAAGACATCGTCGTGTCCGCGACGCGGACGGAAGCGCCCGCGGGGCAGGTCGCGGCCGCCGTCACGGTGTTCGGGGCGGAGGAGATCCAGCGGAAGCAGCAGCCGCTGCTCGCCGATCTCTTGAGAGACGCGCCCGGGACGACGATCGTGAGAACCGGCGGACAGGGCACGGTGACCTCGCTGTTCGTCCGCGGCGGCGAGAGCAACTACACCAAGGTGCTGCTCGACGGCGTGCCGATGAACGAACCGGGCGGGGCGTTCAACCTGAGCAACGTCACGACGGAGAATCTCGACCGCGTCGAGTTCGTGCGCGGGGCCAATTCCGCGCTCTACGGATCCGACGCGATGACCGGCGTGATCCAGTTGTTCACGCGGCGCGGCCGATCGACGACGCCCGAGGGGCAGTTCCGGATCGAGGGCGGCTCGTTCGACACCATCCGCGGCTCCGGTGGCATCGCCGCGAAGGCCGGACGCTTCGACTATTCCGCGGACGCCGCGGGGCTCTCGACCGACAACGAGGCGCCGAACAACCAGTTCCGCAATGCCACGCTGTCCGGCGCGTTTGGCGCGTCGCTCGGCGATGGCGCGACGCTGCGCCTGGTGGGACGCGCCGAGCGCGGCAAGACCGGCACGCCCGGGCAGGTCGCCTTCGGCCGTCCGGATCTCGATGCGTTCTACAAGCGCCACGATCAGGTCTGGGGCCTGTCGTTCGATCAGGCCAACGGCGCCTTCCGCCAGCGTGCGGGCTACGGGATCGCGGTGTCGCACCAGGCCTCGACGAATCTCGTCCTGGATCCTCCCTACACGCCGTCGTTCGAGGGACGCAGCGCGCCGTTCGAGTTCTCGGACTTCGCGTTCGACAGCCGCACGGATCTGCGGCGTCATCACGCGAGCTACCAGGTGGACGGCACGATCGCGTCGGCTCACGCCGGCACACACGTCGAGACGGCGCTCGTCGACTGGGAAGGCGAGCGCGCCACACTGGGCGACGCACTGGCCGGCACCAGCGCGCCCGCGTCACGCGACAACGTCGGCCTGACGCTGCAGCACCAGGCGCTGTGGGCGCGGGTGTTCGTCACCGCGGGCGTGCGGATCGAGCACAACGACAGTTTCGGCACGGCGACCGTTCCCCGCGTCGGGGCGGCATGGTACGCGCGGACGGGAGGGGACGCCGTCGGCACGACGCGTCTGCATGGAAGCGCCGGCAGGGGCATCAAGGAACCGACCATCCTGCAGTCGTTCAGCACCAATCCGTTCTTTCTCGGCAATCCGGATCTCGAGCCTGAACGGAGCGGCGCGGTCGACGCCGGCATCGAACAGCGCCTCGCGCACGATCGGGTGCGCCTGGATCTGACCTGGTTCGACAACCGCTATCGCGACATCATCGCGCTGCAGACGATCGATCCGCAGACCTTCTCGTCGCAGTACTTCAACATCGGCCTGACGCGCGCGCGCGGCGTTGAACTGACCGGCGACGTCGCGCTGGTGTCCGGCCTCCGCGCCAGCGCCGGCTACACGCTGACCGATTCGGAGATTCTCGAGAGTACGTCCACCAGCCCTGTCTTCAAGGCTGGCAACTGGGCGTTCCGCCGCCCTCGTCACTCCGGGTTCGCCGGCGTGTCGTGGACGGGCGCGCGCGCCGCGATCGACCTGAGCGGATCGCTGGTCGGGCGAAGGGTCGACAGCGACTTCTCATCGCTCGCGCCGCCGATGCTCGAGAACTCGCGCTATGCGCTGTGGGATCTGCGCGGATCGCTGCAGCTCACGCGCGTCATTGCCTTCACGGGCGCCGTTGACAACCTGACCGACAGCGATCACATGGATCCGCTCGGCTACCCGGTGCTCGGGCGCGCCATTCGCGTCGGCGTGCGCACGAAGTGGTGACGCGCGCGGCCATCTCATGGAGCGGCGGCAAGGACAGCCTTGCCGCCCTCGCGGCCGTGCGGCACGATCTCGACGTGATCGCGGCGTTGACGATGTTCGACGAGACCGGCGCGCGCAGCCGGTCGCACGGCTTGCGGCCGGAGCTGATCGCGGCGCAGGCGTCACGGCTCGGCCTTCGTGCGGTCACGGCCCGCTGCGGCTGGTCGACCTACGACGAGTCGTTCACGGCCGCGCTCCGGGCGCTTGCCCGCGACGGCATCACCCACGTCGTATTCGGAGACCTGGTCTTTCCGGAGCATCGTGCCTGGGCCGAGGCGCGGTGTGGGGAAGCCGGCGTCACCGCCGTCGAGCCGTTGTTCGGCCGCCCGACCGGCGACCTGTTCGACGAATTCGTGGCGTCGAAGGCGACGGCCTTGATGGTGACGATCCGGGAGCCGTGGCTGGACGAGAGCTGGCTGGGGCGCGCGCTCGGAGCCGAGATGAAAACGGCTTTCGCCGAGCGCGGGATCGATCCGTGCGGCGAGCGCGGCGAATACCACACCGCCGTCGTGGATGCCCGCGCGTTCCCGGAGCCGATCCGCGTCCGCCCCGGCGAGCGCGTCAGGCGCGGCGAGTGCGTCGCCCTCGATTTGATTCCATGCTGACCGCGTCCGATCTGTGGTTCGGCTATGACGAGCGCACGCCGGTGCTGCGAGGCGTCAGCCTCACGGTGCCGGCGGACGGCCTCGTCGGCATCCTCGGCCCGAACGGCTCGGGCAAGACGACGCTGCTGCGGATGCTCGCGGGGACACGGCGTCCGCAGCGCGGCGCGGTCGCGCTCGACGGCGCGCCGCTGACCGGCTTCTCGCGCGCCGCGCTCGCCCGGCGCATGGCCGTCGTGCCGCAGGAAACGCAGCTCGCCTTCGACTACACCGTCGCTGAAGTGGCGATGATGGGACGCTATCCGCATCTCGGCGCCTTCGAAATCGAAGGGCCGCGCGACATCGCGGTGATCGACGAGTCGCTCGCCGCGACGGGAACGCTGCAGCTCAAGGATCGCCCGTATGCCACCCTGAGCGGCGGCGAGAAGCAGCGGGTGGTGATCGCGGCGGCCCTTGCGCAGATCTTCCGCCTGAAGGCGGAAGCTACAGGGACGGACTCTCGTGGCTTCCGCCTTCAGGCGGAAGAAGCAAGCAGCTACCTGCTTCTCGACGAGCCGACCGCTTCTCTCGATCTCGGCTACCAACTGGAGATTGCCGATCTGTTGAAGCGGCTCCATGCCGAGCGGCGCGCGGCGATCGTCATCTCGACGCACGATCTGACGCTCGCGGCGACGCTGTGCGAACGCCTGGTGCTGGTCCGCGACGGCGCCGTCCTGGCGGACGGCCTCACCGACGAGGTACTCACGCCGGAGAACCTGCGCAAGGCCTACGATGTGGAGGCGGAGGTCACGCGCCACGCGTCCGGGCATCGTCTCGTCGTGCCGATGCGCAGGACCGCGCCCGGACGGCCGCAGGATCGGGCCACGGACAAACACGGATGAACACCGATCCGGGAGCGCCGATGACGCTGGCCTGGCGGTTCGCCCGCACCGTGCTCGGCTTCGGCGCTCTCGCCGTCGCGACGGTGCTGCTGGCGCCGCTGGTCGGGGCCACGGCGATCGACTTCCGCCGCGCGTTCGACTTCTCGATTCCGTTCGCCGACAACGTCGACGCGCAGATCTTCTTCGTGGCGCGGCTGCCGCGGACGCTGGCGGGCGCGTGCGTCGGCGGCCTGTTCGCAGCCTCGGGCGTCGTCTTCCAGGGTCTGCTGCGCAATCCGCTGGCGACACCGTTCACGCTCGGCGTGTCGACCGGGGCCGCGCTGGGCGCGGTGCTCGCCATCACGTTCAACTGGTCGCTCGGCTTCATCGGGATCTCGGCGGTGCCGGTGGCGGCGTTCGTCGGGTCGCTGGTGGCCGTGGCCATCGTCTACGCGCTGGCGCAGGCGCGCCACCGCGGGCTGTCGACGACGGTGCTGCTGCTGGCCGGGGTCACGATGAACGCGTTCTTCTCGGCGATGATCCTGTTCGTGCAGTACTTCGCCAGCTTTGCCGACACCTACCGCACGCTGCGCTGGCTGATGGGGGATCTCGACGTCAGCAGCTACGAGCCGCTTCTCGCGGCGCTGCCGACCGCCACCGTCGCGTTCGTGGTGTTCGCCTGGCTGGCGCGGCCGCTGAACCTGCTCTCGCTGGGCCCCGACAGCGCCGAGTCGCGCGGCCTCGACGTCGCCCGGGCGCAGCGCGCGGCGTTCCTGAGCGCGTCGCTCGCCACCGGCGCCGCCGTCTCCATCGGCGGGCCGATCGGGTTCGTCGGCATCATCATTCCCCACCTGGTCAGGCTGATGGTGGGCCCGGATCACCGGCTGGTGCTTCCCGCCGCGACGCTCTTCGGCGCGGCGTTCCTGGTCGGCTGCGACCTGATCGCGCGGACGATTCTCGCGCCGGTCGAACTGCCGGTCGGCATCATCACGGCGCTGCTCGGAGGGCCGTTCTTCCTATGGCTGCTCATCAGAAAGCCCTGACGCGTCCCGTCGCGGCGCTCGCCGCGCTGCTCGCCGTGCTCGCGGCCGCGCCCCATCGCCAGGCCGCGCCGGCACCGGCGCGAGGCGTGGCCCGCATCATCTCGCTCGTGCCGGCGGTGACCGAGATGATCTACGAGATCGGCGCCGGCCCGCGCGTGGTCGCGGTCAGCAGCTACGACACCTATCCGCCCGAGGTGAAGAGGCTGCCGAACGTCGGCGCGCTGCTCGATCCGAACGTCGAGCGCATCCTGTCGCTCAAGCCGGACCTCGTCGTCGTCTACGGCAGCCAGACGGACCTCAAGCAGCAGCTCGCGCGCGCGGGCGTCGGCGTCTTCGACTACCGCCACGCCGGGCTCGAAGGCGTCACCGCGACCATCCGCGCGCTCGGCGCCCGCACCGGCGACGCGGCGCGTGCCGAGGATCTGGCCGCGCGCATCGATCGCGGCATCGACGCGATCCGCCGGAAAGTGCACGACAGGCCGAAGCCGCGGACGCTCCTCGTGTTCGGCCGCGAGCGGATGGCGCTGCGCGGCATCTATGCGAGCGGCGGCACCGGCTTCATGGACGACATGCTGACCGCGGCCGGCGGCGCCAACGTCTTCGCGGAGGTCAAGATGGAAGCGGTGCAGGCGAGCACCGAACAGATCCTGGCCAAGCGCCCCGACGTCATCGTCGAGACGCGCGCCACCAACAGCGCCTTCGCCGTCGGTGAGCGCGACGCCGAGCTCAACGTGTGGAAGGTGCTCGGCGCGATCCCCGCCGTCCGCAGCAACCGGGTCTACTTCCTCTTCGACGACCGCATCGTCATTCCCGGGCCGCGCGTGGTGGAAGGCACCGAGGCGCTCGCGCGGACGCTGCATCCCGACGTCTTCAGATGAAGATCTTGTTGTCCTGGAGCAGCGGCAAGGACAGCGCGTGGTCTCTTCACGTGCTGCGCCGCGACGGCGCCGGCGAGGTCGGCGGACTGTTGACGTCCATGAACGAGGCGGCCGGCCGCGTCTCGATGCACGGCGTGCGCGAAGAGATCGTGCGCGCGCAGGCCGCGGCGGCGGGGCTGCCGCTCTTCACCATCCCGCTGCCGTGGCCCTGCACCAACGAGATCTACGAGGCGCGGCTGCGCGCCGCGGTCGAGCGCGCCGTCGCCGACGGCTTCACCCACGTGGCCTTCGGGGATCTGTTTCTCGACGACGTGCGGAAGTATCGCGAGGACCGTCTCGCCGGCACCGGCCTGGCGCCGCTCTTCCCGCTGTGGGGCCGCCCGACCGCCGTGCTCGCGCGCGAGATGATCGCTGGAGGCGTCCGCGCGCGCATCTCGACCTTGGATCCGCGGGTCATGCCGCGCGAGCTGATTGGCGCGCAGTTCGACGAGGCGCTGCTCGCCGCGCTGCCGCCGTCCGTGGACCCGTGCGCCGAGCGCGGCGAGTTTCACACCTGCGTGACCGCCGGCCCGATGTTCGCGGCGCCGTTGAACGTCGAAGCCGGCGAGATCGTCGAGCGAGAGGGGTTCGTCTACGGCGATCTGCTGATCGTCACCGCGCCTGCCGGGCCAGCGTGAGCAACTGCGCGAACTCGGGACGCTGCTCCTTCTTCGCCGCCACGTAGCGTGCGCGGATGTCGTTCGGCTGGGAGAAGCGAATCGGCGGGGGCATGCTTTCGCCATCGACGAGGCTGAATGCCATCAGGTGTGCGTTGTCGGGCCCGTGGCAAAACGTACACCGCGTCCCGAGCGTGCCGAGGATCGGCGTGGTCGGATCGCCACTGCCGAGCTGCGGTGTGGCAAATCCGTAGTCGTTGCCTGCCGTCGGCACGTATGCCGGCGCGCCGGCCGCGAGCCGCGTGAAGCCGCCGCTCGCCGGTTCGCTGCGGATTCTTCGCCGGGACAATTCGAACTGCGCCACGCTGGTGGAAACACCCGCGCTGCCGCGGCGATCGAACGTGCGGGTCTGCACCTCCATCATCAGCGGCGACGGCACGACGTGCAGCGTCCGATCGACCAGCAGGATCTGCCGGACCAGCGCAGCCGCGGCCGGCGATCCCGACTGACGTTGCAAGGCTGACAGGAACTCTGACTCGTTCGCGCCGTCTGGCGGCCGCACGAAGACTCGCGCCGCCTGCCGGAACGTCGATCCGTCCTCGCTGTCGTGCAGCCGGTCCTTGCCGAACTCCACTTCCATCCACGCGCCTGACGGAGCGAACAGATCGGGCAGCGCGCTGCCGGCACGCGCCGCCGAGTAGTTGTCGGGGAGTCGATCGATTTCGGTCCGGTTCAGCGCCAGCCGGGCGATCAGGCGGGCCATTGGTCCGGCGAGTTGCGCCGCCGCGCCGCGCTCATCCGCTTTCACGCCCCGCGCGCGCATGACACGAGAGAGGGCATCGAACGCGGACCACAGGTCCGACTGCATCAGGGCGCGGTCCAGTGCCGGCCGTTGCCCGGCCTGCGCCAGCGCGTCGTTCACCGCCCGCAGGAGCGCCGAGCGCGCCGGCTCGCGGAGAACCGCCTCCACACCGTGACCGGACAGGAAGGACGGATACAGCGCTTCGATCGCGCGATCCCCTTCCTCGTAGAGATCGAAGGTCTTCACGCTGACTCCCAGCGGACGCGAGAAGCCTGCCACCAGCCTGGGGGCAAACGGTCCCGCAAGCGGGTGCTCGTCGGTCTCGTAGACGTGGACGACGCGCGTGAACAGCGCGGCGAAGATGCGGTTCCAGGGATCGTTCGGATCCTGCGAATAGATCCGGGGCGCCGCCGCGGGCCCCTGCGCGAGCAGCATCAAGATGAACGCCGCCGTGAGGCAGCAGGCCCGCATGGGACTCTACGCCGCGAACTCCACCGGCACGCGCTTCGGGATGATCCCCTTGTCGAACGCTTCGCTCATCAGGCGCTCGACCGCCTGGCGCCCGCGCTCGCCGTAGCCCAGCGTCAGGTCGTTCACGTACATCCCGACGAACGTGTCGGTGCGGGCCTTGTCGAGGCCGCGGCCGAACTGCTGCGCGTACTCGACCGCCTCGACCCGATGCGACAGCGCGTAGGCGATGCTGTCGTGCAGCAGCTTCGACACCTTGCGGATCATGTCGGGCCCGAGGTCGCGGCGGATGATGTTGCCGCCGAGCGGCAGCGGCAGGCCGCCGGTGCGCTCCGACCACCATTCGCCGAGATCGACGATCTTGCGCAGGCCGTTCTCCGCGTAGGTGAGCTGCCCCTCGTGGATCAGCAGGCCGGCGTCAGCGTTCCCCTGAGCGACGAAGTCCTCGATCTGGTCGAACGGCACGACGACGTACTCGAAGTCCGGCTCGTAGAGCCTGAGCGCGAGATACGCGGTCGTCAGCGTGCCGGGGATTGCGATCTTGCTGCCCTTCACGACCGTCGCTCCGGCAGGCCGCGCGACGACGATCGGCCCGTAGTTGTCGCCCATGCTCGCGCCGTGCGGCAGCAGCGCGTACTTGTCGGCCAGGTGCGCAAAGGCGTGGAAGGAGACGGCGGTGACCTCGTACTTGCCGTCGAACGCGGCGCGGTTCAGCGTTTCGATGTCGGACAGGACCTGGTCGATCTCGATCCCGCCGGTGTCCACGGCCCCCGATGCCAGGCCGTAGAACATGAAGGCATCGTCGGAGTCGGGGCTATGTGCGACGGTTATTCTCTGGGGCATCCAGCGAGTTTAGCAGACGCTCGACGTCGCCGGGACCATCGACCCGGAACTCCGCGGAGGTCACCCGCTCGCTGGCGCCGATGGTCATGCCGTGCAGCCCGACCGCCTGGAATGCGTCCTCGTCGGTCACGTCGTCGCCGATGTAGATGGTGAAGGTGGGGCCGTGCAGGCGCTCGACGCGCACGCGGATCCACTCGAGCGCGCTCCCCTTGTGCCAGTCGGTCGCGGGCAGCAGCTCGAGCACGCACGCACCCGGCATCAGGCGCAGCCGCCCGGCGTCGACGTGGGCGCGGGCCGCGTCGAGAAAGACCGACTGCGCGACGACGCGCACCGATGGATCGGCCTCGCGGTAGTGCAGCACGATCGAAAGG
>Ga0070673_100001607_pt1 | contig 13361 bp, 12 predicted proteins | sample KBSM23metaG_FD_65342 | JGI IMG/M metagenome (GOLD analysis project Ga0070673, IMG submission 65342) | Miscanthus rhizosphere microbial communities from Kellogg Biological Station, Michigan, USA - KBS M2-3 metaG | ecosystem: Host-associated > Plants > Roots > Rhizosphere > Soil ... | reverse complement strand
GGGGCACTCCTCTTCGCGGTCGGTTTCCGAGCTACCAAGCCGGGCAAACACCCGATCAATGGACTTTTCCGCGTCGGCTACATTCGTGGCGCCGGTGAGATGGCCATGGTGTCGCTGCCGCTGATCGCCAGCGTCACTGGAACCGAGTAGCGCATGACGAAGTTGTGACCGATCCAACAGGAAGGAATTGCATTCCAAGAGAAAACAGAATGACCAAGGAGAGACGACACAGCATGCGAACACGCGGTCATCGGAATGATACTTGCTATGGGCGACGCACCGTTCTCGGGCTTGCCTTGGCGAGTTTGGCGGTCGGCCCGGCACGCTCCGAGGACGAAGCCGCAACTGCGCCGCCGCAGCCGAACGATCACTTCGTGTTTCTCACCGGTCCGAAGAAGGGGGAAGTCGTACGCGTCGACAGCCTTGCGGTCGGCGGCCCGCAAATCCAAGCCTATCCGGCGAGCCCCGAGGGCACCGTGCGCAACGAAACGCCGCTCAACCTGGTGATCCTGACGCGGTTCGATCCGGCAGAGCTGAGCGAAGAGACCCGCGCGCGGGCCGCAGAGGGCGTGGTTGCATATTCGGCGATTTGCACGCACCAGGCCTGTCCGGTGAACATGTGGACGAAGGAGCAGAATGCCTTCGTCTGCTCGTGCCACGGTTCGATCTACGACCCGAAGAAAGGCGCCGAAGTGCTTTTCGGGCCGGCACCGCGGCCCTTGCCTTCACTCGGCCTGAAGGTCGCGGACGGCGTGGTCACGGTCGCCGCGGGCTTTTCCAGTCGCGTCGGCGGCACGGTGAAATAGGAAGAGCCACCCGCGCTGCTTCGCAGTTGGCGACGGGCGATGGGGAGAAATCCTTCGCGCGCGTCCGCGCGTTTGGGTCGAAGTGACCGGGTAACATAGCCCCTCTCAGTTCTTAGCGGGGAGAGAGGGGACGACGTCGATGTTGATTTCAATCGGCTCCTCGCCACCGAAGGCTGCCGAGGCGCCGTAGCTTGTCTGCGATTCACCACCCCCAAGACCGCCTTTCTGTGAGGTGGGCGCTCCGCCACCACGGCCGACGCCTTTGCCGGCGCCACCGCCGCCATTGCCCGAACCTTGCGCATGTTCGCTGTTTCTCTCCTCGCCCTTCTCCTTAGACTTGGAGTGAAAGACCATCTGGCCCTGCGTCTGCGTCGCCTTGGCTTTCGCCTCGGATGCCTTATTGCTCTGGTCCTCGTGATACGGGACCACATAGGCGCGCGGGCCGTCCTTCTCCTTGACCCAGTAATAGATCGCCCTGGCGTTACGATCGACGTTGACATCGATCAGTACGCTATTGTCCTTCGGGTAGCCGGCGACCGGATAGCCAAGCACGTCGATGGCGATCGTCCAGGAGTACACCAATAGGCCGACCAACACAGTCGCCAGCCCGATCTTGAGGAGGTAGTTCACGCGCGCGGCGATGAACATGCCACTGGCAAGCAGACAGACGAGAGCGAGCTGCACCCCGAGCTGAAAGTAGTGGCTCATCATTTCGTGGGCGCTCCTTGCGTCTCGATTATAGGCCCCAGAGGCGCACCGCCATGCTGCTGGACAAGGCTCTCGGCAGGCAGCGGCAGGATCGTCACCTTGCCGGCAGGATCGACGTGAAACGCGACGATGTTCATGGCTTCCTTGACCTGATTGAAGTGGAACTTCTGGTCGAACACCGTGGTCATGCGCGGGTTGACCTTTTCCACGCGGACCCTGAGATCGATCGGAGCCAGCGGATCAGGCGGCAAGAAGCTGTAGCCAACGCCGGTCTTGGCATCGGTGCCCGCGTAGTAGCTCACAGCCACCAGGTAGTCGCCGGGGATGATGGCGCGCACCGCGATGATCTCGCGATTGTCGCTGGTGATCACTGCGCCGCCCTCCAAGGTCTGCTGGTTCGTCGTGAAGCCGCGGGAATCGCGATCGAGCGAGACGTTGCTGGCCTCACGGTTCAAGTAGAAGATCGTGTCGCCAAAGGGATTGCGCAGCCACAGATCGAGATCGACGTTGCGATCGTCGGCCCAGTCCAGCGTGACCAGGTACTCGGCCTTGGGGTGGTAATCGAGCTGACCCTTGCTGTTGACCGTGACGATGACCAGTACCGCCACAATGAGCATGATCATGCCCACAAGATTCATCAGCATGTCCGAGAACGGCTGAAACATCGCGTATTGTCGGCGAGCGCGCCTCATTGCGCTACCTCGTTACGATCGAGCATCTCGTTACGATCGAGCACCTCGTTACGATCGAGGAAGTAGTTGAGATTGGCGACGATGACAGAGATCAGAGCGCTGGCGGCGATCCCGCAGCCCGTGGCGTAGAACGCCGTCTTCAGGGCGACGGCAGTAGCGCCGATGAAAGCCACGCCGGTCTCCGGCTTGGTTGCATCCACAGCCCCGAGAGCCTGGAACTGAGCCATTAGACCGATGACCGTCCCAAGCAGGCCGGCGTAGAACGATGACGATGCCGCGAAATGACCGAGGCCGATGTCGGCGTTTGCGATCGAATCGCGCCATCGGTTCCATTTGCCGTCATACCGCCACGCTGCGAAGTTGAGGTAACCTACAGCGGCGACAAAGATGACGCCGATCAACGAAGTCATGTAAGTCGTATCGGAGTACCAGATCGATTGCAGCAAGCCGTATCGCCAGGCGAAGAACGCCGCCACCGCATAGGCCAGCGTGACCACGAATGATTGCAGAAAGCAGCGCTTCTCGATCATCTCATCCCTCCTGTAAGCGTCCAAGTCTAAGCGTCCAAGTCGATGGGCCAGTACAGCCCAGGCTCGAGTCCATCGGTTGGCGTCACCAACGTTGCCAGATGATCAAGGTTCAATCACAGATCGGTGGCAGTACTCCGAGCAACTTGGCGAGGCGGCGATCCATGCTGACGGTGTCGGGCGGCACGGGATTGTGCGATGCCAGTGGGGCGCGGCCATTCGTTCGGTACAGCAGGCGACTAAAACTGTTTCGATCCTCGATGTCACTGAGGATATGGTCGGGGAAGGATTTCTGCCCTCGGGGTCCGCGGGATAGGCCTGGAACCGGGATTCCCCCTGGGCGGCTGAGCGGAAGCGCGTCCAACCCGATGGGGTCGGCTCGTGGAACGACCGCGGCCGGGCGCACGTTTCTTTCTCATTGAACCGCAAAGCGAGAATACAGGACCCCCATGAGAACTGGCTTACTATCGGCGATGGTCGCTGCCGCGTTGCTGGCCGGCACCATCGCGGCGTCGGCACAAGTGTCGTCAGGCAGCACGGACGCCGCGCAGCAAAATGCCGCTTCGAAGCAGCAAAATGAAACTCCCGGCTCGGGCAAGTAGCGGACCAACGGCAAAAACGCAGCGATCGCGGCGGAAAGGAAGCCGAACGTCACCGGATCAGAACGTCCTGCTTCGCTCGAGCGATGATGGCGGCGCCGGCCGGCTTCATCAGCTCGGCAAACGCGGCAAACACCGGACGACGGCCCGTCTGGCCATAAGGCAGCCGCATCAATTCCGCCAGCGCGCCGACGATGCGCCAAGGCGATCCCTTGTAGATCTTTGGCGCGGTCAGCGCGTCATAGATATCGGCAACGGCGAGCAACTCCACCGCAGCGTCGAACTGACCCTCCGCCCCGCGCGTCGCCTCGAACCGGTACAGATCGGTGATCAGAGTTTCTAACGACTCGGCGCCGATCTTGGCGAGGGTGCGCAACGTGCCCTCGAGGAGGTCGCGCCGCAGGCTGTCGCGCCCGGCGACGTCGAGATTGCGGTTGTTGAGCCGCGCCGGCTCGATGGCGTGCTTGCCGGCATCGTGCAGCAGGGCGGCGGCCATCAGCTCCGCCTCGTCGACCGCCTGCCAGCGCGCCGCGACGGCGTCGTCGGCGCGCAGCATGCGCAACAGGGCGACCGCATAGGCCGCCACCGCTTCGTTGTGCTGCAACGCCAAGTCACGCGCCTGCAGGCTGACGAAGTCGATCATGCCGAACCGCTCACGCTTTGCCGCATCGACCTCCTCGACCACCGGCAGGTAGCGCGCGGCGAACTGGCTGGTCGGATCGACGCGCCTGCCGTCCTCGGCGATCGGCTTGAGCCCGAGCGCGTTGAGGCTGGCAAGTCGGCCTACGCCCTTGACGTCCTGCTCCGGGAGGACATCCAGCCGGAACCAGGGCTTGAGCACTTCGCCGCCCTGCGGCGCAACCGCGACCGCGCCGGGCGGACACAGCGCTTCGACACGGCTCGCAATGTTCACCGCTTCGCCCAGCACATCGTAGAGGCTCTTATCGGGCGGACCGAGCATGCCGGCCGTGACGACGCCGCTGTTGATGCCGACGCGCATGCCCCAAGGAAAGTGCGAGCCGATCTCGCGCTGCATCGCCAGCGCCGCGAGTACGGCATCGGTGCAGTGGGTGACGCTCTCGAACGGGACGCCGAACAGCGCCATGATGCCGTCGCCGTTCGTCTTGTTGATGTAGCCGCGATAGCGCCCGATGATGTCGCCGGCGGCGCTGAAGAAATCGTTGAGCTGCGAGAACACCTCGTCCGGCTCCATGCCGGCGCTGTAGGCCGTGAAGTCGACGATGTCGGTGAACATTACCGTCACGTCCAGCCGCCGCGCGACCAGCTTGTCTTCCAGCATCAACGGGATGACTTCGCTGGGCGCCATGCGCCGCAGCAGGCTCTCGCTCAAATCCTTCTCGCGGCTCACCTGGTCCAGCGCGCTCGACAGCTCCGCCGTGCGCGCGGCGACGCCGGCTTCCAAGGCTTGGTTGAGATGCAGCAACTCGGCGTTCACCGCATCGAGTTTGCGCGAGTGCTCGATGGCATTGAGGTGCATCTGCGCGTTGTCGATGCCGGTGGCGATCTGATTGCCCACGATCGACAGCAGCATCTCGTCAAGCTCATCGAAGCCGCTCGCCCTCTCGCTCTCGACGCCGAGCACGCCGACCAACCGGTTCTTCACCACGAGAGGAATGGCCAGCTGGCTTTGCGCGTTGGCGAGGCCCGGCATCTCCGCGACCGGCGCCAGCGTCCCCGCCCCCGCGGCTTCCGTGCGGGCGCGCACGCCGGCGAGATAGGCGCGCTGCGAGGCCACATTGCCCATGCGCAGCACCTGCCGCCGCCGTGCGGCGACGCCGAGCACGCCCTGTCCGACGGCGATCTCGGCGCCGGTATTGCCGTCGTAGCCGCGGCTCGCCGCCACCTTGAGCGTGCGCTCGTCGGCGCTCGCCAGCAGGATCATGCTGTGCCGGAAACCCAACACCGCTTCCATGGCGTCAAGACTGATGGCGAGAATACGGTCGAGGTCGAGGGTCGAGCTGATCTCGGACGAGATCTGCTGGATGATGCGGACTTCGTCGCTCTTGCGCGCAAGCTTGTTGTTGAGAGAGTCGATGACCTTCTGATTGTCGACCATCTGGTCGCGTATCGACGGCTCCGCGGGCGGCGCTGCCATGGCTCGGCGCTAGCCCCGCGACTTCGACTTGCGCACGGAGAGGACGCGATAGACGTCAGCGGCACGCAGCTTGAAAACACCGCTCATGCCGGTCATCGAGGCGATCGCCTCGAGTTCGATGTCCATCTTGTCGAACAGCGGGCCGCTCTCCTCAGAATGGTCGTACTGGATTTCGAGATACCACTCCTGAAAGGTCCTGCCGTCGCGAACGATGACCGCCGCGAACGGGTTTTCGCGCACGTTGCGATGGGTCTTGTTGAAGAACTGGTGCGACAGGGCGACGTGATCCTCGTCGACATACCAGACTTGCGATATCTCGGTCACATTGGGGACGCCGGCGAGCGAACAGGTCACGATCGTGCTGGGAACAATCCCGAGCATGGCCGGTTTGATCTCGTCAGGCAGCATCGCTCAGCTCCCCGCGGAAAGATCCAGCGGGCGCCCCGCGCCGGGACCCGGCGTTTGCACGAAAGCCTCCTCGACGGTGAAGGTGACGGCGGTGCTCGGAGCAGCGATAAAGCCCGTGACCAACTCGGGCGGGAACATGATGAGCAGGGCAGCGACCTTGGCGCGGAGGATTTCCTGGACCGCTTGCTCCTCCTCGGTCGACGGCCGCATTCCCGTGAGCTTGCCTTTGAATTGATAGGCTTCGTGGGTGATTGGCTGGACGACGTTGAGAGCAACGAGGTCGTTCAGGGAAAGGTTGCTTCGGGTCTGATCGATCTCGACGTCTGGAACGAAGGCGGTGATCTCGTCGCGCGCGGATCCAACGCGCACCCCGAAAGCCCATGTCAGCGCCGGTCTGAGCCGCGCGTCGCGCGTACCGACCCAGGAGAGCACTCCCCCATGCATGAAGTCGACTATTTTTTCCGGAATCATTTGCGACCCAACGCTTTGCCAGACGCTGGGAGAGATAATGCCGCACGCATCGGCGAAGGACAATGGGGCGAAAAATCGCGACACTTTCGTTGCCACGGGGTTCTGCGGCGGCCCCTGAGATCGCGTGCGAGGAACGGAGCGGCAAGATAGTATGCCGGCGTGAATATCAGACCGGAAACCCGACAAGGGAGTTCGTTATGAGTTGGCGAATGGGATTGGCCGCGATCGTCCTTGCGGCGATTGCGATGGCGAGCGGCGACGCTTTGACACAGGCCGTCGCGCCGACGAATTCTGCTCCGAATCCCTATCGCGCGACCTACGACTGGGCGACGATGCCCGAGGGTCGAAGCTGGGGCTCGACCGCGGGCGTCGATGTCGACCCGGACGGAAGCAGCGTTTGGGTTTTCGAGCGCTGTGGCACTTTCGCGCTGCCATCCGAGATGAAGCCGGGGCAGCCCTTCGCCTGTGATGGGTCGACTCTGGCGCCTGTCCTTAAATTCGATGCATCGGGCAAGCTCGTCGCCAGTTTCGGCGCCGGCATGTTCGTGCTGCCGCACGGCATTCGTGTCGATCCCGCCGGCAACGTCTGGGTCACGGACGCGGCGGGAAGAAATGGCAAGGGACACCAGGTCGTCAAATTCAGCCCTGACGGCAAGGTGCTGATGACGCTCGGCAAGGCTGGCGTCGCCGGCGACGGGCCGGACGAGTTCAATGCTCCGTCGGCCGTCCTTGTCGCTCCCAACGGCGATGTCTTCGTGGCTGATGGACATGGCGGCAACACCAATGCGCGCATCGTAAAGTTTTCGCCTGATGGCAGGTTCATCAAGGCCTGGGGCAAGAAGGGCTCAGCGCCCGGTGAGTTCGACACGCCGCACACGCTGGCGATGGATTCGCGCGGACGGCTGTTTGTCGGCGACCGTCAGAACAACCGGATTCAGATTTTCGACCAGGACGGCAACTTCATCGATCAGCTGTTCCAATTCAGCCGCCCGAGCGGCGTGTTCATCGATGCAAGCGATACGATCTACGTGGCCGATTCGGAGTCGGAGTCGGCGTCGAAAAACCACGACGGCTGGAAGCGCGGCATCAGGATCGGCAAGATCGCCGACGGAGCGGTGACGGCGTTCATTCCAGACCCGGCCGAGAAAGCGACGACCACCAGCTCCGCGGAGGGTGTCGCGGTCGACAAGTCGGGCAACATCTTCGGCGCCGAAGCCGGATCGAGGCGGTTGGTCAAGTATGTGAAGGATTAAGTGCGCTCCGAGGGCCGCACCCGAAAACGAACATCGATTCCACCTCGGGCATAGTTACCCTCAAGACGAGCGCTACTTGATTGTCCTGCTGCGCTCGAAAAAGCACCACCCGTCCCTACCTCGCACGGGCGTCCAAAAATGCGAGGGAACGGTCGAACGCCAGTAGGCCGGCGTCAATTGCAAGCAACAGCTGATATTCGTGGTTCAGCAGGGGCTCATGATCTTTCGGGAAGAAGAGCGTATCGACCTCGACACTTTTGCTTCGCAGCGCTTCGGCCAGCACCACCGACTGCGTTGGCCTGCCGCACCGGTGTTGGAAGCGCGCCGGCCGCGCGAGCGTGTTTTCGCGAAAGTCCCACCGCTTTTGATTGTGCTGCACGGAGCCTTTCGCGATGGGTGCAGCGGCACGCACCGCCCGAACCGCAGGCTTACTCAATCACCTCGTCGGCGAGTGCTAGGAGCGACGGCGGCACCTCGAGGCCGAGTGCTTTGGCAGTTTTGAGATTGATGACGAGGTCGAATTTGCTGGGTTGAAGCACAGGCATCTCAGAGGGCTTCTGCCCTTTTAGGATGCGTCCCGTATACATTCCAGCTTGACGAAACGCGTCCGGGACATTGGCCCCATAGCTCATCAGGCCCCCTAGCACACAGAAGTCCGGATTGAAGTACATGGCGGGGAGAGAATTGCGTGCAGCCAGTTCGATGATTTTTTCCCCATGCGCGCCCATAAACGCGGATGCAGGAACCACCAGTGCATCGGGGCGCAAATTCGTCAGGTCGGCAAAAGCGTGGTCAAGTTCGCTTTCATTGCTGACTTGGAAGAAACGAATGTCTTGGCCGAGCACCGCTGCAGCGTCATTGAGGTTCTTGTGTTGGCTCGCGCTGGCTGGGTAGTTAGGGTCCAACAAAGAGGCAATCACCTTCGCTTTCGGAAGCAACTCGTGCAGTACCTCGATACGCTTTGCATCCAATGTCGCGGTTAAGAACGTCATGCCCGTGACATTCCCGCCAGGATGGTTGAAGCCGTCTACGAGGCCGGTGCTGACAGGGTCGGTGCCCGTCACGAAAACAATTGGAATCGTCGACGTCGCCTTTTTTGCCGCAATCGCCGGGGAAGTATCGCCGAATATGACGGCCACCCCGCGCTGTGCGAGTTCAGCCATCAATGTTGGCAGTCCTTCGTCGTGACCGCCGGGGAAGTGGTATTCGACCGTCACATTCTGTCCGTCGATAAAGCCAACTGCCTGCAAACCCTCTTTGAACGCCGTTACATACGGTGCCGAACCGCTGGATTTTATCCCTGAAAAAACGAACGCGACGACTGGGGCGGTCTGTTGCGCCCGAACAACAACCGGCCACGTCAGTGCGCCGCCAATCAGCGTAATGAAATCGCGGCGTTTCATATTCGAGCACCTCATCTGAAAATCGAGGCGTTAGCGTTGTCGATGCCTCTGGAGTTTCAAGCACAACGGATAGCACACCCGCGGCAGAGATATGCCCCTCACACGAGCAACTGGAAGGCCATGAACGAAAGGCGCGCCATCGGATCACACCGAACCCTCCGAGGGGACTTTGTGAGCTAAAGCATTGTACAATCAACCACGATTTTTGGAGGTGGTGCCCAGGGGCGGAATTGAACCACCGACACCTGCATTTTCAGTGCAGTGCTCTACCAACTGAGCTACCTGGGCACTCGCCGGCCGGCCGGAAAAGGGCGGCCGGCGCGAGCGCCGTGGTTATAGTTGCCCGACCCGCGGCTGTCCAGAACGCGGCCCCGCTCCGTCAGGAAAGCGTCCGCTTCGGCTGCTTGGCCCGGCACGCAGCGACGTCGCGGCCGCCCCGTCCGTGGAGAAGAGTGATTCAGGGCGCAACTCCCTGACCGCGGCGGCGGGAACGGCTCGAGCTGCGACAGGATGTAGTCGAGCGCCGGGGGACACCTCCTTGAACTCCGGCGCGCCGCGCTCGGTCTCCCGCCAGATCGGGGGCAAAGCTCGCGGCGACGAGCGGCACATTGTGCTGGCACAGGAAACATCGAGCGTTGCGGCGAGCACCATCACGCCGTCCTTGCCGGCATCTGGCTGGCTGCGCTGAGAAGCGGAAAGCCCAGTGCCGGAACTCGCCGCGGCGCGCGACGGCACCATCTCAGGCGCTGCCCAAGCGACCCGCGAGCCTCGCAATGGCTCCTCCCTGCGGGAGAGGAGTCAGTCGCCGCGAAGAACTGCGCACGCGCGCAGAAGCTGGCGTGCAAAGAAATCGCTCCCGCTTGTCGAATTCTCTTGCAATGCAGGTTCGATGCGATTATGTGCCGCTCGCCCAATTTCGCACGTGCCTGTGGCCGTGTGTCGATCGGTAGGCATCCGGACAAGAGGCCGGACAGTCGCCTGAGGTTGGACTTGCAGCCTCACTACGTGATCGGCAGCCGGAGGCGAAACCGGCGCACCCCGCGCTCAACGGGGGACGCGGCTTAAAGCAACGACGGAGCGGGCTTTTTTGGTCTCGCTGGCCCTCCAAAGGTCAGCACCGAAGAGGCTTGTCCATCTTGCCGGCCGTGCGGAACGGGAATTCCCGCTCCAATCCAAGGCAGCATTTCGGGTGAAGAACCCCGCGCGCTCGCGCCCGTGCCTCCATCGCACGGCCGGCGCCAGGGATCTCGCCCGCAACGCCAGCTGTCCGCCTGTGCGGTCAGCCCTTGAACCTGTTGAGAAGGAGCGCCTCCAATGAGCGAGCGTATCCGCGACTTTCTGCGCCGCCGTCGCGAGCAAGGGCTCGAGGATGGTCCGTGCCTCGTCGTCGATCTCGACGTCGTGCGCGAGAACTATCGGTCCTTCGCCAAGGCGTTGCCGGACAGCCGCATATTCTATGCCGTCAAGGCCAATCCGGCGCCCGAGCTCCTGGCGTTGCTCGTCTCGCTCGGCTCCTGCTTCGACACCGCCTCGGTCGCCGAGATCGAGATGGTGCTCGCGGCCGGGGCGACGCCCGAGCGCATTTCCTTCGGCAACACGATCAAGAAGGAACGCGACATCGCGCGCGCCCATGCGCTCGGCGTGCGGCTGTTCGCGGTCGACTGCAAGGCGGAGGTCGAGAAGATCGCGCGCGCCGCATCGGGCGCCAGGGTGTTCTGCCGCTTTCTGTTCGGCTGCGCCGGCGCCGAGTGGCCGCTGTCGCGCAAGTTCGGCTGCGATCCGGAAATGGCGGTCGACGTGCTCGACCATGCGCAGCGGCTTGGGCTCGACCCGTGCGGCGTGTCGTTCCACGTCGGCTCGCAGCAGCGCCGGACCGCCGCGTGGGACGAAGCGCTCAAGTCGGCGGCGGCGATCTTTCGCGCCTGCGCCGACCGCGGCATCAACCTGTCGATGGTCAATCTCGGCGGCGGCTTCCCCACTAGGTACCTGCGCGAGGTTCCGGCGGTCGAGGCATATGGACGCTCGATCTTCCGTGCCTTGCGCCGGCACTTCGGCAACCGCATTCCGGAGACGATCATCGAGCCGGGACGCGGCATGGTCGGCAATGCCGGCGTGATCGAAGCCGAGGTCGTGCTGGTCGCCAAGAAGAGCGAGCACGACCAGACGCGCTGGGTCTATCTCGACATCGGCAAATTCGGCGGGCTCGCCGAAACGATGGACGAGTCGATCCGCTACGCGATCCGCACGCCCCGCGACGGCGGTGAGGTCGGTCCGTGCGTGCTCGCGGGCCCGACCTGCGACAGCGCCGACGTGCTGTACGAGAAGCGGCCGTATGATCTGCCGATCAGCATCGAGATCGGCGACAAGGTCCTGATCGAAGGCACCGGCGCCTACACCGCGACTTACGCCGCGGTGGCTTTCAACGGCTTCGCGCCGTTGCGCACCTACCACATCTGACCCTTTTGCTCCGGCGCGCCGACGGCTGACGCGCCGGAGCGCAGCAGCCGAAAGGAGCGGATCATGGTGACCATCCGGGAAGAAAAACTCAGCGACGCCCTCGCGCGCGAGGCTCTCCTCGACGAGGCCTATGGGGCGGATCGCTTCGCGAAGACGTCAGAGCGTCTGCGCGAGGGGCGCCTGCCGGCAGCTGGGCTGTCACTTGTCGCGATTCATCAAGGCAGGCTTGTCGGCACCGTTCGGCTGTGGTCCGTCACCGCCGGGCCGGCGCGGGCGGCGCTTCTGCTCGGCCCGCTGGCGGTCCACCCGGAGCATCGCAATCGCGGCATCGGCGCGACCTTGATGCGCCGCGTGATCGCGCGCGCGCGTCTTGCCGGTCATCATGCGATTTTGCTAGTCGGCGACGCCGCCTACTACGAGCGCTTCGGCTTCACTGACGCGTCGACCGGCGAATTGTGGATGCCCGGCCATTTCCAGCGCGAGCGCCTCCTTGCGCTCGAGCTTCGATCAGGCGCACTCGCCGGAGCGCGCGGGCTCATCGCCGCGACCGGTCAGCTCGAGCCGAAGCCTGATCTCAACCGGCTGATCGCCGGCATTGGCAGCCGCGCGCGAAGCGCATCCGCGCGACGTGCCGCCTGACATCCGCACTCGATCGAACATACGGAGTAACAACAATGAAGAACTCGTCCCTGCTTGCCCGTTTCGACGGCCCCATCGTCATGATCGGCTTCGGCTCGATCGGCAAAGGCACGCTCCCATTGCTCGAGCGGCACATCGCCTTTGACCGCTCGAAATTCGTCGTCATCGCGCCCGACGACTGCAACTCGCACTTGCTCGACGAGCGGCAGATGAAATTCCTGCGGCAAGCGATTACGCGCGACAACTATCGGGAGGTCCTCACCCCGCTGCTGACGGCGGGACCCGGCCGCGGCATGGTCATCAACTTGTCGGTCGATACCTCGTCTGTGGACCTTATGGACCTCGCAAAGGATCTCGACGCCTTCTACATCGATACGGTGGTCGAGCCCTGGCCCGGCCTTTACACCGACCAAGGGCGCTCGATTTCGGAGCGTTCGAACTACGCGTTGCGTGAAGGCGTGCTCGAACTGCGCCGCCGCCGGCCGGGCGGCGTCACCGCCGTGAGCTGTTGCGGCGCCAATCCGGGCATGGTGTCCTGGATGGTCAAGCAAGCACTCATCGACATCGCCCGCGACCTGAAACTCGACTTCGTCGAGCCGCAGTCGCGCGACCAATGGGCTCGGCTGATGCGCCTCGCCGGCGTCAAGGGAATCCACATCGCCGAGCGCGATACGCAGCGCGCGAACACGCCGAAGCGGCGCGGCGCCTTCATCAATACCTGGTCCGTCGAAGGCTTCATCGCCGAAGGCTTGCAGCCCTCCGAGCTCGGCTGGGGCACGCACGAGAAGTCGCTGCCGCCCGGCGCGCATCGGCACGATTTCGGCTGCGATTCTGCGATCTACCTGACCCGTCCCGGCGCCGGCACCCGCGTCCGCTCGTGGACGCCGACCGCCGAGGCCCAGCACGCCTGGATGATCACCCACAACGAGTCGATCTCGATCGCCGACTATTTCACGCTGGTCGAGGACGGCAAGCTCGTCTATCGGCCGACCTGTCACTATGCCTATCACCCATGCGACGACGCCGTGCTGTCACTGCACGAAATGGCTGGCGCCGCGTGGCGCCCGCAGCAGGTCTGGCACATCCTGAGCGAAGACGACATCGTCGACGGCATCGACGAGCTTGGCGTCTTGCTCTATGGCCACGCCAAGAATGCCTACTGGTACGGGTCGCAGCTCTCGATCGAGGACACGCGAAAGCTCGCGCCCTATCAAAACGCGACCGGTCTGCAGGTGACGTCGGCCGTGCTCGCCGGCATCGTCTGGATGCTGGAGAATCCCGA
>Ga0070673_100001606_pt1 | contig 13363 bp, 12 predicted proteins | sample KBSM23metaG_FD_65342 | JGI IMG/M metagenome (GOLD analysis project Ga0070673, IMG submission 65342) | Miscanthus rhizosphere microbial communities from Kellogg Biological Station, Michigan, USA - KBS M2-3 metaG | ecosystem: Host-associated > Plants > Roots > Rhizosphere > Soil ... | reverse complement strand
ACGTCCACGCGCGACTGATCGAGGCCGAGATATCGAACAGCTTCCCGTTTAGTGAAATCCGACTGCGTAAGAACTCGAGCGGCGCGTCTGGCGCTGGCCTTCGTCATCACCCGACGACGAACGCCTTCGCGCCAGGAAAACCATTCGGGGTGCGCGACGAAGGAGACGTCGTGCACGGTCAGCACCACGGGCACGGGACTGGTCAGCGGCGCCGTGTAGGCGGGAGCAAACAGGACGTTGGCCCGAGACTGCCTGATCAGCCCCGGCAGCACCAGCTGCTCCCACATCGTTCCATGTCCACCGGACGAGAGGCGCGAGACCGTGAGCGGCGCCCAGCCCGCATCAGAATGTTCGTCGGGGGAACAGAGGATGAACTCGTGAGCGGCCGCACCGGGAAGCTTGGTCCAGGCCGAGAGAATCTGCGACAGATAGCGACCGACGCCGGTCGGCTTGCCAGCAAGCTCACGCGCATCGATGGCGATTCGCATCTGGGTCAGCGCGCTCCTCGACGGGCGACGGCGTCGCGGTAGGCCTGTGCCAGGCGGGCAGCCGTCCCCTCCCAGGTGAACGCCTTCGCCCGCTCGAGGCCCGCACACGCCAGGTCGCGCGCCATCGTCTCGTCTTCAGCCAGGCGATAGATGACCGATGCCCATCCCTCCATGTCGTGGGGTTCGATGAGGATTCCGCCGCTCTCGACGACCTCCGGTAGCGATCCGCGATTCGAGGCGACCAGCGGCACGCCGGCCGACATGGCTTCGAGTGCCGTCAGCCCAAAGCCCTCATCGAGCGAAGGGAGCAATAGCATCCGCGCCCCCGCGAACAGCGCCTCACGTCGCTCGTCAGTGACATAGCCGACATATTCGACGATGTCTTTGAGTGGCGGCTGCGAGATGCGCGCCAGCCACTCGGTCGCATCGGGTGTCGCGCTTCCCGCGATCACGAGTTTCGGCGTCCATTGGGAATGAGCCACTCGTGCGAAGGCATCGAGGATCACGCCGATGTTCTTGCGTGCTTCGAGGGTGCCCAGGAGCAGCGCATATCCCTTCGGCGGCACATTCGGGCCACGGCCGAGTGCCGTCCAGGTCGGCGCGCCTGGTGGACAGCAGTAGACGCGATCCTTGGCCACCCCGAGCCGTTCCACGATCAGTCGTTCGGTACGCACCGACGAAGTAATGATCGCGTCCGCCCGGCGTGCATGATCGGGTGCGAGCTGTGGATAGTCGCGCCTGATCTCGTCACGTACGCGTTCTGGGTGATCGAGAAAGAACAGGTCGTGAATGGTGACGATCTGGGCCGCGTGTCGCGATGGAATCAGCAGTGGATGCGCGGCGTGCACGACGTCCAGTCGTCCCGCCAGCAGTTCGACTGGCGGCCATTCGCGCCGGTGCCAGAGATAGTTCAGGACCGACACCGGAATCCGGCGATCAACGACGGCCGCGCGAAGCTCAGCACCGAGCGTGGGCGCGGGCCGGTCCTTCCACGAACTCGTAAACAGCGTGAGCTCGTCGCGATGCGTGGCGGTGTACGCCTGCACAAGCCGACGGATGTACTCGCCGACACCCGTGCGCGCGCGCAGGGCTGGGCGGTAGTCGACGAGAATCCGCATTAGTGGTGTAGCCGGTATGATAGCCTCTGCTGTTTTTTTGCACGTGGCGCGTGTCGCCCACGCGGGAGGATCATGCGAATCGCCGTCGTAGGCACGGGGTATGTGGGACTGGTGGCAGGCGCGTGTTTTGCCGAGTCGGGAAACGACGTGGTTTGCGTGGACAAGGACCAGACCAAAATTCGAACGCTCAAGCGCGGCAAGATGCCCATTTACGAGCCGGGACTCGAGGAAGTGGTTCGCCGCAACCGGGCCGAGGGCCGGCTGACCTTCACGACCACGCTGCCGAAGGCGGTGCGCGATTCGCAGGTCGTCTTCATCGCGGTCGGTACCCCCCAAGGTGAGGACGGTTCAGCAGACCTGAAGCACGTGCTTGCCGTGGCCGGCGAAATTGCCAAGGCCATGAACGGCTACAAGGTGATCGTGGACAAGAGCACGGTGCCAGTCGGGACGAGCCAGAAGGTCCGCGAAGTGATTCGTCAAAACACGACGCACCCGTTCAGCGTCGTCAGCAACCCGGAGTTCCTGAAGCAAGGTGCGGCGATCGAGGACTTCATGAAGCCCGACCGCGTCGTGATTGGCGCCGAGGATGCGCGCGCGCAGGAAATCATGCTGGAGCTCTACAGCCCGTTCACGCGCACGGGCGCGCCGATCATGGTGATGGACTGTGCGAGCGCCGAGCTCGCGAAGTATGCCGCCAACGCAATGCTGGCCTCGCGCATCTCGTTCATGAATGAAGTGGCCAATGTGTGTGAGCTCGTCGGCGCCGACGTGGATCAAGTCCGCCGGGCCATTGGTTCCGATCGCCGCATCGGCAACGCGTTCCTCTTCCCCGGGGTCGGCTACGGCGGCAGCTGCTTTCCCAAGGACGTGCAAGCGATGATCCGCTTCGCTTCCGATCGCGACTACGAGTTCAAGATTCTCCAGGCGGTCGAGCGGGTGAATCAAGCGCAGAAGGGTCGCTTATTCACCAAGATCAAGAAGCACTTCGGCAACCTGAAGGGAAAGACGGTGGCGGTGTGGGGGCTGTCGTTCAAGCCGAAGACCGATGACATGCGGGAAGCGCCGGCGATCCCGCTGATCGAAGCGCTGCTGAACGCGGGCGTGACGGTCCAGGTGCACGATCCGGAGGCGATGAAGATCGCGCGCGGGCTCTTCGGATCGAAGATCGCCTATGCCACGAACAACTACGATGCGCTCAAGGGCGCGGACTGCCTGGCCATCGTGACTGAATGGAACGAGTTCCGCGGGCCTGATTTCGAGAGGATGCGATCGCTGATGCGATCACCGGTCATCTTCGACGGACGCAACCTGTTCAGTCCCGACCAGATGAAGCAAAGCCGATTCACCTACTACTCCATTGGCCGCAACTGACCTGCCCGCCGTCCTCGTCACCGGCGGTGCCGGATATATCGGCAGCCACGCCGCCAAAGCGCTCCGGCGTGCCGGTCACCGCGTCGTCATCTACGACAATTTCTCCGCTGGACATCGCGGCGCGGCGCTCGACGCGCCGGTGATCGAAGGCGATATCGGCGATGTGACTGCGGTGCGCCGCGCGATCCGCGAGAGCCGAGCGGCGGCCGTGATGCATTTCGCCGCATGGCTCTCGGTGCCGGATTCGGTGCGCGACCCGGGCGGTTACTACCGCAATAACGTCGTCGGGACGCTCGCGACGCTCGAGGCCATGGTGGCCGAAGGCTGCCGCCACTTCGTGTTCTCCTCGACGTGCGCGGTGTACGGCGAACCGATCGAAACGCCGCTCAGCGAGACTCACCCGACGGCGCCGATCAACGCCTACGGGCAGACGAAGCTGGCGGTGGAGCACGCGCTGCCGCATTTCGAACGCGCCTACGGCATGACGTCGATCCGGCTGCGCTATTTCAACGCCGCCGGCGCCGATCCGGACGGCGAGCTTGGCGAGGATCATTCGCCGGAGATTCACGTGATTCCGCGCGCGCTCGAGGCCGCAGCGACTGGCCGTCCAATCGAGATCTTCGGGGAGGATTACCCGACACCCGACGGGACCTGCCTGCGCGACTATATTCATGTCGCCGATCTGGCGGATGCCCACATTCGGGCGCTCGCTCGGCTCTCGCAGGGCGGAGCGTCTGCCACCTATAACGTCGGCACCGAGCGTCCCTCGTCAGTGAAAGACGTAATCGCTGCGGTCGAGCGGGTCACCGGCAAGTCGTTGACGCGGCGCTCGGCGCCGCGACGTCCCGGCGATCCGGCCGTGCTGTACGCCTCGGCGCAGCGGATCCGGCAGGACCTGGGCTGGACGCCGAAGCACGCCGATCTGGACACCATCGTGCGCGACGCGTGGCGCTGGCACAGCACGCATCCGCGCGGATTCGGGGATCATTCCTGAGTAGGATGACCCGGTGAGCGCGCTCTATCGCCTTCTCGCGTACGCCCGGCCCCACCGGGCGCGGCTGGCGGGCGCGCTGGCGGCGATGGTCATCTACGCTGCTGCGTCGGCAAAGCTGGCGACGCTCGTCAAACCAATCTTCGACAGCGTGCTGCCCGCGCGCGAGCGGCTAGTGTCGACCATCGTCGCGATCCTTGTCGTCTATGCCGCCAAAGGTCTTGGCGCGTATGTCTCGCAGTATCTGATGACGGATGTCGGGCAGCGCGTCGTCCGCGACTTGCGCAACTTGATGTTCCGCCACATGCTCGGACAGTCGGCCGCATTCTTCTCGGCGCAGACCACTGGCCGCCTGATGTCGCGCCTCACCAACGACGTGTCGCAGGTGCAGCGCGTCGTGTCCGACACGATCGGCGACCTGGCGAGGGAATCGCTGACGTTGATCGGCTACCTGGCCGTCTTGATCTACTACGATGCGCGGCTGACGGTCGTCTGTCTGACGAGCGCACCGCTCATCGTGTATCCGCTGGTGCGGCTCGGTCAGCGTGTGCGACGTACCACGCGACGCACCCAAGAGGCTCAGGAGCAGATGGCTCACGTCAGCGCCGAAGCGTTGACCGGCCATCGCATCGTCAAAGCGTTCGGCGCCGAAGCGCGCGAGGCGGCGAAGTTCGAACGGTCGTCCGAGCGCTTCTATCGCACGAGCATGCGCGTCACGAGTGTGCTGTCGGTGCTGCCGCCGCTCATGGAAATGATCGGCGGCGTCGCGTTCGCGACCGCGCTCTGGGTTGGCAGCCAGGAAATCGCGGCGAAGCGTTTGACGACGGGCGACTTCGTGGCCTTCATCACCGCGCTGTTCCTGATGTACGGGCCGGCGCGTAAATTGAGCCGTGTCAACGCGGACCTGCAGCAGGCCGCCGCGGCCGCCGAACGCATCTTCGAGACCCTCGAAACGCACAGCGAAGTGCACGAGCGCCCGGACGCCGTTGCGCTGCCGCGGTTCTCGCGGTCCATCGAATTCCGCGACGTGCATTTCAGCTACGGAGAAGGACAAGACGACACACTGCAGGGGGTCACGTTCGCGGTCGGCGGGGGGCAGATGCTGGCCATCGTCGGCCGCAGCGGCGCTGGCAAGACGACGCTCGTCAATCTGTTGCCGCGGTTCTACGACGTCACCACCGGATCGATTCTGATTGACGGACGCGACGTACGGGACGTGACGCTGGCGTCGCTGCGCTCGCAGATCGGTCTCGTCACACAGGAGACCGTGCTCTTCGACGATACCGTCGCCACGAACATCGCCTACGGCATGCCACAGGCGACGCGGGAGGCGATCGAATCCGCCGCTCGCGCGGCCCACGCCCACGACTTCATCCTCGGACTCGATCAGGGTTACGAGACGATGATCGGCGAGCGGGGCCAGCGGTTGTCCGGCGGGCAGCGTCAACGGCTGGCGATCGCGCGGGCAATCCTGCGCGATTCGCCGATTCTGATTCTGGATGAGGCCACCTCATCGCTCGACGCCGAATCTGAGGCGCTCGTGCAGGATGCGATGGTGGCGCTGATGCGGAACCGGACGTCGTTCGTCATCGCGCACCGGCTGTCCACCGTTCGGCGCGCCGACGCGATCGTCGTGCTGGAGCAGGGGCGCATCGTCGAGTGCGGCACGCACGACGAACTGATGGCACGGCGTGGCGCCTATGCGAAACTCTACGAGCTGCAGTTCGAAGACGAACCGCCGGAGATTGCGACGTCGTGATCAAATCCATGACCGGCTTCGCCTCGTTGACGCACGAGGACGAGCGCGCCACCATCGCGGTCACGGTGCGAGCCGTGAACCATCGCTTTCTGGATTTGCAGCTGCGGTTGCCGCAGTCCTTTGCCAACGTCGAGCCGCGAGTGCGGTCGCTGCTGCAGAAGCGGCTCGCACGCGGCCGCGTGGAACTCGGCATCAGCGTCCAGGTGCGCAGTAACACGACGCCGAGCGTCGAGTTGAACGAGGAGTTCGCCAGCGCGTTGAATGCGGCTATCGAGCAGGCACGCAGCCGTGGACTGGTCTCGGGAACGTTGTCGCCGGGAGATCTGCTGCGCCTGCCGCAGGCGATCACCGTTCGCGAGCGGCCACCCGAAGCCGATCCCGCCGTCGAGGCACGTCTCGGGGTCAGTATCGAAGCCGCCGTCGAGCAGGCACTCGCCGATCTCGACGCCATGCGTGTGCGAGAGGGCGGGCACTTGCGGACCGATCTCGATGGCCGTCAGCAGGCGCTGGCCATGTTGATCGAGGGGCTCAGAGTGGCGGCCGAAGACGGACGCGTGACGCTCGAGCGCCGGCTGCGCGATCGGATCGACGAGATCGCGCTGGAGTTGCCCATCGATCAGGCGATGATCGCGCAGGAGATCGTTCGCGCCGCCCAGCGCTCCGACATCAGCGAAGAGGTGACACGTTTCCGGGCGCACCTGTCTCATTGGTCGGCGCTGGTGGACGGCGACGAACCGTGCGGGCGCAAGCTGGATTTCCTCCTGCAGGAAATGAACCGGGAGATCAACACCATCGGCGCCAAGGCCGACGGCCTCGGCGTCTCGGAACTCATCATCAACGCCAAGGCGGAGCTCGAGCGGATGCGCGAGCAAGTCCAGAATGTCGAATAGCCCGGCCCCGAGCCGCGTGCAAGGCCGAGGCGGGCTGCTGTTCATCGTCTCGGCCCCCTCGGGCACCGGCAAGACGACGCTTGTCGAGCGGCTCGTGCAACGCGTGCCCAATTTGCGTATGTCGCGCTCATATACGTCGCGAGCCGCACGGGCCGGGGAGAAGGATGGCGTCGACTATAATTTCATCAGTCGGGAACGCTTCGAGGCCATGATCGGGGAGCAGGCCTTCCTCGAGTGGGCCGATGTGTTCGGCAGCTATTACGGGACGTCGGCTGCGGATACCGAAGCGGCCCTGGCGGATGGCGAGGACGTGGTGCTGGTCATCGACGTCCAGGGCGCCCGTCAGGTACGAAGCCGGGGCTGCGAGGCCGTCAGCATTTTCGTGCTGCCGCCATCCTCGGCGATTCTCGAGCAGCGGTTGCGCGGCCGCAGCAAGGACAGCGACGAACAGATCGAGCGGCGGCTCGCCGTCGCCCGCCGCGAGGTCGACGAGTACTCGCAGTACGACTATCTCGTCATCAATGACGAACTGGAGACGGCGGTCGGGCGACTGGAAGCCATCGTCGCCGCCGAGCGCGCACGGACACAACGCATGCGGCCAAATGCCGAAGCCATCATAGGGACATTCGAATGAAGGGAAATCCGAAAGACAACCGGTTTGAATTCGTCGTCGTGGCCAGCGCCCGGGCGCACCAGTTGCTGCGCGGCGCCGTGCCGCGCGAGGCCGGCGAGAAGAAAGTGACCATCGCGCAGCGCGAAGTCCTCCGACGGAAGGTCGAGAAGATCGACGACGAGGGCTGAGATGGCGTTGATCGCGCTGGGCGTCACGGGCGGCGTTGGAGCCTACAAAGCGGTTGAGGTGTGCCGCGGGCTCCAGAAGCGCGGCCACGACGTCGTCGCGGTCATGACCAGGTCCGCGGCGCGATTCGTCGGGCCCGTGACCTTCGAAGCGATCACGCGCCGTCAGGTGATCACGTCGCAGTGGCGGCCCGGCATGAACGCCGACATCGAGCACATCGCGATCGCTGATGGCATCGCGCTGCTGCTCGTCGCGCCATGCACGGCCAACGTGATCGGCAAGTTCGCCAATGGGATTGCCGACGACTTTCTGACGTCGCTCTATCTGGCGACGAAGGCGCCAGTGCTGATTGCGCCGGCGATGAACGTGAACATGCTGGCGCACGAAGCGGTGCAGCGCAATCTGCAGACGCTGACGGCGCGCGGCGTGCGTTTCGTCGAGCCTGGCGAGGGGTATCTCGCCTGCGGGTGGATCGGGAAGGGACGACTGGCCGAACCTGGTGAGATCGTCGAGGCTGCGGCGGCCATCGTCGAGCCGCCGGCATCGTCACTGACGGGCAGGCGCGTGGTCGTCACGGCCGGCCCGACCTACGAAGACATCGATCCGGTTCGCTATGTCGGCAATCGGTCGAGCGGTCGCATGGGCTTTGCGCTCGCTGCCGAGGCACGGCGACGCGGCGCCGAGGTGACGCTCATCGCCGGTCCGACCACGGTCACACCACCAAGCGTGGACGCGACGATCGCGGTTCGGAGTGCCGCGGACATGCATGAGGCCGTGATGCGGGCGGCGTCGAATGCGGATGTGGTGATCATGGCTGCCGCGGTCGCCGACTACGCGCCGGCCTCCGCGGCGGCGCAGAAAGTGACCAAGGCCGATGGTCCGCTGACGCTCACGCTGCAGCGGACGAAAGACATTCTGAGCGACCTCGGATCGATGCGGGCCGGCCTCGGCGGCGAGCGCCCGATTCTGGTCGGATTCGCCGCCGAAACGCAGGATCTCCTCGCCAGGGCCCGCGAGAAGCGCGCCCGCAAAAAGGTCGATCTCATCGTCGCCAACGACGTGTCGCAGCCGGATCAGGGATTCGACGCTGATACGAATGCCGTGACGATCATCGGCGACGGCGACGAACAGGTGGTGCCGCTCCAGAGCAAAGCCCGCATCGCGGCGGTCATCCTCGATCGTGTCGAACACCTCCTCCGGTCACGTGCCGGCAAACTTGCCTCGCGGTGATCGTGTCCGCTGATCAGTTTCGCACTCATCTGGAGTTTTTCGGCGAGCTCGGTGTCGAGGGCTTCCGGCGCGAATCCGAATGGCGCGCTCGCGCGGCGGAACCCACGGAACCTTCGGAACCTTCGGAACCGATTCGTGTGTTCACGTCTCAAGCCGAAGCCTTGAGCCGCCTGAAAGTCGAGATCGGCCCTGACTGCCAGCGATGCAAGCTGCATGCGCTCGGCCGGCACCAGGTGGTGTTTGGCGTCGGTAATCCGAACGCGGATCTCATGTTCGTTGGCGAAGGACCGGGCGCCGACGAAGACATTCAGGGCGAGCCGTTTGTCGGCCGGGCCGGTCAGCTGCTGACCAAGATCATCGAAGCGATCGGCATGACTCGCCAGGACGTGTATATCGCGAACGTGATCAAATGCCGTCCGCCGCAGAACCGCAATCCCGAGCCCGACGAAGTGGAGAAGTGCGAGCCGTTTCTGTTTCGTCAGATCGAGACCATCAAGCCGAAGGTCATCGTGGCGCTGGGCAAGTTCGCAGCGCAGTCGCTGCTCAAGACCTCGGAGCCGATCACGCGGATTCGCGGTCGCGAGTACACGTATCGCGACGCCATCCTGATGCCGACGTATCACCCGGCGTACCTGCTGCGGAACCCCTCGTCAAAGCGTGAGGTCTGGGAAGACATGAAGCGGGTCCGCGCAATTCTTACGCAGGGCGCGGACGAGTAAAGCAAAATGCCATTTTGAATTCTGCATTTTGAATTACCCGTGAGGTACGTCTCTGTCGCCGTCCCTGTTCCTTTTCTCGATCGGCTTACCTACAACGTTCCCGATCATCTCGAGCTGCCCGTCGTTGGCGCGCGAGTGCGCGTGCCCGTTGGCTCGCGCACCCTCACCGGTTGCGTCGTCCAGCAGAGTGCCGACGCGTCCGATCCTGAGTCGGTCAAGGACATCGTCGAGGTGCTGGACCGCGAGCCGTTTCTGCCGCCGGGTGTCGTGAAGTTGTGTGAGTGGGTGGCTGAGTACTACCTGGCTGGAATCGGCGACGCGGTAGCGGTGGCTATGCCGCCCGGCGCCCGTTCGCGAGCGACATCGTTCAAGACTCGCCAGGTCGCTACGGTGACCGCCCATGGCCTTGCCTGGGGTCAGAACCGGGGCGAGGCCCCAGGCCTGACCCCCAAACAACTCGTGGCGCTGGATATCCTCGCCGCGGCCGGCGTGGGGATTCCCCTCGGTGAGTTGCGCGACCGTGGTGTGACCAGGGACGTGCTGGCTCGGCTCGCCACCCGGGGCCTCGTCACGTTGCGCGCCGAAGCCGAAGACCGCGATCCATTCGAGCGCGCGGCCATGCCCGACCGTGTGCCGGACTCGGCACGTGACCTGACACCGGAGCAGCGTGCGTCCTTCGAACAACTGGCTGCGCTCGTCGGGGCGGGAGGCTTCCGGACCGCGCTGCTGCACGGCGTCACTGGCAGCGGCAAGACAGAGATTTATCTGCGTCTGGCGCAGACGGTCCAGCGCGCTGGCCGGCAGGTGCTGCTGCTCGTCCCGGAGATCGCGCTGACGCCGTCGGTGACGGCGCTGTTCCGCGGCGCGTTTGGCGATCGCGTGGCGATTCAACACAGCGCGCTCTCCGATGGTGAGCGTCACGATCAGTGGCACCGGATCCGCCGCGGCGACGTGGACCTCGTCATCGGTACACGGTCCGCGGTGTTCGCGCCGCTCACTCGGTTGGGGCTCATCGTGGTGGACGAGGAGCACGACACGTCCTACAAGCAGGACGAGACTCCGCGTTATCACGGACGCGACGTGGCGATCGTGCGCGCCACGCATGAAGGCGCACTCGTCGTGCTTGGATCCGCGACGCCGTCGATGGAGACATATCAGAACGCGCTGTCCGGCAAATACGCCCAGACGACCATGGAGCGTCGCGTCCTCGATCGGCCGCTGGCTGCGGTGCGCATCGTCAATATGCGCGCCGAGTATGCCGAAGCGGGGCCGGACGTCATCATCAGCCGCGACCTCGCTGCCGCCGTCGCCGATCGACTCGCTCGTCGCGAACAGGTCCTCGTGCTCCTGAATCGACGTGGCTATGCGACGGCGGTGTTTTGCCGGCAGTGCGGCGACACCTTCGAGTGCCCCAATTGCACCATCTCATTGACCGTGCATCGCGCGCGAAACGGATGGCGTGCCCGCTGCCATTACTGCAACTACTCGATGATGGTGCCGAAGGCCTGCCGGAAGTGTGCGGCCCCATATCTCGAGCGCGCGGGGTTCGGTACCGAGAAGGTGGAAGAGCAACTCGCCGAGGCGTTTCCGCAGGCGCGAATCGCGCGCGTCGATCGCGATTCCGTCAGACGCAAAGGTGTGTTGGTGTCACTCCTCAGCCGTTTTGAGGGCGGCGAGCTCGACATCCTCGTCGGCACACAGATGATCGCCAAGGGGCACGATTTCCCGCGCGTGACGCTCGTCGGCGTCGTGTCGGCAGACGTCGGGCTAGGTCTTGCCGACTTCCGCGCCGCCGAGCGCACGTTTCAGTTGCTGACCCAGGTCGCCGGGAGGGCCGGGCGCGGTGAGCGCATCGGTGAGGCGATCGTGCAGACCATTTACCCCGAGCACTACAGCATTCAGCTCGCCTGCCGTCAGGACTACCGTGCCTTCTTCGAGCGCGAGATCGCATATCGCCGCGGCATGCGATATCCCCCGATGGTGGCCCTGATCAACACGATCGTGCGAGGCCGCACGTTCGAGGAGGCGATGCAGACGGCGACGGAGATCGTCCGGCGCATCGAGCCTGCTATCGCGGCGGCAGGATTGACGGTGCTCGGTCCCGCGCCCGCACCGCTGGTTCGGTTGCGCGGCGAACACCGCGTGCAATTCCTCTTGAAAGGCACGCGGCGGGCCGAGATGCGTCGAGCGCTCCAGGCGGTGCTGGCCGAGATGCCGCAGGTGCGCCGCCGCGTGACCGTGGACGTCGATCCGTTGACCGTGCTGTAGCGGTCAGCCCGAGATCAAGGGGAAGGGTGTAAACGACAGAACCAGGATCGCGGCCGCGAAAGCCGCCAGGCACAGCCGGGCCGGGTCGAGCGGCTCGCTTTCATCGACCGTGCGCGGATGATGTCTGCCCATGACGTACAGCATGACGAGGACGAGCACCGTCCACAGCAGATACGCCCCGGAGTAGATCGTCAACGCGATCATGCAGGCAGTGACAACCAAGGTGATCGTGGACGAGATTCGCCCGAAGACGGCATAGCTGATATGGCCGCCGTCGAGCTGACTGACCGGGCAGAGATTGAGCGCCGTTGCCAGCAGGCCGAACCAGGCGGCCCATGCCGCCGGATGGTAGTTGATGGCCTGTCCTGGCGGCGGCGTGCCATGAAACAACTGTGAGACCAGCCGGAAGAGGAGCGGCTCGCCGTACTCAGAGCCTTTGAAGTCGGCAGGAAGGGTCACGATATGGGAAAGGCTCACGCCGATGACCAGAATCGGCACGAGGACGAGGAAGCCCGCGATTGGGCCGGCAATGCCGATATCAAAGAACTGACGCTTGGATGCCAGCGGCTGACGGATGCGAATGACCGCGCCCAGCGTACCGGGCAGAGGCGCATTCACGGGCAACCAGAAGGGCAGAAAATACGGCAACGAGGCATCGACGCCGTAGTATCGACAGGCGAAATAGTGACCGAACTCATGGGCCCCGAGGATCGCGAGCACGCTGCCGCTGTACCACATTCCGTGGAGCAGCAAAGTCGTCAGCGAGAGCGATGGCGACGCATTGCCGAGTTCGGAGGCGTATGACCCATAGAAGAACGTTCCAGCCAGCGTCGTCGTGACGAATGTCAGGATGAAGAGGACGATGTGACGACGGACCGGAAGCGGCCGCGGCGGCGCCGGCATCACGTACGCAGGCGGCGACGAGTTGTCTCCGAAACGGATCTCAGGAGCAGCAGGGTGAAAAGGTGAGCCCATTAGGGCCAATTACCCGATATTCTGGAGGTCTTTGCCGGGCTTGAACCGGATGGTCCGGCCGGGAGGAATACGCACTTCCTTCCCGGTCCGCGGGTTGCGGCCGATGCCGCGCTTACGAGGCTTCACTTGGAACACGCCAAATCCACGCAGCTCAATGCGATCACCACGCTGCATGGAGAGACGCATCGCATCAAAGACCGCATCGACCGCCACCTCAGCCTTGACTTTGGTGATGTCGGCGATCTTCGAAACCTCGTTGACGATATCGACCTTGATCATGGGTGGGATGCCTTGTAGGCAAATACTGTAACTACTATAAAAAGAATCACTTAGCCTGTCAACAGAGCCGCTTTTGGCGCCACATTCACAGCCCTCCGTCGTCCTCGTCGGCCGCCCCAATGTGGGGAAGTCGACCCTCTTCAACCGCCTCACACGGTCGAGGCGCGCGATCGTGACGTCTATCCCGGGCACGACGCGCGACGTCATTGCCAAGTCACTGGAATGGCGTGGCTCCCATTTCGAGGTGACAGACACTGGAGGTATGTTCGGCGCGAGCGAGGATCCTCTGCATGCCCTCGTGCTCGAACGCGGACGCCGTGCGATCGCCGACGCCGATCTCCTTGTGCTCGTGACGGATGGACGCGAAGGCCTGGTGCCCGGCGACGAGGAAATCACCAAGGTGATTCGCGAGTCGGGCAAACCTGCGCTGCTCGCGATCAACAAGACCGACGATCGACGATCGCGCAATGGTGTGC
>Ga0070673_100001599_pt1 | contig 13379 bp, 10 predicted proteins | sample KBSM23metaG_FD_65342 | JGI IMG/M metagenome (GOLD analysis project Ga0070673, IMG submission 65342) | Miscanthus rhizosphere microbial communities from Kellogg Biological Station, Michigan, USA - KBS M2-3 metaG | ecosystem: Host-associated > Plants > Roots > Rhizosphere > Soil ... | reverse complement strand
GATCAAGGCGTACTCGATCGCCGTGGCGCCGCTGTTGTCCGCCACGAAACGACGCAGCGACGTGCAGATCGCGGTGGTCGAAGACTTGAACATAGGCCTCCCGCCTCCTGGCGTTCTCATAAGAGCGTCGTGAGGTGTGGAATCAGCGGTTCGTCGGCAGGCGGCATCGGATAGTCGCGCAACTTGTTGGGCCGCACCCATTTGAGTGTCTGCGCCTCGAGCGCTGCGACGATCCCTTCCCACCGCCGGCAGATATAGAGCGGCATCAACAGATGGAAATCGGGATAGCGATAGCTCGCGAAGGTCAGCGGCGCGAGGCACTCCTGCTTGACCTCGATTCCCAGTTCCTCCTTCAATTCCCGGATCAGGGTCTCTTCCGGCAACTCGCCGGACTCCACTTTGCCGCCGGGAAATTCCCAGAGGCCGGCCATCGACTTGCCCTGCGGACGTTGTGCGATCAGCACGCGGCCATCGGCGTCGATGAGGGCGCAGGCGGCAACCAGGATAAGTCTGACGCTCACGGCCCGGTTTCAGTCTAGGAGAGGGATGGTAAAGGCACACTCAACGCGATCGATCACGCCCTCGCATTCGCCGCAACGGCTAATGAAAGGTTGACATCCGTGCCGCGGGTCGAGGCGGCGCTCAGCTGCGATAGTCGCCGTTGATCGCCACATATTCCTTCGTCAGGTCGCAGGTGAGCACGCGGTCGCGGCCCTTGCCGAGACCGAGCGACACTTTCACGGTGATTTCCGGTTTCTTCATCGCGGCGGAAACCGCGGCCTCGTCGTAGGCCGGGTCGCGCTCTCCCTTGTGGGCGACGCGGATGCCGCCGAACCAGATCGCCAGGCGATCGCGGTTTGCCGGCTCCCCCGCCTTGCCGACGGCCATGACCACGCGGCCCCAATTGGCGTCCTCGCCGGCGATCGCGGTCTTCACCAGCGGCGAATTGGCGATCGACAGGGCGATGCGGCGCGCCGAGCGTTTCGACACCGCGCCCTCGACGATGACTTCCACCAGCTTGCGCGCGCCCTCGCCGTCGCGTGCCACCTGCTCCGCCAAATCGGCCAGCACGGCGTCAAAGCCCTTGCGGAAGGCGGCAACCCGCGGATCCGAAAGCCGCGTGATCGCGGAAACGCCGCGCGTCGCGGCCCCGCCGGTCGCGAACGCGAGCAGCGTGTCGGACGTCGACGTATCGCCATCGATCGTCACCGCATTGAAGGTGTCATCGACGCCGCGCTCGAGCAGACGCTGCAGCACCGAGGGCGCTATCGGCGCATCGGTAAACACAAACGACAGCATGGTCGCCATATCGGGCGCGATCATGCCGGCGCCTTTGGCGATGCCGCAGATCGTCACCACGCTCGTCCCCAGGCGCACCAGCGCGGCTGCGCCCTTGGGAAACGTGTCCGTGGTCATGATCGCCTTGGCCGCCTCATGCCAGCCGCCAGGTGTCGCGCCAGCCACCAGGCGCTCCATCACGGCGGCGAATTTCGCCGCTTCGAGCGGTTCGCCGATCACCCCCGTGGAGGCAAGAAAGACCTCAGCGGGCTTGTAGCCGGCGGCCTTGGCGGTGACCTCGGCCGTAAGCTTGGTCGCGGCGCGACCCGACTTCCCAGTAAATGCATTGGCGTTGCCCGAATTGACCACGAGCGCGCGGGCCGTGGTGCCGTTCTTCAGGCGGTCGCGACACCAATCGACCGGCGCTGAAGGACACTTCGAACGCGTGAAGACGCCAGCGACCGCCGTGCCGGGATCGAACAGCGCCAGCAGCACGTCGGTACGGTCGGCATAGCGGATTCCCGCTGCCGCAGTCGCAAAGCGCACACCGGCGACTGCCGGCATCTCAGGAAAGAACGCGGGCGCCAAAGGGGAGACGGCGACGGCCATGGTTCGAAGCCCCAACGCCGACGGCCGCGGTCAATCCGCGTGTTTCCCTGCGGCGATGGAGCGTTCGGTTAGGTGCGATGGATTGCCGGGTCAAGCCCACCGACGGCACTTGCCCGACAATGCCCGCTTATTTCTTCGAAGGCGCCGCCGGATTGAGCGACGAACTCGGCGCTGCCGCCTGGTCGAGTCGTTCGATATTGGCGCCGCTGCGCAACTTCTCGACCAGCGCGGCCTGCGCGCGGTGAGTGATGTAATTGTCGACCTGGGCCTTGACCTGATCGAATGTCGGCGTCGGCTTGGCGCGCTTGTCCTCGACCTTGATGATGTGCCAGCCGAACTGCGTCTTCACCGGATCGGAAAGCTCCCCCTTGCCAAGCTTGAAGGCCACCGCGGAGAATTCCGGCACCATCTGGTCCTTGGTGAAGTAGCCAAGATCGCCGCCCTCCGCGGCCGCCGGATCCTTCGACTTTTCCTTGGCCACCGCAGCGAAATCCGCACCCTTCTTCAGGTCGGCGAGCACGGCCTTGGCCTCGTCTTCGGTGGGAACGAGGATGTGGCGCGCATGCACCTCTTCCTCGGTGGGCATCTGCTTGACCGCTTCGTCATAGACCTTGTGCTCCGCTTCCTCGGTCAGCGCGGAGCGGCCTGCATCCTGAAGCAGCGCTTCCATCAGCAGCCGGTTGTGGTCGAACACCAGCCGGTGCTTGACGTCGGGACGCTCGCCGAGCTTCTGCTGCTCGGCGGTCTGCGAGAGCACGATCACGTCGGCAAGGTAGGTGATGAGATAGTCGCGCTTCTGCTGCGGCGGCAGGTTCGGCATGTTGCCGCCGATTTCCTCCTCGGCATAGGCGAGGTCGCTTGCCCGGATATCGACGCCGTTGGCGCGAGCAACGACCTGGTCGGTGTCTTCCGCCTGCAGCAAGGTCGTCGTGACGGACAACGATGCGGTAATTGCCAGCGTGCCGAGCGTGCTGCGGACGAAGAAGCGGGTGCGAGCCATGAATACGTTCCTCTTGGGCGGGTGGTTCAGGCGCCAGGTGGCGCGATTTTGGCGCGGACACTCGCCGAATCATACTCGCTTGGCAATGGCGGATTCGGGGCAATGTCTAACGAGCGCGTGAAGACTGGCCTTGCATTGACAAGAAAACCACCCCCTCCTATGTCTCGAACGATATCCAGGCGCCCCATGTCGTCCCGCAGAAGCCCCAATAGCGCCGCATTTTCCGGCGGTTGGACGCGCTCTGACCGCATCGAACCGCGCAAGGCATGAAGCCCGTGGCGCAACTCCATTTCCGAAGGATGACGCAATGATCGGCGCTGTCGCCCGCAAGCTGTTCGGTTCCGCCAACGACCGGCGCATTCGCTCTTATCGGCCGCGCGTCGAGCAGATCAATGCGCTGGAGAAGGAACTGGAGGAGCTTTCCGACGAGGCGTTGCGCGCGCGCACCGAAGCGTTCAAGCAGCAACTCGCCGAGGGGAAGACGCTCGACGACATCCTGGTGCCGGCCTTTGCCACGGTGCGCGAGGCTGGCAAGCGCACGCTCGGCCAGCGCCACTTCGACGTCCAGCTGATCGGCGGCATGGTGCTGCACGAAGGCAAGATTTCCGAGATGAAGACCGGCGAAGGCAAGACGCTGGTCGCTACCCTTCCGGTCTATCTCAATGCGCTCGCCGGCCGCGGCGTGCATGTCGTCACCGTCAACGACTACCTCGCCAGACGCGACGCCGAATGGATGGGGCAGATCTATGGGTTCCTCGGGCTTACCGTCGGCGTCATCGTGCACGGGCTCGACGACGAGGAGCGCAAGAAACAGTACGAGTGCGACGTCACCTACGGCACCAACAACGAGCTCGGTTTCGACTATCTGCGCGACAACATGAAGTACCGGCTCGAGGACATGGTGCAGCGCGGCCACGTCTACGCCATCGTCGACGAGGTCGACTCGATCCTGATCGACGAGGCGCGCACCCCGCTCATCATTTCCGGCCCGCTCGACGACCGCTCCGAGTTCTACAACACGATCGACGCCTATATCCCGAGGCTCGACAAGACCGACTACGAGGTCGACGAGAAGCAGCGCACCGTCACGCTCACCGAAGCCGGAATGGAACGGTTGGAGCAGTTGCTGCGCGGCGACGGTTTGCTGAAATCCAACTCGCTCTACGACGTCGAGAACGTCTCCGTCGTCCATCACGTCAACCAGGCGATGCGGGCGCACAAGCTGTTTGCCCGCGACAAGGACTACATCGTGCGCAACGGCGAAGTCGTCATCATCGACGAGTTCACCGGCCGCATGATGCCGGGCCGACGCTATTCGGAAGGCCTGCACCAGGCGCTCGAGGCCAAGGAGCATCAGCCGATCCAGCCGGAGAACCAGACGCTCGCCTCGATCACCTTCCAGAACTATTTCCGCATGTACGAGAAACTCGCCGGGATGACCGGCACGGCCGTGACCGAGGCCGACGAGTTCATGGACATCTACAACCTCGAAGTTCTGGAAATCCCGACCAACATGCCGATGGTCCGCCTCGACGACGACGACGAGGTCTACCGCACGGCGGCAGAAAAATTCCGCGCGATCCTGGCGCTGATCGAGGATTGCAAGGCCCGCGGCCAGCCGGTGCTGGTCGGCACCACGTCGATCGAAAAGTCCGAGCAGCTTGCGGAGATGCTGCGCAAGCAGGGCTGGGAGCAGCACGATTTCTCCGATCCTAACGCGTTCGCCGCGCTTTATTCCGGCGACGAGGGCGCCTCCAAGGCCAAGGTGTTCGCCATCCTCAACGCCCGCTATCACGAGCAGGAAGCCTATATCGTCGCCCAGGCCGGCGTCCCCGGCGCCATCACCATCGCCACCAACATGGCCGGCCGCGGCACCGATATTCAGCTCGGCGGCAACGCCGACATGCGCATCCGCCAGGAGCTGGCCGACATCGAGGACATCAAGGAGCGCGAGCGGTCTACGCGCGCCGGCGACATCCGCGCCCAGGTGACGCGCCTCAAGGAAAAAGCGATCACCGCCGGCGGGCTCTATGTGCTCGGCACCGAGCGGCATGAGAGCCGGCGCATCGACAACCAGTTGCGCGGCCGCTCAGGACGCCAGGGCGACCCCGGCCATTCGAAGTTCTTCCTCTCCCTCGAAGACGACCTGATGCGCATCTTCGGCACCGACAAGCTCGACGGCATGCTGCAGAAGCTCGGCCTCAAGGAGAACGAGGCGATCATCCATCCGTGGATCAACAAGGCGTTGGAAAAGGCGCAGCAGAAGGTCGAGGCGCGCAACTTCGATATCCGCAAGAACATCCTCAAATTCGACAACGTCATGAACGACCAGCGCAAGGTCATCTTCGACCAGCGCGTCGAATGGATGAGCGACGAGGCGACCGCCGATATCGTTTCCGACATGCGCCACAACGTTATCGACGATCTCGTCGCCAAGCACGTTCCGGAGAACGCCTATCCGGAGCAGTGGGATACGCCGGGTCTCAAGGAGGAGCTCAAGCGCGTGCTCAGCCTTGAACTGCCGGTCGACGAATGGGCGAAGGAAGAAGGCATCGCCGACGAGGAGATCTTCACGCGCGTCGAGCGCAAGGCGGACGAGCATATGGCGGCGAAGGTCGCGCAATGGGGCCCCGACGTCATCCGCTACATCGAGAAGTCGATCCTGTTGCAGACGCTCGACCACCTCTGGCGCGAGCACCTGGTGATGCTCGACCATCTGCGCCAGGTGATCGGACTGCGCGGCTACGGGCAGCGCGATCCGCTCAACGAGTACAAGGCGGAGGCCTTCAGCCTGTTCGAATCGATGAGCCAGGGCCTGCGCGAGGCGGTTACCGCACAGCTGATGCGCATCGAGATTGTGGCCGCGCCGCCGGCCGATCAGCAACCAGCACCGTTGCCGGTCATGGAAGCCCATAAGATGGATCCGACGACCGGCGAGGACGAGATGGCTTTGGCGATGGCCGGGGCCGAAACGCTGGCGCGCCACGGCATCGGCCCCGCCGCGGGCGGTGCCGCGACGGCGGTAGCGCGCAGCGCCGAAGCGGCGGAGCGAAATCCCAAGGATCCGACAAGCTGGGGGAAAGTGGGCCGCAACGAGACGTGCCCGTGCGGCTCAGGCAAGAAATTCAAGCACTGCCACGGGCGGTACGTTTAGCAGACGACGAAACAGTCGTCAGAAAATGGAAAAACCGGAGGCGACGTCTCTCCGGTCTCCGTGGTCTGCAGTCCGTTGCGTGGCTACTGCATTCCCGTCCAGCGGCTCTCGAAGGTGCCAACCGGAACCACGCGTTGCGAGCCGCTCAATGCAGCGCCGCCGCTGGTGGTGGCTGCCGCGTTGGCTTCCTGCTGAACGGGCGGCTTAGGCTTCGCGGCCACGGTTTCCTGCGCTTCGATCTTTGGCGCTTGCTGTTCGGCCCGTTGCGGAGCCACCGCCTCGGCTTCGACCTTCGGCTTGGCGCGCGCCCCCGCCGCTGCGGCAGCGACTTGCGTGTCGGCGTGCGCGGGGGTCTTCGACTTTTGTGCGGAAGCGGCCGCGGTGGGCGCCGGCGGCTGAGTTCCCCCGGCCGTGTTCGTCTGCTGCTCAGCGTTGCTGCTGCTGCGCGACGTGAACAGATTCCTGAAGAATCCACCACTGCGTTGGGGGGTGCTCGCGGGAGCAGCGGCGTCCGCCGAAGCGACGCGGGTCGGTTCGGCAGCGGGGGTACCGGAGTTCTTGGAACCGCCGAACAGCCCACCGAACAGCCGGCTCGCAAGCGACGGCTGTGATGCGCTGCTGCTGTCAGCCACCGCTCCGGTCGTCTCGGGCGCGCCGTTCGCCGGCGGCAAGACCACGTGCAGGTGCCCCTCGCTGTCCACTGTCCGCTTGGAATTCTCGATCTGGGAGAGGAAGACCTTGTTCGAACCGCCGTCCGTTCCGGTCTTGATCGGCGCCACCGCCACGTTGAACCTGGTCAGTTGCGTGAACTGCGCCTCGTCGTGCTGCTCTTTCTCGTGTACCACACTCGCAAGTTGTGGAGCCACCTCATACACCGGGCAGTGGCCGGTCGGGTTGAAGGCAAGCGGCTTGTTGGTATTGCCCGGTGCCTGAGCGTCGAACACGTAGTGACGGTCGCACACGTCGACCTTCGGCTCCATGTGCGTCACTTCGAAATGATCGTTGCCTTCCTTGATCATCCGCCAGAACGGCATGTTCGGGTTCGTGCGGTGCCGCGCGAGGTTGGCCGCGGTCATGCGGAAGGGATAGGCCTGAATCTGGAACGATTGCTGGCCGCCGAGGAAGGATTCGCGCGCAAGCGAGTAGATCTCGCCGATCTGCTCGTCGGTCATGGCGTAACAACCGCGCGAGGAGCAGTCGCCGTGGATCATCAGGAACGCGCCGCTGTGTCCGTTCGCCTTGTCGTAGGTATTTGGGAAGCCGGTATTGATCGCGAGGTAGTAGCTTGAGTTAGGATTCATCAGAGCAGGCGTGATGGTGTAGAAGCCCTCGGGCGCCTGCCGGTCGCCTTCCCTGACCTTCGGCCCCAGTTCACCCGACCAGCGGCAGATCGGATACACCCTGAGCATTTCGAAGCGCCCGGTGGTGTCCTGCTTCCAAACCTCGAGTTCCGATTCCTCCTTGAAGATGCGGACCAGGATCGGCGACTCCTTGGGCATGCCCTTTTGCCCAAGCAGAGCCAGCATCTCCGGCGAGAGTTCCTTCATCGCGCGGGTCGGGATCTGGTAAACGTCGGTATTGCAGCCGGCGAGCATCATCGAGCCCGCGAGCACCGCTGACGCCAAAAGGGCACGGCAAAGTCTCGCGCGGACCGGGCGGGCGCGGATCAATGCGATACTCCCCGACTGATGGACCATCCCCGAGCCATCACATTCACCTATCGTTAGCCTTAAGAAATGGCTTTCGCAAGGCAGACGCGGTACCTGTCGACCGGTTGACCATGCCAGTGCTGAAGGAACGGTTAAATTTTCCGAGAATTTAACTGGCAAAGACAACGGCTTATCGACTTTTACAGTCCCAAGGCAGCGGCCAGTCCCGAGACGGCCAAGGAGCCAGGCAGCAGAAAGGGGCGGCCCCTTAAGGGTCAGCCGAGGCTGCGCCCGATCGCCATGAACTTCTCCCGCCGTAGCCGGACGATCGTCGCCCGGTCGAGACCCTGGAGGTCGGCCAGGGCGGCGGCGACCGCCTCCGCCGTCGCAGCGATGGCTGCCGTGGGATCACGGTGGGCCCCGCCGGGCGGTTCGGGGATGATGGTATCGACCACGCCGAACCGCAGCAGATCCTGGGCGGTGATCTTCATGCTCGAGGCTGCCTCCTGGGCCTTCGCGGTATCGCGCCACAGAATCGAGGCCGCGCCTTCGGGCGATATCACGCTGTAGATCGCGTGCTCGAGCATCATCACGCGGTTGGCGGTCGCGACCGCAATGGCGCCGCCTGAGCCGCCTTCGCCGATGACAGCGGCGACGTTGGGCACGCCGATGCGCAGGCAGGCCTCGGTCGAGCGTGCAATGGCCTCGGCCTGGCCGCGCTCTTCCGCTCCGATGCCTGGGTAGGCGCCCGCCGTGTCGATGAGCGCGATTACCGGAATTTCGAAGTGGTCGGCCATGTCCATGAGGCGCGCCGCCTTGCGGTAGCCTTCCGGCCGCGCCATGCCGAAATTGTGCCTCAGCCGACTATCGGTGTCCGACCCCTTCTCGTGGCCGATGACACAGACGCTCTCGCCGCGGAAGCGGCCGAAGCCGCCGACGATCGCCGCATCGTCGCCATATTTGCGGTCGCCGGCGAGCGGAACGAAATCGGCGATGAGCGCCGTAATGTAGTCGAGGCAGTGCGGCCGCTGCGGATGCCGTGCCACCTGCGTCTTCTGCCAGGGCGTCAGCTCGGCATAGAGTTCCTTGAGCGCCTGCGCAGCCTTGCCTTCGATGCGGGTGATCTCCTCGCCGATCGCGACAGCCTCGCCGTCGGCCTCGAGCGCGCGCAACTCCTCGATCTTGGCCTCGAGTTCGGCCACCGGTTTCTCAAAGTCGAGGTAGGAGCGCATCACGCCAACAACTTGTACCAAAAGGATGAATGGCCGGTTCTTGCAAAAGACCCGCAAACTCGCCCTTGTAACGTCCTCAAGTCAAGGAAGCCTATTGCCATGACATGCCGGCGCTCCGTCTGTCGCTAGCGGTTGTTCGACTGCGGCGCAAATGGACGGCCAACCGCGCAGCGAGAGCGTGGACTTAACTCTGTTCCGCCAGCGGATGCAGATCGCGGACCAGGCTCTTCAGGCGCTCGTCGAGGACGTGGGTGTAGATCTGGGTGGTGGAAATGTCCGCATGGCCGAGCAGCGTCTGCACCACGCGCAGGTCGGCGCCGTTATGCAGGAGATGGCTGGCGAAGGCGTGGCGCAGCACGTGCGGGCTCACTTGCGCCGCCCGCAACCCCGCAGCGGCCGCAAGCGTCTTCAGCTCGCGCGCGAAGTGCTGACGGGTGAGATGGCCGCTATCGCCGAACGAGGGAAACAGCCATTTCGACCGCGAAGCCGGCGCGGCCCCACCGTCGGCCTCAGCCTCTGCGCGCAGCGCAAGGTATTCCGCCATCGCCCGCTTGGCGGCATCGTTAAGTGGCACCAAGCGTTCCTTGTTCCCCTTGCCGCGCACGACGATGACGCGAGCGTCGCGCCGCGCCGCCGCGAACGGCAGAGCGACAAGCTCGGAGACGCGCAGGCCGGTGGCATAGAGGAGCTCGACCAGGCAGGCGAGTCGGGCTGCCCGTAGCCGCTCGCCGAGCGCCGCCTCCGGATCGCGCTGTGCAGCGAAGCGCAGGAGCTGGTCGACCTCGCCCAGGCTGAGAGTCTTGGGCAGCGGGCGACTGCGCTTCGGACCTTCGAGCACGGCAGCGGGATCGTCCTTGCGCTGCCGCTCGGCGTAAAGAAACCGGTAAAGCTGCCGGACCGCCGAGAGACGGCGCGCGACCGACGCCGGCTGCAGTCCGCGCCGCGACAATGCGCTGAGATAGAGCCGCACGTCCTCGGTCGTCGCGGACTTGATGGAACAACCGGTATCCGAGAGGTAGGCGGCGAAATCCGCCAGGTCGCGGTGATAGGCCGCGAGCGTGTTCTGCGCAGCCCCGCGCTCGGCTGCCAGCATGTCGAGAAAGAGCGCGATCAGCCTGCCGTCGGCTGGCTGCACCGCACCATCGCGCCCAGGTGGAACTGCACGAGATGCCGCACGAGCCATCGCCGCCTCAGCGGTTCTTGAAGAATTTGTCCGGCGGAATCGAAACGCTGATCTCACGCGGCTTCGGCTGCACGAAATGCGCCAAAGCGTAGAGGCCGACATAGACGACCACACCAAGAATTGCGATGACGGCGAGGAACCGAAGCAGGCTCGGCATCGTGCGCGCTCGCGCTCATCCTATTGGTGACGGCGAACGGGCCGAGTACGATCACGTTCGGGCCGGCCTGGCAAGCCGTCCGGGCGGCCCGCGAAACAAATCGCCCCGGACATTTCCCGGCACAAATGGAACATGACCGATACTGCTTTGCAAAATGACGCCAGCGGCCTGGCCTCGGCGGCTGCCATCGTCGCCGGGCTGGGACGCCGCTCAATCGTGCTTGTCGGCATGATGGGAGTGGGGAAATCGTCGATCGGACGGCGGCTCGCGGGGCGGCTGTCCATTCCGTTCGTCGATGCCGATACGGAGATCGAGAAGGCCGCCGGAATGAGCATCGCCGATATCTTCGCCCGGCATGGCGAGGCGGATTTCCGCAACGGCGAAGCGCGCGTGATCGCCCGCCTGCTCGAGGCCGGACCGCAGGTCTTGGCGGCCGGCGGCGGCGCATTCATGAACGCTGACACGCGCGCCGCCATGCGGGCAAAGGCTGTTTCCATCTGGCTCAGCGCCGACATCGACGTGCTGATGCGGCGCGTCAGCAAGCGCAAGAACGAGCGGCCGCTGCTGCAGACCGCGGATCTGGCCGAGACGCTTCGTCGCCTGCTGGCCGAGCGGGAGCCGATCTATGCCCTGGCCGACATAACGGTGAAGTCGCGCGATGTGTCGCACGAAGCGATCGTCGCGGAGATCACGACCGCGCTTGCCGCATTTCTGAAGCCGACCGCGGCGACGCCGGAGCAAGCCAAAGCATGACCGTGCGCAGCCGGGCGAAGCCCCTCGTCGTCGACGTCGCGCTCGGCGACCGCAGCTACGACATCGTCATCGGCCGCCGCCTGATGGGCACACTCGGCGGTCGCATTGCGGCGCTGCGCCCCGGAGCAAAGGCGGTCATCGTCACCGACGAGAATGTCGCGCAATACTACCTGCGCGCCACCGAATCCGCGCTCGGCGCCGCCGGCATGGCGACGAGCGCCGTGATCGTGCCGCCCGGGGAATCGTCGAAGAGCTTCGAGGTGTTCGAGGAAGTCTGCGAGGCGATCATCGCCGCGCGCATCGAGCGCGGCGATCTCGTCGTCGCGCTCGGCGGCGGCGTCGTCGGCGATCTTGCCGGCTTTGCGGCCTCGGCGGTGCGCCGCGGGCTCGATTACGTGCAGGTCCCAACGACGCTCCTGGCGCAGGTCGACTCCTCGGTCGGGGGCAAGACCGCGATCAATTCGGCCGGAGGCAAGAATTTGATCGGCGCCTTCCACCAGCCGATCCTGGTGCTCGCCGACACGACGACGCTCGACACCCTGCCGGCCCGCGAATTCCGCGCCGGCTACGCCGAAGTGGTCAAGTACGGCCTGCTCGGGGACAAGTCGTTCTTCGTCTGGCTGGAATCGTCCTGGCGCAACATCTTCGAAGGCGGTCCGGCGCGCGAATTTGCGATCGAAACCTGCTGTCGCGCCAAGGCCAAGATCGTGGCGCGCGACGAGCGCGAGAGTGGCGAGCGGGCGCTGCTCAACCTCGGCCATACCTTCGGCCATGCGATCGAGGCGGCCTGCGGCTTCTCCGAGCGGCTGCTGCACGGCGAGGCGGTCGCCGCCGGCATGGCGCTCGCTTTCGGATTTTCGGCGCGGCGCGGGCTCATGCCCGAAGCCGAGGCGGAACGCGCCATTCGCCATCTCGCCGAAGTCGGCCTCCCGACCGAACCGAGGCACATTCCCGGCGGGCTGCCTCCCGTCGACGAGCTGATGGAGCTGATTGCCCAGGACAAGAAAGTACGGCGCGGAATGCTTACATTCATTCTTGCCCGCGGGATCGGCGCCGCATTCGTTGAGCCCAATGTCGATCAGCGCGACGTGCACGCGTTCCTCAGCGAGAAGCTTGCGGAGCAATGACTATTGTTGATTGGCTGACCGTTTTGGCGGTCGTGGTTTGCCTGCTGATATCGGCGTTCTTCTCCGCCAGCGAGACGGCACTCACCGCCTCCTCGCGCGCCGCGATGATGCGGCTGGAGAAGCATGGCAACCGTGACGCCAGTATCGTCAACCGGCTGTTGGCCACGCGCGAGCGCCTCCTCGGCGCCATTCTGTTCTCCAACAACGCGACCAATATCGCGGCTTCGACGTTGGCAACCGGCCTGCTGCTCACCGCGTTCGGCCACGCCGGCGTGATTTACGCCACGATCGTGATGACCGTGATCATCTTTGTCGTCTGCGAGATCCTACCGAAGACCGCGGCCTTCAACATGCCCGACCGCATGGCGCTCTGGGTCGCCCGCCCGGTCGAGCGGACCGTGCGCTGGTTTTCTCCGGTCCTGATTGCAGTCGAGTGGGTGGTGCGGATCATTCTTCGCGGCGTCGGCCTGCCGGTCGGCAAGATCCAGTCGATCCTCTCGCCGCGCGAGGAGTTGCGCGGTGCGGTCGATCTGCTGCATCGCGCCGGCGTCGTGGAAAAGCTCGACCGCGACATGATGGGCGGCGTGCTCGACCTGCGCGAGCTGACCATCTCGGACGTGATGGTCCACCGCACCAAGATCGTGATGCTCAACGCCGACGATCCGCCGCGCGAGATCGTCGACGCCGTGCTTGCTGCGGCGGTGAGCCGGCTGCCGCTCTGGCGCGACTCGCCGGACAACATTGTCGGCGTCCTGCACGCCAAGGACCTGCTGCGCGCCCTGCACGCGGTTGGCGGCAATGCCGACAAGATCGACCCGGCGACGCTGGCAACGCCGCCCTGGTTCGTGCCCGACACCACCCCGCTTTACGAGCAGCTGCAGGCGTTCCGTCACCGCAAGACGCCGTTCGCGCTGGTCGTCGATGAATATGGCGAGCTGGAAGGCCTGGTGACGATCAAGGACATCGTCGCGGAGATCGTCGGCGATATCACCACCGAGCATGAAATCGCCGTTCCGGGCGTCCGCGTGCTGCCTGACGGGTCGGTCAATATCGACGGCGCCGTGCCGGTGCGCGATCTCAACCGGGCGATGGACTGGAATATCCCCGACGACGAGGCGACGACGATCGCCGGCGTGGTGATCCACGAGGCACGCTCGATACCCGAGCCGGGGCAGAGCTTTACCTTCCACGGCTTCCGCTTTCAGGTCCTGCGCCGGACCCGCAACCGCATCACGGC
>Ga0070673_100001597_pt1 | contig 13383 bp, 11 predicted proteins | sample KBSM23metaG_FD_65342 | JGI IMG/M metagenome (GOLD analysis project Ga0070673, IMG submission 65342) | Miscanthus rhizosphere microbial communities from Kellogg Biological Station, Michigan, USA - KBS M2-3 metaG | ecosystem: Host-associated > Plants > Roots > Rhizosphere > Soil ... | reverse complement strand
CCGTTTTCCTGATTTCAGTACAGCATCGCCGAGCCGAGCGTTCTTTTCTCGTTCGGTAGCATTGTTTCTGATGGGTTGCGACAACACGTCCGGCAAGTCAGATGCCATCAACTTCAGGCCGCAAGCGCGCTGAACGTCCGGAACGGTACGCTAATTGAATAATCAACCGCATCACTCCTCGAAAACTTTGGAAGGGACCCTGTTCAATGAAAGCCAAAATGAGGTTTACGACTATATCTGCGTTGCTTGTCGTGACGGCGATAGCGGTGATGGGCCAGACGCAATTGCAGCCATATCGCTTAACTGATCGCGAAGTTGAGTCGATTCTACGAGGCGTAGAGAATCAAGCTGATACTTTTCGCAAAGACCTGCGCACGGCCCTGAATAAGAGTCGCTTCAACGGGAGTCGTCGTGAAGATGACATCAACGCCTTCGTGAAGGAATTCGATCGCGATGCTAACACGTTGCGAGATCACTTCAACGGGCACAAATCAACGAGTAGCGATGTGGAATCAGTGCTCAACCGCGCTGCTGAAATCGATCGCTTTATGAGTCGCAATGCGTTAACGCCGGAAGTCCACAATAGTTGGAACACACTACGCTCGGATCTTGAGCAACTTGCCCAGGTTTATAACGTGACTTGGCGCTGGGACGCTCCGGTGGCTGTTGGGATTCCGGTGGCTGGCGTGCCTTTTCGCATCGACGATAAAGAAGCGGGACGCATCCTGAACAATCTCGAGCACGCATCCGATCGATTTCATTCGAGCCTCGATGCTTCATTGGACCGCAGTCGGCTCGACGGCACGGCTCGCGAAGATAACGTCAACGCCTTCGTCAAAGACTTCTACAAAGAAACGAAGATGCTGCGCGATCATTTCAATGATCACAAATCAACCAGCGCCGATGTACAGTCTGTCCTCGAACGAGCGGCTCGCATCGACCAGTTCATGCAACGACGACAGCTCAGTCCGAGGGCTCAGGAGGATTGGGCAGCGGTACGCGCCAGCCTCGACGATCTTGCTCGAGCTTATGGAGTCACATGGGGTTGGACCAACGCGTTGGCCGCGCCCGCATCCGATGAACCCGTGCTCGCTGTGATCGCTGATTCAGGATCAACAAATTCACCGGCGTACAAGATTTCACTTGGCCGCGGCGGTCACGCGGACATTGCGACCTCGAAAGGCCTGGGGACAGGTTATGTTCCGGCGGCCCTGGCGGAACGTTTCTTTGCGGATCTCGCCGCGGCTATGCCCCTGGCGCAACTGCCGCTAGGTCAACCCTGCTACAAGAGCTCATCGTTCCGAGGCTCGGTTCACATCGACTTTGGCACTCAACGTTCGCCTGACTTGGGTTGCGCCACTGGAGCACGTGTGGAAGTGCTTCGTCAGGACATCAACGATATTCGACTGGCTTTGAACGTGAGATAGGAATAGGCATCGACTGCAATGGTGCACTCTGATTAAAGATGGGTATCTCATTACATCCCGATCACTTGAAGCGCTACAAGGACATTGCGGCGCTTTTTCTGAAGTATGGCCGCTCTGATTTGGTGAAGACCGCTGGACTTGAAGATGCAATCCTGCTGGACGATGAAGGCAATCTGGAAGGTACGGCCGCGCCCAATGCAAACGAGCTCGCGAAAGATCTCGAAGCGATGGGACCAACCTTCATCAAGCTGGGCCAGCTGCTTTCGACGCGCGCTGACTTGATACCGGAGCAGTACCTCGAAGCTCTCACGCGCTTGCAGGATAACGTCGCGCCGATTCCATTTGCCGAAATCGAAGAAGTAGTCGCAACCGAGCTCGGTGTTCGCATTTCAAAAGCGTTTGGCGAGTTCGATCCTGAACCGATTGCCGCAGCGTCGCTGGGCCAGGTCCACCGCGCCTCCATGAGAGATGGTCGCCTCGTCGTGGTTAAGGTGCAGCGGCCGAACGTGCGTGGGACGATCGCGAAAGACTTCGAGGCGCTGTCAGAGATCGCGAGCTTTCTTGATAACCACACCCTTGCCGGCAAGCGTTACGAATTTCAGCGAATGCTGAATGAGTTCCGCAAGAGCCTACTGCTGGAACTCGATTACAGAATCGAAGCACGCAACCTCGTGACGCTGGCGAGCAATCTAGCGTCGATGGATACGCTTGTTGTGCCATCGCCAGTCGATGACTTCACAACTTCGCGCGTACTTACGATGGAGTACATCGAGGGAAAGAAGATCACTTCGCTTAGTCCGTTGGCCCAGCTCGACATCGATGGGCCAATGCTGGCTGAACAACTCTTTCGCGCTTATCTCCAGCAAATACTCGTTGACGGAATCTTTCATGCTGACCCGCATCCGGGAAATGTATTTCTGACGGACCAGGAACAGATCGCACTGCTCGATCTCGGCATGGTCGGCCATGTACTGCCGGAGCACCAGGACAATCTACTGCAACTGTTACTCGCGATCAGCGAAGGCATCGGCGATAAAGCCGCGCAGTTCACGATCAAGCTGGGCGAAAGAAAGGAAGATTTTGACGAGTCCAAGTTCATCAGCGATGTAAGCGACCTCGTAGCTCGACATCACAGCGCCAACCTTCAGCAGATTGATGCCGGACGCGTAGTCCTGGAAATCGCGCGAATCGGTGGCGAATGTAATTTTCGCATGCCGGCGGAATTCACAATGGTGGCAAAGACGCTGCTGAATCTGGATCAGATCGTGCACATCCTCGATCCGACCTTCGATCCAAAAGAATCCATTCGACAGAACGCCATGGTGATCATGGAGCAGCGCTTGGCTCATACCTTTTCGCCGACGGCGCTGCTGCGTCTGGTGGTCGAAACAAAGGGATTGGTCGAAAAACTGCCGGCGCAAATCAACAAGTTTCTCGACCTTGTCAGCAATAATGATCTGAAAGTAACAGTCGATGCGATTGATGAAGAAGTGCTATTGCAGGCTTTTCAAAAAATCGCTAATCGCATCACCGTTGGACTCGTGATAGCAGCCTTCATTGTCGGTGCGGCCTTACTCACCCGGGTTGAGACAGCGTTTAAGATCCTGGGCTATCCGGGCCTGGCTATGATCTTCTTTCTGATTGCCGCCTGCATGGGGATTTGGCTGGTGATTACGACTGCAATGAAGGATAAGTAACCGCTCAGACTGACCACGGTTTTCCCGCCTTTAAATTTAGTCGAAACGTTTCAGCCGGAAGTCTCATATGTTTATGAAACTTTCTGCTTGTCATAAGAGCAGCGCCGTGGCATTGCCTTAAGCAAAACCACACACACTCTCACACTACAAAGGAGAACTCACATGACCGAAAATGAAGTAACTATCTTTAAGACAGCAGTAGCGGCCCATCGTCCCGCTGGCGCTTCCGCTGCGGCTGCGTCCGCGAAAATTTGGCGCGTGATCAATCGTCCCGATCGTGCGGCGGCTGTCGCTTTCATAAACTTGTCCCCCGCGCAGGGAGCAGGAGAAGCGGCTTTTTCGAATCGTCCGGATGGGACCGTGGACACGTACTACTTCCTCTAATCGCTATTGACGTGTCCGTTAAGGGCTAGGCTATAGCATCTCGGGCAGCTTGGCCTCAAGCTGTCTGCGCGGAAACCAAGGCCTTCCTCCGCGTACTCTTAAATAAACTCAAGGGCGACTATGCTCATATCCGGGAGGTTATGGAAACTGCCTCTCTGTGGAAAGGTGTTGGAAAAAACAAATGATCGTTTTGCCTCACCTTTCCACGGCTCTGCGTCAAAACATGCCGAGTCTCCGTCAACTCCCGAAGCTTGGACAATGAAACGCAAGCTTAGCGACGCTAAGCAAGTGAGAGGCTCAGGTATTACGGCACCGCCGCGCGTAAACCTATGTCTACTGGATCAGACGTTAAATTTTTTTCACGACAAACTTTGTTCCTGGTTCTTCGGTGGTTCGTTCGTCGGCCTCTGCCCTCTACCCGCTTTGCCCTCTGCCTGCTCGCGGCGTAGCGGCCGAATCCACTTGATAATCGTCAAGGTCGAGCCGACGATTGCAATCGCAAGCAGCGCGTACATTACATACTCAAATGGTTTTGAACGCGCGTACACCAGCAACTGTCTTCCGAAATACAACGCCAGCAGCGCTACCAGCAAATATCTCAACATGCGTCCGGCGAAAACAACGAGGAGTAGTTTTCTTCTTGAATACTGAAGGGCGGCGGCGGTCATAATTACCGGCGTGTAAGGAAACGGCGGAGGCAGCAAAGTCGTTACAAACACGACCCATCCCGCATGCTTTTCTATTCGAGCTTTCAGCCGCTCGATCTTCTTGGGGCCGACAAATTTTTCGAGCCCCTTCTCGCCGGCCGTCCTCGTCATTAGATCATCGATGAAGCTTCCAATCATCGAACCAATGGCGCAGCTGACGATGTAAACAATCCAAATAAAGCCGGGCTTCCTCGCAGTCAACATCGCGATGAGTAGCAGGTCATTGCCAAACGGTAGAACCAGAATTGACGAATCCAAGATACTCAACAGAAGGATGCCGACCGGTCCCAATCGCCGGAAGAAGCGATAGATAGCGTAGGTCCAGGAAACGAGGAGAATTGGTGACAAGAGGGTACTGCCTGAAGTTGATTAGTAATTTAACTTAGGAGAGTGACTTCAAAAAATTCGAGTTGGTTCATGCGGCTGTGACGGAACGTCAGGCGGAGTTGCCGGCGGAACTTCTGGTTCACGCACTGGCGCCGGCGGATGCGGATCAGCATCCGGTGGCAACGGAACCGGCGCCGGAGTGGTATCGGGATTTGCCGGATCATAGGGAGCCGGCGGTGGATCTATCTTTTCCTTAGACATTATTGTTCTATCGAACTAGGCGTTAGTCGCCTTTCGTTTTTCCAATCTACAACGCCGCTCGTAATCCTGTCCGCGCTCGTAACCCGAACGAAATGGCTTTTCGGCGCTGGTACCCTGGTGCTTCTCTCGTAGCTCGGTAGCGGCATCGTCAAATGCGCGACCGCGCATGTTCGAATGTAGCGCAGCTTCAAATCCCCGCCGGTAACTTGTCTCGTCCTGTCTAAAGTTACCACCGTTGCGTTCGTACTCGGCCTGCTCATCGTCGCGTAGACCTAACCACCAATTCTCACGTGCCGCATCAACACTTTCAGCGCCCGCCTCTGATAAAACAGTTCGGACTCGGGGTGTGAGTTGATCGTCTTCAACAGCGACGATAACAACGTTGCGGCCTTGCCTCAACGCATCTTCGTAAACGTACAACTCGTCGTGCGGCACTCCATTCGCCAATGCGCCTTCTACCGCACTGCCCGCCTGGACTCCTGCCATTGCACCACCCGCGCCAAGTAACGCGGCGCCGAGCGCGCCGGCAACAAAAATTGGACCAACACCAGGCAGAAGCAAGCTCGCTGCTGCCAAACCCAGCGTCGCGCCGCTAGCGGCGCCAATTGCTCCGCCGACCGTTCCGCCTAGTGCTTCGCCCATCCCCGGTGATTCAGTGTCGCTGGTGGGTATTGAGGACTCTACTTGTTCATCGCTGGTGCCCGGCCGCAACAGCGTTAGGTGATTCTGATCAATGCCAATTCGCTGCAGTTCTAAGATCGCGCTCTCCGCGCTCGACTGTGATTTAAAGATGCCAACAACTGTATCCATGACTCGACCCCCTATTTTTAGTGGACCACGAGTTAACTCGGCGCAATTGCACTCTTCCAGTACAAGTCGAGATATGCGATGTCTGTATATTGCTCAGAACCGCCGCTAACTGGTGCCAAATTGTTCTCGAAAGGGATCTAGTGCAAGCGGGATGCCGAATAGTACGAAAATGCGGTAACGCCCTAATTTGGAGTGCGGTGGCAAGCGAAGCGCGACACCGCTTTGAATGAACTGCTCAACGTCAATTCTAAAAGGAATCCAAAGCGCCGTCGGCGCTCCGCTCTGCCGGCGCACTCCAAAATACGCGCTCTAAATACTTTTCCGTTGACGCTGCGCTTGATTCGGACTTAGATTGCAATGACCCCAGTTTTATAACGCAAGGCCCCCAGTTTTATTTTCCGTTCTTAAAAGGAGCTAACTAATGATTAAAAAACTCTCGCTTGCCATCGTGATGATGGCAACCATGGGTCTGGGAACTATGATTTACGAACGTGCTGCATTTGCTCAAAACAGCAACAGCAGCACCGTGGGTGAACGCCACGAGAATATGAGGCGAAGCAGATACCGACGGCATCGCCGGATGCGACGCCATCGCCATAATTGGAGGATGAGGCACCGCAATAACCGCAACAGCAACCGTTAGGGCGCGTTCCGGTTTCTTCATCTTGACACACAACAGCCGGGTGGAAGCGATTCCAACCCGGCTGTTGCTTTGTTAGGTGTTGTTACTTTCTTGTTTATCTCGCCTCGCCTTCACCGTCGAGCCGTAGATCGTTAGTGACCGAAAACGCGCCGGGCACTTGCTGCGCCGTCATGTAGGCCAACTGCCGATCAAGCTTGCTGCTCACCACGCCAGTCAGTGTTACGTGACCCCTGTCCACCACGATGTGCAGCGATGGATTCGAACCAATAAAGTACCGATACAAACTGCCGGTCCTTTCCAGCGCTCGCAGAGTACGGATGCGAATCGAATCGTCAAAACCCGATACCGGCAATACCTCAATGTTATTCACGACTTTGGCTACGCCAGGAACCGTGGCTACATTGCGTGCCGCATCGGACTTCGTAGAAGGTCGCACAACTTGACCGTGCAGCGTCACCGTATTCCCGTTGATGCTGTACGCGAGATTATCAAAGACGCCGTAATAAGGCAGCGTCAGTAGTTTCTTCCTGACCTCTTTCGAGAGACGCGAATAGCTCTGCGGCGTGGATGGCCGATCGGTCTTCCCGGCCGCATTCGCAGTCGCCCCACTCAAGGTTCCAATTCCAATCACTAAGGCCGCAAGAATCGCGGCAAAATTCAACTTTTTCATGAGCTTCTTCTTACCCTCTTCCTTGTTGTTGATAATATTTCTTCGATAATTTCACTCGATAAGATAGACACCTCCAGCGCGAGTTAGGTTACAAAACACAAAGATTCGACGGCCCGGTGATAACCAAACCGTCGAATCGAAATGACCATTCTTTAAGCCCAATCGCGCTCGAAGAATTCCTCGTCGGCGGCATCGCGTGGCGAAACGATCAGCACGATTCCACCTTCGCGGATGCCTTCCTCATACTCCTTGGCGCGCTCTTCGGGAATGCCATAGCCAACAAGAGCGCCGATCAAACTCCCAGTCGCAGCTCCGGCCGCGCCACCTGCCAGCGCTGCAGCAATCGGACCTGCGATCACCAGTCCAAAGCCCGGCAACACAATCGTGGTTCCAAGAGCCGCGAGCGCACCCAGAGTTACACCGAGCATGCCGCCTGCGAGTGCGCCGACTCCAGCGCCTTGTAGTGCTTTGTTCCCGAGGTCGCTATCGCCGAAATGCTTCTTGCGAGTTTCATCCGACATCAACACATTCACGTCGTCGTCGTTGTATCCACGTTCGCGTAAAGACTGATAGGCGCGTTCCGCACTCTCGCGATCGCGGAATAGTTTCGAGATCTTCCGCCGTTCACGTTCTCGAGCAGTTGCCGCTCCCGCATCACCCATTGAAGCTCCGCCGAATGAGGCTTCGTCACCTCGTCCGAGGTTGCCGGTGTCTCCCGTTGTTGCAGAACTCCCTGCACCGCCACGTCCTAAGCCGGTGAGATCTTCTCTGTCGTTGATGTCCCCCATTGTTCGCTCCTTTGAAAAGTATTTCAGTTGAAAGCTTCAGACCTTGTTCAGGAGCAATCCTCATACCGCCAGCAGAGCGCAGGCAGCGAGCGTGCATTTAGCTTGAGATTTCGCGGAAAGTGTCCGTGACGGTACAAGTGAACCGTTTTCGATACACCAAACTTTGCGCGGATTTCGAGAGCTATCGATGCGGAAGGAGGACGTTCAAAGGGATTGCCTGGTGAGGTCCGAGAACAACCAGCGCGTTACGATTTGAGGGATTGAGTTGCCACATCATCTCTCGGCAGCGACCACAAGGAGGAAGCACAGTACCGCGTTCGTCAACTGCGACGACCGTTGCGATCTCGGACTCGTGAGCCTTCAGCATTTCGGCAATGGCAGCGTGCTCAGCACAGAATCCGAGGCTGCATGAGAAGTCGAGACAGACGCCACTGTATTCTTTGCCGGAACGCGAAACGATTACTGAAGCGACGCTGCCGGCGCTGCAGTCCTCGCTGGTCTTGATCGGTCGTGCGAGTTGATGTGCGCTCTTGATTAACTGTGTGTAATCACCTTCGTGTTCGAGCGGCTGCCGGTTCACTGTTCGTTTAGGCGAACTTGGAGCGACGTGCGTCGTTGCCTCGCGAAGAATTGGATTCAAGATGTAGCCGGTATGAACGTCACCGAACAATTCATTGCGTTCCCAACCCCAGTACCAAAAGTAATAAGCGAGATAGGCACAGAAGAGCGCGTCGAGACGATCTTCGTGACTCTTTAAATCACTTCTGCCTGGCCCATCGAGATTATGATTCAGTAGTTCTTGCAGTTTTTCAGTCGCGACCAGTGGTGGTTCGGCCTGATACAAACTCGCAAGACGTGCGCGGAATTGTTGTAGACCGCTGCGCTTTAGAGCTGGCGAACCTCGTTTGTACTTGATCGTCTTCGCCAAATCCCACAACGCCACCATGCCTGCGTGCGGATAAACTTCAGCCATGATCCGGCCCTTGTGTTCACTGCGGGCGCGATCGACATGAGTGAACCCCTGAGTCTCCAGCTCGGCTGCGAGTGCCACGCTCGAGGCATTCGGCAACAGCTGCAAGTTCGATGGATAACAACCTGCATCGCGCGACGAATAGCGTTTGCTGACTTCGATCTCACACGGGCGCTGACCCGTCTCGTTCACGATTACGAGTGGACCATCGATGGTTACGACAGTGTTGTCGGTTACATGTCTGGAAATGAAGTGCGCAACGGAAGCTTCAGGAGGCAGCGTCGCCAACTCCTTAAGGCGAGCACCTGATCGATCACCGGTCAACACAGCTGCGCCGCTGGGATTACGCGCAGACTTCCAAGCTAGATCGATGCCGATGAAGGTCGCAGTCATGATCTTGATTGTAGCCGTTCAACGGCTGAGGCTGGCAAGTTTTTGTCGGAGTGGCGGAGCTCAGGCATCCTGCCTGCGGAGACGGTGCGCAGGCAGGATGCCTGCGCCCCAGTTTATTGTCCGCAGTCACGATTGCTTCGACTGACAATGGTTCCAAAGCGTCGCTGGTATTCCGTGGACGTGATGAACGAACAAACCATGGCTCTAGTAGAACCAGTTGGACCACTCTGACCGCTGTTATTCAGAACGTTCAACCAAAAACTGTAGCCATTCTGATCCGGATCTCGTCGCAAATATCCGAAGTATTCAGTCAAGACAAACGCGCCGTTGTACTCACGGTTGGCGAACTCAGGCAGAGTAATGATTTGCCGCAGTACATCGGCTCGACTGCTGCCGTGTGCCATGGCGTCCTCAAACTGTGAACGATCCACATCTGCGAGTCCGGCGGAGGTCAACAACTGATCGACGAACTGATGATTAGACATGCTGTCCGGAAATCGTTGTTGGAAATTAGTCTGCCGAACGAAGGTGTCGAGAAATGCCTGCTGCTGCGTTTGAACAGTGGCACCGGCAAACAACGACCGCTCCCGCTGAAACTCGTCATAGCCGGGACGCACGCCAAACACCGCTCGATAGGCTCGATAAGCGAAGAAGCCTCGATCCTGAAATTCACGCTCAACAAAAAAGGCTGCTGAGACATCGATGCGACGCGTGTGAATGCAGTCGATGTTGTTGCCACACGCGTTGATCTGATCTGACCAGTAAGCAAAGCCGTCAGAGTCTGGCTCGCGATCCAGGAAGTCCAGATATTGCTGCCGCACGAAATACCCCGAACTATCGATCACGTTCGCGCTCGCCTGTGCATCAGTCACTGCGGTAAAGATCGCGTCGGTCTTGTTTGCGATCAATGAGAAGGACTGACTTTCGGGAGTGAAATGATGGTTCGCAAGCTCCGGAGTCAGCGTGTAGAGGCTGTTTGTTGGAACTCCTCGCATGCTGAACGCACCAGCGCTGTTGGTAATAGCAATCGTTCCCATCTGACCGTCGAGATGTAACACCGCTCCACCTATGGGCGCGCCGTTCTCATCGATCACTCGGCCGCTGATGTCTGCTGGCGCAGCCGTGGGACCTGTGACTGTGATATTGACCGTAGAAACGTTTGAATCCAACGCGCCATCGTTGGCCTTGAAAGTGAAACTATCCGGACCACCATAGCCCGCTGCGGGAGTGTAGGTTTCGTTAGCGCCAGTTCCCGAAAGAGAGCCGTGCTGAGGCGGAGTCACAATCGTAAATGTGAATTGATTGTTGACGTTGAAATCGGTTGCCGTCAGAGTGATGTTGACTGAGTGGTCCACTGTTGTGGTCGTCGATTGTGAATTCGTGACCGGCGCCGTGTCATTAGCGGCGTCGGGCTTATTCTCAAACCCATCCTTCGCGGCGGGAGAGACGTTTGAGAAGAAATTGTATCCAGTCAGATTCTCAACCTGGCCGATGGTAGCAAGGTACTTCTGCCAGGCATCGGGTCGAATGTTGTCATTGTTCGGCATGATCACCGCGATCGTGCGCGTGTTGCTGTCCACACGAGAGACATCGTTGTCACCGACCGGCAAAACAATTACTACTTTCCAGGTGGACGCCGGAACGTTCACAGTGCCACCCGCGATCGTGTTCGCAGAACCACCAGAGCCAGTGCCGCCGGTTCCGAATCCGCCGGACACGATGTATAGCTCATTCGCCGGCAGCAAAGTGCGTAGGTAATTCTCCATTGCTGCCCATGGCCCCTGATTGTTGCCGGGAGCCTGAGGCACCATATTCGTCATCAGGAATGTTGCGGAATTATCTGGAATGCTCGAAGTGCGATCGGCTGAAGGACACATGTGGCCGCGATCAAAACCTGAGCCGCTGTAGTCAGTTCCTAAGACTTGATGGTAGCCCGGCGGCAAATCCGTATCGTTGCGGAAATCATCCTGCCGCGGAGCGCTGCCGCGCCAAGTGCTATCTAAATGCCAACTGGTCCAATTCGGTTCTCCGCGATCGTTGTTGTATGAAAGCGCGTACTGGAGCTTCATCATCAAGTAATTCGTCGTCTGCGAAGGATCCGTCGTAGCATTCGTCGGATTGCCCATCGTCAAATGCTCTGCAGCATTGTGATCCGGAGTAGGCGTCGGTGACGGTGTAGGAGTTGGCGACGGAGTTGGAGTCGGCGAGCCCGGCGGCGTGGGAGACACCGTCGGAGTCGGCGATGCGTTTGAGCAGTCGCTTAGTGGTGAAAGCGTGTTGCGCGGGTTTGGAGCTCCAGTAGCAAAGTCGCTGGAGTTGACGTCCGTATCTGTACAACCCGAAAGTCCTCGAAAGTCTGCCGTCGTGTTACTAAGCCCCGGCGCGGCCGTTCCTTCAGAACAGTTCGTACCGGTTCCATAGCCAATGTAATCAACGATACTCGCACCGAACGGACAACCGCTGCCGGTCAATGCGGTGGTGGTGTTGACCACTGCAACCTTGCCCGCAGTAGCTGACATCGCTATCGCTCCAGTCGCATCCGGAGTAGGAAGAGGCGTTGTTCCGCCGGCACCCTGCGCTTCCTTGACCAGGTAATACTGGCCCGGTTGCAGCGCCACGTTGGTGAGATTTGTGACTTGCCAAGTTGTGCCACCTGCGGATGCATACTGCACGGACCAGCCATTGAGGCTCACCGCTTCATCGCCACGATTAAATAGCTCAACGAAATCGTTTGTATAGGTGGCGCCCGAATTTCCACCGCCGCCATAGACCTGGCTGATCACAATATCGGTAGAGACGGCATGAGTAGTGGATTCAAATCCGAAGCGCGCGCCCAAAAAAGCCAGCGTCAGCATGAGACTGACGACGACAACAGAACGCAGACGAAGATTGCGAGATTGGTGGTTTTTGGCTATTGAAGGCACACACTTTCCCCTTGTATTTCAGAATTTCGAATTAGCGATCGCGGATGCTGAAGCGGGATGGCCGTTTTAGCGATTCCTGACTAGCGCATCAGGAAGCCAAGCAGGCGGTTTCAGCGGAAGCGAGACAGCGGCGCATTATAGCGGTAGGTAACGATGTTTGCGAAGGGCAGAAAGGCAGAGTCCGTTCAGAAGGTTAGGAATGAGGATTTGTCAGGCTGAAGGCCTGGGTTGGTTCAGAAAGAGATTTATCATTGGCCATTTCTCATTTTTCATTTTGCCATTTGACCCTTGACTTGAGCCGTGGCCTCTCAAAGTAACTGGTGTGAATCAGAGCACGCCGTACTTTGACAGACTGATCAAGCCACGGCTGCCCTTCAAATGATCAATGACAAATGCCAAATGACCAATGATAAATCGTTTTTCGAATCAGTTCGCGAAGACGGTCTATGCAGCAGGCGTAAGATCAAGCGCCTCGACGATGTGATTAAAAGGCAGCTTGGCTTTCTCGTTCACGGCTCGCACGTCATCGGCACTGTTCGCTTCAAACAAGCACATGCAATGCGCTTCACCGGGAACAAACGTCGTGCGGATGTAACGCACCGGTGTGCCGTCGGCAGTGAATTCTTTGCTGGTCTGAATCGCCGCTTGCTGGGCCGCAGCCAGCTCTTCCATCTTGATGCCTTCGAGCGTTCGATCAACCATGTAGACTGACATATTCAATTCCTCCCAGTTATCAAGTTGTGTTTTACCGGCCGCCGGCAGGCAGCTTCTCATTTATATACCGCGTAAACATCGTATAGAGATGCCGAGTCGTTCCGCGTCCTTCGAAGATGCCGTGCGAGCGATTTGGATAAGCCATCATCGAGAACTGTTTGTTAGCCGCAACCAAGGCGTTGATTAAGGCTTCGGTGCCTTGATAGTGAACGTTATCGTCGCCGGTGCCGTGGACCACCATCAGTGAACCTTTGAGTTGACCCGCGAACGTAACCGGCGAACTTTGCTTCCATTCCTCGGGATGATCCTGAGGCAATCCGCAATACCGTTCCTGATAGATGGAGTCGTAATACTTGATATCGGGCACCGGCGCAACCGAAAGTCCGACCTGATAAACGTCCGGATAACGAAACATTGCGTTCAAGGTCGAGGAGCCACCTCCGCTCCATCCCCAGATGCCGATGCGTGTTGGATCCACGTAAGGCCATTTCGCGATTGCTCTCGCAGCATTTGCCTGGTCCAGGGAGTTCACGATGCCCATGTGGCGATAGATAATTTTTCTCCACGCGCGTCCGCGAGGAGCAGGAGTACCACGGTTATCGACGCTGGCAATGATGTATCCCTGTTGCGCCAGCATCTCGTGCCACATGCGATTTGCTCCGCCCCAC
>Ga0070673_100001596_pt1 | contig 13392 bp, 10 predicted proteins | sample KBSM23metaG_FD_65342 | JGI IMG/M metagenome (GOLD analysis project Ga0070673, IMG submission 65342) | Miscanthus rhizosphere microbial communities from Kellogg Biological Station, Michigan, USA - KBS M2-3 metaG | ecosystem: Host-associated > Plants > Roots > Rhizosphere > Soil ... | reverse complement strand
GCTTGCGAGAGCAGTTCGCGCGCGTTGTCCGGTTTGACGCTGCCGCCGTATTGAATCCGAATCTTCTCCGCCGTCCCGTCGTCTGACATCTCGTGCAGGGTCCGGCGAATGAACGCGTGCGCTTCCTGAGCCTGCCCCGCGGTCGCAGTCTTACCCGTCCCGATGGCCCAGACCGGCTCGTAAGCGATGACGGTTTCGAGCAGCTCCTTCGCCTCAACGTCTGCCAAGCTGCCGCGCAGTTGCGACGAGAGAACTTTTTCGACCTCTCCTTTCTCGCGCTGTTCGAGCGTCTCACCGATACAAAGAATCGGACGAAGCTTTTCCTCGAGGGCCGCGCGCACCTTGCGATTCACGATCTCGTCTGTCTCGCCAAACATCGCGCGTCGCTCGCTGTGCCCGAGCACAACATAACGGACAAAGAGTTCGCGTAACATCGCCGGACTGATCTCACCGGTGAAGGCACCACTTCGTTCCCAGTGCATATTCTGCGCTCCCACCTTGATTGTCTGCGTCTGCGCCAACAGCTCGGAGACTTTCGGGATGGATGTGAAAGCCGGGACGATCACGATTTCGACTTCGTCCAGATCGCCAATTTCACGTTGGAACGTGCTCAGGAAGGCTTCTGCCTCGCTCTGAGTCATGTTCATTTTCCAGTTCGCGGCGATGATTTTTTTTCGCATGAAAATTTGGGCGAGTTAACAGAACGGTGGATTTTGGGAAATCGATCCGGCTAATCCACTGTCCTTGGTTCGGTCTAGGTTTTCTCCGTCAGGGCAGCAACGCCGGGCAGCTCCTTGCCTTCAATCAATTCCAGCGAGGCGCCGCCTCCCGTCGAAATAAAAGTCATCTTATCCGCGAGCCCGGCCTGCTTGACTGCGGTGACAGAATCGCCGCCGCCGATGATGGTGGTGGCGTTTGATTTCGCCAGCGCTACCGTGACTGCTTCCGTCCCAGCGGAGAATTCCTTGATCTCAAAAATGCCGGGAGGTCCATTCCACAGGATAGTTTTGGCGCGCGCGATTTCACTCTCGAAAAGGGCGATCGTATCTGGCCCGATATCGACCGCCTGCCAGCCTTCCGGGACGTCATAATCGTGCGAGAGTCGCCCGGTATGCCGGGTCGCGGCGCCTGGTTTGATTTCTTCTGCGCCTAATAAATCGATCGGCAGGAGCAGCCGCACATTTTTTTGCTTGGCGAGGTCCATCAGCTCGCGGGCGAGATCCAGCTTATCACGCTCCACCCGGCTGCTTCCCATGTGGATGCCCTCGGCTTCGAGGAAGGTGTTGGCCATCGCGCCGCAGATCAGAATCGTATCTGCCTTTTCCATCAACGCCTTAATCACGCCGATTTTGTCCGAAACTTTCCCGCCTCCGAGAATGACGAGAAAAGGTTTGGCCGGCTGTGCCAGTTCTTCCTTCAAATATTTGAGCTCCTTCTCCATCAGGAAACCCATCGCAGCTTGCTTGACGAATTTGGTGACGCCCGCGGTCGAGGCGTGCGCGCGATGAGCGGCGCCGAACGCGTCGTTCACGTAAATCCCGTCGCTGAGTTTGGCGAGTGACTCTGCAAACGTCAGATCGTTCGCTTCCTCAGCCGCATAAAAACGGACGTTTTCGAGCAGCGTGACATCGCCGTCTTTCATGTCGGCGACAATTTTCTCAGCATCCGCGCCGATACAGTCGTGACTGAAAGCGACCGGATGATTAATCAGATCGTGCAGCGCCACCCCAACCGGCCGGAGCGAATATTTCTCGACGGGTTTTCCTTTCGGTCGACCGAAGTGGGCCATCAGAATCGTCTTTGCGCCCTGCTCGCGCAGGTAATTGATCGTCGGCAAACTTTCCCGCATCCGGGTGTCGTCCGTGATCACAATTGCGCCATCGCGCTCTTCCGTCGGGACATTGAAATCCACCCGCATCAGCACGCGTTTGCCGCGCACATCGAGATCACGGACCGAAAGCTTACTCATTCTTCTTTTTCCTGCTCATGCTCCTGCTCAATGCGAGCACGAGCAGTCCTAGGACATCATCTCCATCATTTCGACGCAGCGATTGCTGTAGCCCCATTCGTTGTCGTACCAACCGACGACCTTCACGAACTTCCCGCCGTGCGTCATCGTCAGTTTGCTGTCGAAGATGCAGGAATGCGGATTGCCGACAATGTCGCTCGAGACGAGCGGTTCGTCGCTGAACTCCAGCACGCCCTTGTAGCTTGCATCACCGGCTGCCTTTTGGAACGCGGCGTTGATTGATTCCACCGTCGCCTCCTTTTCCAAAATAGCGGTGAAATCTGTCACCGAGCCGTCGGGTGTCGGGACCCGAAACGCGCCGCCGTTGAGCTTTCCTTTGAGCGCGGGCAATACTTCGCCAATCGCCTTCGCGGCGCCCGTGCTCGACGGGATAATGCTGATCGCAGCCGCGCGCGCCCGGCGCAGGTCCTCATGCGGAAAATCGAGGATGCGCTGGTCATTGGTGTAGCTGTGGATCGTGCTCATGAAGCCATTCACGATCGTAAAGTTTTCGTGCAAAACCTTCGCCATCGGCGCGAGGCAGTTCGTCGTACAACTCGCATTGGAAACGATATTGTGCTTCGCCGCGTCATAGATGTTGTCGTTGATGCCGACACAGATGGTCGCGTCGGGATTCTTCGCCGGTGCGCTGATCAGGACCTTTTTCGCTCCGCCGGCGAAGTGCAGTTCCGCCTTTTCGCGACTGGTGAAAAAACCGGTCGATTCGAGGACAACGTCCACGGCCAGGTCTTTCCACGGCAGCTTGGCCGGATCCCGCTCTTTCAAGATCTTAATCTTGTGGCCACGCACGACGATGTTTTCGTTGTCGTACGAAATCTCGCCGTCGAATTTTCCGTGCACCGAATCCCATTTCAGAAGGTGCGCGAGAGTGTGAGTGTCGGTCAGGTCGTTGATCGCGCGGACTTGCGCGACCTGATCCGGGGACATGGCGCGAAGCACATTGCGCCCGATGCGGCCGAAGCCATTAATGCCGAAGTTTGCCATAAGATAAGTCGAGGTTGTTGGTTGTAGGTGGGCAGTTGATGGATCTGGAGGGCCTTACCATTAGAACGCCCCGATAAGTGAGGCAAGTGCGCCGAAAGTCGTACTAGCCGGGGTGAGGCGAAGAACCTCGCGCGGGGGCCTATTCAATCGACCGCCGGCTGCTGCTGGGTCAGGCAGTGGAAAGCGCCGAGGCCCCAGATTAGCTCGCGGCAATCGATCGGAACGATACGCCGCGTCGGGAAGGCGCTTTCGAGCACCGCGATCGCTTCGTCGTCGTGAGGGTCGGAAAAAACCGGCAAAAGGATGCTCTTATTTGCGATGTAGAAATTCGCGTAGCTGGCGGGCAATCGAAGGTCTTCGCGCACAATTTTCGCTGGCATGGGAAGGGTGAGGATTTCGAGCGGTCCTCCATCGATCGTCAGCCGCCGTAATCGATCGAGATTCGTCTGCAGCGGTTCGTAATTTGTATCTGCCTCGTTTTCTTCCACCACGGTGACAACCGTGCGCTCAGCCACGAAACGCGTCAGATCGTCGATATGCCCATCGGTGTCGTCGCCCTCAATTCCGTCGCCCAGCCACAGAATTTCGCGCACCCCAATAAAATCGCGCAATCGCTGCTCGATTTGTTCACGGCCCAGCTGGGGATTGCGGTTCGGATTGAGCAGACACGATTCCGTCGTCAACAATGCTCCCGCGCCGTTCACCTCTATCGAGCCGCCCTCGAGGATCATCTGCGGATAGTAAACAGGAAGTCCGAGCTTTTCTGCCACCCGTGTCGGCACGACCTCATCGAGATCAAAGGGCGGATACTTGCCGCCCCAGGCGTTGTAATTCCAATCAACCACCGCCAGGCGCGGCTGCTCGGCCCGGATGAGGAAAATCGGTCCATGATCGCGGCACCAGGGCTCGTTCGTCGGGATTCGATGAAAAGTCAGCTGCTCGTCAGGCAACTCCGCCAGGGCAGCACGCGCGTCCGCTTCGTGTGCGTCGCTGCGGACGTTAATGTTGACCGGTTCTGACTCGCGCAGTGCCGCAACCATCGCACGCAGAACCGGCACAACACGATCGTAGGAATCGGGAAAGCTGATCCCCTCGCGGCGCGGCCAGGAGAGCCACGTGGCGGCATGCGGTTCCCATTCCGCCGGCATCCGATATCCGAGTTGAGCAGGCGTCCTTTCGTTAGGCATATCGAACGCAAAGTAGCATCTTACTCTTTCTCCTGCTCTTCACCTACTACAGGCTAGGCCCCGAACCGCCGTTGTTGCGCGGCCAGCAGCGGCGGAAAATCGAAGAACGCTGGAGAAGGCGAACGTTCGATCAATTTCTCCGCGGCTGCTTTCAAATTGCGCCAGCGTTTCCAATCCAAATCCGGCGTGCGCGAGATGTGGCGAAGCATGCTGCGCCATTCCAGTAAGGCGCGCTCGACATCGCCGTGCCGCAAGGAATCGGAGGTAATTTTGTAACGCCCACCTGGATTAGTCACCAATTCGCGAATCACCTCCGCAGCCCCGGCGCCGTAATGCACCGGCACCCCCATTTCGAGATACCCCGGGTGATCGGCGCGCTCATAGCGCTGCTGACAAAGCGCGCCGAGTCGTCCGCCTAGTGGAGCTTCGTCGCCGGCAAAGCGCGGACCTGCCCGGATGTTGGCGAGATCGAAGATCAGGTCATCGATCGGGTAGGTCTCGTCTTCGAGCGCAGCGGCAATCGCGAGCCCTTCGCCGCCCTGAAAAAAGCCAAAGACCACTCCACGCCGTGTAGGCGTTCCATCGGGTCCGACGAGGCCGAGGCGCCGCCAGGCGTAGGCCGGAGACGCGGTAATCTCGACGGTCTGATCGTGCTCCAACTCAGGACAGCCGCGGCAAACCAGCGGTAGCGCCATCCGCTCCGGCGGCTCGAGCAGGGCCCGGCCTAACGAATCCCGTCGGGCTTCGATCAGGAAATTGGAGAAGTCGATTCTTACCGAGAGAAGGTTTCCGCGCCTAACGAACTCGTTAACCACCCCGCCTCCGCTCCATTGCGGAAGCAATTCCGCCACCCGCGACCGCAGCTCGTCTTCCGCGAGCGTCTTTTGGCGCAGCGTTTTCCGCAGCGGCTTGACCAGCTGCAAATCCGTCTGCCCGGCAACGAAGGTGGCGAGCGGCAGCTCGCGCCCGTAAATCCTTTTCCCGTGCAAGCGGCAAAGATTTCCGAGAGCGAAACGGTCGAGAATCTTTGGCTGCCGGAGGGCGGGAATCCAACGGTCGTTTTCTCGCAGAAGCGCCTCCCCTAAGGAAACTTTCGCCCGCTCGCCACGCGGCTCCCATTCCTCGTTGCTATTCAGGATTTCAACAATTGGTCGTCTGACAAATCGCGCCCGCTCGGCATCCACCCACAACCCGCACGGCTTCTGTCCGGTGGCGAGCGAATGCTCCACGCCGAGTGGTACTTTTTGCACGCTAAAGAGCGAGTGCGTGAGGGACACGGCGGACGCAAACGGCACGTTGTGGCCGGGATCGCTGATCCCGGTGTCCTTGGACTCCACTTCTCGACCAGGATCACCGATCCCGGCCACAACGGAAGATGCATCCATGACGCTGATCAGGCTCGGCCAATCAACCTGCGTCGCGCGTTTCAACTTTCGCGGTCGAGCGTGACTAAGGCGTGGCGAGTCCGTCGTGAACAGAACGAAACCGGTGTCATCCAGTCCGCGACGACCAGCCCGGCCAAACATTTGCAGCAACTCATCCGGCTCGACCCGGTGCTCGAAGTTTCCGGAAAAATACCTGGTGTCGGTGATCAAAACCGATCGCATCGAGAAATTGATGCCGGCCGCCAGTCCCATCGTCGCGACCACGACATTGATCTGACCCGCTTTGGCGAGAGGTTCGATCAACCCCGCGCGGGCGGCGTAACTCAAGCCGCTGTGATGATAAGCGACGCGGTTGCGCAGAAGTTTGGTCAGCCGCTTGCCTGCGAGCGCCTCTTGTTGGGGAGAGAGCGACAACGGATCGCGGAGCGGCACCGAGCTTGCAATCGTCTGCGCCATCTCCTCGGTGGCATTGCGTCGAGGAGCAAAGACAAGGACGGGCGCGAGTCCGGCATGCAGCGCCTTGGCGATCATGCGCGGCCAGAATTCGCGGATCTGGAGAAAACCGACTTCCGGCAACGAGCGAAGATCGACCTCGTGTTGCGGGACCGGGCGCTCATCGTGCCTAACGAGAACAGCATCGCGTCCAATGCGACGCAGCCATTCCACTACGTCCTGCGGATTGTTCACGCTGCCGCTGAGAAGGAGAAGTTGGGTCGCGGGAGGCGCGAGGGCGAGAGAAAGCTCGTAATGCACACCGCGCACCGGATCGGCGATGAGCTGATATTCGTCGATCACAAGCAAGCGTGGCCCGACCCGTCGCAGAAAACGCGAGCGCTGCGTCTCAAGGGTCGCGACGACAACTTTGGCATCGGTGTTCAACGCCAGATCGCCAGTCGCGATGCCGACGTCCCAACCGCGGGTACGCCATTCCGCCAGCTTGTCATTGGCGAGGGCGCGCGTTGGAACGGTAAAGACCGCCTGTCCCTTCAGAGACGGGTAAAGCAGCTCAAAGATGTAGGTTTTTCCTGCACCGGTCGGCGCGTGCACAACCACATCCTTGCCTGCCTGTAACGCGCGCACCGCCTCTTGTTGCCAGAGATCGGGCACAAGCAAACTGATCTCCAGCCCTTGCATCCTTTTGCAAAGATGGAGGATTGGCGCGCGAGGCGCAATGTGGGTCCTGCAATGTGGGAGCCGCCTTTGTGCGGCGAATCGTTAGGCCGCGCGAAAATCTGGGCGCAAAGGCCCCTCCCACATTAGTCCAGATTTGCCGCCGCTCGATGCTTGCCTTCCAGCTCCAAAACCATCCGGCGAATGTGACGATATTTGGTGTGCGGGGCGAGGCGACGCAGGCTCTCTTCCGGATCGCCCCATTGCACGATCTCAATTAACTCCTGCCGCAAACCCCACCGATTCATGTCCCCGGAAGTCGCCATGTAAAGATCGATCGTATTCCGCCCCGCGAGCGCCCATCCATAATCTTCGACCCGATAAAGCTGCCCAGTTGATACCACGCGAAAGATGGTTCCTGCCGGCCAGCGCGACCAATCAGCCGCGGCGCTGCCGTAGATTGGGTTGGCAAGGTTATTAGTCCTGAACGGCTGCGACGCCGTCACAAAAGCGACGCTCCGATAATCGTTGCGCGCGCGCCGCTCATCCCGCTGCGTTACCGGAATCGCGCGCGGCACCGGTGCCGCCGGAGCCGCGGCATGCAGCACACCGCCAAGCGCAGTGCGGTTTCCATACTCCTCGTGGTCCGCTTCTGTATGTGTATATGCCGTCGTCCGCACCTGCTGGAAATTGGTCTTGGCGAGCGGCGGCTCGTAAGCCGGGAGGTTGCGCGAAGTGCTGCAGGCGCCTAACGACAGCGCAAGAACTGCGACAAACAGGAGAGGAAAGATTCGCATCCTAAACTGAGTCGGAAAGTTATTAACAGTTATTCACAAGCACGCAAGGGGCATTCTCGCAGTTTTCACCCTCACCGAGTCGGAAGTCGGGCTGGAAGTCCAACTTCCGTTCGCGGCCTTGGCAGGCGGCGTTGTTTCCGCGAAGCTTCCTCCATGCTTGCGAAAGTTGCGGATCAGATCACCTCCACCCTTGAAGAAATCAAAGCGCAGGGGTTGTACAAAACCGAGCGCATTATCACCGGGCCACAGAACGCCGAGATTCCGATCGCGGACGGCCGGCGGGTGATCAATCTTTGCGCCAATAATTATCTGGGCTTGGCGGATCATCCCGCGCTGATTGCGGCCGCGAAGGAAGCGCTCGATTCGCACGGCTTCGGGATGGCCAGCGTGCGTTTCATTTGTGGCACGCAGGATATTCACAAGGAGTTGGAAGCGGCCCTGACGAAGTTTCTCGGGACCGAGGATACGATTCTTTATCCGTCCTGTTTCGACGCGAATGGCGGTCTCTTCGAAACATTGTTAGCCGCGGAGGACGCCGTCATTTCGGACGAACTGAATCATGCCTCGATTATCGACGGCGTCCGGCTCTGCAAAGCGCAGCGCTATCGCTACAAGAACTGCGACATGGCCGATCTGGAAGCGCAATTGCAGGCTGCAAAAGGGGCGCGCTTCCGGCTCATCGCGACCGATGGTGTTTTCTCGATGGACGGGACGATCGCAAACCTAAAAGGAATCTGCGATCTTGCCGAAAAGTATGACGCGATGGTGATGGTTGACGATGCGCACGCCGCCGGATTCATCGGCAAAACCGGACGTGGCACGCCGGAACATTGCGGGGTACAAGGCCGGGTGGATGTGATTACGGGAACCCTGGGCAAGGCCCTCGGCGGCGCGAGCGGTGGTTACACGAGCGGACGAAAGGAGATTGTCGCGCTGCTTCGGCAACGTTCGCGGCCTTATCTTTTTTCCAACACCGTCGCGCCCCCTATTGTCGCCGCTTCGCTTAAGGTTCTCGAAATTCTCTCCAGCTCTACGGAGCTACGCGATAAGCTCGAGGAAAACACGAAATATTTTCGTGCCGCCCTAACGAGTAAAGGTTTAACAATCAAACCCGGGACCCATCCGATCGTCCCAATCATGCTCGGCGACGCCGCCCTTTCCCAGAAATTCGCCGCCCGCATGCTTGAGAAAGGCGTTTATGTCATCGGCTTCTTCTATCCAGTTGTGCCGCACGGGACAGCCCGCGTCCGCACTCAAGTGAGCGCGGCACATTCGCGTGAAGAACTCGAACACGCCGTCAACGCCTTCGCCGAAACGAACGCCGAGATGAAATCCTAGATTGGAGGACGATCCGCCTAGGTGAATGTCGTCCGTGTTTCAGAAACGAGGACGGAACGGCGCCCGTCCCTCCAGCTAGCTTCGTTGATGCAGCGCGATGCTGGCGCCGACCCAGGCCTTGTCCTTGTTGAAGTCGACTCCCATCATCTTGCCCTGGCTCATACGCACGAGATTGTTCACGAGGATAGGTTCGCCGCCATCGGGCCAGAGGAACATCATGCGGATCTCCGCCTTCGACCGCCGGCCATCGACAGTCTCGAGGAACTCCGCATACTGCACTTTCTTTTGCAAAATCCAGCTGTGCGGTGTTTCAAGAGCATCCAGCTTTTCGGGGGTTGGATCCATATCTACGCCTAATCCGGCAAAGGAATAAAGCGGCTTGAGAACGTAGCCCTCCAGTGACTCAGTTGGAGGAAACTCATCCACGAACCAAGTGGAGGAATTGTAGGGCGTTTTCAGGAATGGGAGCGAATGTTTGCTAATCCGGAAATACCAGTTCGGATGCCCGGCCCAATGCACGTCGAGCTCTTCCTGAAAATGGAATCCCGGGTTCACATCCGGTCGGCGGAGTAGCTCGTCAAAGATGACTCGGTTATAGATGCGCTCGATCCGCACTTCACGACCGTCGCGCTCGTAAAACAATTGCCGCCCACGTTTCTTAACGTTCGTTAGGCAGACAGGACGAACTCCGAGTAAGGTTTCGGTGCAGGCAAAGTCGATTCGCGTCTTTTGTTTTTCCGGCTCGATTTCCAGCAGTATCACATTTTCAGGATCAGACTTCCCGAGTATCACCTCGCGCAGAATCGACAGGTAGGTTTCATCCTTCAATCCACTGAATGCGGACGTCCAATCGCGCGGAATGGCCGGGAAGGCCTGCCGCATGCAACCGAGCAAGAGCAACTGAAACCCATAGAGACTGGGAAAAGCTTGCAGTTCGATCAGACGCGGAGTTAGCCGGCCTCCTTCTTCGCAGACCCCAAAATCCACCACGATAAAGTTGGGATGCGGTGGTTCGTTAGGCACTTCCAGGCCGGGTGGAACGGCCGGCTCGGCGTGCCGGGCGAATTCCGGCGTCCGCGTTTGCGCTACAATTTCCTCGGACGCCTTAACAATCTCGTCCGTGAACTCGCGCGTCAAAAAAAGCGGTGTTTCCGAAATCCGGAAATCTGCCGGCCAGCGCTCAGTCCCCTGCACACAATTGACGAGAGATTCATACTTCGCGGGAGAGAAATCAGCGTTGAAAAGGGCGCGCAGGGTCGGATCCATCGGCCAGTAGAATGGCACAGATCGCCACTGACAACAAAACCGTGGTCGCGGATTTAAGGCGACAGAGTCGCTGCGAGCGCAACCACATCGGGGTTATTGGGCAGGCTGATGTCTCGCACGATCTTGGTCGGGTCCAATGTAAATCGGTAGGCATAGAGATTGAAGGTTCGGCGATCTCTTGTGCCGTTACTCGTATTTCGATATGCCATTGCCACGCATTCGGACTCGCCCGGGTACTTTTGCGGAGTAAACCAATCACTGAAGCTCTGAACGAATTGTGAATGGCTTCCGTCCGTGTAGTTAACCGTAAGAGTTTGCGATGTTTGATTCCCCTGCACCCCGGTTCCCACCAGCATAAGCCCGGAGTATTGACCCTGTGGAAGAGCTATTACCTGTCCATTACAGCCGACTGCACTAAGTTGATCGGCGGGTCCAAAATCAAAAAGCGTCTTGCTTAGGACTCGCGAAGTGCCAAGGAGGTTCGCTGAGTAAGAATAGCCCGCGCCGTCGATACCTCCAGTCGCATAAGAGGTGCCGTCGCTATAGATACCGTAGAGATTAAACTCCGACGACAGATCCACCTGTGTGCCCGTTCCGTTTCCGCCAACGGCGGCGCTCACGGCCAGTGTAAATGCGAAGGTTTGCGTGATGTCACCAGAAGTGCCAGTAACGGTCACGGAAGTGAATCCGGTCCGGGCGGAAGGACTGGCTTGAAAGGTCAGCTTCCGCTTCCCTCCGTGTCCTTCGACGGTTGCCGTAACTCCCTTGGGTAGAGTTGATAGACTTAAAGTGACTTTGTCATGGAAACCGTTGAGCGGCGTAATTGTAATCTGGGCAATCGCGGATGAATTCTGGTTCAAAAACACATTGCTCGGACCTGAGAGCGTAAAGCCAGTGCTGCTGACCGCGTTGTTAATCGCGCTCGCGTATTGCGCGGCGAGACCATTGCCAACAAAGTCGTCATAGAGCCACATAAACCCGCCGTTGATACCGCACTGAGTGTTCCAGCCACTCATGACGCTTTGCACCTCGCTAGGTGTGTCATCCAAGTCCCACAAACCGGGCCAGACCGGGACATCGCCAAAATCCCATCCGACGCATGGATTGTTCCCGCTGCCGCCCGCGTAGGCCTGAAGATGAACCCCGTCTACTGTCCCAGGAAGCTGAGTGTTTATCTGGGCAACAACATTCTTCCAGTAACTACTGTTATTAAAAGCGTCCGGGTTTACCTTGTAACCCAGTTGACCCAGCATGACTCCAAACTGAATTGTCGTGGAGGAGTCAAAGCTATTTTCATCATCAAAATCGATCGCATCCAAGGCCGGGATAGCAGCTTTCAAAGCCGCAAAATCCTTATAGAGAATGCTGTCCTCGCCTGTGCCCTGAGAGTTAACAAGGTCTCTAATGTCCTGCCAGTCACCGAAATTAGATGAGCCAATGCTGAACGTAATTCTTTTGACTGTCCCTTCTTTCAACGCCGACATGTTCGCGGCAAAGTCAGGATGCAGTTGGTCGCCGATATAAACTCCGTTGGAGGTCAAAGGAAACTCTCCGTTGAGGTTCAAGTCACCGTTGGTCTTGACCTCGACACTCCAGACGATGACTTCAGTAAATCCCGAATTTTTTAGTTCAGTAATGTTGTTAGTAGCGTTGATGTAAGTCGGTCCGCCGCCGAAAATTCCGGTAAATCCGGTCTGCGCAAAGGTAGTTCCGCCAAAAAACATGGCGGCCAGAAACAAGATAAGAAGAGAGATTGCGGAACGGCGGCGGAGAGGGTGTTTTTGTTGCATGACTTGAGAGATTAAACTTGGCGGCTTATAGCAACCGGTCAGCAAAACGTCAAGCCCGTAACCGCCTTACCCGGGCGTTCTGTGATGCACTCTGTCAAGGTTGTAGCGAAGGCATTTGAACTAGGTCGACAAAACCTTGGCCGTCATAACCTTACCGGGATCACAAATCCCGGCCACAAGAGTTAGAATCCGACGAAGAGCGAGGCCATGCGCGCCCGGGTTTTGGCATCGGGGAGCCTGCCCAACCCTGCCCCCATGTTATCTTCGAGGTGTTGCGGACTATTTGTGGCCGGAATGACGCAGGTGACCGCCGGGTGCGATACAATCCATTTCAACAAGAATTGCGCCCAGGAATGGCAATCGAATTCTGCCGCCCAAGCTGGCAGCGGCCTCTTGGAAATAACCTGAAATATGCCGCCACCGCCGAAAGGACGGTTGATAATGACACCCATGCCAAGTTCTTGGGCGAGTGGCAGGATACGCGACGCGGCCGCTCGATCCATCAACGAATAATTAATCTGCACGAAATCCGGCTTCTGCAGGCGCATGATCCTCTCGACTTCACCGTGACCGCGGTCCTCAGAGTGAGTAATGCCGGTATAGCGAATTCTTCCTTTTCCTTTCAATTCGCGCAGTGACGTCATCTCGCGGTCGACATCAGCGAGGTTGTGGACCTGGATAAGGTCGATCGTCCGGGTGCGAAAGCGCTGCAACGAATGCTCCATTTGGGCGATTCCTTCCGTCTGACTCCGGGTCCACACCTTGGTGGCAACGAACAGCGATTTGGTCAGACCTGCTTTGTAAGCGAGGTCACCGATCACGCTTTCGGCGGTGCCATACATTGGCGAGGTATCGATCAGCTTTCCACCGAGTTTCACAAAAAGCGCCAGCATCTCCCCGACTGTTTTTGCCTGCGGAGAGCCGGGAGGAACGTCAAAAGTGCCCGCGCTGCCAAGTCCAATGACGGGAAGCTTTTCGCCCGTCAATGGAATGGCGCGCAGAATCTTCGCGGCCGATTCAGCTGCCGCGACGAGGCGAGACGCGCCAGTCGTGAAGAGCGCGCCAAGCGCGCTTGCACCGATCAACTTCGCTGCTCGCCGTCGTGAAATCGATCTATTATCGCTCGCACGCACTCCTCGCATTATTGACCTATTGGAGCTCGATGGTCAAACGCTCGCCCCGAGGGGTTTCCGCCTCCAAAAGTAACAACCGCGTAACCTTTGCCGGCTCGCGCCCATGATCAATCTTCATCAAGATTTGCGGCCTTATGCACTCCCAATTTGGAAAATTATCTCGTGTCGGGTTTGCCGGGCTGGTCGCCATCATCTGCAGTAACGTCGGCATCGCGCTCGCCGGCAGTGCCACTTGGCAATCAAACCCCGCGACTGGGGATTGGAACACGGCCGCCAACTGGACTCCGGCGACTGTGCCAAACGGGCTTTCCGATGTCGCCACTTTCGCTGTCTCCAGTCAAACCCAGGTAAATGTCTCGAGCAGCATCACGCT
>Ga0070673_100001594_pt1 | contig 13395 bp, 8 predicted proteins | sample KBSM23metaG_FD_65342 | JGI IMG/M metagenome (GOLD analysis project Ga0070673, IMG submission 65342) | Miscanthus rhizosphere microbial communities from Kellogg Biological Station, Michigan, USA - KBS M2-3 metaG | ecosystem: Host-associated > Plants > Roots > Rhizosphere > Soil ... | reverse complement strand
CGCGGCTTCCGCCGAATCCACTTGTCGCCGGGGGCGAGCGAAACCGTCTCCTTCGATCTTGCTCCGCGCGACATCAGCATGGTGACGGAGGCCGGGGACATCATCGTTCCAGCGGGCAAATATGCCGTGTCAATTGGCGGCGGGCAGCCAGGGTCCGGACTGCCCGGCGTTAACGGCGAGTTCTCGGTCGCCGGGCAATTGCGTCTGCCCGAGTGACCACTCAGTGTTCGACGGACAGCCGGTAGATCATGCGATGATGGTAGGTCTTTCCGGGGTCGACGCGCGCTGAGCCGAATGCAGGCCGATTAGGAGTGTCCGGGAAGAGCTGAGGTTCGAGCGCGATGCCGTCGCCCATACGGTAGACGTGGTGGTCCTTGCCAACCAGCGTGCCGTCTAGGAAATTGCCGGTATAGACCTGGATGCCCGGTTCGGTCGTAAGCACCTCCAGCACCCTCCCCGAACGCGGGTCTTCGAGCCGCGCGGCGAGCTTGGGCTCGGCCGTCTTTCCGCCGTCGAGCACGAAATTGTGGTCAATGCCGCGCCCGATGACGATCTGCGGGTCGCGCCCGTCGCGGACAACGTCGTCGAGCTCCCGCGCCCTTGTGAAATCAAACGGAGTCCCAGAGACTGACCGCAGCTCGCCGGTCGGGATCAGCGCTTCGTTCACAGGCGTGTAGCGTTTGGCAGCGACCATGAAGCGGTGGGTCAGGACCCCGCCTGGCGCGCCCTCTCCGGCGAGATTGAAGAGCGCATGGTTGGTGAGGTTGACGATCGTCGGCGCGTCGGTGGTCGCGTCGAAGTCGATGGTGAGCTCGCCGCGGTCGTCCAGTGCGTAGGTGGTCGTGACCGTGAGCGTTCCGGGATAGCCCTGGTCTCCGGCCGGGCTTACCATCCTGAGGGCGACTTTCGCGATCCCACCTGAATCGCTGACATTGACGATCTGCCAGACGCGCTTGTCGAATCCGACCGTGCCGCCATGCAGCGAGTTGGTGTTGTCGTTGAGCGGCAGCTGGTAGGTCTTGCCATCGAGCGTGAAGCGCCCGCCCGCGATCCGGTTCGCGTATCGGCCGATCGTCTGGCCCCAGAAGTTCGGATGGCTGACGTAACTTGCCGCATCGTCATAGCCGAGCGTCACGTCGGCGATGTGCCCCGCTTTGTCCGGACCTTTAAGCGACTGAAGCGCTGCGCCGAGCGTCATGATCCGCGCGCTGACCCCGTTGGCGCCGGTCAGCACGACAGACTCAATTGGAGTCCCGTCGGGCAGGTTGCCGAAGGCTTCGCGCTTCGCCGTCGCCGCGTTCGCTGTCCCTGCCGCCGCTCCGGCGCCAAGCATTCCGACCATCAAAATCCTCCAACGCATCGCCACCCCCTGTTAAAGCATCCGCACCTTTGGCTGCTCCTCGTCCGAACGCACCAGCCGATTGCGCAGCGGCAAACGGAATGGGCTCGCCACGATCTCGAACTCGTCGCCGGCCTCGGTCCTGAACCCGTCGCTGAATGACAGCGTCGCGGTCCCGAAGAAGTGCACGTGAACGTCGCCCGGCCGCCTGAACTGGGCATATTTGAATTGGTGCCATTCGAGGTTAGCGATGCTGTGCGACATGTTCGCTTCGCCCGACAGGAACGGCTGCTCCCACACAACCGAGCCGTCCCGCCAGATCCGGCTCATCCCCTCGACATGCTCGGGCGGTGGGCCGACCAGCAGTTCGGAGCCGAGCGCCGCGCGGCGGAGCTTCGAATGGGCGAGCCAGAGATAATTGTGCCGCTCGGTGACATGGTCGCTGAACTCGTTCGCGAGGCAGAGGCCGAGCCGGCACGGCACTCCATCCGCTCCGATCAGGTAGATGCCGGCGAGTTCGGGCTCCTCGCCGCCATCCTGGGCGAAGTGCGGCATGATCAGCGGATCGCCGGGACCGATGAGCTGCGATCCGTCCCCCTTGTAGAACCATTCGGGCTGGCAGCCGACTTGGCTATCCTCCGGCTTCCCGCCCTGGACTCCTTCGAGGAAGATGCGCATCGAATCGGTCTGCTTCTCTTCCGCGCTCGTCCGGTGCATCCGGTCGCGCGCGTCCGCCGAGCCAAGGTGCGTTAGGCCCGTCCCTGACATCATCAGGTGCGCCGGGTCCTCATGGTCTATGGGGCAAAGCAGGTAGCCAGCCGCGAGTTCGGCCGAAGGATCGACTTCCTCGCCGAGGCCAAGCCGCGAGATCATCTCGGCAAGGCCGATGCCCGCGTCGATCGCGCGAAGAGCTAGCTCGCGCGTCGACGCAACTTCGTGGACGATGCGCGCCGAACTGCCGTCGTCGGCAATCACCGACCGCGTCCCGTCGCTGGCGCGACGCTGCATCAGCCGAAGCGGATTCATCATTGTGAATGGCTTGCGCCGACCTCCGGAGTCTGGATAGATGTTTGCGCTAACATTTGGGGACTGGCAATGCAGGGGAGCGCCGCTCGGACTGGAGCACCAAGCTACGGACCGGCGCTCGCGCTGCTGGCGACGCTCTTCTTCATGTGGGGCTTCATCAGCGTCATCAACAACACGCTGCTGCCGCACTTGAGAAGCGTGTTTCAGCTCAACTATTTCCAGACTACCCTCATCGAATCGACCTGGTTCATCGGCTATCTGATCGCGTCGATCCCAGCGGCAAAGCTGATCGAGCGGATCGGTTATCAGCGCTCGCTTACAACTGGCCTAGCAATCATGACGGCCGGCTCGCTCGGAATGGTCCTCGCCGCGAGCCTTCCTTCCTATAGCGTCACGCTGGCGTCCCTGTTCACGGTCTCGTGCGGGATCGCGCTGCTTCAGGTCGCGGCCAACCCTTATGTCGCCGTGATCGGACCAGCCGAATCTTCGGAATCGCGGCTGACCCTGGTTCAGGCCTTCAACACGACCGGTGACGTGCTGGCGATTGTCTTCGGCCGCTATCTGATCCTGGCGCGAACCTCCGGCGGCACCTCCGGCGAAGGCGCCCAACTCACGCAGGCGCAGCGCATGGCTGACGCGCACGCGACCGAGCTCCCTTACCTGATCGTCGCGGCCGCGCTTGCGCTACTGGCGCTGATGATCTGGCGCGCACGACTTCCCGAGCTCGGGGTGGCGACGAGGCGCATCGCCGCCGAGCAGCGCAAGGCCCTGTCGCTGTGGAACCACCCGAACCTCGTGTTCGGCTGTGGCGCCATTGCGACCTGTGTCTGGGCCGAGATCAGCGTCGGCAATCTGTTCATCAACTTCGCCTCGCAGCCGACAGTCGCCAACATCACGCACGAGCAGGCGGCCTTCTACCTGACCTTCTTTTGGGGCGGGATGATGGTCGGACGCTTTGCCGGCGCCTTCATCATGCGAGCGATCGCGCCGGAGAAGGTGCTCGCTCTGTTTGCGTTTGGCGCGGTCTGCGCATCGCTCGTCGCGACCCTCGCCCACGGACCGGCCGCGATGTATGGCCTCATCACCGTCGGCCTGTTCACCTCGATCATGTTCCCGACGATCTTCGCGTTGGCGATCCGCGGCCTCGGTCCGCTGACCGAGGAAGGCTCCGGGCTGCTCATCCTGTCGATCGCGGGAGGGGCGCTGGTGTTCATCAACGGCAAGGTCGCCGACCATTTCGGGATCAACTGGGCGTTCCTGATCACCGCCCTGTGCGAGCTTTACGTGCTGGGTTACGCGCTTTGGGGTTCGCGTCCGACGACCAGCCTTCCCGCCGAAGAGCTCACTCTCGAAGGCGCGAGCTAAACCTGGATCGACGGTCTTTCCTCCGATCGACCGCGGCCGCGGCCGTATTGCCCGCAGGACTCGCGCGGGCGACGGGACCGGTCACTGCTGATTGGTCCTCGCTTGCAGCGCAATATCGGGTGCCCGACTGGTTCCGCGACGCCAAGTTCGGGATCTGGGCGCATTGGGGGCCGCAATGCCAGCCAGAGTTCGGCGACTGGTATGCGCGCCTCATGTACCTTCAGGGCCGCCAAGCGTGGCAGCAGGGCGAAACGCCGTACGAGAATCACTTGCGCCGCTACGGCCATCCGAGCCGCACCGGCTTCATCGACATCATCGGCCAGTGGAAGGCCGAGCATTGGCGGCCCGAAGAGCTGCTGAGGCGGTATGTGAAAGCGGGTGCCCGCTACTTCATGGCGATGGGCTGCCATCACGACAATCTCGACCTGTTCGCGAGCAAGCATCACGAATGGAACGCCACGCGTGTCGGTCCCAAGCGCGACATCGTCGGAACCTGGGCTCCATTGGTCCGCGACGCGGGGCTGAAGTTCGGCGTGTCGAACCATTCGAGCCACTCCTGGCACTGGTACCAGCCCGCCTATGGCTATGATGCCGAAGGCCCGATGCGAGGTCGCCGCTACGACGCCTACTGGCTGCGCAAGCGTCACGGTCGGGGCAAATATTGGGACGGGCTGGACCCCCAGGAGCTCTACACCGGGCCCTATTACGTGCCGCCCGACGGCATTTCCTCGGCCGCGGAAATGAACGCGTGGCACGACAAGCGCGACGGGCAGTGGCTCGAGGCCGCGCCGCCAGGCAACCCGCGCTTCGTCGAAAAATGGCTGCTTCGCCAGAACCAGCTCGTCGACGATTACCGGCCCGATCTCATCTATTTCGACGATACTGGCGTGCCGCTCGGACAGGCGGGGCTCGAGGCTGCTGCGCATTATTACAACCGGGCTGCCACTTGGGGTCGCGAGGTCGTCGTCTTCGGCAAGAAGCTCGAGGGCGTGCAGCGGCGCGCGATCGTCGAGGACGTCGAACGCGGCTTTCTCGACGAGATCCGGCCCGAACCGTGGCAGACCGACACCTGCATCGGCAACTGGCACTACGATCGGCGCCTCTACGAGAATGGCGGCTACAAGACCGCCAAGCAGGTGGTGCAGCGGCTCGCCGACATCGTGTCGAAGAACGGCAATCTCCTGCTCAACATCCCCGTGCGCGGCGACGGCACGATCGATGAGAAAGAAGAGGCGATCGTCGATCAGATCGCGGCGTGGACGCAGCCTAATGGTGAAGCGATTTTCGGAACGCGCCCGTGGCGGCTCTTCGGCGAAGGCCCGACGAAACCTCCAACCGGCATGCTCAACGAGCAGGAAGCAAAGCCCTTCACCACCGAGGACATCAGGTTCACGCGGAAAGGCGATACGCTCTACGCGATCTTCCTCGACTGGCCGTCCAGCGAAAGCGCGATCAGATCACTCGGCACCAACGCGCTTCCCGGCGCCGCGATCGAGCGTGTCGACCTTGTCGGCGGTCCTGAGCTTCGCTTTCGGCGCGATGCAGACGCGCTCCGCCTAACGCTACCGCCGGATACCGGTTCGTTCGTTCCGGTGCTGCGGATCCGGGGAAGGGGGCTTGCTTAGCGCATCCGGACGGTCAGCGGGCGACCGACGTACTTAACCGTCGCATCGGGCTTCGCGTCGAGGTCGAGCGTTTGCGGGTCGCCCGGCTTCATCCAGCGAATGTTGATGACGCGGCTTCCCGCCATGCCCACGTAGCCGTTCCCCTCGAGAGCACCGATGGTCAGCGTCTTGGTGCGCTCGTTCCACTTTAGCGGAATCCGCGAATATTGGCCGTGCAAATATTGGCGGCTCACACCGTCGTCCTCGTACAGCGAGAAGCTGCCGTTCGCGCCGGTGTAAACGTTCAGAGTCACTGGCGAGTGCGAGTTGTTGCCGGTGTGCTGAATCGCCGGGCCTGTCGGCACGATCGAACCTGCGCGGACGAATAACGGCATGCGCTCATACGGCGCGGCGGCCGAGATCGCCTGTCCACCGCTAATGCTTCGGCCCGTGTAGAAATCGTACCAGGTCGAACCTGCGGGCAGGTAAACCTTGCGGCTGCGCGTCTTGTACTCGGTCACGGGCGCGACGAGGAACGCGGGCCCGAACATATATTCGTCGGCGACGTTCCACGCGCGCTTGTCGGCGGCGAAGTCCATCACCAATCCGCGCATGATCGAGCCGTCCTTGAAGTAGGTGTCGGCGCCGAGCGTGTAGATGTACGGCATCAACTGGTAGCGAAGCCGGTCGTACCACACCATCGACTTGTAGGTCGGCGAACTCTCCGGCGACATTTCGAAAATCTCGCGATGGATATTCTCGCCGTGGCTTCGGAAGATCGGCGAGAAGGCGCCGAACTGGAACCAGCGTGTGTTGAGCTCGCGCCATTCGGCGAGATCGCTTGCAGTCGGCTTCTGGAAGCGCGGCTCCATCGTGTAGCCGCCGATGTCGTGACTCCAATTGGGGTCGCCGGACATCGAGAAGTTGATTCCAGCCGAAATTTGCTCGCGCAAATTGTCCCAGCGCGAGGCGACGTCCCCTGACCAGACCGCGGCGCTGTCGCGCTGGATCCCGCCGAACGCCGACCGGGTCAGGATGAACGGGCGAACGTCAGGCTTGTCGGCGACCTGGTGGTCGTAAATGCCGTCGACGTGAGCGATCGGATAGGAGTTGAAGTTGGGCAGGCCCGTCGGTCCCATTCGCCGAGCCGCTTCGGCCGGCGAGATGTTCGAATGGAAATCGGGCTCGTCGGAATCGAGCCACCAGGCGTCGAAGCCCTTGCTTTCGATGCCCTGCCTGATCTGTTTCCAGTAGAGGTCGCGCGCGGCCGAATTGTAAGGGTCGTAGAAGGCATTGAAGTAACCCGGCCCGACCCAGTCGAGATACATCCACTTGATGGTGTTCGGGTCCTTCGGCTCGTTCGGAAGCGGGTTCGACATGCGGTCGAGCATGCCATGGATCGAGTTGAGCGCATTGTAGTTCGGAATGCCCTTGTAGAATTTCGCCCAGACCGAGATCATCACGTGCGCGCCGTTGGCATGGACCTCGTCGACCATCTTTTTCGGGTCGGGGAAGCGGGCCGGATCGAAGCACTGGCAGCCCCACTTATCCTGCGGCCAATAGAGCCAGTCCTGGACGATATTGTCGAGCGGCAGGCCGCGCTTGCGGTACTCGCGGAGGACTGAGAGCAACTGGTCCTGCGTCTCGTAGCGCTGTCGGCTCTGCCAGAAACCATAGGCCCATTTAGGCAGGATCGGCGCCTTGCCGGTAAGTTCGCGATAGCCCGCGATCACCTCGTCCGCGTTTCGGCCGGGGATGAAATAATAATCGACGGCGCGCGCAAAATCGGACGAGATGGTGAGCGAATGGCGATCCGCCTCGGGACGCGGATCGTTGTGCAGCAGCGCAATGTAGCCGGAATCGGGATCCCATTCGATGTGTAGTTTGTGCGGCTGGTCCGCAGCAAGTTTCAGGTCGAAATTGTGGTACCAGGGGTTCCAATTCTGCCGCCACCGATCCAGCACTTCGCGGCCATCGACGAAGACTTTGAAATAGCTCGACCCATAGAGCTGGAAACGGTGAAGCCCGCTGCTGCGCGGGACGATTGTGCCCTCCCATGTCACGTGGAGGCCCGGTACCGTCTGCAGCATGTCAGGCGTACGCGTGCCAGCCGGCCAGCGATTCACGTCCTCGAGATACTGCAGCTGGATGGTCGGTTCGCTGCGCGTCGCAATAGTTTTGCCGCCGCTGGTGTACGTCGCGGTCCAGCCCTTGCCGCCGTTGACCTGTAGTCCGTCGCTCGGCCCGCCGGCGTAGCTGTATTCGTTCGGGTCGCCGAAACGCGTGACTGAATTGTTGTCCCACAACAGCCCGTAATTGCGGGTCGAGACCACGAACGGGATCGCAACGTCCATATTGTGCTGAGCCAGCACGATGTCCTCGCCGTTGTAATTCATCTGGCCGTTCTGGTGCTGACCGAGGCCATAGAAACCTTCGTCGGTTCCGCGGTTGAATTGCTGCGAGATCGACAGCCAGCGCTGACCTTCGGCGCTGGCCGGCGCGAAAGACGGCGGCGAGCTTTCGGTGAGCACGGTGCTCCCGCCGGGCGAGTTGCGGAAGCTAACTTCGCCAGTCCGGATGTCGACTTGAGCCGCGGAGTTTGCCGTTCTCAGCGTGACGATCGGGGAACTGCGCTGCTCGTCCAGCCTAAACGTGTTCACCAGCGGTTTCGCCCTCACCATCAAGCTTGGGCTGGGATCCGGCGAGCCTGTTGGAGCTTTCGTGACGCGAATGACGCCCGCGCCATAGACCTGCAACCGCACGGTTGGCCCTTGCACTGGGCGCACGACGATGCCCGTTGCAGTTCGCTCCACGACCTGAGCGGCAGCAACCGATCCGACGCCGGCCAGCAGCAATGCAGCCAGCGAGAACTTCATCGAAACGTCCCCAGCCGAACCTTGAGCAAGGTCGGCGCGGCGAGGTTGAGGCCGTAGTCGACCTGGTCGCCGTTCCAGCGCCGCGTCATCACCCAGCGGCCGTTCTCGAACGTGCCTTCCTCGACGTCGAGAAATTGCGAGTTTTCACCCGCGGCAGGCTTGTCGAGGCCGAACTCCAGGCGGAGGTCCGATCCTGCGACGAGGAACTCGTCGGGGCCGAGCTGAATGACTGCAGCGCCACCGAGGGGTTTCTCCTTGTTGGGACTGGGAGGCGCTTCCGGATGCCATTCCGGCTGGCCGAACGCCCACAGGCCATAGCGCGACCTGATATTCCAACGGCCGAGCACCGCCGTTTGGTCGGACGCGTCCTGCGGCTTGGCGAAACCTGCGGTCGGGTGTTCGAAGGCGAGCTTCGCCCAAACGCGCGCGATCGGCGCGATCAGTGCGAATTTTGACGAAAATGCGTCGAGCGTTTCCGCGTCGAGCTGCTTCGCGCCGAGGGGAAAGTTGAAATAGCCGGTCGCATCCATTCCGAACGGCGACCAGCCGATCGCTCCGTTGCCGAGCGCCAGCCACAAGAACCGGGCGAAAGCCACGTCATTGCCTGTCTCGGGGATCAGAAGCGGATTGTCCGCCCGCCGATAATGTTCGATGTACTTTGCATATTTCGGAAATTCCGCCGTGTAGATGTCGGGCGCCTCGATATCGATGTGAGGCGCCGCGATCTTCCAGATATCGATCACATTCCAGTTCGGCCCGCCGCTCGCGCCTTGCTCGACACCTTCGAGCGTGAAAGGGTCGGTTAGCGACGCATTGACGTACATTGGAAGGTCGAGCTCGGCCTTGCCGGCGGCCGCGACCTGGTCGACGTAACGGCCCACGTACCAGGCATTGAACGCCTGGTCGGCTGTTTTCCCGAATGCCTGCGGCCACGTCCCGCTCTTCCCGGTCTTTCGCGCGAGCTCAGCCGGAATCGGCTGTGCGAAGAGGCGCTGCGCGGCCGGCGAGAAGTCCCGCGGAATCCCGTAGCTGCCGGTCTCATTCTCGACCTGCATCATGATAATGGTGTGCTGCGGATCGACGTCGCGGATGTGGCGCATCAGTGCGGCGAAGGCCTTGGCATCAGCGCGAGACGTCTCGGCGCCGAGCGCTGACATCACCCAATGTGTCTTGCCGTCCGCCGCGATCTCGCGCGGGAAGCGCTTCGTATCGGCCTTGACCCACTCGGGCGAATATTGGGGATTGGTGTTCTTCCAGGTTCCGAACCAGAGCGGGACCAGCCGCACATTATTCGCGCGCGCCTCACCCAGCAGTGTATCGACCCACGAAAAATCGAAGCGGCCCTCAACCGGCTCGATCTGCTCCCACGCTATCGGGATCTCGAGCGTATTGGCGTGCAGCTGCCGTACGATCGGCCACACCTTTGGCAACATCGCCGGATAGTTGCTGCTGTTGTTCGCCTGCGCGCCGAGCATCAGGAATGGAGCGCCGTCGACGATCAGCGAGTGCTTCGCGCCCGAATGGGCGAGGCGGGGAAGTTCGGCGGCCGGTAGCGATGCCGACGAGGCGCCAAGCAATGCTCCGATTAGCAGCGCGCGAAGCTTCCGCACGATTCTCCCCTGTTCAGCAGTTGCATCGCTGGTTGGTAGCGCTAACGCAAGAGGCCGCGAGGCAAGGGGGAAGCGAATGTATAGGGCACTTCTCTGGCTGGTTTTGAGTGCATGCGTCCCGTCGCTGCTCATCGCCGAAACCACGCAGGAAGCAGTGAACAAGGCGCCCAACGGGCTCGCTCTTACGCCGCCGATGGGTTGGAACAGCTGGAACAAGTTCGCGTGCAATGTGAATGAACAGGTTGTTCGTGACACAGCCGACGCGTTGGTGAGCTCCGGCATGCGCGATGCCGGCTATCAATATGTCGTGATCGACGACTGCTGGCAGGGTCCGCGCGACTCCAACGGCTTCATCACCGCCGATGCGCAGAAGTTCCCGTCGGGCATCAAGGCGCTCGCCGACTACGTCCATTCTCGCGGCCTCAAGTTCGGCATCTATTCCGATGCCGGGCGGCTGACCTGCGGCGGGCGACCCGGCAGCCAGGGCCACGAGTATCAGGACGCGCTGACCTACGCGCGCTGGGGCGCCGACTATCTCAAATATGACTGGTGCAGCACCGGCGACCGCAATGCACAGGAAGCCTATGCGGTGATGGCCGACGCGCTTCGCCGCAGCGGCCGCGATATCGTCTTCTCGATGTGCGAATGGGGCACGGCCAAGCCTTGGCTCTGGGCGAAGAACACCGGCAATTTATGGCGAACCACCGGTGATATCTGGGACAGCTTCGACAAGAACGACAAGGCGCACGACTGGGCGCACCCGGTCATCAACATCGTCGATCTCAATGAGCCGCTATGGCCGTACGCCGGACCTGGGCATTGGAACGACGCGGACATGCTCGAAGTCGGCAACGGCGGGATGACGGCCGACGAATATCGCGCGCATTTTTCGCTGTGGGCGATGATGGCCTCGCCGCTTATGGCCGGAAACGACATCGCGCACATGGATGAGACCACACGCTCGATCCTGCTCAACAAGGACGTGATCGCGGTCGATCAGGACCCGCTCGGTATCCAAGGGCATCGCGTGTCGAAAGAGGGCGACCGCGAGATCTGGGTGAAACCGCTGTCGGGCGATGCGAAGGCCGTGGTGCTGTTCAACCGCGGTTCGCAACCTGCGCGCATCCGCGCCACCGCCGCCCAGCTTGGAGCTCCGCGAGGCGCTCGTGTTCGCGACCTGTGGGCGCATACGGAATTGCGCCGCTGGAACGGATCGATCGAAGCAAACGTAGCGCCGCACGCCGTCGCGATGTTTCGAGTTACACCGACCTAAGCGCGCTTGCGTAATTGCGGATCACCGCCTGAGTCGAGGCGTCGGTGTCGAACACGCTGTACCAGCCCTGCGGCTCGTGCGGCGGATCGGCGAGGTAGGATGTATCGCCGCGGACGAAATGATGGTCGGCGTGTTGCGCACGGCCTTCGCCACCCCATCCCCAGAAATTGCAGCCCTGGAGCGGCCCACTAGAGCGGACGCTTTCGACAACGGCGTTCGTAATAAGCCGATAGAATCGGTCCTTGAACGTCGTCGGGGTGCCCGGCTCGAAACTGCCGCCGTCGCGCGGCATCCCGAATTCCTCGATTACCAAAGGCTTGTTCAACGCCTTCGCGATTGCGACCTGCCGAGCAAGATAATCGCCCGTGTTCTTCTCGACCGTCGGCCAGGTCCCGGCGAGGTCCTTCGGGTCCGCCCAGCTCCAATTCTGCGGCCAGATATGCGCGTTGACGTAATCGATCGCCGGGGGGCTGTGCACGTCGCGGACGCATTGGTCGGAGTCGATGCAACCCATCGTTCCCTCGTTTCCGGTCGAGACCATGTGGTTGGGGTCGAGCGACTTGATCAGCCGCGCACTGCCGTCGATCCACGCGAGATAAGCTTTCATATGCTTGCGCCCCGCACCGGTGCTCCCACCCGGCCGTGGTTCGTTGGCGAGCTGCCATGACAGGATCGCCGGATCGTCGCGGTAAAGCCTGCTGGTCACCGAATTGCGGCGGTTGACGACCGCGCGGACATAATCGTCGAACATCCTCACCGCGGCGGCGTGGCCGTAGAATTCCGAGCTCATGTCCGGGAACTCGGGCCACGGATGCGCCGGGTCGTTCATGTTCACGAACCGCCCGCCGTTGGTCCAGTAGAGGTAGGTCATCATCCCGCCTGACCATTCCCAGAAGTTGGTCAGGTAGATGACCGCGCTGATCCCGCGCTGCCCCATCTCGGCAAGCGCGTTGTCGAGTCCCCGAAGCAGCGTCTCGTTGAAATGGCGCGTGCGGTTGCGGAACGTCGGCCGGACCGAATTCTTGAGTGGCGAAAATTCGGAAGAGCCGAGGATTCGGACATTGTTGATCCCGAGCGCCGTGACGCGGTCCAGCTCCCGCTTCAGACGCGCGAGGTCGAAGGCGCCGAGATAGGCCGCGTACCACATGTTGGTGCCGACGATCCGGTACGGTTCGCCGCCTCGGCTGAAGCGCATTCCGTATGCGCGGACGAATGAATCGCGTTGCGATGGCGCCGACATTGACGAGGTTGCAAGCGCGGCGGTCCCAGTGAGCATCAGCTCGCGACGATTCAGCATCGGGTCCCCCTATGTGCGGCTGATCAGGTGGCGAAGCGTCGCCTGCATCCGCATCAGCATTTCGCTGTCCACCTCGCCGAGCATGCCCCGCGCGTGTTCCGGGAGGTGCTCCACCGGGTCGCCGTTCGCACCGAAAATGTAATGGTCGAACACCATGCGCCACACGGCGCGTTGGTCATCGGGTAGCGTCTTGATTGCATAAACCGCGTGGAGCAGCGCGTCGTAGGGGCTGCCGGCGCCGGGCCGGGCGTCGTTCCACCAGTAATTGATGAACAGGTTCACCGGTTCGAGCGACTCGACCCCATGCCACCAATGGAAGGGGATGTAGATTGCATCTCCCGGTTCGAGCTCGGCGACCTGGGCCTTCGCGAGCGCGTCCGCATAGCGCGGAAAACGCTCAAGGTCCGGCGCCTGCACGTCGACAAGGCTGACGGGCGTTCCGGCCGGGGTTAACTCGAACGGCCCAACGTAAAGATTTTTCAGTTCCTCGGGCGGGAACAAGGTGAACCGCCGCCGGCCGGCGACCACAATCCCGACATTTTCCATCAGGTCGTAGTGAGGCGCGACCTTGATCCGATTTCCCATCCACGCGCGAGGAATGACCCTCATGTCGACAAGGTCGGTGCGATTCTCCTCTTCAAAGCCGGGCAGCAATCCCGGAACCTCTTCGGACTGGATCGCGATCGCATACGGCCGCGGGTTGTCACGGTCGCGCAGCAGTCGATCGAGGAATGGATCGAGCGCCGACATTCCTCGCGTGAAGTTGAGCGCCCGGAAATCGTCGGTGTAGAGGAATCGGCCCTCGATCTCCGGCGTCCCGATGATCGCCGCGACCGGGCGATCGACCCGGAATTTCCTGAGGTAATCGACCAGCTCCTCGTCGGACGTTCGCGCGGCGGCAACGGCCGGCCAATTATCGGCGAGACCGCGAAACACGGCCGGCTGCCCGGCGCGGCGGATCTTCTCGCGAAACTGCGCCCTGTCGACGCCCCGATACTCGGCGAT
>Ga0070673_100001592_pt1 | contig 13396 bp, 14 predicted proteins | sample KBSM23metaG_FD_65342 | JGI IMG/M metagenome (GOLD analysis project Ga0070673, IMG submission 65342) | Miscanthus rhizosphere microbial communities from Kellogg Biological Station, Michigan, USA - KBS M2-3 metaG | ecosystem: Host-associated > Plants > Roots > Rhizosphere > Soil ... | reverse complement strand
ACGACCACCAGCAGCCCGCCCAGCCAGGCCACGCGGAACTGGCGCACCGGTTGCCCGTCCGCCTTCGTCCCTTCTTCCAGGCGGCGCCGCACCGCGGACACGGTGTCGATCGTCGTCTTGGCGTCCTGGCGCACCGTCGCCGCCGGCGCGGGCCTGGCCGGCGCCTTCTTGGCGTCCGCCTTCGCGTCCTTCCCATCCTTCTTGGCGTCCTTGGCGTCCTTGGCGTCCTTGGCCGGCGCATGCGGGACATCGATGTCCAGCGCCGCGGCCTTGCCCTCCGGCGTGGCGGCCAGCGCCGCCGCCATCTCGGCCGCCGTCTGGAACCGATCCTCGGGCAGCTTCGACAGCGCCTTGTCGACCAGCGCCTCCAGCTCCAGCGAGTACTTCGCCTCGGGCGCCGCCGCGCGCAGCTTGGGCGGCGCCGTCTCGCGCTGCATCAGGATGACCTCGCCGACGTTCTCGGACTGGAACGGCTTCCGTCCCGCGAACATCTCGAACAGCACCACGCCCACCGTGTACAGATCGGTGCGCGCGTCGATGGCGCCCTCCGCGCCGGACTGCTCGGGCGACATGTAGCTGGGCGTCCCCACCGCCATGCCCGCGGTCATCTGCGGGCCATCGCGCAGCTTGGCCAGACCGAAGTCGAGGATGCGCAGGTGTTCCTTCAGCCCCGCCTCCTCGCTGAGGATCAGGTTCTCGGGTTTCAGATCGCGGTGGACGATGCCCTGCTCGTGCGCGTGCGCGAGCCCGGCCAGCAGCTGCTGCGCCAGCCGCATCGCGCGGCCCGCCGGCAGCTGCCCCTCCAGCATCAGGTCGCGCAGCGTCCGCCCCGTGACGAAGTCCATCACCAGATAGGGGGAACCCTCGACCCCGAAGTCGATGACTGACACACAGTGTGGGTGCAGCAGGCGGCTCATCGCCTTCGCCTCGTTCTCGAAGCGACTGAGGAACGTCTTCTGCGCCGCGATCCACGGATGCAGGAACTTCACCGCCACCGCGCGGCCCAGCTGCACCCGCTCGCCCTTGTAGACGACGCCCATGGCGCCCGACGCGAGGCGGGACAGGATGAGGTAGCGGCCTTGCAGGGTCGTCCCGACGCGCGGATCGGGAGGTGCCGGCTCGCCACTCACGCCTGCGAGCGTATCACGCGATAACGAGGGCCGGCCTTGTTTCGCCCACCTGGCGCCTTAGCTTGGTCAGGCTCCCCTATGGTTGACCCGCGTCTGCCTTGGAATTCCGGCGGGGGCACGAACGAGGCGAGCTGCCGCCCCGCGTCCGTGCTCCTGGTCGACGACCGTCCGGCGAACCTGGTCGCGCTGGAAGCGACGCTGCGGCCGCTGGGCATTCGCCTCGTCACCGCCGTCTCGGGACCGGAGGCGCTGCGCCGCTTGCTGGCCGAGGAATTCGCGCTGGTGCTGCTGGACGTGCAGATGCCGGGCATGGATGGGTTCGAGACGGCGACGTTGATGAAACGTCATCCGCGCACGGCGCACGTTCCCATCATCTTCGTCACCGCCATCCATCGCGAGGCGTCCCACCTGTTCACGGGCTACGAACGCGGCGCGGTCGACTACCTCACCAAGCCTTTCGATCCCAACATTCTGCGTTCGAAGGTCCGCGTGTTCGTCGATCTGTTCGTGAAGGAACGCCAGCTGCGCGAGCAATCCGCGCTGATGCACGAGCGCGAGTCACGCGACCGCGAGCACCGCACGGAAGAGCGCTTCCGCGCGCTGCTCGACTCGATGCCTCTATGCGTGTGGGCGCTGGGCGCCGACGGCACGCCGGTCTACGCGAACCGATCGTGGCTGGAGTACGCCGGCGCCGACGCGGGCGCGCAGGGACCGCTGGCGGCGCTGCATCCGGAAGATGAAGCGGCCGTGCGCACCGACGTACAGCTGGCGCTGCTGCAGGGCGAGCCGATCGAGCTGGAATATCGCCTGCGCAGCGCGCGCGACGGCAGCTACCGCTGGCACGCCGTGCGCTTCTTGCCGCAGCGCGATCCCGAAGGCGTCATCACCGGCTGGATCGGCACGGCCACCGACATCGAGAACTTCAAGCGCGCCCAGGACGCTCACGCCGAGCTGGCCGTGAAGGAACGCGAGGCGCGTGAGGCGGCGGAGGCCGCCAACCGCGCGAAGGACGAGTTCCTGGCGACGTTGTCCCACGAGCTGCGCACGCCGCTCAACGCGATGGTCGGCTGGACGCACATGCTGCGTTCCCGAACGCTGTCAGCGGACAAGGAACAGAAGGCCCTGGAGACCATCGAGCGCAACGCACGCGCCCAGGCGGAGCTGATCGAAGACATCCTGGACGTGTCGCGCATCATCGCCGGCAAGCTTCGCATCGAGATCCACCCCGTCGACCTGCAGTCGATCGTCGACGTGGCGGTCGACGCCGTGCGCCCCGCCGCCGAGGCCAAGGGGATCACGCTGGAACGGCGCACCGGCTCGCTGCCCGGGGCGTTCACCGGCGACGCGGTCCGCCTGCAGCAGGCGATCTGGAACCTGCTGTCGAACGCCATCAAGTTCACGCCCTCGGGCGGCCGCGTCGAGCTGGACGTCGGCGCCAGCGAGAGGAACGTGATCGTGCAGGTCACCGACACGGGCTGCGGCATCTCGCCCGACTTCAAGCCGTTCGTGTTCGATCGTTTTCGCCAGCTGGACAGCAGCAGCCGCCGGACGCACGGCGGCCTGGGCATCGGCCTGGCGATCGTCCGCCACGTCGTCGAGCTGCACGGCGGCAGCGTGGCCTGCGAGAGCGAAGGCACCGACCGCGGCGCGACGTTCACGTTGCGGCTGCCGATCCGCGAGGCGGTGGAGAAGCCCATCGCGGTGGCGCCCGAGGTGCGGCAGGCGGGCGCGATGCGCCCGTCCAGCGACGAGATGGTCGACCTCACCGGGATCAAGGTGTTGCTGGTCGACGACGAGCCCGACGCGCGGGAGCTGCTGACCGAGGTCCTCCAGCAGTGCGGCGCGATCGTCGTCGCCACCCATAGCGCCGACGAAGCGGTCCGGCTGATCCCGCGCGAGCATCCCGCGGTGCTGCTGTCCGACATCGGCCTGCCCGGCGAGGACGGCTACAAGCTGATCAGCCGCGTGCGCGCGCTACCGCCCGAGGACGGCGGCAATCTGCCCGCGGCGGCCATCACCGCGTACGCGCGGTCGGACGACGCGCGCAAGGCGCTCGCGGCCGGCTACCAGCGCCACGCGCCCAAACCGATCCAGCCGACGACGCTGGCCGCGCTGGTCGCGGGTCTCGCGAACCTTCACTCGGGCGACGCCGACGCTTGAGCGCGCGCGGGCTTGCGTTCGGGAGGTCGGTCGGTGACGAGGCCGCGCTTGAGCAGGAACTCGTGAACGACATGCGTCGCACGCAGAACATCGTCGCCGTCGAAGTTGCCGTGGCGGCCGCCGCGGATCGGAACCAGACGGTTCGGCGCGCCAACCCGATCCAGCGCCGCGTGCAGACGCGTCGCCTGCGTGAACGGTACGACCGGATCGGCGTCGCCGTGCAACGTGAGGACGGCGGGCGCGCCCTTGGCGACGTAGGTGAGCGGCGAGAGGCGCGCCGCGCGCGCCGGCGCGTCGGGAGCGGTGCCCATCCACCCCTGCGCGAAATCGCGCGGATGTGGCGGCGCCAGCAGCTCGGCAACGTCGACGATGCCGAAGAAATTGATCACCGCGGCCACCGTCAGCGGCTCGTTGCCCGGGCACAGGCCGTCGAACCCCGCGCTGGCCGGCGCCAGCGCCGCCATCAGCGCCAGGTGCGCGCCGGCGGAGCTGCCCACCAGCACCAGCCGGGCGGGATCGAACCCGTACTGCGAGGCGTGCCGAACCACCCAGCGCAGCGCGCAGCGGCTGTCCTGGACGGCGGCCGGCGCCAGCGCCACGCGCGCCACCCGGTAGTCGACGTTGACGACCGCGAACCCCATCGCCAGGTACGGCAGCACGTCCAGGGCGATCTCGTCCTTGCTGCCGGTGACCCAACCGCCGCCGTGGAAGATGACCGCCGTCGGGAGCGCGCCGTTCGGGCGGCGCGGCAGGTAGACGTCCAGCTTGCCGTTCCAGTTGCCGACCGAGAGGTAGATGACGTCGGGTTCGACGCGGTAGCGCGTCGCGATCAGCGCGGCGCTGTCCAGGGACGCCGCGGGGCTGGGTGGCGAGGGCGGCGTGGTGCCGCGGGCGCCCGGCACAGCCAAAGTGACCGCCAGCGCGGCGGCCGCCGTCGACAAGGTCCGCATCCGCGCGTCATGTTGGGATGCCGCAAACCGTTTGACAAGGGCGAGGCGACGCTCGAATGATCGGCCCCATGGCGACCTCAGGACCGTGCGGCGGCATCCTGGTGGTGGACGACGATCCAGACATTCGCGATTCCTTACGCGAAGTGCTGGAGGACGAGGGCTACGAAGTCGCGTGCGTGGGCAACGGGCGCGAGGCGCTCGACCATCTTAAGACCGCCAACCCGCGCCCGTGCGTGATCCTGCTGGACCTGATGATGCCGGTCATGGACGGCTGGCAGTTCCGGCGCGAGCAGAAGCAAGACGCCGAGATCTCCGGCATCCCGCTGGTTGTCATCACCGCCACCGGCAAGCGCCCCGTCCTGATCGACGCCGCCGAGCTCGTCATGAAGCCCCTCGACCTGACGCAGCTGTTCGCCGCCATCGAACGCTACTGCCACTGACGACGGTGAACGGCGGCTACATGCCGCCGACGAACTTCCACTTATCGTCCTCGTGCTCGAGAACGAAGTGGTGGTAGTCGTTGACGCGGCGATAGCGATCGCCGGCCTCGGCCGCCAGCTCGAAGGATCCGTCGAGGAACACTTCCACCTCGGCGCGATCACCGCGCACGCTGATGTTGCGATATTCGATCTCGTAGCGCAGCGACTTGACCATCTTCAGCTTGCTGGTGAGCACCTGCCGCAGCCCTTCGTAGCCGTAATCGTCGTCGGAGCGCGGCGTCCCGGAGTCCTCGAAGTATCGCTGCGACGCCAGCACCAGCAGGCCGTCGACGTTGTGCTCCAGCATGCGCCGGCGGTACTGCTCGATGGTCTCGATGATCTTGATGTTCTCTTCGCTCTTCTGGATCGTCGTGCCGGGGAAGTAGTCCGTGTGCGCGCAGGCGCCACCGCCTGCCAGCAGCAGGAGACCGCCAAACGACAGGAGAATTCGGGCCCGCGCGCGCATTCGGCGGCGCAACGTGCACGAACCATTCCAGAATCCTTTAGCCCGACGGAACGCTGGTTTGAGAGCCGCTTCTGACGGTTCGTCGCATCACTCGCTGGAGGCGTGCCAGATTGGCAAGCGCCCCGAAGGCCCTTTCCTCCGGTAATTCCTCCGATAAATCCTCGGCTTGGACCTGTCCCCGAGATCTGCGATATTCCCGTTCCCCGCGAGACCAGATGATGGGCGAAACTTCCGAGCACCCCTCCTCCGAGCACCCGCGTGAGTTCCCGCGTTTCGAGGTGAATGCCTACGTCGACTACACGGGCAACGAGGTTCTGCTGTTTCACCGCATCCAGAACATTTCGCTGGGCGGCGTCTGCATCCAGACCACGGGCGTGGAAGAGGTCGGCACGCTGGTCGACCTGGTCCTCAATTTCCCCGAGCTCGACGCCTCGATCGCCGTGACCGGCGAGGTGGTGTGGGCCAACCGCGAGCCCCCCATGGACATGGGAATCCGCTACGTCGATCTCGACGAAGAGCGCAAGGACACCCTCCGCAAGTACATCAACATGGTGCGGAAGTAGTCCGACCTAGAGGTCGAACAGACGGTCGTTCGCCGCCAGGTGCTGCTTCACGCGCGCGAGGCGGTCGAGATAGCGCTGGAAGTTCTTGCCGGGCGCCGCGCCGGCCGCGCGCTTCAGGTGGACGTCGGTGATGCGCGTGACGGCGAAGCGGCACGCCACGAAGCGCAGCTCGGCGCCGAACGCCGCGCGCTCGGGATCGGTCACCGGATGTGCCCCCGCCGAACGCGCGGCCCCGTAAGCGTCGACGAGCGCGCGCACGATCTCGGGTCGAAAGTCGTCGCGCCCGTAGCCGAAGGCCAGCGTGGTCACCGCCAGGTCGTACGCCACGCGGCCCCATGACGCCTGCTCGAAATCGATCAGCGCGGCCAGCGCGCCCGCGTCGTCGAACATCACGTTGTCGACGAACAGATCGCCGTGGATGATGCCTAGGGGGATTTCCGCGCGCCGTTCGTCGCGCAGGGTCGCGAGCTCGGGCTCCAGCACCGAAACCGCCGCCGCGAGCTCGGCGCGCCCCAGCGCCGCGATCCGCGCGAGCCGCGCGTCGATCTCGGGCGGCTCGTAGCGGCCCGGCGCGTGATCGGGGAAGCCGGCGCTCGCGAGGTGCAGCTTCGCCAGCGCGCCTCCGACCGCCGCGGCGTGCGCGGGCGTGAGCTCGGCGCGCGCCAGGGTGCGGCCCGCGACCCACGGAAACAACGAGATGAATTCGCCGCGCCAGCGCGCGAACGCCAGACCGTCGCTGGCGGCGCGCGGCACCGGCGTCGGCACGCCCTGGGCGGCTGCGTGCGCGACGATGGCGGCCTCGCGCCAGACGTCGTCCTCGGATTTGCCTTCGTTGATGCGCAGGAACAGCGGCTCGGCGTCGGTCTCCACGCGCAGGTTCGTGTTGATGGTGCCGACCGCGATCGGCTGGTGCGCGCGGTAGCCCGCGACCCCGAACGCCGCGAGCATCTCGCGAACGTCCGCGTCGCTAACCGTTCGGAACAACGCCATGCGAACCAGAGCGCTGCAGCGCCGCTTCGACCGCGATCAGGAAACGCGCGTAAAGCGCCTCCTCCGCGGCCAGCACGGCCTCCAGCCGGCGGCGCCAGTCGGGCAGCGCGCGCTCCAGACCGACCGCCATCTCCTCGAGGTGCCGGTCCTCGTCCTTCGAGATCGCCGAGACGGAGAACCCGACCTCGTTCAGGCGCAGGCACTCGTCATAGATCGGATAGAACACCTGCGCGCGCACCTCGACGGCGGCGCTGGTGAGATGGTAGTTGGCGTCGCCGCGCTGATCGAGCGGCAGGTCGAGCAAGGTCTCCTCCGCGCGCCGGTCCAGCGCCTGCAGGTAACTCTCGCCGGCGTTTCCCGCCAGCGTCGCGCCGTCGGCGAACGTCAGCACGCCGTCGCCGCTCCCGGCCAGCGCCACCGCCGCCTTCTTCAGGCGCAGCGCGTGCACCGCCTCGTCCAGGATGTGCTGCAAACCGTCCAGACCGATCCGCTCGGAGCGGCGGCTCTTCAGGATCTTGCGCACGCCGACGTACTCCAGCCGCGCCAGCGTGTTCACGAAACGCGCGTGCATCTCGCGGTCGGCCACGATCTTGTGCAGCAGCCACCGCGTGCGCGCGGCGTTCTCGTGGGCCGCGCAAGCCTTGACGTAGTCCCGCATGAAGCAGCCTGTTCTTCGCAGACTTGACGGGATATCGCAAGACTTGGTCTAGTCGCGGCGTGGCGGCGTCGGACAAGGACGATCTCGTCAAAAAGCACCTCTCGCTGGTCGAGGCGATCGCCCGCAAGGTGAAGCGGACGCTGGGCGGGGCGATGGACGTGGAGGACCTGGTCGGCTACGGCCACAAGGGCCTGGTCGAAGCGGCCGAGCGATTCGACGGGCGCGCCGGCGTCGCGTTCTCGACCTTCGCCTATTACCGCATCCGCGGCGCGATGTACGACGGGATTCGCGCGATGGGCTGGTACTCGCGCGCCGACTACGCCCGCTACCGCGCCGAGGAGCGCGCCAACCAGTACTTGCAGACGCAGGCCGACCAGGACGGCGCGGCGCGGGCGCAGAACCCCGGCGCGGCGAGCGGCGCCGGCCCCGACGCCGCGGAGACGCTGGCCAGCGTCGCCGAGGTGCTGTCTGGCATCGCGACCATCCACATCACGTCGCTCGAGGCCGCGTCGCGCGTCCCCGACGAGAGCCTCCCGGCGCCCGACAGCGCTGTCGACACGGTCCGGCTGTCCCGGCGGGTCCGCGACGCGCTGAAGACGCTCCCGGACAAGGAGCGGCAGCTCATGGAACTGTACTACTTCGGCGACAAGAACCTGGAAGAGGCGGGAACCGAGCTGGGCCTCTCGAAATCCTGGGCGTGCCGGCTGCACGCGCGCGCCGTCGACCTGCTGCGCCGGGCGATGAGCGACGCGCTGGAATAAAACGCGCAACCGGCGCGGTCCGGCGCCGAACACGGGTCATGCGTGTTCGCTCCGGGGTTCCGGGCAGTCCGGCGCCGCCCATCCCAACAGGCAGGCCCGCGGAACCCCGGCGAACGCGCGCCTTCGCGACCGTCCTCGGCGAAGACGACGCGCGCGCCCGCGCCGCCGCCCCTGCCCCGCCCGCGACCGCGGCCCCGCCGCCCGCAACGCCCCCGGCCGCGGCGGCGCCTGTCGCGGCGTCGCCGGTTCGCGCATTTCTGGAACGGACGCTGACCGCCGAGCGGCGTGTCGATGCGCTGCTCGCGGCCGCCGCACGCGGCAAGACGTTCTCACCCGCGGAGCTGCTCGCGTTGCAGGCGACCGCCTTCCGCTACTCGCAGACCGTCGAGATCGTATCGCGCGCCACCGACAAGCTGATCGGCGCGGTCAAGCAGACCATGAGCACACAGGTCTGACGCCGGGAAGCGCATAGCGCGACGGTGAGGCAATGAATGAGCGCGCGGATGACGTGATCGTGGTTCCCTGCTCGACCACGCTGCGCGAGGCGCCGACCCACGTGCGGCTGGCCCGCGGCGAAGGGGGACTCCCTCGCGATTCAATCCTGAAGTGCGAGCAGATCGGCACCAAGCCGAAAGTTGATATCGAACCAACCCCGATCGGGCTACCCCTCCGATCGGTACGCATCGCGGAGGTCGAGCGCGCCGTTTTGCGTGCCATCGGGATCCCGGTCCGCTGACTTGTGTTATGACCGGCGAATGACGCGGGGCGCGGGTGGACTCAGGGCGGTGTTCGCGGTCGCGGCGGCGCTGGCGGCGGCCAGCTGCACCACGAACATCCTTCACGGCATCGACGAGCGCTCCGCGAACGAGGCGACGGCGGCGCTGGAGCGCACCGGCATCGGCGCCGAGAAGCTCCCCGACGAGGGCGCGGCCGCGGGCAGCGGCGCGACGTACACGATCCGCGTGGCGCGCGCGGATGGAACGCGCGCGGTCGATCTGCTGCGCGCGCTGGGCCTGCCCCACGATCGCCGGCGCGGCTTCGCCGAGACGTACGGCCAGCCCAGCCTGATCCCGACGCCGTCCGAGGAGCGCGCCCGTTACGTCGACGCGCTCGCGGGCGAGATCGAACGAACGCTGGAAAGCGCGGACGGCGTGGTCAGCGCGCGGGTCCACCTGGTGCTCGAGGAGAACGACCCGCTCGCGACGGACGCGAAACCGCGCACGACGGCGCGCGCGGCGGTGCTGCTGAAGGCGCGTCCCGGAATGGCGCCGTTCAGCGACGCCGACGTCCAGAAGCTGGTGGCGGGCAGCGTCGCCGGGCTGCAACCGGCGGCCGTTTCGGTCGTCGTCACGGCAGCCGCCGATCCCAGCGCGGCGGCGTCGGCATCGCTGGCGGCGCTCGGTCCGCTCCGCATCACGCCGGGGACGCGACCGTTGCTGGTCGGGGCGCTGGTCGGCGGACTGGCGCTGCTCGCGTTGCTGGCGATGTTGCTGCTGCTGACCGCGCGCCGGATCGCCGCCCTCGAGCGCGCGGCGAGCGCGAAGGCATCGCCCCAGCCCGGCGCCTAGCCGCCCCGCGCCCTACCGGTCGTCGGCTTCGTCCTCGGCCGAGGCGCGCTTGGCCTTCGGCTCCTCTTCTTCTTCTTTTTCTTTTTCGTCGCCCGCGGGGGCGGCCGCGGGCACCTTCGCCGTCCCGGCCGGCTTCGGAGCGACGGGCGAACGCGCCATCTTGATCGGCTTGATCGCGGCCCGCGGGTGCGCGGACGGCGGAGGCGGCGGCGCGATCGGCTGATCGATCGCCGCGGGCGGCGGCGCCATCGGCTCGACCCGGATCGCCGGCGCGCTCGCGCGAGGGGCGTCAGCGCGTGCGGGCACACTGGGCGCGGCGACCGGCATGGCCGCGGGCGCTGCCGCGGGAGCCGGATCCGGGGCCGTCGCCGCGCCGGTGACCGGGGCGACGGTCCGCGTCTGACCGACGACGAACACCACCGTCAGCCCGATGACCAGCACGGTCAGGCAACCGAGCGCGCCCCAGAACCAGCCCGGCAGCTCGCCGCGGCGGTCCTGCTGCGAGGTGGTCGCGACCCGCGCGGTGGAGTGCCTGCCGGCCGGAGGCTGCGCCGCGGGCGCGCCGCGCGTGCTCCCGGACGCGGTTGGCCTGGGTCGCTCAGCCATCGCGGCTGAGACTAGCATGTACGCGGACGGGTCAAGGCCAGATCTCGGCCCGTAAACGTTGCCGCGTGCGCTCAGGAACCGCCGCCGAGCTTCTTCTTCAGCTCGGCGAGCGCTTCGTCGACCGAGCTCTGCGCGGCCATCTCGTTCAGCTTGCGCTCGGCGGCGGCCGACTCGGCGGTCTGCCCGCCCAGCTGCTCATCCAGACTCGCCTCGGCCTCGACCGTGTCGATCTTCCCCGCCATCCGGTCGAAGTCGTCGAACGCGGACGTCTTGGCCGACAGCGGCGAGCCCTTCTTGTTGGCGCGGGCCTTGGCGCGCAGCGTCCCCTGGCGCAGCTTGATATCCACGAGCCGCGCGTCCAGCGCCTTCAGCGCCGCCGTCAGCTGATCGGCATAGACGCCCTGCTCTTGCACCGATTTCTGCGTCTCGGCGCGCTCGGCGTCCTTCTCACCCTTGCGCCTCAGCGCCTCCTTGGCCAGGGCGTCGTCGCCCGCGCGCACCGCCATCTCGGCGCGCTTCACCCATTCGGCCGCGTCGCTCTCCAGATCCTTGACGCGCTTCTGCAGCTGTTTCTCCGCGCCCAGGCACTGCGCGACCTCGGTACGCGCCTGGCGCGCCGAGTCTTCCATGTCGCGGACCATCTGATCGATCTCCTTGGCTGGGTCCTGCATGGAGTCGATGACGTCGTTGACGTTCGATTTGACGAGCGACGAGAGCCTGCCCAGTATCCCCATGCCGGCAAGGTTAGCTTCGCTCGCCGGTGCTGTCGATGTTAGCTTTCGCGGCGATGCGCCTCGCGGACCTCATCGGCCAGGACACGGCGCGCACGGCCCTGCTGCGCGCGATCGAGCACGGCCATCTGGCGCACGCGTATCTGTTCGACGGCCCTCCCGGCGTGGGCAAGCGCAGCGCCGCCCACGGATTGGCGATGGCGTTGAACTGCACGACCGCTCCCGGCGCGGGCTGCGGCGCGTGCGAGATCTGCCGCCGCATCGACGCCGGCATTCATCCCGACGTGCCGTCATTCGGACCGACGGGACCGGGCGGGCAGATCGTCATCGACGACGCGCGCGCGATCCAGGCGCTGGCACGATCGCGCCCGCACGAGGCCGCCGCGCGCGTGATCGTCGTCGACGACGCCGACGCGATGAACCCCAATGCGGCCAACTGTCTGCTCAAGACGCTGGAAGAACCGCTGGCGCGCAATCACCTGGTGCTGTGCTCGGGCGCGCCCGAGCGGCTGCTGCCCACCATCCGTTCGCGCACGCAGCACGTCCGCTTCCGCCCCCTCGCCGTCGCCGAGCTGCGCGAGCTGGCGCGCCGGCATGCGATCCCGGACGCGCGCGTCGAGATCGCGGCGGCGCTGGCCGACGGGTCGGCGGCGCGGTTGTTCGCGCTGGCCGCCGAGGACGACGAAGGCGCGGCGGCGCAGACCCTCGCGGCGCTGCGCGCGGCGGTGGCGGCGCCGACCACCGCGCCGGTATTCGACTTCGCGGCGGCGCAGGCCAGCGAAAAATCGGGCAAGGCCGGCAAAGACGAGATCGGACGGCTGCTCGACCTCACCTCGCGTCTTTACCGCGACGCGATCGCGCTGGCGGCCGGAGCGCCCGAATTGGCGGTGCTGGGCGGCGGCGACGGCGGCAGCAAGGACGCGACCGCGCTGGCGGCGCTGGGCGTCGAGCGCCTGAACCGCGCGCTCGCGGCGATCGTCAGCGCGCAGGAAGCGCTGATCGCAAACGTCAACCCGACCCTGGCGATCGAACGATTGCTGATCGCGCTGAAGCGCCAGGAACGCCGCGCGGCCTGACGCCCTGTTCAGGCGGCGTCGCCGATCTCCTCCCCTTTCAGAGAAGGTCCAGCCAACATCCTTGTCGTGGGAGCTCGCTGCACACAGCAGGCCCCAACTTGAATTCGGCCACAAATCTTTTGAAGCCTGGTTTTGTTTGTCGCTACAGCCGTGGCATCTTCCGTGCTCGAAAGAGATAACCGATGTCCCGCTTCTACATCACGACGCCGATTTACTACGTCAACGCGGTCCCGCACCTCGGGACGTTCTATTCGACCGTCGTCGACGACGCGCTGGCGCGCTACCACCGCGCGCGCCTCGGCAAGGACAACGTCTTCTTTCTGACCGGCCTGGACGAGCACGGCCAGAAGATCGAACGCATCGCCCGCGAGAAGGGCCTCGAGCCGCAGGTGTACTGCGACGGCATCGCCGAGCAGTTCAAGGCGACCTGGTCGCGCGTCGGGATCTCGAACGACGACTTCATCCGCACGACCGAGCCGCGCCACAAGGCCGCGGTCGCCGAGATGTGGAAGCGGCTGGTGGCCGCGGGCGACATCTACCAGGCCGAGTACGACGGCATGTACTGCGTCGGTTGCGAGTCCGCGAAGACCGAGGACGACGTCGAGCAGGTCGACGGGCAAAAGGTCTGCAAGATCCACCGCACGCCCGTCGAGCGGGTGAAGGAGAAGAACTACTTCTTCCGGCTCGCGAAGTACGCGGAACGGCTGCTCGCCTGGTACGCGCAGACGCCCTCGCCCGTCCAGCCGGAGTCGCGCCGCAACGAGGTGCGCGCGTTCGTCGAGTCCGGCCTGCGCGATCTCTCCGTCTCGCGGCAGAAGAAGTCGGTCGGCTGGGCGATCCCCGTCCCCGACGATCCGGACCAGACGATCTTCGTCTGGATCGACGCGCTGACGAATTATCTGACCGTCCTGGGTGGACCCGAGGCCGTCGCGCGCCAGCAGCGAGATGACGGCAAGGCCGCGTTCTGGGCGGCGTCGAATCACATGATCGCGAAGGACATCCTCCGTTTTCACGCGGTCTACTGGCCAGCGATGCTGATGAGCGCGGGCCTGCCGCCGCCGAAGCAGGTTTTCTGCCACGGCTACCTGACCGTGAAGGGGCAGAAGATCTCGAAGTCGATGCCGGCGACGAAGGTCGACCCGAACGCCATCGCCCAGGAGCTGGGCGTCGATCCGCTGCGCTATTTCGTCCTGCGCGAGTACACGCTCGGCGCCGACGGCGACTTCACCTACGAGGCGCTGTTCCAGCGCTACGAGTC
>Ga0070673_100001591_pt1 | contig 13398 bp, 12 predicted proteins | sample KBSM23metaG_FD_65342 | JGI IMG/M metagenome (GOLD analysis project Ga0070673, IMG submission 65342) | Miscanthus rhizosphere microbial communities from Kellogg Biological Station, Michigan, USA - KBS M2-3 metaG | ecosystem: Host-associated > Plants > Roots > Rhizosphere > Soil ... | reverse complement strand
GAGCGGGTAAGGTGTCACGCATGGATGCCGAAGCCCCGCGCCGCTGCCTCACCTGCGCGTTCAACTGCCCGGGCGTCTGTGACGTTCCGCGGGGGCGCGCGCTGCGCGCCGCAGCCCGCGCCGAACCGGCCGCCGGCGCCGTCGGCTCGGCGAATGTCGGCGTCCTCTTCGAGCGGCACCATCGTTACGTCGTGGCCGCGATCTGCCGGATCACGGGACGCTTCGACATTGCGGGCGATCTGGCGCAGGAAGTGTTCGTCCGGGCGCTGCTGCACATCGATCGCTTCCGCCTGGATGCGAGCTTCAGCACCTGGCTCTTCGCGATCGCGCGCAACTGCTGCTACGACTACGCGAGATCGTCGTACCGGCGTCGCGAGGTGCCGGTCGACGCGACGGCTCTGCCGTCGCCGCGCATCGAGAACGGCGCGCTGCGCACGCTCGAGCAGGACGAGGCGCGCCGGATCCTGTTTCGCCTGCTGAGGGACGCCCGTCTCGACGCCACCGAGTCCAGGGTGTTCGGCCTCCACTACGCTGGCGGCGTTCCGCTCGACGAACTGACGGAGCAGCTGCGGCTGGACAACCGCAGCGGGGCCAAGGCGCGGATCGTCAGCGCGAAGCGGAAGCTGCAGCGCGCGGCCGAACGCTGGGAGCGACGGACTCAGGGGACGATGACGCCGTTGCGGATCGCGTAGCGCACGAGACCCGCGGTTTCGTGCACGCCCACTTTTTCCATGACCCGGGCCCGATAGGACTCGACGGTCTTCACGCTCAGCCCCAGCTTCGCGGCAATGGCCTTCGACGTGTGCCCCTCGGCGACGAGCTGCAGCACCTGGCGCTCGCGCGGCGCCAGTACTTCCTGCGCCGGCGGCGTGCCCGCCACGTAGCCGTCGACGACGACCCGCGCCACCGCGGCGCTGAGGAAGAGGTGCCCGCGGACCGCGTCGCGGATCGCGCGCGCGAGATCGTCGGCGGCCTGGGTCTTGAGCAGGTATCCGCGGATGCCGGCGCGCAGCGCCGCCGCCACGTGCGCTTCCTCGGTGTGCATCGTCAGCAGCAGGATCGGCATCGTCGGCTGCCGCACCAGGATCTGCCGCCCGGCGTCGAGGCCGTTCAGCGTCGGCATGATCAGGTCGAGGACCGCGGCATCCGGCGTCAGGGACTCGGCGAGGCGCACCGCCTCGAGCCCGTCCGCCGCTTCGCCCACGACGTCGAAGCCGGCGCGTTCGAGCAGCGCGCGCAGCCCCTGGCGCACGATGCAGTGATCGTCGGCGAGCAGGATGCGCAGGCTCATGTGCCGACCGGGACCGTGGCGCGGAGCTCGATCAACGGCCCGCTCGACGAGACGACGGTGAGCGTGCCGCCGACCGATTGCAGGCGTTCCTGGATCAGCCGCAGGCCGGGGCCGCCGGCGCCTCCTTCGAGCGCCGACGAGACCTCGAGACCGCCGCCGGCGACGCGGATGGTGCAGCGGATCGACTGGTCGAGCGCGCGCCGTCCGCGCACCTCGCGGCTGAGGATGATGGTGCCGTAGCCGGCGTCGGCGCGGGTGATGTGCGAGAGCGATTCCTGCACGAAGCGGTAGAGCAGCGTCTCGAGCGTGGCGCCGCAGCGGCGATCGAGCGTGGACTCGACGCGCAGCGGGATGCCGGTGCGCGCCGTGCAGGCCTCGCCGAGGAAGCGAATCGCGTCGACGAGCCCGAGGTCGGCGATGGCGCGCGGCTGCGCGCCGCGCGCGACCCGGCGCAGCTGCTCTTCGACGCGATCCAGGCTGCGGCGCACCGCGTCGAGCTGTTCCCGCGTCCCGGGCGGGCTGAGGCGCGCGATCTCGGCGAGGCCGAGGTGCGCCGACGCCAGGTACTGGCCGGCCTCGGCGTGCAGGAACGTCGCCACCCGAGAGGTCTCTTCCTCGACGAGCTCGTGCACCCGCATCGCGTCCTCGCGCCGCGATTGCGTGATGTCACGGGCGACGGCGATGAAGTGCGTGACCGTGCCCTCGTCGTCGCGGATCGGCGTGATGGTGAGCTGCTCGTCGAACATGCGCCCGTCGCGCGACCGGTTGGTGAGCACGGCGTGGAAGGTCCGCCCCGCCAGGATCGTGGTCCACAGCGTCGCGTAGAAGCGCGGCATCTGCACCCCTGAGCGGAGCAGAGCGGGCGTACGCCCGACCGCTTCCTCGTGTGGAAATCCGGTCATGGTCTCTGAAGGCCGGATTGACGTATTCGATGATGCCGTCGCGATTGACGATCATCACGCTGTCGGCCGTCTGTTCGAGCGCGCGCGCCAAGTCCTGGGCAGTGAGGGTTTCGGACGTCATAGGGCCCCCGAGGCTTACGATAGGGGACCCGGCGCGACTCGGTCAGTCGGAGTCTTCCGTGGCGGGGATGGGAAAACTACGGTGTCGGGGTCAGGGGATTACCAGGCCCCGCCGGATGGCATAGCGGACCAGGCCGGCAGTGTCGTGGATGTCGAGTTTTTCCATGATGTTGGCACGGTACGACTCGGCCGTCTTGACGCTGACGTTGATCATCGCGGCGATTTCCTTCGACGTTTTTCCCTCGGCCACCAGCTGCAGCACCTCCCGCTCGCGCGGGGCGAGCGGATCGAGCGGGGCCTGTATTCCCGACAGGTAGCCGTCGACCACCACGCGCGACACGGCGGAGCTGAGAAACACGTGCCCGCGCATCACTTCCTTGATCGCCTCGACCAGATCCTCGGCCGCCTGCGTCTTCAGCAGGTAGGCCTTGATCCCGGCGCGCAGCGCCGCCGCGACCTGGTGATCTTCGGTCTGCATCGTGAGCAGGATGATTCTCGTGAGATCGGACTGCTGCAGGATCTGCCGTCCGGCGTCCAGCCCGTTGAGGTTCGGCATGACGAGGTCGAGCACGGCGACGTCGGGCTTGTGCTTGTCCGCGAGGCGCACGGCCTCGTGGCCGTCACCCGCTTCGGCGACGACCTCCATGCCGGATCGCTCGAGCAGCGCCCGCAGACCCTGCCGCACGATGAGGTGATCGTCGGCGACCAGAATGCGCAGGGCCATCTGTGTTCACTCCTCGCTGTCCAGGGGAATCCGCGCCGTCAGGACCGTACCCTGGCCCGGCGCAGAGCGAATCGTCAACGTGCCGCCGACCGCCTCGAGCCGATCGCGCATGAGGCGCAGGCCGAGGTTGACCGTGCCTCCGCCGGCGCTGTCGGCCGGCTCGAACCCGACGCCGTTGTCCTGCACCACGCACGACAGCTCCGCCTCGGCGCGCGACACCGTCACCGAGCCTTCGGTGGCGCGCGAGTGGCGGCTCATGTTGGTGAGCCCTTCCTGCACCAGCCGGTAGAGCAGCGTCTCGACCGCGAGCGAATAGCGGTGGCCGAGGCTGGCGCGCACGGTGACGGCGATGCCGGTGCGGCGCGAGAACGCGTCGGCGAGAAAGGTCGCCGCTTCGACCAGTCCGAGATCTTCCACGACGCGGGGATGGATCTCGTGCGAGAGGCGCCGCAGCTGCTCCTCGACCTGGTTGAGGGTCTTCTTGACCTCTTGAATCTTCTCGAGCGACGCCGGCGTGACCTGCTCGGCGAGCTCGGCGAGCTGCAGGTGCGCCGCGGTCAGGAACTGGCCGGCTTCGTCGTGCAGGATCCCCGCGATGCGCGTCGCTTCGTGCTCGAACTGCGTATTGAGCCGCCGCAGCGCTTCCTGGGTGCGGCGGCGCTGCGTGACGTCGCGGCCGGTCGAGATGAAGTGCGTGATCGCGCCGGCGTCGTCGCGGATCGGCGTGATCGTCTGATCCTCGTCGTAGAGCGTGCCGTCCTTGCGCCGGTTGACGGTCATCGTGCGGTAGGCCCGGCCGGCGAGAATCGCCGTCCACAGCAGCTCGTAGAACTTTTGCGGCTGGCGCCCCGAATTGAGGATGCGCGGCGTACGGCCGACCGCTTCGTCGCGCGTGTAGCCGGTCATCTGCTCGAAGGCGGGATTGACGTACTCGATCACGCCCTGACGGTTGGTGACCATGACGCTGTCGGCGGTCTGCTCGATGGCGCTCGACAGGCGCCCGAGCTCGTCGCGCGTCTGCCGCAGGACGTGCTCGGCGGCGAGAGAGTCCGTCATGTCGCTGTACTTGGCGACAATCGCGTTCAATTCCGGATCGTCGAGGTGGTTGGCGGCCTGCCCCTCGATCCAGCGGTAGCTGCCGTCGGCGGTCACCACGCGGAAGGTCGCGCAGCTGCGGCCGCCGGCGGTGGCCAGCACCTCCGCGAGCCTGGCGCGCACCTTCTCTCGATCGTCGGGATGCACGAAGGCATCGGCCGGCTGGCCGAGCACTTCCTCGAGGCGGATCCCGAGCATGCGGGTGGTCATCGGGCTCGCGTAGATCACCTGCAACGACGCGTCGAGCAGGACCAGCCCGTCGCTCGTATGCGCGAGCAACGCTTGCAGCCGGGTCGCGTGCCGAACGGCGTCGAGTAACGGGTCGGGCGGACGAGGTCCCACGATCATTCGTTGCAGCGACCCCCCATTCGTTGCACCGATTCCCGTATTGGATTTGGTATGACGAAATGGTAGAGGCAGTGTCCCGTCAGGTCAATCGGAAAAGTGGGCATATCTACTGGGTGGCCGTATCCGGCGCCAACTTGTCATGAGGAATCGGAAGAAGTCCGCCTCGGCGAAGAATTCCACCGCGGATCGGGCGGATTCCCGATTGGCTGAACCTCATGCCGCGCCTACTCTGGGGGTGAAAGCGGGGTGGATCATGACGACCTACACAGGCGGCGACACGGTCAAGGCAGGCTTCTACTGGAACCAGGGACGGTGGGCGGCGGAGGTGGTTCCGGCCGCCGGCGGCGTGCTGCCAGGCGACGGCGCTGCCGCCTATCGACGGATCCCGTGGCCCGCACTCCTCGTCATTGCGCCGGTGATGGGCGGCGCGTTCGCGATCTTCCTGCCCTTCCTCGGTCTCGCGATGCTGGTGCAGTGGGGCTATCACGCGGTCACCGGTCGGCCCGTATCACGCCACAGCGCAGCGCGAACCTGATCAGGTCGGTGCGGCTGTGCATGTCGAGCTTGGCCATGACGTGTTCACGGTGCGACATCGCGGTCTTCACGCTGATGCCGAGCAGGTCGGCGACCTCCTTGTTGCTGCGTCCCTCGGCGACGAGCTTCAGGACCTGCTTCTCACGGTCGGTGAGCCGCTCGTAGGGATCCGGCTGCGCCGCGACGACATCCGGCGCAGCGGGCTCGCCGCTGACGGCGTCGCGGGCGACGTCGGGATCGAGCACCAGGCCGCCGCGATGCACGGCACGGATCGCGGCGACGAGATCGGCGCCGGCCGCTTTCTTCAGCACGTACCCCGACACCCCGGCGCGCAGGAAGCGGCGCACGTACTCGGCGTCGCCGTACTGGCTCAAGACGATCACCCGCGCCTCCGGCCGCAGCTTCCGGATCGTCAGCGTCGCTTCGAGCCCGCCGAGATCCGGCATGGCGATGTCCATCACGATGACGTCGGGCGACAGCGACTGCGCCAGCTGGATCGCTTCGCGCCCGCCGCCGGCCTCGCCAACCACGACGATGTCTTCGACCGGCGCCAGCAGCGCGCGGATGCCGTCGCGGACGATGGCGTGGTCGTCGACAATCAGGACGCGGGCAGCGCTCATGTGGCCACCATCGCTCTCGGCTGCGCCGGCATGTCGAGCCGAACGCGCGTGCCGAGGCCGGGCGCGCTGTCCACGGCCAGCCGTCCGCCGAGGAGCTCGGTGCGCTCGCGCATGCCGAGCAGCCCGATCCCGCGCAGCGTGCAGTCGTCCGGCTGCACCGTTGCCGGGTCGAACCCGATGCCGTCGTCCTCGATCTCGATCCACGCGTTGGCGCCGTCGAAGCCGGCCTGCACCAGCACGGCGGTCGCGCCGGAGTGCCGCAGGATGTTGAGCATCGCTTCCTGCGCGACGCGGAAGAGCGCGATCTCGACGGCGGGGTCGAGCCGCACGTCCTGGAGATCCGCCGTTTCGCAGCGCACCTGGATGCCGGCGCGGCGCAGCTGTGACTCGGCGAGGCCCGCCATCGCGGCCGCCAGCCCGAGGTCGTCCAGCGTCGACGGCCGCAGGTTGACGATCAACCGGTGCACGCCGTCGTGCAGGCGATCGACCATCGCCATCAGCTCGCGCGTGTCGCGGTGCGCCGCGCGCGCCTCGCGTGCGTGCAGCGCCATGCCGAGCGCCGTGAGCAGCTGGCTGGTCTCGTCGTGCAGCTCGCGCGCGACGCGGCGGCGTTCGTCTTCCTGCGCGGAAATCAGCTTGCCGACCAGCGCCTGCAGTTGCGCCGTGCGCTCCTCGACGCGGCGCTCGAGCCCGGCGTTGGCGCCGGCGAGCGCGTCGAGCGACGCCTGCAGCCGCAGCCGCATGTGATCGAGCGCGGTGCCGAGGCGCCCGACTTCGTCGCCGCCGCCCTGCACCGGCGCGGACAGATCGCCGCCGGTCATGCGCTCGGCGGCGGCGGTGAGCGCCGCCAGCGGGCGCTGAATGCTGAGGACGATGCCCCAGGCCATCGCGATGGCCAGCGCCGCGAGCGACGGCGCGAGCCACAAGGACCGCAGCCTGAAGGTGCCGACGGGATCGCCGCCGGACGGGCCGGCGACGCGAACCGACCACGGCGTACCGGCGATCCGCGTGTCGACCGCCGCACCGGTCGCGCCGGTCAGCGCCAGGACGATGCCCGGCGGCAGCCCGACCGTCGTGCGCTCGCTGTCGGCGCCAATCACCGCCACCGCCGCCAGCCCGCCGCCCGGGACGACCGGCGGCACCACTGCCGCGGCGTCGAAGCGTCCGTCCGGCTGCCGCGCGAATCGCGAGACCACAGGACGGTCGGTCGCGAAGCTCTCGCGGACCGCGGCCAGCAGCTCCGGGTTGGCAAGCCGCGTCCGCATCGTCTCGGGCTCACAGATCTGCGGCACGCCGGCGGCATCGACGCGGCAGATGCCGTCGGCCAGCCTGAGCGTCCGGGCACTTGACGCCAGCGCCAGGTGAGGCGCGGTGACGAGCGTCTCGAGCGCCTGGAGGTCGGAGGTGAGATCGCGCGCGAGCGCGAAGCCGGCGGCGGCCCCGGCGCGCGCCCGCTCGTCGCGCACCGCGCGATCGAGGGCCAGCAGGCTCTGGCGGCTGAGCAGCGAGAGCGCACCGGCCGCGGCCAGCACGCCCACTCCGGCCAGCGCGAGGATGCGGGACCGGAGAGAATGAGAAAACATGTTCTACGCGGCCGGCGCGTTCGTGTCGACGGTCTCGCGCTGCACGCGCTCGTACTCGAGCGGGTGCTCGTGCTTCAGGCGCTCGAGCGAGATCTGCCCCGTGAAGATCGACGAGTCGAACGGGAAGACCTCGGGGCTCAGGTGCGCGTTGTAGATGTGCCAGACGATGACCACGAGAAACGCCATCAGCCCTTCCTGGCTGTGCGCGACGTAGGCCGCCGGAATCACCTGTCCGGGCAGCAGCCGCGCGGTCAGGATCGGGAACAGCAGCACCAGGCCCGTGCCGGCGACGATCGCCGAGCCGAGCAGCATGCCCCAGTACTCGAACTTCTGGCGGTAGTCGAAGTGATCGAACCGCGCCGGCGTGTCGCGCATCCCGAAGTAGTAGCGCAGCGTCTGCACGGCGTCGTCGAAGTCGCGGCGCGTCGGCACCATCGTCAGCTGCGTGCGCCCCGTGACCAGCGACATGACGATGCGCACGACGTGGACGACGACCAGCGCCGTGAACAGCGTGCCGGCGGCGCGGTGGAACCACCGCGCGGTGTCGACGCCGCCGAGCCAGCCGACCAGCACCTGCGCCCAGCGGTGATCGTAGAACTTCTGCGGGAAGCCGGTGATCGACAGCACCGTGAAGAGCGACATCACCGCGAAGTGCTCGAAGCGCTCGTAGCCGGAGAAGCGAACGACTGAACCTCTCATCGATTAGCCATCAGCCGCCAGAAGTGGAGCAGGATCTGGAGACCGAGTCCTCCGATCATGAAGGGGATGATCACCGCGTAGCCCAGCTTCACGGCGTAGACGAGCGGCGCCCGGTGCAGTCCCGGGTCGTAGTGCGAGAGCCAGGCGCCGGGGAAGTTGTCGCTGGCCCCCTCGTGGCACTGGCGGCAGGTCTGCAGCAGGTTGGCCTTGATCACCTTCGACTGCGGGTCGCGCGTCTTCTGGATGTCGTGCACGCCGTGGCAGTCGGTGCAGCGCGCGACCACGCCGCCCGAGACGGGCGTGCCCTGGTGGCGCCGCAGCGACGCCGTCTTGCCGTGAAAGTCGGCAAGGTAGGTGCGGAACACGTTGGTGGACAGGCCGTACTTGGCCATCACCGCCGCGTTCGAATGGCAGCCGCCGCACATCTCCGGCGCGCGCAGCTCCCAGTCGGTCTTGCGCGGCCCGCCGACGTCGTGGGCGTGGTGGCAGTCGGTGCACGCCGGCACGTCGGCGTTGCCGCCGGAGAGCGCGCGCCCGTGCACGCTCTGCGCGTAGGCCGCGGCCACGCCTTCGTGGCACTTCGCGCAGGTCGCCGAGACGACCGTCCGCGGCGCCGCCGCCTTCCTGATGTCGTGCGAGCCGTGACAGTCGACGCACAGCGGCGCGGTCTTGTCGCCGCGCGCCACCGCCTGCTGGTGCACGCTGTCGAGCGTCTTGGTGTAATTGGCAAAATGGCATTGCCGGCACTGCGCGGCGAGCGCAACGCTGACCTCGCGGCGCGAGGCGAACGTGCGCGGCGCATGCGGCACCTCGGCCATCGCCTGGTGACAGTCGACGCACGCCTGCTTCGCGTGCACCGATCCGGCGAGGGCATCCGGCGCGATGTGGAGGGCCACGCGCGTGCCGTCGCCGGCCGTCAACGCGAGCGACGCGTCGCTGTGACAGGCCAGGCAGGTGTCGTTGTCGACGGTCGGCGCCTGCGCGCGCGCCAGCGCCGGCAATGCCAGAACGAGAAATGCGGCAGCCACCAAATGACGAAACATCCCTTTGTCCTTTGCGCAGGCAAGGGAGCAACCGGCCTGCCACCGGGCGAATTCGTTATCTCGTTGCCGGCGCGCCTGTTAGGGGTTTACGTAATTCGAGACTGCCGGAAACCCGTCTTCCCGCGCCGGGAGTGCGACGCTTCCGCGCCTCGTGTCCGGGTAGGATGGAGGAGGAGGCTCGATGCGTGCCGCGGCAATGGTGATGGCGATCGTCGTGCTGGGCGCGTCCGCTCACGCGCCGCGATTCTTCCCCGCGCGCTTTCGCGGCGGCGACGTCCCAGCGGTGCCGCAGATGACGCCAGGGGGCGGCGAAGTCTTCCTTCAGGTCGTCGTCGATCCGCACGGGCGCGTCGCCGACGTCGTGCCGCTGCGGGCCACGCCGCCGTTCACCGATCTGCTCGTCGACGCGGTGCACGGCTGGCAGTTCCTGCCGGCGCTCGACGAGAACGGGCCGGTCACCGCCAGCGTGTTCGTCGCCGGCATCTTCGGGGCGCCCGCCCTCTTCGCGCGCGCGCTCGGCGAAGCGCCGCGCGACCTTGCGGCGTCGGCGCCCGACATGCCGTTTCCCATCACGTTCTCGCTGCCGGCGTTTCCCGCGACCGCGTTCCAGGGAGGGACCGCGCTGCTCGAGGCGGAAGTGGGGGAGGACGGCAGGCCCGCCGACGTGCGCGTGCTTCGCGCCGCGCCTCCGTTCGACGGGATTTCGCGCACCGCCGTGCAGGAGTGGCTGTTTCGGGCCGCCAGGGTCGGCGGCGGACCGGTGCGCTCCTACGCCTACGTCATCTTCGGCTTCACGCCGCCGGTCACCGGACCTCGGAAGTAACGCGGCCGGGCCCGGCGCTGTCGATGCGAAACGCCGGCGCCTGGTAGCCCGGCCCGCGGAACGCCTCGGGGATGGCGGCGGTGTTGCCGTCGCGGACCGACGTGTAATGCGGCGACATGATCTCGACGCCCGCGGCGAAGAACGCATCCTGGATCGACGCGTGCAGCGCCGCGTAGGTGTCGAGCATCGCCGCCGGCGACGCCGTGTAGGCGTTGATCTCGTAGCTCACGTAGAAGTCGTTCAGCGACGTCTGCCAGACGAACGGCCGCGGCTCGTGCAGGATGTCCGGCGTCGCCAGCGCCGCCTCGACGAGCAGTTGATGGATCTTCCGCCACGGCGCGTCGTAGCCGATCGTGATCGTGGTGTGCAGGATGAGCCCGCGCGTCGTCGCCTCGCGCGTGTAATTGGTCACCGTGGTGCCCAGCACCAGGCTGTTCGGGATCGTGATGTCCTCGTTCTTGATGGTCCTGATCCGCGTCACCAGGAGCGACGTCTCGATGATGTCGCCAAAAGCCTCGCCCACCTTCACGCGATCGCCGTGGCGGAACGCCCCGGTATAGGTCAGGACGAGACCCGCCATCATGTTCGACAGCGCCGAGCTCGAGGCGAGCGAGACCAGCACGCCCATGAACACCGAGACGCCGGCAAACGCGGGCGAGTCCGAGGCGGGCAGGTAGGGGAAGGCCACGACGAGGCCGAGGGCGATGATCAGCACGCGGACGATCTTGTTGGTCGGGTCGGCCCATTCGGCGGGGAAGCTCGCGAAGACGACCCGTCCGGTCTGGATCTGCCGGAAGAAGATGCCGACCAGCCGGATGGCGATGTGCACGGCGACGCCGATGACGACGACGAACAGCAGCTTCGGCAGGTAGGCGGCCATCGCCAGGGCAAGCGCGCGCACCGGCGTGAAGACGTAGTCCCCCAGCCTGAGCGACACCGCGCGCGTCCACGGGAAGAGCCCCAGCACATAGGTCAGGTAGAGATTGAAGGCGGCCAGCAGCAGCAGCGCGCGCAGGACCGAGATCACCGCGCGCAGCGTGCCGCCGACGCGCGCGTCCCCGAGGAGCTCGACCTGCAGGGCGCGGAACGCCTCGGAGCGGCGCGAGATGCGCGCCGCCAGCCGACGGTGCAGCGCGCGCGTGAACCTCAGGATCAGCCACACCAGCGCGGCGAAGATCAGCGTGGCCACCAGACCGTAGCCGGCCGAGCGCAGCAGCGTGGCCGGCGCATGGCGGAGCCGGTCGACGCGAATCGCTTCCTCGACGACACGGGCGTATTGCTCCGCCAGCGTCACCCGCGGCACGTTCAGCTTCGCGGCGTCCTGCGGCGCGACCACCAGCACCAGCTTCGGGCCGACGCGGAGCTCGCTGGCGCCATCGACCTCGCGGACCGTGACCGTCGCGTCGCGGATCGTGCGATCGCCGATGATGTCGCGCAGCCGCGCCTGGATGCGATCGGCGCGGAGCTGCGCGGAGTAGGGACCGATTCCGGTGGAAATCCAGAGGATCGGCTCGCCGGACACCAGCACGGGCACCGGCCGTTCCTCGGTGACTTCCGGATCGGCCGCCGTCTGCGCGGCGGCCGGCGGCGCGCTCTGCGCTGCCAGCGCCGGCCGGACGAAGCCGGAGCCGAGGAGGCAGCCGGCGGCGACCAGGATCGCCGCGATCCTCATACGGCCGTCCGCGCCTGCCAGGCGAGCAGGACGACGTCGATCGTCTGGCTCGAGTCGGCGCCGCCGTACAGGCGTTCCAGGCCGGCGCGCTTCAGCGCGTCGCGAATCTCGCCGTGCGGCTCGGCCAGCTGCAGCTCGATGCCGCGCGCGTGGAGCGACGTGTGGAGGTCTTCGAGCAACTCCGCACCGGCGAGATCGATGTGCGGGACGGCGCCGAGATACAGGACCACGAGCTGCACGGGATCGGGTCGATCCGCGATCAGCTGCAGCACCCGCGCGCGCACGTAGTCGACGTTGAAGTAGAGCAGCGCCGACTCGCAGCGCACCACCAGCGCCCCCGGCAGGCGTTCGTGCTCGGGATGCCGGACGCGGTCGCCGAACGCCGAGGTCAGGCCGATGCGTCCCAGCTCGATGACGCGGGGGCGCGACGCCTGCCGCAGCAGCAGCACGATCGAGATCGCCGCGCCGAGCAGCACCCCGTTGGCCGGCCCGGAGCCGAGCACGCCGATCAGCGAGACCATGGCGACCAGGAACTCGGTGCGGCTGAAGCGCCGGATTCTCTGCAGCGCGTGGAGATCGAACAGGCTCATCACCGCGGCGAGCACGATCGCCGCGAGCACCGGCTGCGGCAGGTTGCGCAGCAGTCCGGAGGCGGCGACCACGACCACCAGCGTGAAGAGCGCGGCGATGAGGCCCGACAGCGGCGTCCGCGCGCCGGCGCTCTCGTTGACCAGCGACTGCGACATCCCGCCGCTGACGGGAAACGCCCGCCCCAGGCCGGCCGCCAGATTGCTGATGCCCACCGCGAGCAGCTCGCGGTTGGCGTCGAAGTGCTGCCCGTGCTTCTGCGCGAACATGCGGCCGATCGCGGAGGTCTCGACCGCGCCGAGCACGAAGGCGGCCAGCGCCGTCGGCAGCAGCGCGTTGAGGTCGGCGCGGCTCACCGCGGGCAGGCCCGGCAGGGGCAGTCCCTGCGGCACGTCACCGAGCAGGTGCACGCCGTGCGCCTGGAGATCCAGCAGCCGTGCCGCCACGATCCCCCCGACGACGACGAGAAACGCGATCGGCCGGTTCTTGAACCAGATCTTGCCCGCGAGCATGACCGCCAGCGCCGCGCCGCCGACCAGCAGCGCGGCCGGCACCGTATCACGCAGGTGCGAGAGGAAGTGGGCCGAGAGCTCCCAGAAGTCGCCGTGCGCTCCGGCGAAGCCGAACAGCTTGGGCAGCTGGGTGCTCGCGAGGTAGAGCGCCAGCCCCGCCTTGAACCCGACGAGCACGGTCTCGGAGAAGAACCCGATCGCGTTGCCGGCGCCGACCAGCCACGCCGCCAGCGCGATCAACGCGACCATCAGCGCGATGCACGCCGCGAGTGCCGCGTGCCGCGCCGGATCGCCGGCGGCGAGGTTGGCCACCGCCGCGCCGACCAGCAGCGACAGCGCCGACGTGACGGTGACCACCGTCTGGCGCGAGCTGCAGAAGATCCAGAAGAGCAGGCCGGAGAAGAGGCACGCATACAGGCCGGCCTCGGGCGGCAGGCCGGCCAGCGACGCGTCGCCGATGCCCGCGGGGAGGAGATAGGCCGCGAGCGTGAGGCCGGCGACGACGTCGGGCCGGAGCCAGGCGCGGTCGTAACCGCGGAGCCAGTCGAGGGGCGGTGATGCGGAGGCCACGGATGGGTTCTCCGCCGCTCAGCCCCGGCGGCGGCGCTTCACCTGGAGCTGCGCCAGCGAGCGCGCCAGCGAGGCGTTGACCGAGGCGACCTCCTCGTCCGAGATCTTTTCCTGCAGCCGCGCCGCGGCGCGCGCCCGCGCTTCTTCGACCTTGGCCTCGTCGATCTGATCGGCGTTGATCGCCATGTCGGTGACGATCGACACGCGGGTCGCGGTCACCTCCACCATGCCTTCGCCGACCGCGATCAGCCGCTCGGCGCCGTTCTGCTGCACG
>Ga0070673_100001590_pt1 | contig 13401 bp, 5 predicted proteins | sample KBSM23metaG_FD_65342 | JGI IMG/M metagenome (GOLD analysis project Ga0070673, IMG submission 65342) | Miscanthus rhizosphere microbial communities from Kellogg Biological Station, Michigan, USA - KBS M2-3 metaG | ecosystem: Host-associated > Plants > Roots > Rhizosphere > Soil ... | reverse complement strand
TGCTCATGTAGAGCGCCGCCGTCTGCTCGAACACATGATTCTGATCGCGAATGTCTTCGAAGTTGGGAAAGGAATGTGAAGAGAAAAGAACTCCGTTATTCCCCTTCGATAAGACTGAGGTAAGTTGTTCCGAGTGAGGGAACGGCAGCGGGCGCAGCAGAACTGAGTTGACGACACTGAAGATGAAAGTGTTTGCGCCGATGCCGAGCGCCAACGCCAATACGGCAACTATGGTGAAACCAGGATTCTTCCAAAGCTTTTGCGCGCCGTAACGAATGTCCTGCCATAAGGTCTGCATATCGTGCCCCCTAGTTATTGTCTTTAAGCCCCCCTTTGGGAGGGTTTGGGGAGGCGTAGCTAGCGTGACCACTCCCGTAGACTTCTCTTCTTAAGCCCCTTCCCAAAAGGAGGGGAACAAACTTCGCGTTACTCGTAGACTACTTAACTTCGTCCCGCCCCTAGCCCCTCGCGAAGGGATTTCGCTGACTACTGATTGCTGACTACTGATTACTCATCCCTCAACGCCACCAACGGATCGACTTTCGTTGCTCGTCGAGCGGGGAGATAGCATGCGAGTAACGCCGTTAGCAGTAAACACACTGCTACCACCACGAACGTAACAACGTCCGTTGGCGTTACCCCGAATAACAAGCTGCGCAATAACCTCGTAACCGCAAGCGCTCCGGCTAAACCGACAACGATTCCGATCGCAGCCAGTGCCATGCCGCTTTTGAAAACCAGCTTCAAGACATCCTGCACTTGCGCGCCCAGCGCCATGCGAATACCAATTTCGCGCGTGCGCTGCGTGACGTAGTAAGTCGTCACTCCATAGATTCCGATCATCGCGAGCAGCAGCGCTATTCCAGCAAACGCGGTCACCAGCAACATTGGCGCGCGTCGTGGTCCAACCGACGTCGCTAACACGTGCTCCATCGTCTTGACGTTGTAGGTTGGAATACCTTTATCGAGCGATCGAAATTGTTCGCGAACTGCGGGCGCTAATGTCATCGCATCCGTCGTTGTTCGCACGACAAAAGAAAGACTGGACCAGTTCGCATCTTGCGCGTACGGAACGTACATCTGCGACTCAGCTTCGCTATCGAGCGATGACTTGACGTCACCAACCACGCCAACGATCTCGCGCGGAAATTTTTCATCACGCCAGATTGTTAGCCGTCGCCCTATCGGGTTTTCACCGGGCCACAACTGCCGAGCTAAAGTCTGATTGACGACCATCACCTTCGTGCTCTGATCGGTGTCGTAATCAGTAAAGCCACGACCGGCAACAATCGGAATCTGCATTGTTTGAAAATAGCCTGGCGTGATAACGAGATAAGCCGCGTTGCCTGCTTCTTCCGGAGTGGCAGGGCGCCCTTCGCGAACGAAACCGCGGCCAACATTGAAGGTGTCTCCACCAAGCGGCAAACTTAAAACGGCGCCTGCAGATTGAACGCCAGGCACTGACTGCAATTCTTCGACGGCATGTCGATAAAATTGCGTGCGTGCTTCGCCGGTAGTGTATCTTCCAGAAACGCCTGAGACACGCATAGTAAGAACGTTGTTGGTATTAAACCCAGGACTCACGTCACGCAGGTGCATGAAACTCTTGATCAGCAGTCCTGCGCCCGCCAACAACATGAATGAAAGCCCAATCTCGGCGACCATCATGAGGCTGCGCATGCGGTTCTGACTTCCTGATGCCGACCCACTACGTCCGCCTTCCTTTAAAGACTCATTGAGATCAGAACGTGATGCGTGTAGCGCTGGCACTAATCCGAACACGAGTGCCGTCAGCAACGTTATCGCGATCGTAAAGACAAGCACGGGCACGTCTTGCTTAACTTCATCAAGTCGCGGAGTGTTAACCGGACTGATCGAAATCAAAAACTTTGTAAGCCAGAGACTGAGTAAGAGACCGACAGCTCCGCCGACAAGGGAGAGCAGCACGCTCTCTGTGAGTAGTTGACGAATGATTCGTAGGCGGCTTGCACCGAGTGCTGTTCGCACAGCGATTTCTTTACTTCTCGCTGTAGCGCGCGCTAGCAAAAGGTTGGCGACGTTAGCGCAGGCGATCAGCAATACGAACGCAACGGCAGCGAGCAGGACCAGCAGAGACAACTTCATGCTGCGGACCATTCGATCGCGCAGCTTGCTGACTTTTACCGTCCAGCCGTTATTCGTTTCGTGATAACTCTGCGCCAGGCGTTGATTGATCGTGTTCAGTTCCGCCTGCGCCTGCTCAACTGTTGTTTCCGGTTTCAAACGTCCGACAACACTGACATAGCGGTTGTCGCGTCGCTCTGCAGCCGGCTCGAGCGCAAAAGGCACCCACAATTCCGACTGCTCGGGATAATCAAAACCTCTGGGCATGACGCCCGCGATCGTTGCGGTCTTGCCGTTCAGAATTATTTTCGATCCGAGAATATTTTGATCCGCTCCGAAGCGACGCTGCCAAAGTGAATAGCTCAACAGTGCGATCGGCTCACCGCCTTTGCGCATGTCATCAGCAGTGAGTGTTCGACCCTTCACAGCTTCAGTGCGAAAGAGTGGAAAGAAATCGCTCGATACTCCCGTCGCGCGCACGCGTTCGGTAGCTTCGCCGTTTGAAAGCAAGGCTCCGCCGCTGATAAAGGCGGCGAGCTGCTGAAAGCTGTGGTTCTGACTCTGCCAGTCCGCCAAATCCGGCACCGACATGTTGCTTTGGGTGATGCCAAGGTTTGGATTGACTCCGTCCAGCCACGCAATTTGTTCTGACTCGGGAAAGGGCAACGGCCGCAACAGCACGGCGTTAACAACGCTGAAGATCGCGGTGTTCGCGCCGATGCCCAGCGCGAGCGTGCCAATGGCAATGAGTGCGAACGCTGGCCGCTTCAGCAGGCTTCTAATCGCGTACTGAATATCCTTCTTCATAATCGACGACTTCCCTTTTCCTGTTCATTCATCTCTCAAAGCCACGAGCGGATCGACCCGCGTCGCTCGACGCGCGGGCAGATAACATGCAAGCAACGCGAGCAATGACAAACCGAGCGACACTGTTACAAAGGTGGCGGCATTCGTCGGAGTGATGCCGAACAAGAGGCTGGCGATAAATCTCGTTAACGCGAATGAGGCTGCAAGACCGAGGACAACTCCCGCCGATACCAGCAGCATTCCTTGACCGATGATCAATTTGAAAACATCTCGCGCCTGCGCGCCCAACGCGACTCTGATTCCGATCTCGCGCGTTCGCTGCGCAACCGAGAACGCCAACACGCCATACAGACCGAGCGCGGTAAGCAAACTCGCGAGCACACCGAATGCGGTGCAAAGCCAGGTCACTAGTCGCTCCTGCACGAGAGATTCATCAACCTGACCAGCTAAACTTTTCACAGCGTACACCGGGAGATGAGGATCGAGTTTTTGGACCGTGCTACGAACTTGATCGACAAAGGCAGCGGGCGGACCGTTGGTCTTCAAATGCATCGTCAGGTCATAGAGTCGTGACTGCTGCGCGATCGGTTGATAGAAGTGCCGCAGTGCTGGTTCGCGCAGACTGAGATACTGCGCGTCTCGTACTACGCCGATGACAATGGTATCTGCTTGCCCTTCAGTACCGATCTTTTTGCCGATTGGATCTGTGCCGGCAAAATACTTCTTCGCCATCTTCTCGTTGATGATCGCCACCTTCGGCGCACCCGCAATGTCCTGCTCGGTGAAATCACGCCCAGTCAACAACGGAATTCCGAGGCTGCGAAAATAGTCGGTGGAAACAATCGAGTTTTGCGCATCCACTCGTTCGCCTGCTGCGCGCTGATAACCTTCAACGACGAGGCCGAGCTGGTCCCAACCGCCGGAGATCGGCGAGTCAGTTGCGAGACTCGCAGCTTCAACTCCGGGAATACTCCGCAGCCCACCTAACAGATCGCGATAAAAGGCTGCAGTCTTTTCAGTTGAATAACCGTTGAGAGTGGGATTGATCGAAGCGATGAGGACATTGTTCTTTCCAAAACCACTATCGACGCCACGCAGGTTTCGCAGGCTATTGAGGAAGAGAACCGAAATGATCAATAGGGGCAGCGAGAGAGCGACTTGAAATAGGATCAGCGAGCTGCGAAGGCTGAAGAGACCGCCGCCCGAGACAAAGGTTCGTGTTTCACCTTTGAGTGAAAGAGTTGAGCGCCCGTGCGCCGCTCGCAACGCCGGCGCCAGCCCGAGCGTGACGCCAACGACGATTGAGACAACAAAAATAAATCCAATGAAGCGCCATCCCGCCGGCTGATCCAAATTCATCCGCAAGGCGGCAGGCATCAACGCGATCAAAGCCGACTTGACCCAGGCTGCTACGAGTACTCCCGCGACTGCTCCTAACAGCGAAAGGAGAACTGCTTCGGTCAACCATTGGCGTAGCAATCGCAATCGTCCCGCACCTAACGCGAGTCGCACCGCGATTTCCTGATCTCTTAACGCGTCGCGCGCCAACATCAGATTCGCCAGGTTCGCGCATAAGATCAGCAGCACCACGCACGTCGCTCCAAACAAGAACAACAGTGGCGTTCTCATTTCTCGTTGCAGACGTTGAAAGCCTTGAGCGCCAGGTTGGAGCAGCAGCTTGATGGCGAGGAACTCTTCCTTTTCTGCCGGCGTTGTTGCCGGGGAAAGTTGCTCCGCTTCGCTCGTGCGAATCTGTTGATAAAGCAGAGCCATCGACGCCTGGGCCTGTTCGAGTGAGACACCATCTTTGCGGCGACCGATCAAAGTCATCCATTGATGCCTGCGCCTGGTGAGACGATCTTTTGGAACCGGATTGAAAACAGTCGTCATCATCATCGGCACACGCACGTCGGCATTGCTCGTTAGATCCACGCCGTAGAACGCAGGAGGAGTCACACCGATGACAGTCAGCGGCTGTTCATTCAATAGGATCGTTTTGCCGATCAGGTTCGGGTCTTTCCCGAAACGACTTTCCCAGAAGCGGTAACTCAAAACGGCGACGGGATGCGCGCCTGGAGTGAGGTCGTCATCCTTCGTGAAGAGTCGACCCGCCCACGGGCGAACTCCGAGAACTTCGTAATAGTTTCCGCTGACGAGTTCGCCACTCACACGATCGTTGCGGCCCTCGTAGCTCATGCTCATCGCTGTGCCAGCGCGAGCCAAAAGACCGCTCAGAACCTCATTCTTATCGCGCAGGTCCTGATACATCGGATACGAAAACGAATTAGTGAACCCTGTCTTGGGATCGAGCGCTGTGACTGCCACCAATTGTTGCGGATTAGCGACAGGCAAACTCTGGAGCAACACCTCGTCCGTCAGCGAGAAGATGGCGGCGTTAGCGCCGATTCCCAGCGCGAGAGTGAGCACCGCCACCAAAGTAAACGCCGGTTTATTACGCAGCAGACGGAGCGCATAGCGCACGTCGTAGCCAATGTCGGTAAGCATAATTAGTTGTCAGCTATCAGCTATCAGCAGTTAGCCTTTCGATTGGTCTTTGGTCTTTGGTCTTTGGTCTTTGGTTGTGGTTCTTTCCGCCTTCTGCCTTCTGCACTCTGCCTACTGCCTACTGCCCTCTGCCTACTGCCCTCTGCCTACTGCCTTCTGCCTTCTGCTTTCCACCTTCTGTCGCTTACTCGTATCTTAAGGACACCACTGGATCGACTTTCGTGGCGCGTCTTCCCGGCAGATAACAAGCCAGCAGCGCCACTCCGGACAGCAGCAGAGCGATGCTGCCGAAGGTCAGCGGATCGGTGGGCTCGACGCCGAAAAGCATGCTCGCCATCAATCGCGTCAATCCGAAGGCGCCAACGAGACCAAAAACAACGCCGATCACTGCCAACAACATTCCCTGCCCGATGATCATCTTGAAGACGTCGCGACGTTGCGCTCCGATCGCCATGCGAATTCCAATTTCGTGAGTCCGTTGCGTGACGGAGTACGACATCACGCCGTAGATGCCGACGATAGCCAGCACCAATGCAATTGCGGCGAACAGACTGAGCAATGTTAAGTTCAGACGTTCACTTGTCACCGACTCGGAACGAATCTGATCCATGGTTCGAATTCCATAGATCGGTTGATCCGGATCGATTTGCCTCACTTGATCGCGAATTGATCCGATCAATTGGTTAGGATCGAGAGAGCCTTTTACGATGACTGTCATGCTCCCTACGCCGGGGAGCTGGCGAAAGGGGAAGTAACCCTGAACGCGATTCGAATCCTGACTCAGACTTTCCATCTTGACGCGTCCAACCACACCAACGATTGTCAGTGGTTGCTGCTTTGAACCTGGACCACCAAGCTTGATTTGCTTTCCGATCGCATTTTGATTCGGCCAGTAACGACGCGCGAATTCCTCATCAATTATCACCGTGTTGAGACCTGCGAGGTCCTGATCAATTTCGTTCAGCTTGCTGAGATCTTTTCCGGCCAGGAACGAACGATCATCGCTATCTGTAAAGTAACGGCCACTCTTCAAAGGAATGTTCATGGCCTTGAAGTAATCCGAGGTTACGACGCAGGCTTCCATCAGCGGCGTTTCACTCTGTGGTGGCTCCGGCCGATCAGTGGCAACGAATGAAGTCTGCCAACCATTGTTACCAAGCGGCAGACCGGAAGCAGCGGCAGTGCCTTCAACACCCGGTAACGCGCGAAGGTTTTCAAGTAAACGCGTGTAGAACTCTTCCTGCTGAGTGTTTGTCGGATACTTCTTATTGGGCAGAGAAATGCTGAAGCTGGTGAGGTGTTCGTAAGAAAAGCCTGGGTTCACTCTTTGCAATCGAACGAAGCTGCGAATCATCAAACCTGCTCCGATCAAAAGCACCATCGTCGTTGCAACCTCGACGACAACGAGCGAGCTTCGCAACCAGTGTTTACGCGAAGCGCCGCGGGCCGTCTCTTTCAAAGTCTCATGAACATCAACGACGCCTGCTTGCAGCGCCGGGATGATGCCGAAAAGAATTCCCGTTAGAAATGAGACCCCAATCGTAAATGCCATCACTCGCCAATCGAGCGCGATCTCTTTTGACCGCGGGATCGCGTCCGGACTCATATAAAGAATCAGGTCAATCCCCCATCGTGCTAACAGCAACCCAAGCCCACCACCGATTAGACCAAGCATCACACTTTCAGTGAGAAGTTGCCGAGCGATGCGCCAACGGCCGGCGCCCAGCGCGGCGCGAATTGCCATCTCTTTCTGACGCGCGCTTGCTCGTGCCAACAGCAGGTTCGCGATGTTTGCGCAGGCAATCAAAAGGACGAATCCGACTGCGCCAAACAAAATCCAGAGTGGACGGCGAACGTCGCTGATAAAGATTTCTATCAACGGCCGTACACGGATTCCGTTACCGGCATTCGAGTTCTCGTATTGCTTCGCGAGGTTGGCGCCGATCATGTTCATCTCTGTACGCGCAGCCTCGAGTGTCTCGCCCGGCTTAAGACGGGCCACGCCGTAGAGACCTGGATGATTGCCGCGTTGTTTCCAAGAGACTTGATCGGACAAGGGACCAACTGGCACCCACATCTCGACGCGCGTGGGAAATTGAAAGTCCTTCGGCATGATGCCGATGACCGTATAGGGCTTGCCGTTAAGAGTGATTGGCTGATTAAGGACGCTGGTCTGGCCTCCGAACCTTCGCTGCCATAGCGGATAGCTCAGCAGTGCGACGTGCTCGGCGCCTGGTTTGTCTTCGTCATTCGTGAAGAGACGACCCCAACCGGCGTTGACTTTAAGCGCCGCAAAGAGATCGGCGGAAACCTGGCCGGTGACGATTCGTTCCGCCTCACCCGCTCCGGTGAGGTTGTAGCTAGCGCGGTTATACACGCCAATCTTTTCGAAGACTTTGTTTTGGTCACGCCAGTCCGTGAAGTTTGGATATGAAACCGACATCTCATCGATCGACTGGCTGGTTTCATTCAGAAGGACCAGCCGATCTGATTCCTGGTAGGGCAAGGGTCGCAACAATACCGTATTAACAACGCTGAAGATTGCGGTGTTGGCGCCGATACCAAGCGCCAGCGCGAGGATCACTATGAAAGTGATGCCGGGATTCTTTAGTAACATGCGTGCGGCGTAACGTAGATCTTGGAACATGGGAATGTATCAACCTCTTGATCTTGTACTTTGGTCTTAGGTCTTTGATCTTTGATCTTTGGTTTCTATTTCGCGCCCTTTCTAAACTCTTAAAGTACCCGGGTGCGTTGAGGCCAAAACAAAGACCAAAGACCAAAGATCCAAGACCTGCTCACTGAGCTATTCGTATCTAAGTGCTTCCAACGGATCGATCTTCGTCGCGCGTCGCGCCGGGATGTAACAGGCGAGAAATGCAATCAGCAGTAAGCCTGCACAAACGATCGCGAAAGTCGCCGGGTCGGTTGCAGTCACGCCGAATAACATGCTGCTCATTAATCGCGTCAACGCCCACGCGCCTGCGACGCCACCGACGACACCAAGCGCAGCCAACGTCATTCCTTTAATGATGATGATTCTCAAGACCTGCGCGCGGTTCGCGCCGAGGGCCATGCGAATGCCAATCTCGTGCGTCCGCTGTCTCACCAGGAACGACATGAGCCCGTAAATTCCAACCGCGGCCAACAACAATGACACGCCGCTGAAGATGCTTAATAAGAATGTTTGAAAGCGCTGTTGACCGGACGCATTCGCAACTAACTCCTCCATCGTGCGGACATTGAAGACCGGCAATTCAGGATCGACCGATGCGACCGTTGCTCGTATCGCCGATGTTTGCGATTGCGGATCACCTATCGTTCTAACCATGACTGCAAGACCCGGCATGCCAATGGCTCCGTACGGAAAATAAAATGCAGGGCGCCCCTCGTCCTCCAGTCGCAAGTTCCTTACGTTGCCTACGACGCCGATGACTTCTCCAAACGGGTTGTTGGTACCGGGACGAAATCTTTTGCCAATCGGGTTTTGATTGGGCCAGCAACGGTCGGCGAAGTTCTTACTGACGATAAGAACGAGCGGCGCCTCGCCTCGATCCTTGTCCGAAAAATCGCGGCCTTGCAGCAGAGGAATCCGCATCGTACGGAAGTAGGCCGGAGTAACAGCGCGTGCGTCTGCGGATGAGGGCGCATCGCTTTTGTTAACATCGCCTTCGACTGTTACTTCCATGGCCCAGTTGCCACTCGACAACGGAGGCTGGGTGATCGCGGCTGCGTCTACGACGCCCGGTACGGTTCGCAGTTGGGCTAATAGTCGCTCAAAAAAGTTCACGCGCGGATCACCTTCCGCATACTTCGTCGGCGGCAAATTGATCTGCATCGTCAGAAGTTTCTCGGGTGAAAAACCAAGCGGAACTCTTTGCAGCGATGAGAAACTGCGCATCATTAAGCCAGCGCCAACGAGTAGAATCAGTGCCAGAGCAATTTCAGCAGTGACCAGTAAGCTGCGCAGCGGGCTACGTCTTTCACTCCCTCCGCGCAGTCCACCTTCTTTCAATGATTCAGTGAGATTGAGCTTGGTAGCGCGCCATGCAGGTGCAAGTCCAAAGGCAAGTCCCGTTAACACCGAGACCGCTAAGGTGAAGCCAAGCACGCGCCCATCGAGTCGCGCTTCTTCAAGGCGAGGAATGTTAAGAGCCCTGCTCGAAGCTACGGTGCTAATGGCCCACAGAGACAGCAGTACTCCCGCTGCGCCTCCTAACAAACCGAGAAGCAGACTTTCTGTTACCAGTTGTCGAAGCAAGCGCGCGCGGCCTGCGCCCAGGGCAACTCGAATCGCCATTTCACGCCGGCGTGTACCCGCCAGAACCAATAGAAGATTGGCGACGTTGGCGCAGGCGATGAGCAGTACGAAAGCCACGGCCCCAAGCAACACCAGCATGGAGAGCCGAATGTCTTCAGGCACGATCCAGTCGTAGAACGTTCGCATGCGAACGCCCCAACCAGCGTTTAAGTTCGGATATTGCTGCTCGAGCCGCGCAGCGATTGCACTCATCTCCGCCGTCGCCTGGTCCAACGTTACGCCCGGCTTCAATCGCCCGAAGACAGACAACGTATGATTGGTGCGATCTGCTCGCCATGGTTGTTTTGAAGCGTCGAGAACGAGCGGCGTCCAGATTTCGCGCGCGCCTATGAATTGGAAATCCGCAGACATGATTCCCAGCACGGTATATGGTTCGCCGTTGAGACGAATTGTCTTTCCGGGCAGCGTCCGATCTCCGCCAAATCGTCGCTGCCACAGTCCGTTGCTCAATATGACCACGTGATTTTGTCCGGCCTGTTCATCTTCAGCAGAAAACGCGCGGCCAAGTTCGGGCGAAACCTGCAGCATCGTGAAAAGATTCGCTGTCACGGCGGCTGCAGGAATTCGTTCCGGGTCACCATCGCCGGAAAGATTGAAGGTAGTGTTTTCCTGTGCTGCGAGTTGTTCGAAGACAGTTTGTTGGCTTAGCCAGTCCTTATAGTTCGGAGCAGAAGCCGAGAACTCAGGCCAGTTTTTGCCGGGGTTGCTCTCCCACACGCGAATCAATCGATTCGGATCTTTGAACGGCAGCGGTCGCAGGAGAACTGCATTGACGACGCTGAAGATGGTTGTGTTAGCGCCAATGCCAAGCGCGAGTGTGAACACAACCACGGCAGTAAACGCCGGCCGCTTCAGCAAGCCTCGAATTCCGTAGCGGAGATCTTGATAAAGAGTGTGCATGGGATTTGTTCTTCGTGCTTGGTACTTAGTCTTGGTCTTAGGTCTTTGGTCTTTGGTCTTTGTTTTTCTAATTTACTTTCTATCTAAGTCTTAGAGGACTAAGCTGGGTTAGCCGCCCGAACAAAGATCAAAGATCTAAGACCTCGACCACTCGACCTTGAAGTCACTCGTGCCTCAAGGCGATTAGTGGATCGACTTTCGTTGCGCGACGTGCCGGTATGTAGCTCGCCAACAACGCCACCATCGTCAGTAGCACCGCTATCGCAGCAAACGTCACCGGATCGGTGGCGCTGATGCCGTACAACAAGCTCGAGATCAATCGCGTCGCCACAAACGCGGCTACCAAACCGACAACGACACCGATCAATGCGAGCACTAGTCCCTGTCGCACCACCAGTGCGAGCACATCGCGCGCTTGCGCTCCCAACGCCAGCCGGATTCCCAACTCATGACGGCGTTGAGTAACTGCATAGGACATCACCCCGTAAATTCCGAGACCAGCGAGTAGCAACGCCACTGCTCCAAACAGGCCGATCATCTGGACTGCGAAGCGCCGGTTTGCGAGCGAAGTCGCAACTACGTCGTCTAACTTCTGCACTCCGAACACCGGCAGATTGGGATCTACAGCCTGCACTTGTTCCCGAAGCGATTGCGTGAAGGCATCTGGATTCGTAGTGGTGCGCAGATAGACGGCCATTGCGTAGCCTGGGTTTTGAAGCGCTGAAACATAGAAGTGAGGTTGATCAGGCTGATCAAAGCCGTCGGTTTTCATGTTTCCCACGATGCCAACAACAGTCATCCATGGAGCCTTCGAAGAACGACCACCGAACTTAATCCGCTTGCCGACCGGATCGGCATTGGGCCAGACACGCGACGCCATTGTTTGATCGATGAGTACAACGCGAGGCGCCTGGTCGTCGTCACTGTCCGCAAAAAAGCGCCCGCGAACGAGAAGCGCGTTCAGGACTCGGAAGAAATCGGCGCTGACGTTATCAATTTGTGCAACCGGAGGTGGTCCTTCGTCGGCGCGATCTTCGATGGTGTAAGTCGCTTTGTTATGTGGTCCAATCAGCGGCACTCCATTGCCGCCGCCGATCGCCGCGTACTGCACTCCAGGAAGAGAGGAGACGCGTCGCAGCACTTCACGAACAAAGCTCACACGTTTTGTAACGGGACGGTAAGGATCAAGGTCAGGGTTATTCGGGACCGGCAACCAAATGCGGGCCACTAAGGCGTTGTGCGGATCAAAGCCCGGATGCACATTCAGCAGCGTAAAGAAACTGCGCAACAACAACCCGGCTCCGATCAGTAGCACTAACGACAGCGCGAACTCGGCTACGACCAAGGCGTTACGAAAGCGCACTTGGCGCACGCCGGACCCTGCTCCCTTGGTTCCTTCTTTCAAACTCGAAAGAATGTCAGGCCTTGACGCCTGCAAAGCGGGAACCAGTCCGAACACGAGACCGGTTACGACTGAGATACCAAACGCGAATCCAAGCATGCTGAGGTTGAACCCAACCTCATTCAATCGAGGAATATTGGTAGGCACGAGCTTAAGCAGTAGTCCGATCAACCAAGTCACTGAAAGTAAGGCGAGCCCACCACCGCACAATGCGAGCAGCATGCTTTCAGTCAGCAGTTGCATAACCAAATGACGACGACTGGCGCCCAACGCGAGACGAATCCCCATCTCCCGCTGTCGCGCTGAAGATTTGGCGAGCAGCAGGTTAGCGATGTTCACGCATCCGATCAGCAACACACATCCAACTGCGGCAAGCAGAAAAATGAGTGTCGTACGAACGTTGCCGACAAGTTTTTCCTGCGCACCGAGCAAGCGGATCTGCCAACCGGCCTGTGCGGGATACTCATTTGGATACTCGCTACGCAGTCGCACGACAAACGCATCGAGTTGCGCTTGTGCCTGCTGCAATGTGAGTCCCGGCTTTAATCTTCCAATCGCACCGGGAAGAAGTCGTTGCGCACGCACCGGTGGTCCAAATGGATTTGCCGTAAAGCCCGCTGTGCCCCACATATCAACTTCATTGCGCAGAGTTGCCGCAGGATGTCTGAAGTTCGGCGGCATCACGCCGACGATCGTGTACAGATCGTTGTCCGCTCTTATCTGCCGGCCGAGTACGTTTGGATCAGCGCCAAACAATCTTCGCCACAGTCCATCGCTGATGACCACTCCTTCGGCAAATCCCGGAGCTTGATCTTGTGGGCCAAAGACTCGGCCGAGTTGAGGAGTTGCACCGAGCAGCGAGAAGTAGTTTGGACTTACTGCAAGCAACTCGATCCGCTCCGGGCGATCGGTCCCGGTGAGATTCGCATCGACGGGCCATAGCGCGGAAACTTGATCGAAGACGCCGGAGTTCTGTTGCAGATCCATCAGCTCATTTACCGACAAGCCAACGTTCTCGAGCTGCTGCCCGGAAAGATCGTCGCGCACCAGCACAAGTTGTTCGGGATGAGGGAATGGTAATGGCCGCAACAGCACCGCGTTGACGACACTGAAGATTGCTGTGTTGGCTCCAATGCCAAGCGCGAGCGTAATGATTGCAACGAGCGTGATGCCTCGATTCTTCAGTAAGACCCGCGCGCCGTGACGAATGTTTTGCAAATGGGTACTCATAGTGACGTTTACGTGTGCAAGCCGGACATGGTTTACGTTTTAGACCGGGGACATCGTTTACAGTTTCTGACTTTGAAATTATTTGTTAGTAGCAGTAGTGGCTGTGGGAAAGTGGGAAAACCGTTCTTTGTTT